>Ga0209268_1000128_pt1 | contig 41353 bp, 30 predicted proteins | sample GraSoiAngelo_143_FD_185900 | JGI IMG/M metagenome (GOLD analysis project Ga0209268, IMG submission 185900) | Grasslands soil microbial communities from the Angelo Coastal Reserve, California, USA - 14_1009_02_30cm (SPAdes) (version 2) | ecosystem: Environmental > Terrestrial > Soil > Grasslands ... | reverse complement strand
CACAGTTCCCACAATGCGTACATCCGACAGCTACCGCTTCCGCTGTCGCCACAACACATCCGTCGGCTCCCAGAGCAATGGCCTTCGCAACATCATCCGCAGTCCTGATACCACCGCTTGCCATTAGGATGATCTCGTCACGGACCCCTTCTGACACCAGATAATCGTGGACCTTTGGAATCGCGTACTCTACTGGCATTGCAATGTTCTTCTTCGCAATCTCCGGGGCAGCCCCCGTCCCACCATAGCCGCCATCAATGTGAATGATGTTCGCGCCAGCATAGTAACTTCCAATCGCCACCATGTCAACATCGGTAGGCGTCGAGACCTTCACAGAGACGAGTGCTCGGGGATTAACGGTCTTGATCCAGTCGACATGCTTCTTGTGATCCTCCACAGAATACACACTGTGAAATGGAAACGGCGAGTAGAGACTCGTGAACATCGACGACTCTCGCATCTTCGCCACTTCTGAGGTTACCTTGTCGGCTAGCAGGTGACCTCCCAGTCCCGGCTTTGCACCCTGAGCATACTTGAACTCGACAATCGGCGCATACTGGATAGTCTCCTCCCGGACCCCGAACATGCCCGTGGCCACTTGCGTAATCACATGATTCCGATAGGGCTCAATCTGTTCTGGGTAGCCTCCTTCACCGGTTGAAGTATAGGTCCCGAGTTTCCTTGCGGCTCTGGCCCGAGCAATCATGAAGTTGAGACTGATTGAACCAAACGACATACCGCCACCATAGATAGGCAGCGGAATCTCGATCTTCGCACCCTCACGTTTCTTGTTCAATGGAATCGATAGATCAACCTGATCTTGGTCGACCTTCGCAACTCCAGTATGGCTCTTCCATCCCAGCACGTCGAAGCCTCCACCAGAATTCCCAGTTTTGTACTCGAGACCGTTCACCGGAACATCTCCCGTCAATGCTTGTTCATAGGTTGCAAGGATGAGTTCGCCGGTCCAGCGCTTGTTCCCCAACCCTTCTGGTAGGCCGTGCTTAAGTGTCGAGAGAACCTCTAGGCCATGCTGAATTCTTTCGGTATGCTTCTCGATGATGAGTTCTAAGTTGCCCATGCGATCCCCTTGAACGATTGCTCTCGCAGTTCCGAGTCCAGCATCGATCGGCCGATGTCTCCTCGCAGGCGTCGGACATCGCGCATGCCCATCGCGCCGAGAATCTCGATCAGCTGATCATGCCAGACTCCCATGAGGTTGACGAGACGCTGTGCTCCCCACTCTGGATTTATCCTCCGCGGCCTCAATCCACAGTTTGCCCTATTCCGGGTCTCGCCTAGGAATTCTGCCTGCAACGCAACCAGTATCGTCGTGTCAATCCCAACTAGGTCCGCGCCGCAGATGATCGCTTTCGGAACATGCTCCGCTAGAGTGATCCCTCCGCTCGCGATGATCGTAACCTGGTCACGCAGTCCATCCCGGACCAGCTGCTGATGCACATCCCGCAGGGCTGTCGAGATGTGCCGAGGATCTCTGGAGTAGTCGCGGCCGTGATAGTCAGCGTACAGGTGCAAGCCGTGCACGCCTTGACGGGCTAGTTCGGACGCAACCCGTCCAGAATCTTCTCGGAATAGCAGCCTGCCTATGATAATTGACCGGTCGAAACGTGTCAGCAGCTTCCTTAGCACGCTGGGCTTCTCAGCGTCAAACTCGAGAATCGAGGGTTGCTTCTCCTCATAGTCTTCGATTCCTTCCTCGTCAATTAGCGGCAACAGATTTTCAGGTCCCGGTCTACCTAGCTTTGTTTCCCTAGCAACATCGAGTGTACCGACCTTCCCTGCTGCCAGCGCTACAGCGGTTTGAACGTCATCGTTGTCAGTACCATTCGGTAGTTCATCGAAGATTATTGGGAGCGGAATCTCCATCGTCCTAGGCGTCTCAATGACGTTGTCGAGGTCGATACTTGTCGGCTTTCGTCCAACATCGACGCGTGTCGAAATATACTCGCGCCCGTAGACACCGTCCCTGGTTGGACGAACAATTTCTGACATGTCAGTCCAGATGCCATCAAATCCCTCTCCGCCAAATGCGCCTTTGTAGCCCATTCCTTTGACCGGAATCTTTCCCGTAGACGCCTCGTTCCAGATAGTGTAGACCATCTCGGGAGTCCAGAACGAGTCGCCCAGTTTCTTGTACGCCTCGGAGGGTTTGACTGTCATGATGTGTGGATATTCCTGAACACATCTCATGCAACCTACACACTTGTGCTTCAGCGGTTTGAACCCGCCGAAGTGTCCGCTGAAGACCCCGTAGATGCAGGGGCGACTCAGAACGACCTCTTTCTCGAACCTGTACTCGAATGCCTCATGCATCAGCATGGCAGCAAGGCGGATCTTGCGAGCTCTAACATCGAACCTGTTGGGGATCGGGTACACGTGAGGAGCAGGCCTTGATTCGATCTTGAAACGTCGGTACCCTGTCTCTTGCGCTTGCACCCCTCCATTCCTCGCCTGTACGAACTCTCAGTTTGAGGGCATGGGAACCACCGAATTTAAGGTATATCTTCTTGTAACTGGACACATATCCAATCACAATGAACCGCAGAGTTACTGGACGTGTCGAGTTCCAAGCGAATGGGCGTGTGGGTCTAAGACCTGGGTTGTTTGCGCCGTTCTTCTATGAAAGCGCCTGGAAGGCCTTGGGCGGTCTCCGCAAGGCCGGCGACTGGCTCTTCGGCTTTGATGAGAACCTGATCTTCGGTCTCGGTCACCGAGGATGGCATGTTGAGAAGTTCACATATCGCCCTTGCGTATTCTGCGTAGTAGGCTGAGGCGTGGCTACCCATTTCGTGTCTCACGACAACTGTGTGGACCCGGCCCTCCTGTGAATGTTCGAAGACGAATGTGCCGCTGTATCTGGCAAGGATGCTTCCGAAGACTCGAAGGACATTTTCGAGGTTGAAATTTCCAAACCAGGAGATGACCATATGTGGCGCCTCTTCTCTCCCGTTCCTTCTTCCGAGCTCTCTCGCCTTTTCTTCGGGCAAGTTGTCAAAGAGTTCTCGGAGAAGTCTCTTTCCTGTAACCGCTAGTCCGGCATTCTGGTAGACAGCGCCCCACTCTGCATATTCGCGCAGACCACTGTTCATTACATGGTTAAGGGAGAGATCTTCCTTTCTCGATAAACTTTCAAGGCGTTCTCTCACGTCATCGTCGAGTCGGACCATCAAGCGAGCCTTGGATTTTCTGGGGAACCCTGCTCACTAACGCCAAATGTTTCCTGGGCACTGCTATTTTACGATTTCATGATTCAACGGCTTGCTACAATTGGCCGGTGGGATTATAGCCTGTCAAGGACACGGTTCAGCTTGTGAGCATATGGACGCCTTTTTTCCAGGCCACAGACGGATAACGTGATAGTACTGTGGACTCACCTCCACGGTTTCGATTCGCTTAATCTTCATCGAGGCGTTTGGCCATTCTGGCGAGACGGAGAGTCGGCCAGGGTCTGTTATGAGGTACATATTGACCGTCGACTTCGAGGATGACATCGATATTGACAGCTTTCTCAGGTTCGTGGCTTACCACAGCAAGCGGTTGAAGTGTACCACCAAGGACGTGTTCATCCGCCTCGCTCACGAGTGGGAGAAGCAGCTGGTGAATCCGCATGAGTCAACAAACCCAAACGGAGCAAAGAAAGAGAAGAAGAAAACGGTCAAAGAGACTTCAGAGTAGCCGCTACAAGATCCGCGTCCGCTACAAGTACCACTACTACCGCTGGATCACAACAAAAGACTACGGCAGCTTCAAAGACATCTACGAGAAATACAAGGACAAGGGCTACACCTACTGGTGCGTGCCGAAGGGAGACCCAGTGTTCGCTAACCCTGGACTAGAAACGATGGGCGAGCAGCTCGATTCGGTAGTATCGTCCAACGGAAACTATGAGGTCCCTACAAGATATTTCGAGAGAGATTATGCTGGAGAACTTGTTGTCGTCAAGCCATTCCTTCTTCCCGAAACTAGGCTGACGCCTGAACACCCGGTTTTGTTCTGTGGCTCCGCCCCGCAGAAATCGAAATGGTACGAGCCTCAAACTAGGCCGTCGCTCAAGAAAGAATGGAAGCCTGCTGGTGAACTGACAAAGGACGACTGGGTTTTCTTCCCCCTCTTCAAAGGGGAGCGAGAAGCTGATCCTGAGCTGCTCTACCTTCTCGGCTTGTATATGGCAGAAGGGTACCCGACGGGGCATCAGGTCTGCTTTTCACTCGGCCATCACGAGCGAGAACTAGCTGAGCAAATCTGCCAGATGGTAGAGAAACACTGGAATGTCCGTGCAACAATAAACCGTCATCGATACGGATTTTCAGTCCGCTTCTCGAAGGAAGCGTTAGCAGATTTCATGAGAAAACAGTTCGGAAGCAGGGCCTTCAACAAGAAGATCCCGTCGTGGATTCTAGAACAGCGGGACCCACGGCCTTTCCTCGAAGGCTGGATGCAGGGCGATGGTTTCAGACGAGGAAACACTTGGAGACTGCACACGTCATCTAGGACAGCCGCCTACCAGGCGTTACTCATGGGCTCCCGGCTTGGAGTTATGCCCGCGATCTACAAAGACGATAGAGAACAGAGAAGTATCATCGAAGGACGAAGGGTGAACGCGAAACCCTCATACGAAGTGCGATTCCATCTTGAAGGGAGCAAATACTCCAACAAAGCAAGTCACGTCGTGAGGACAAGCAAAGGATACTGGATCAGAATCAAGGAGATACAGAGGGAAAAGTTCTCGGGCAAAGTCTGTAACATGGAGACACCATCAAACACTTACCTTCTATCCTTCATAGTTCACAACTGTGCGGATCTTCCGCCGGAATTCTCAAGCCAGGATGGGACATGGACAGGATACAGACTTGATGGTGACAAGACTCACACTGCTTCGACCCTGAAGAGATACGGACGGCATAAGGCATGGATTGATCCTGCTTACAAGTTCGAAGGGAAACCAGTAATCCTCGTCTACAACGCATCGCAATCTAACTAGTAGCCATCTCTCAGAACCTTTTCTTCTTCTAAGATCTCAGATGCTAATTCGTCTCAACACTACATGTGACTGTCCAATGTGACTACCTCGAGTGCGCGACCCTTATTTGTCACAGCCGATTCCTAGCCACCATGGAGACAGCGACCGTCCAGAAGGAGACGCTCTGGCGGAATCACAACTTCCTGAAGCTTTGGACCTCTGACACCATCTCACAATTCGGCAGTCAGTTTACCGGGCTCGCTCTACCCTTAACCGCCTTCATCATACTCCATTCGAATCCGACCGAGCAGGGGTTTCTCATTTTTGTGGGGACGATTCCATGGCTCCTTTTCGGGCTGTTCGTCGGCGTCTGGGTCGACCGGCACAGGAAGCAGCGGATCATGGTCACGTCCAACATTCTCCGAGGCTCAATGCTGGCGCTGATTCCGATAGCGGCAGTCCTCGGATGGATCACCCGGCTCGGAATTCTCTTCCTCTACGCGATCAGCTTCTTTGTCGGATTCCTACAAGTCTTCTTCGATGTTACCTACCAGTCCTTCCTCCCATCCCTCGTAAGGAGGGAACAACTGGTCGAAGGGAATACCAAGCTCCAAGCAAGTGCCTCAACAGCCCAAGTTGCTGGACCCACAATTGCCGGGATAGTTATTGGAATACTCACGGCACCGATTGCGATAGCAATTGACGCCTGCTCATTCTTCGCGTCAGCCATCACTCTCGGCCGGATCAAACATGACGAATTCATTGATCACAAGATCTCGAAGCATTCTGTTCTCGCGGATATACGCGAAGGCTTGAGGGTTGTACTGGGTGACAAGAGGCTCCGGATGATAGCAGGCTCTACGGGGACATCCAACTTCTTCAGCACCGGCCTCGGCACGATACTACCGTTCTTCCTGGTATCCGTCGGAATCTCGCTACCCAATATAGCCTTGATCGAAGGACTCATTTTCAGCGTTGGCAGTGTCGGCGCTCTTGTTGGAGTTGCCCTCGCAACTAGAATAGCGCGAAGGATAGGGGTGGGACTGTCCATAATTGGAAGCATGATCATAGGAGGACTCGGCGCTATTCCCTACTACCTATCAGGGTCCCTTACAGCTTCCCCTTTATTCGCTCTGTTCGGCTTAGACGTCAACTGGTACCTTCTCACCATTATGGCGGGCCAGTTCGTGAGCTTCGTCGGAGTAGTCGTCTACAACATCAACCAGGTCAGCCTAAGACAAGCAATCGTCCCCATCCGTCTTCAGGGGCGGATGAACGCGACTATGCGATTCCTGGTCTGGGGGACCATACCGCTCGGCGGTCTCGCCGGCGGGTTGCTCGCGACGCTCTTCGGAGTGCGGAGCGCTGTCGGCATTGTTGTTCTGGGAGGATGTCTCGCCTTTCTCTGGGTCCTACTATCGCCTGTGCGTTCGCTCAAAGAAATCCCCGAGTCAATGGAATAGGTCACTTCAGCGCACCCCTAAGAAACCAAACGGAAGATCAATGCGCGGGAAAACCCAGCCAGAAATGGCCCCGTCTCACGCCGACGCCGCTCCTTGCAGACTCGGTATGAGTGCCACGAATTTATCCCCATAGCTGCTCGTTTTCCTTGCGGATCCGGCTCGTTCTCGAGACATCATAGTCATGCATTTCCGGTTCAGAACGCTACCAAATGTCGGAAATCGGCTTAAATCAGAACAGTTCATCCTTCTACCCCCCCTCCCCCCCGGGGGTCCACTGCCATCATGAGACATTCTTCGGCCGCGAAAGGTCCAAACCAGAACTGAAGGTAGGGAAGTTCGTCGAGGAAGATGACAGTGCCAGCCAAGGTGAAAGCTCAGACCGCCTTTCCGTGGGGAGCATGAGCACCGCGTATTGGAGAGTCAATTCCCTCGCGATTGTCGGTGCAGCAATAGCCCTCATCAGCATCTTCCTTCCCTGGTGGGGAATCTACGAGCTCGTCGGGTCCAGTGTGATGCTCTTTGCCCACTGGACGCTCTGGAGTCCGCCAGGTTCGGCGGCCCTCCGCAGACTGGGCCGGCCCGATTCCCTATCAACAGCAAGCATCTCTCAGACATTCATCATTTCAAGCCTCATAGTGCTGATTCTAGCCCTGGTCGCGGCATCACTCGCCCTTGCTGGAGGCCTCACTCTCGTCCGGAAATACTTGGTAGCCGGACTGGTAGTGTCAATCTTAACACCAATCGCTTACACCATCACTATAGCCTACGTGACATCCAGCTACTGCCTATTGTTCCCCCTATGCGCATCAGGACCCATCGGAAATGGAACAGTCTTCGGAACCACGTACACTTGGGGATTCGAGACGGGATTCTACATCTTCATCGTTGGAATAGTCGTTTTCGCCCTGTCCCTCGTCTTGAACAACAGCCTGGCCAGAACCACTGCGATCCGTCGCGCAGAAGTCTCCGTCCTAACCAGCCAACCGACAGGCTAAAACCGAGATCTAGTTTCCTAAATCACTGGCGTGCTTGAGAAGACTATTCCTTGCTGAGTGATCTGGTAGAAGTATCCACGGGACGCAATAGGATTCCGACCAATCCGTAGCACCTTCATCGTCCCACCCTTCAACAAGATCTCACCACTCCTCTTCCTCATCTCGATCACACCATCAGCCAAATTCGCCGTAGCATTCTCCAGCGACTCATCTACAACCTCCGTATGGAGGATCGCTATCGTCACAGCCCGCGCAATCCTAGTCGCAAACCGCATCACCTGGACGTATTGGAAGACTTTTCGCGCTTCAGTCAGGAGAAAGAACGGTGTGATAGAGTCCATCACGATAATCTTCGGACCCAGACCCGGCTTCAACGCAAAAGCCCGACCATAGCTCAATAGGTCCTGAAACTTCAACGTCTCATCCAGTATCTCCGACGGGTCCATCTTCGGCAACGACTCCGCCAGCTTCTGCGCCCCCAACGAGAACATGTCAACAAACTCCAACCGGCCCTCCGACTCGATCTTGTCCACGGCGATATGGTGATCCTCAAGTCCAAGCTTGACAATGTCCGCCGGATCATCAATACAGTAGTAGAGCAGGCTGCATCCTTGACGGATGAAGTTCGTAACCAGCTCCCGGACAAGCATCGACTTCCCACTACCAATAGGACCCAACAGAGCAATTGCAGACGGCCTAGGAAAGCCGCCCCCGGTCACCTTGTCCAGAATTGGAATCCCGGTCGGCTGAAGAGCCTCGACCCTATGATCATCAGCCGCCCTCTTCAAAGAATGCCCGCTGCCCGTAGACGCTTACTGATCTGATTCGAAAGGTGGCTTGTAACTCGAACGAGAGTCGGAAAGTGACACTCCCCACTGACAGCCGAGTCCGCTCATCTTAAGGCGGCCGGAGAGTCTCCTCACGCTTCTGGCTCAGTTTTATTAGACCGCGGCCGCCACGCTCCCCTTTCTCCATGATAGTAATCGGCGGCTCAGCCTCCACAGACCTCGCCGGGAAGGTCGCAAAGCAACTCGGCCAAGAACCTGGGCGGATCGAGATCAAGAGATTCCCCGACGGCGAAAAATACATCCGGATCCACGAGGATGTCAAAGGCCAAGACGTCGCCCTAATCCAGTCACTCTACCGGACACCAGACGAGTACGTCTTCGAATACCTCCTCATCGCAGACACGCTCCGAGACATGGGCGCGGCCTCGATAACCGGAGTCACGCCATACCTAGCGTATGCCCGCCAAGACTCCCGCTTCTACCCGGGCGAAGCGCTAAGCTCGGCGTCACTCGCCAAATTCTTCGAAGCGGCCGGCACAACATCCATCATCACGATCGACTGCCACCTCCACCGGCTCGGAGACGTCTCCAAAGTCTTCAAGATCCCCGCCCAGAACGTTTCAGCAATGACCCTCCTCGGCAGATACGCACGGGAGAACCTGAGACCGAAGAAGCCCATAGTCGTCGGACCAGACGAGGAGGCCGAACAATGGGCCGGAACAGTCGCAAAAGAGCTGGACGCGGAGCACACCGCATTCACCAAGAGACGGGTTCGCAAGGAAGGAGAGACAAAATCCAGACTCGAAATGGACACGGGAAGTGTAGACGTGAAGGGTCGAGACATTGTCTTCGCAGACGACATCATCAGCACCGGGGGAACCATCGCAGAAGCCGCAAGGGCCTGCAGGAAAAAAGGCGCCAGACGAATCTTCGTACTCTGCACCCACCCCGTGCTAGCGGACGGAGCACTGAAACGGATCAGAGCCGCAGGAGCCTCAAGAATAGTCGGAACAGACACTATTCCAAGCCCCATCAGCACCGTCTCCGTCGCCCCCGTCATAGCCGCCGCCCTCAAAACAAGACCATAGACGATGGCAAACCCAGACCAGTGTACACTTGAACATTCATTAGGACAATCGCTCGCGATCGCACGGGAGATCATTGCCGCCAGAACTAGCCATCACCGGCGCTCTCAACTGGGACATTAACCTCTTCGTCAAACAGATCCCCCGCTCCGGACAGGAGGTAGTCGTAGAGAAGATCGACAGAGTCCCGGGAGGCAAGGGAGGCAACGTGGCCGTCGCCGCCACCAGAATACTCGGCCAAGGACGCGTCGCACTCTTCGCATGCCTCGGAAGAGACGATGTAGGGAAGAAACAGATCTCCATCCTTAAACAAGAAGGCGTTGACACGTCCACCATCCAAATGCTCGACCGGTTCGAGTCTGGACAGGCCTACATAACAGTGGACCAGAAAGGCAGCAACGTCATCGAGACCCACTTCGGCGCAAACGCGGAACTTAACCAGGACCATCTAATGCTACCCACAGTCCAATCCATCCTCGCAAACATCCAGATGCTCGTCGTCATCGACCCCCCACGACAAGTTGCTGGAAAGCTACTGGCCGAAGGCCGCAGGTTCCGAAAGTCCGTCATCTGGCACCCGGGCGTTCTAACAAGATATGGGCTGAGCGAGTTCGAGGACGACATGGAGGAGATAGACTACCTGGTCCTTAACGAGCATGAAGCGCCTCTCTTCGCAGGTGTGAAGCGGCTTGACCAAGCATTATCCTCGTTGAACAAGGCCGCGCCCAAAGCAAAGATTCTCGTCACGCTGGGAAATAGAGGCGCCGCCTTCTACTCAGAAGGCAAGCTAGCAAGGATTCCAAGAATCTCGCTTGACAAGCTTGGACGGAAGGTAGTCAACACGACCGGGAGCGGCGACGCGTTCGTCGGAGCTTTTGCAGCCTACAAAATCCTTGGCGTCAACGACATTGACGCGTTCGGGTACGCTAACATGGCTGGAGCCTTGAAAGCATGTCATCCGGAGACACGTGGAAGCCCAACGAGGAAAGACCTAGAGGATTCGTACCGGAAATATTTCAGCTAATAGACTAGGCTAGGTTGACCGAGCCTATCTCCGACAGATCTGACAAGCTGTTCATCTTCACCATACCGCTGCTTACGGTGTAGAGTACATTGCCGATGTAGAGTGACCTTGTGACGAAGAGGCTGTTGTTGTAGTAGCTGGGGAGTTCACCATTTGGAACGTGAGTGATTCCTCCTCTAAAGACCAGCCCGCTCTGTGTGGTGACGTTGAACACGTAGGCGCCCTGCCAGACTGGAGGATTGTAACCCCATGGAAAAGTCGAGTTCTGCTGGGCCTGAGCGATCTCGACGGGAACGACGAGCAGGTTCAGCGACTGGTCGAAGAGCACGGCTCTATGGTCGGTCAATGCTGGCGAGTCGCTGCCACGATCTCCAGCCAGGAAGTTGCTGGTGTCTATGGGATGGTTGGGGTCTGAGACGTCGAAGAAGCTGAACTTGAGACCTTGGAACAAGGCAGCGTTCTCCCACGTCACGTTCGTAGAGGATTTTCCTAGGCCTATCAAGTGCGTCTCATCATAGGGTTGGAGATAGTCCGACACTCCAGTTATGTTGAGCTGGCCTAGCACCTTTGGCCGGGACGGGTCTTGGAGACCTATTACAAACAACGGGTCCATCCTCTGATAAGTGACAAGGTAGGCTCTGTCGCCCATGAACCGTGCAGCGTAAAATGCTTCGCCCGGCGCTAGTCCCTGGAGACTTCCAACGGTCTGAAGGCTACGGTCCAACACGTACAAGTCTGTTTGCTGTTGTGACACCGTAGAGATTGTAGTTGAAGTCTGAGGAGTGAGAATTCTAGCGTAACCGTATTCGCTGGTTGCGATCCGGAAGTAGCCGTTGTATTCGTCCATCGAGAACTGGTTGAGGACATGTCCGGGAACTGTTCCCGTGGCTTCATAGTTGATGGATGAACCATCGATGCTTATCCGGTGGATTGTGGTCTGTTCTGTCTCGCTCCAGATCGGCTGCGTGAGGTAGACTTGATTGAGCGAAACGTAGATGTTGCTACTCGTTCCAATAAGGAAAGTCTTAGCCGTCGGAGCAGGATTGGCCTGGCTGAGATCAACTCCGATGACAGTGGTGAAGCTTTGAGCGTAATCGGCAACGTCAGAGTGGTAGATCTGATTGGGCAGCATCGTCAAAGAGTTCCCATTGACAATGTTCTCTGGAACCGGGATCGGCCCTACGCATCCGATGGGCTGGGTCGATATCATGTAGACATAGTTTCCGATGAGGCGTGCTCCAGACAGTGTTCCGTTAGCGATGATCGTGGTCGTTAGAATCGGGTTGGAATGGTTGGAGACATCGAAGACCCAGATCGAGCTGGTCTGGTCGTATGAGTAGGCTGGGACGGCTATCATGCTTGCTCCTCCGGCAACTGTTGGAGCCCCCGTGAAGGTGTAAGGCACAGGGTAGTACTGGAAATGCTGGCTGATGATCATCAGCTGGCTGCCGTCGATGAAGATTCCTTGGATAGAGCCGTTTACGGAGAGTCTCGCCACCTCTCTTGCATCGACGACCGGATAAGCTAGTACTATCGCAACGGTATTGTTGGTGACAGTGTAGAGGTATGTCCCATCATTCTTCACCGTGTCCAGCTCGTCGACCCCGGCAACCTGGGCGTTGGTCTCTGAGTGGGTTGGAATCGTACCTGAGTATGAGGAGCTGGATGAGGCAGTAGTCGCTAGACCATTCCCAGACAAGGGCTGGGGAGCCGGGTTTGGATTGTAGAGGCCACGGACTTCAAGACCATTACAGCTCTTTGAAAATATGAAATGTTGTAGCTCATCATAGGATGAGAAGGGAGTCATCGAGTGAACCGCCAGGGTGGCTGGGCTGTGAGTCAGGTACATCGTAACCGGGACCATGCTTAGGGCTATGAGCGACAGAACGGAGACGGCTGTACCAAGACCTAGGCGTCGCATGGGAACATACTCTCTCTGCTGGGGCTTAATTCCATTGTTTCGAACGGGGCGTTCAGAGAACAGAACGGCTCCCCAAAGCGTAAGATTCTATCCATTCGTAGTGTTGTCTCCTCGGAGAATCGGCGTTGGAGAAGGACCATGACAAGATTGTGGAATCCGAGCTGCGGGGGGTTACGCTGAGGGTCTACTGGCATATACTTGGCTCGAAGAACCGGTCTGTTGGGGTGAGACCTGTGCAGCGGGCTCTGGGATTGAGCAGCCCCAGCGTTGCAATGCACCATCTAGAGAAGCTGCGGATGCTGGGATTACTGGAGAAGGACTTGACGGGCGAGTATCATCTCATTGAACATGTAAAGGTCGGCGTGCTACGAGACTTTGTTGGTGTTCTCGGCGTGCTCCTCCCACGCTACCTGTTCTATTCGACCATGTTTACTGTAATGCTGGTTCTCTACCCGATCTTCTATCCGCCGACCTTTTCAACTCATAATATCGTGGCGCTCATTTTCGGAGGGTCCGCGGTACTGGTTTCGTGGACTGAGACTTACCGGGCGTGGAGGCTGAGACCGTTCTGAAAACGGTACAGACCGTTCTAACGTGTGGGATTATGCCAAGGAAGCGACCAATGAATATCATAGTAGGTTCGGCCACACGAGAGCAGATCGAGGCTTGAAAGTTGGCTCGCGAGCAAGGTTGACCCTTGTCGCTATGCTAGGAGTCGTAGCCGGCCTCGGCTTTATCGCCCTGCCGGGCATCCTAGCACCAACCACCACGACCGGCACAAATTCGACCTGGGGAACAGCGACAACCGCCTTCAACCCCAACGCAACTGTGCGACTCGCGAACAATACGGGCCAGACGCCAATAGAGACGACAATAACACCCGGAGCTATCCCGGTCCTCATATCTCTGATAATAGCCCCCGCCTTGGCACTCTCGATCCTAGCTTCGACACTGATGTCAAGGCGTACTAGAAAAGGTCTGGAGAAGAGTTGAGATCGCAACTCTTCCCAAGATGCTATGCATGTCTAGTCTTGAAGGAGATGCCAGATCAACCTCGTATTGGCGTGTATAGAAGAAGCTATCTACTCAACCGAGACTCGTCATTGTCGTGCCAAGTACTAGTCTGAACAGATCTCTCGAGTACATATCGAAGAATAAGGAACGGTTTCTACAGGATTTTCGCACGCTCCTCAAACAGCCGAGTGTCTCAGCCCAGAAGGTCGGGATTGAGGACTGCGCTAGGATTGTAAAGAAGCAGATGGAGATGGCTGGAGTAAAGACGAAGATTCTTCCCGTAAAGAACGGCAATCCCGTGGTATTTGGAGAAGCCAGGTCGAAGTCCAGCTCGAAGACCCTCCTGATCTATGGCCATTATGATGTTCAGCCTCCGGAGCCTCTCGAGAAATGGGTGTCTGGACCTTTCGATGCTAAGATGAATGGTAGGAAGATTGTCTCGCGGGGTGCGGCGGATAGTAAGAACAACGTGATCTCTTTCATCAAGGCCGCGGAGAGCTTCCTCAAAGCGACCGGTGATGTTCCTCTCAATCTCAAGTTCATCGTTGAGGGCGAGGAGGAGATTGGCAGTCCGCATCTTCCCGGCTTTGTTGAGGAGAATGCTGAGCGGTTGAAGGCGGATTCTGTCGTCTGTTATGATGGTGATTTCGATGAGACGGGCCGGGCCAAGATCAGCCTCGGCGTCAAGGGTCTCTTGTATGTCGAGCTTCGCTGCAAGAAGGCTCGCGAGGATCTGCATTCTTCGTACGCTCCTCTCGCGGAGAATCCTGCGTGGCGGCTTGTCTGGGCAATGTCCACGATCAAGAGCCCGGATGACAAGATTCTGGTCAAGGGCTGGTATGATGATGTGGAACGGTTTTCTCCGGCCCAGTCGCGTCTGCTTGGCAAGGTTCCGTTTAGGGGCCAGAACCTGTTGAAAGAGTGGGGTCTCAAGAGTTTCTTGAAGGCGAAGAGTAACCGGGAGGCGTTGAGGCGTTACATGACGGAGCCGACGTGTACGATCTGCGGCTTCAAGACCGGATACATCGGCGAGGGCTCGAAGACTGTGCTGCCGGGGAGTGCGATGTTGAAGATTGACTTCCGGCTCGTCTATAACCAGAATCCGAGGAAGCAGCTGCGGCTGTTGAAGGAGCACTTGGACAGTCACGGGTTTGACGATATCCAGGTCCGGGGGCTCGGCTTCATAGAACCATCATTCACGAGGCCATCGGCCCCGATAGCACTGGCCGCGGAGAAAGCGGCGAGGATCGCCTATGGGAGCAGTGCGGTGGTTATTCCTCGGAACCCGGCGTCCGGTCCCGACTATCTCTTTACCAAACGGCTGGGCATGGATTCTATCTGGACGGGCAGCGGGCCGCCCTCGGCGTACTCTCACGCGCACGCGCCAAACGAGTATACGACGACCGAGGATTTCATAAACGGAATAAGATACATCGCCTCGATAATCGAGTGCTACGCAAGCATTCGATAGCAGGCTTTCCGGGGAGCTTTCAGGCAGACGGGTATTGTGTCGCTAGGCTAGCTGGAGTTCGAGTCCTTCGGGAGAGGGGATAGTTCTGGATTCTCGATTCGGGCTTATTCTGAACGATATTTCAAGCGCGAAAATTCTTCCAAAGAGCACGTCCGTGTCGCGGGAATTTTTTTATTTCTAAATCCTAGACGGGGGTCTCTCGCTATCTGGAACGTTTCTGGGCGAGATATCCAATTTTTCGCGCAGAACGGGCAGATCGGCCGTTTTCTATAAGTGCTCCGTGGGGTCTAGTCACGCTTGCGAAACCTGCCGCGTGGGACCCCCCTCCATGATCGTCGATCTGGGGCTATTCTGGGCGATTCGGCATCACTAGGAGGAAAGGAGTCTTGAAGATTTCGAGGAAGCTTGTGGTTCGTGAACTAGCTGACATGTGTGTAACAATCAGCGGGAAGACCCGTCTCAGGGAGACGAGTACCCACATGGGCAGGAAGACATGGAATTTAACCGTGCAAATTTTTCCTGAAACAAGGTAGGGCGGATACAGAGCTGAGTCTACCCTAGCCGGGCCTGCTTGCCCTCAGCAGGCTTAAGGTCTGACAGCTTGGCACCCACGAGTCTTATTCTTCGCCGGTCCTTTTCAAACTCGCGGAATAGATGGTGGACGTATTCGCGGACGACGTCTTGGTCGTCGACATAGCCTGTGTGGGTCTTTTCACGAGTGAAGGTTTGGAAACCCTCGAACCGGACCTTGATACTTACTGTTCGGAAGCGTAGTCGCTCTGCCAAGAGACGTTCATGCACCTCCTGGACCAGCGATTCTAGGGCTTCAAGGACGACTTGCTTGTTCTGTACGTCCCGTTCAAAGGTCTGTTCCACGCTGATAGATTTCCGCAAACCTCTCTCTTCGACCGGAGCCTCTTCGATACCGTTGGCTATTCCCCAGAGCCACACAGCGCCCTTACCTAGCCAGTCGGTCAGCTTCTTCGCAGGAATCTGGCTCAGCTGCCCGATGGTCTGGATCCCGTGCTCTTGCAAAAATTCAGTCGTCTTCTTTCCGACACCGCTGATCTTGTTGACAGACAACGGCTCAAGGAATGTCCTGACCTCTTCTGGTTTAACAGTCGTCAGCCCGTCAGGCTTGTTCATGTCAGAAGCCATTTTCGCAAGCGACTTGTTAGGTGCGACTCCAACGCTGACCGTGAGCCCCTCAGCAGTCTTAAGCTCAGCCTTCACCTTCCTCGCATGATCAATCGCCTCATCGAAACTCTTGCAGCGAACGCTAACGTCCATGTATGCCTCGTCGATGCTTGTCTGTTCGAATTTATCAGCAAACTTTCGCAACACCTCCATCGCGCGATCCGAGGTTTCCCCGTACAACTCGAAATCGGGCCGGACGTACTCGCCTTGAGGGCAGAGCTTGTAGGCTTGAGAGATGGGCATCCCCGAGCGGACCCCGAACTTTCTCGCCTCATAGGAGCATGACATTACCACACCACGCCCATGACCACCCTTCGGATCCGCGCCGACAATGAGCGGCTTCCCCGCTAGCGAAGGATTCCGCTTTATCTCACAAGATGGATAGAACGCGTCCAGGTCGCAGTGCAGGATTATCCTGGGACCCGTGATTCCGGACATTCGCTTCACATAGAGACTCTTCTTCAGTCTCCTTTTTCAGTTATGTTGGAACGCGCGATGGTCTAGCGTTTACGTGCGATGCGAATAGTTTCGTCCATCTCGACAGGGATCGAGAATAGCATATTACCTACACCTAACAGGACCGAGACCCGAACCAGTTGGACCCTCTGGAGTACAGACAGAACAACCCTTACGCCAAGCGGTTGCATGACGAGTACAACCAACAATACGCTATTGCCAGCATTGCGCGGTCGAAAGGGCTGGACCCGTCGTCGAAGGTCGAGTCCCAGACGACTTATGACCTGGCTGAGAGGGTCGAAAAGGCCGTCGGGCCCCCCGGCGTGGCAGAGAGGATTCGAGAGCTGAGTAAGATCATCTCTCGCGAAGAGACCGCGCTGAAGATCAGCGAAGAGATTGTCCTTGGCCGTTTTGGAAGTTTTGAGGAGGAGAAGGCAGCTGAGCAGGCTGTCCGGACCGCCCTAGCAGTCTTGGATGAAGCCGTGACGGTTGCGCCAATTCAGGGGATTCACGCTGTGAAGATTCGGACGAATCCTGATCGTACGAGGCATCTTGCGGTCTATTTTGCGGGTCCCATGCGATCTGCAGGTGGGACTGAGATGGGGATGACTATGATCGTAGCGGACTATGTTCGGCGGAACTTGAACTTGCAGCCGTATCGGGCGTCGGAGGCCGAGGCACGCAGGTTTGTAGAGGAACTCCGGATCTACGAGCGGGCTGTCGCTAGGTTCCAGTATCGTAACTCCGACGATGCATTGCATGATGCTATGCTGAGCCTGCCGATAGAGCCGAACGGGGTCGAGACTGATCCCGTCGAAGTGACGGTCAATCGGAACGTTCTGAGAGTTGAAACGAACCGGGTCCGAGGCGGAGCGCTCCGGGTGGTGAATGATGGACTTCTCGGTCGTTCGCAGAAGGTTCTCAGGATCGTCGATCGTCTGGGTCTTGATGGGTGGGAGTGGCTGCGGTCGCTGAAGAGCTCCTCGGCGGAGGGCGAAGAAGCGAAGGAGTTCATGTTCATGGAAGATGTTGTGGGGGGCAGGCCAATCTTCGGCTTTCCGAGTACTCCTGGCGGGTTTAGGATACGGTATGGTCGGGCGAGGAACACGGGCCTCGCATCGGTCGGAGTCCACCCCGCCACTATGGAGATTCTCGGTGGATTCTTAGCCATCGGCGTTCAGATAAGAACAGAGCGGCCTGGAAAAGCCGGGATTGTGACGGCGGTTGACTCGATCGAGCCGCCGGTGGTTAAGATGATGGATGGTTCTGTCGTGAGGATTGAGAGCCCGAGCGAGGCTCGAACGGTCAAGGACCGGATCGAGAGCATTCTCTTCCTAGGGGACCTTCTGGTGGGATACGGCGAGTTCCTAGAGAACAATCGAACGCTCGTCCCCTCAGGCTTTGTAGAAGAATGGTGGGGCCAATTACTCGCCGAGAAACTGCCAACTCCTCAATCTGGTAGTCCCATTCCGTCGATCTCGATATCGTCCGAACGTCTTCAGACACTAGCCGCGAATCCTCTTTCGGCTAGACCCAGCGCGAAAGAAGCGGCCGAAATCTCCTCAACGCTTGGCGTTCCGTTGCATCCCTACTACACTTTCTTCTGGGACTTGATCAAACCCGAGGAGCTAGAATATCTACAGGAGAGAATCCGCGAATTCTCAAAGCCATCCGAACAGACGATCCTCATTCCCAACGACGCGAAGATCAAATCTCTCCTAGAGAAGCTATGCCTCCCCCACCGAGTCGACGGCGCGTCGCTACGGATAAACGAGGCTGAGACGGTCATCCTCCGATCTCTCTTCAAACCTGAAGCTCAAGAATGGCTTGCCGTAGGCTCCGCCACTCTAGAGACATTGTCATCGCTTGCAGGATTTCCGGTGAAGAGCAAGTCCCCAAATTATGTCGGGGCGCGCATGGGACGGCCGGAAAAGGCGAAAGAGCGTATCATGACGCCCAAGGTTCACTGTCTCTTTCCTACCGGCCAGTTCGGGGGAACGCGGCGCGACATCGTCGAGGCCTCCAAGAAACTGGCCATAAGCCTGGAAGTTGTTGACAGGTCCTGTCCCAATTGTGATACATGGGAACCGCGCGTCAAGTGTCCAACATGCGGAGGATTGACCGTCGAACGTTTTTCGTGCCCTCGGTGTGGTCTACCGGGGCCCGGCGCTTGCAAGAACTGTAATGTGGAGACGGTCGCGTACAAGGATCGTCCGCTTGATCTCAGCCGTATCTTGGAAGATGCTGGGAAACGCGTTGGGCTGGGGAAGATTCCCGATGCAGTGAAGGGGGCGAAGGGTCTGCTGAACCGGACGAAGACTCCTGAGCCTCTGGAGAAGGGATTGTTGAGAGCACGGACAGACGTGTCGGTCTTCAAGGACGGGACGATACGGTTCGACTCGACCAACGCAATTCTCACACACTTCCGTCCCGGCGAAGTTGGACTTTCGATCGAGAAAGCCCGTGCTCTTGGCTATGAGAAGGATATTGATGGTAAGCCGCTGGAGGCGCAGAGTCAGCTGTGCCAGCTCGAAGTCCAAGACCTCATAGTCCCAGAGGCATGTGGGCAGTATCTTCTCAAAGCGTCCAAGTTCCTCGATGATCTACTCTCCTGCTATTATGGGCTGGACAGATTCTACAACGCGACAAGGAAGGAAGATCTCATAGGCCGCCTTGTCGTCGGACTCTCCCCTCACACGTCTGTCGGAGTGGTCGGCCGGATTGTGGGGTTCACCAAGGCGAGTGTCTGCTATGCTCACCCGTTCTGGCACGCGGCCAAGAGACGCGACTGCGACGGGGACGAAGACTCAGTGTCGTTACTGCTGGACGTGTTGCTGAATTTCTCTCGCGAGTTTATGCCGGATAGGATTGGCGGGCTGATGGACGCGCCGTTGCTGTTGTCGCCTCTCCTCAACCCGTCCGAGGTGGCGCGCCAGGCACTCAACATCGAGACCGTCGCTCAGCTTCCAGTCGAGTTCTACGAAAAGACATGGCAAGGTGCACATCCAAGCGAGGTCGAGAGTCTAGTTCCGACGTTGAACAAGAGTCTGGGCGAAGATCACTGGAGCATTGGTTTCACGCATCCTACCGAAGACCTTGACCGTGGGAGACTGATCAGTTCGTACAAGGAGCTACCAACCATGCTTGACAAAGTAAAGGAACAACTGAAGTTGGCGGACCAGATCGTGGCTGTAAACGCTGCGGATGTAGCCGTCAAAGTTCTCTCTACACACATTCTCCGTGATCTCGTTGGGAATCTACGGACTTTTACTTCCCAGCGAGTCCGGTGTATGAAGTGCGGGTCGAAGCCGCGCCGGGTCCCGCTCGGAGGCGTTTGCCATCGCTGTGGTGGCAAGCTTGTTGCCACAGTGTTTCGGATGGGCGTCGAGAAGTATCTAGATGTCGCGACGGAGATGGTTGACCGATACCAGATTCGGCCGTATTACCATCAGCGACTGGATTTGATAAAGCTGGAGCTTTCCGACACGTTTAGGCCACTCCCAGAGGAGAAGGCGCAGCAAAAGCTGCTCATCAGCGAGTTCGCCTGAGGAAGACCATCTGAGCCCCGCCTATCATCCGAGAGCATACCTTGCGGGGATGAGGAATGTCAGTAGAGGGCTAGAATCCCGGACGAAAATTTTGGATATGATGGAAAAGGGAAAGACGAACGTCCAAGACATTAGTGACAAGGCTGGTCTCGGAACGGCCTGCGTCAGTTATCACCTCAAACTTCTCCTGAAGCAGAGAGTGGTTGCTGTGTCAAAATCCGGCCGTGCAGGCAGATGGACCTTAACGAAGTATGGACAAGAAAAGCTGTTCAGAGATTAGCGGAAGATGAAGGACGCTGGCCAGGTCATCCCCATGGTTATTATTCTTGTTATCGGGATCTTCTTTGCCATCGGGGGCTACGAGTCTTTTCCTGACGGCTGCAAATTTTTCCATCAAGGAATCGAAGCATGCCAGCTGACTGGAAGCGGCGGCGACCTGTCGCTAATCGAGCTGGTCTTGGGACTTGCTAGAGTATCCCTTGGGTCTGTCCATATCGTATTTCTAGTTAGGGTGGATGATAGCATCCACTAGCTTCGCACGTTATTGTTGGAACTGGGATATGCTGCTCTGTAATGGTCCGGGTTCTGTCTTGATTGCTTTCCAGTCCAGCTCCGCTAGTCCAGCTAGTCGTCGGAACTCGTTGACGCTGCCGGGTCCGAATCCTGCGAAGTGGTTGTTGAAGAAGATGTAGCCTTGTTTGAACAGGCTGGACTTCTCCTCGAGGGCGCTGTACCACTTCTTCATAGTCTGTGTCTGGTCTTTCTGTGGCGCGCTGAAGTTGGTGATTGTCCGGTCTCCGACCATGCGGAGATAGGCAATGTCGCTGGTCGTCTCTGTCGGTGTTGACGCGTACTGGTTCTCTGACCAGGCCAGAGCGACGTTGCTTGTTTCGAGGAGTTTGTAGATTTCTGGTTTCCACCAGGATTTGTTCCGGAATTCTATGGCGTGTTTGTACTTCTGGTCTATCTGTCCGAGGAATGTTTCGAGCGCGTCTTTGTCCTTCTTCATGTTGAACGAGGGTGGTAGCTGGATGACTAGTGGTCCGAGCTTCTCGCGTAGTTCTGATATTGACTTGTAGAAGCGTTCGAGCTGGGCTTGGCTGTCGCGTAGTTTCAGCTCGTGGGTTATTTTCTTAGGAAACTTTGCTGAGAAGATGAATCCGTCTGTGGTTATTTTCCGCCAGTTCGCGACCATTAGTGGGCTTGGTGTGCGGTAGTAGGTGGAGTCTATCTCGACGGCGTCGAATATGGTCGAGTAGAGGTGTAGATAGTCGCCGGGCTTCGCGTCCTTGGGGTAGAAGGGGCCGACCCAGTCGGCGTAGGACCAGCCACTACAGCCGATACGGAGCCGCTTAGGATCCGGGAACATGGATTGACCAAGTTATTCTTGTCTTGTCTGGGGTTAAAGGATTGTTTTTGGATGAAAAGTGTGGAGCGTCTCTGGAGTTTTGCCATGCCCCTCCGGGGGGTCGAGAAATAGATAACAGAAAAGGAAAAGATAGCGAGAAGATGTGATCTAGTGAGAGTTATTGCTACTGTTTGGGTCTGATGCGGATGCTGTTTCCTTCTATTCTTATCTCGTAGCTGGGTTCCGGTGTATCTGCGGGACCCTGTGTGACGGCTCCGGTCCTCAGGTCAAAGCGTGAGTCGTGCCAGGGACACTCTATCTCATACTTGTCGAGGATGCCCTCGTCCAATGGACCCTCCTCATGGGTGCATACATTTCCGATAGCGTAGTATTTCCCGTCAACATTTGCGAGAACCACATCCTTGTCCCCCAGGCTAACCTTTCTCATTACTCCAGGAGGAATCTCATCTGTTGAAGCCACAGTGACGAATTCTGTTGTATTGACCGTTGTCATGCTCTGTCACACCCGGCACAGACCCCCGTGGGAGAGTATTAGTTTTCTAGCCGAGGAACACCTTCCTAATATTCCCGGTTGGAATCAGGCTATCTCAAGGAAGCAAGGCATAGCTGGGTGAATCACGGAGCCGTAGTGTGGAGCGGGATAGATATGGATAAGCAGTCTACGATAAGGAGCATTAGGTCCTCCTACAAAATAGACCAGGTCGAGAACGGCTGGACAGTCTCGACAGGCGATGGTAACATGTTCGTATTCGCGGAGGCGAGAGAGCTCACCGAGTGGTTCTGTCTGATTGTCGGGGTCCTCATGGCGGGCAAGAAGGAGCAGGATGACCCTCTCGAGTCGGAGATAAGGAAGCTCGTCAAATCCTACAACATTGTCGCCGAGGACGTTGACAAACGCTTCCTAGCTAGCCACGTCCGAGCCTAAATCGTCTCGAATTACTATTTTGAAATCTATGACAAAAAGTTGTCCATAACAAGTCCACGAGTACAGGACACGAAAAAGCGCTAATAGAACCGGCGGGAGAATGTAACTCGATCACGCTTAAACCGGAGCACGTTGTTGACGAAAAAGCAAACCCCTACTCGTCTTGGAAGAAACCCCACCCGATAAAATCACGATTGCTGCGCATCATGATCTTACCCGAACTCGCGGGACAATGCCGAAACGCACACATACTGAGAACAGAACGAGCAGATTCTGGGGAGAGTTTTCCTATTTGAGTGCTGAGAGTAAGACTTTCGATTTCGTCCGACTTAACGGGCTTCCCGAGAAACCGCGTAAGACCGGGGTTATCGAGTTCCGGGGACCCTACTACACTCCCGTAACCTACGGGTATCTCAAAGATCTTCTAGAGGATTGGGGAGAATATGTTGACGGTTTCAAGTTCGCGGGGGGAAGCATGAGACTCCTCACGCGGGATAAGACGAAGAGAATAATCGAGTTGTGCCATCAGCACAACGTCTACGTCTCGACCGGAGGATTCGTCGAACGAGTCATCGTCCAAGGACCAGATGCTGTCGATAGGTATCTAGAAGAGTGCAAGAGCCTTGAGTTTGACATGGTAGAGGTGTCCAGTGGCCTCGCATCGATCAAGCTAGAAGACAAAGTCGCCATTGTCAAACAGGTCCAGAAGCTGGGCATGAAGGCAAAGCCTGAGGTTTCAATGATGATAGGTGCAGGCGCAGGAACTCACATAGTCGGCTACAAGACTAAGATGAGAAGCTTCGCAGAAGTCGCCAAAGAGACCACTGCGCACTTAACCGCAGGCGCCAGCATCCTCATGCTCGAATCGGAGGGAATCACAGAAGACCTTCCTCCGACGCGATGGCGCAAGGACGTTGTCAAGAAGCTCGTAAATAAGTTCGGCTATCACACTTGGATGTTCGAAGCATCGGACCCCCCGGTGTTCAAATGGTACCTGAAAACATTCGGAAAGGATGTGAACCTGTTCGTTGACCATTCTCAGATTGTAGAGTTCAACGCCTGGCGGCTTGGGCTCTGGGGAGACAGCGACATCTGGAAGGGAAAACGCCTCAGCTACCTAGCAAAAAAGGGCTAACACTCTCTGGCTTATGCGCCCAGCTCAGATTCCGCATGTCTTCCAGCCGATGAGCCATCTATCGAACAAAAGCTAATACTCATCAGCACCATCTCACGCAGAGAGAGCAACTATGGCTGACTTCGTCAGAGTAGCTTCGACTGCGGAGGTTCCTGAAGGCGGTATGAAGAAGGTAATGCTAGGGGGGCAGCAGGTTCTCCTTGCGAATGTGAAGGGCAAGTTCTATGCAATCGGGAACGTCTGTACGCATGTGGGGGGTCCGCTGGACAAGGGCAGATTAGATAGTCACGAGGTGGAGTGTCCATTGCACGGATCTCGTTTCGATGTGACGACTGGCCAAGTGAAGAGGGGCCCGGCCGCGAGACCTGAACCGGTCTATGAAGTCAAGGTCGAGGGAAGCGAGGTCAAGCTCAGACCGAAAACGTAGTTCGGCTCGTCCGAGGACCTCGACTATCGCTTGGTTTGATGACCTCCGGCTCATAGAACGACGCCGAGTCGAAGGGAGACAACTCCAAGCTCCAGTTAACAAAGAAGCTGACAGAACCAACCGATAACCCCGGCAGTAAGCTTCTATCTCTGGAAATCCTCGTTTCGCCGTTCAATATCGTTGACTTTTATCTTCTCAACGACGGGATAATAGTGAGAACACATGAAACCTCTGATACTGGCTTTGCTTGCAGCCTCAATGCTTCTGACAGCCTCGCCTCTTGTAGCATCAGTAGCAGGTGCGGCCTCCGATCACGCACATCATGCAACCGGGCCGCCTTCCACACTAGGGTGTACAGCGGCCTTCGCGGCCCATCCAGGCACCCTCCCAGACCAAGCATCGGCTAGCGCCACGGCTGCGCTCGATGCCCGTTCAACCCACTGTCCGCCAACAGCAGCTGCCTAAGCCTCATGGAGTTGCGAAGGCAGCTCAACCCTCTTTTTCGTAAGATAATCGTGTGCCGTTCCCGTACCACTTTCGCAAGGACGATACTCAAGTTTCGGGATGATCTGGACCCCTCCAGTCAGATCAAGAAGATAGATAATGCTCACTGATCCCCGTCTGGCGACTCGGGCGTCTCTTGGATTGGGAGTACTCTGGAGATGGTTCCTTCGTGGTTTCCTATGATCATCCGGGGTGTCTTCAGAATCTGCTCATAGTCCTCAGTGTTCTCGTCTAGGTCCGACGCGACTCGGTGCCAGTGTTCCGGGACGGTGGCGTAGACTGGTTCGAAGACAGCCCACTGGTCTGCATGGGTGAAATATTTGCGTCCAATCGTCAAGAGCAGCATGTAAGCCTCTCCGATAGACTGCTCGTCTAGAGTCTTTACATGTTCTTTGTGGTAGAGCATGAGCCGCTCTCTGTGTCGTTTCATGGTCTTGGTCCGGGCCAGCCTCCATCTCGGAAACTCAGCCAGAACCTCCTGGTCGGGAATGTTGCATAGAGGGCAAGAGTTGCCCTTGTGGTCTTGCTCGATCGTTAGTGTCTGAGAGTTTTCCATTTGCGGGTTTCCGAGACTCTGGATGTGATCAGTCGATCAGCGACACCGTTCTATCCTGATTCATTGTCGGTTGGGCTTCGTAGTGGCTTATGACCGGCTTCTGGAGAAGATTGCTCTCAGGGGAGAGTGGCGTGGAGATCTTGCTATGATTGGCTGTGCAGTGTGTTCTGGCTTGATTCTGTTGATGTATGAGAACAAGCGTTCCATGCTCTGAACAAAGTCCGGGGGGAGCTGGCTAAACGTAACGTTCGGGAAGTCGTTCATGATCTGCCTGGCCACACGGAATCTTGAGAAGCTAACTCCTCTCTTCCCCAGCTCTGCCTCCACGTATCTCCGGACCTGTACATCTTTTGCGAGGGTCTCGTTACCTAGCCGGTTCTTGCCCAGCTCTCCGGAATATGCATCGTTTACGAACCTGAGATAGAGGCTAGAGGGCAGGAGGTCCTCCAGCTCCATCACGCGTCCTGGTTCCTGGGTAGCATCATTCACGAAGAGTACGTTTGTTTCTCTTGCTAACGGGCTCTCAACCAGCTGTTTCTTGACGCTGATCCCTTCGACATCCGAGTCTAGCAGCACTGATACGCCCGTGTTCTGTCCGGTGAGCATCGTGGCAAATAGAGCGGATTTCTGGCCCCCGCCAGAGGGAGTGATTACAATGTCATCGGCTATGTATCCGTGGCCTGATTCCCTGAAATGCTGCGAGATTGTAGAGAGTATCCACATGTCGGTAATGTTTTCCACTAGCAGGCTGTACTGTCCAGTGTACAAGCCGCGCGCGAGGGCATAGCCCAAGGCGGCCTGGAGCGGGAACAGGGCTGTCTTGTCTGTCGTCTTGGCGGGCTCGGAGATCTTTGTGCCTCGCGGTGTCTCTGCCAGAACGCTGATAGTTTCGATGGCGTCCAGGTTGATCATGAAGGGGGAGTGCGTCGAGTAGATGACCTGGTTCTTCTCGGACAGCTTGGCCAGGACTCTGAGGAGGTCTTGCTGCGCGGCGGCGTGGAGGTGTAGCCCAGGCTCGTCGAGGAGGAGCACGGTGTCTTTTCCTTGGAGGGTTTCTGTCATGAATACGATGTAGAAGGACAGGAACCACTGGAATCCTTTGCTGCTCTGTTCTAGCTCGACTCTGGAACCGTCGTTGGCGTCTGCTACCCAGAGTCTAAGATAATCGCCGTCTATCGCGAGGTCCAGGCGGGCCTTCCTCTGCTGCCATATGTCGGCCAGGAGACCGGAGACGGATAGGGCTGCTCTGTCAACCATGAGTGCTCTGGTATCGAAGGCTTCCTGCATCTCCTGTGACGATTTGCCATCGCGTGTTCCCAGCTTGACCAGCCTCTCTGGGTCCAGTTTTAGGAATGATAGCAGCATGCTCGCAGTGTTTTCTTCTGGGCTGAGTTCGCCTGCCCTAAACCGTTCGACGAAGGATGGGAGGTGGATTCTGCCGGAGAGGATCGCATAGTTTTCGAAGTAGACGAAGACCGGAAGTTTTTCGATTATGTATTTGTTGATCCGGGTGTCGATGCTCGGCCAGTCGATCGTGTTCAGTATAAGCCGTACGATGTCTCGGATGGCCTTCTTCGATCCCTCATCGATGCTCTTCTCTAGAACGAGCTGGATTTCTTGGAGTTGTCTGATGAAGGCTTCTCTGGAGGGGGATGCATTGGAAAGGTCTGTCTCCTCTGCAATGCCTGTTCCCACTCTGCTCAGAGCATCGAGGAGCTTCCAGCGGACTCCTCCCTCTCGTCCTTGGGTCGTATCATCGAGCCTGTCTATTGCGCCTCGGAGCTGAATGAGGAGGGGAAAGACTCCTTTCAGGTTTGGGGGTGGAGTCTGTATGTCGGGCAGTATCTCGACAGCGTACCGTCCCGCGTAGTCTCTTGTGACTGATGCACCGGACACTTCCTCAAGGCGCGGGTCGATCTGAGAGAGCACTTCCCTCTCCTCATGGTCTAGTGAGAATTTCAGTTCGACCACTGTGGCTTTGTCCTCGTACTCGTGGAATCGCCTCCTCGGGAACTCCTTGAGTCCATTGAAGGGCTCAGGAGTGGCCGGGTTGAATTTGTGCAGAGCCTTCAGGATCGTTGTTTTTCCGCTCTCGTTCTTTCCCACTAGGGCTTTGATGTGTTCGACAGGTGCTTCGCCGGAGTCGTCTATGCACCTGTAGTTCTGGACCCTGAAGCTTCTCAGCTTCATGGATGGTTGTACCTCATCGTTTCTCGTTTCATTCTTGACATACCCATGACTACTTGACGGGATGATCTGCGCCCGTCTCGACGGAGGTTCTCTCCTTCCATTGCGCGTGTGTAAACGGCTGTCACGGTTTCTCCTCTTTCTTCAGATACTTGTATCCGCGGAATTGTGAAGGGATAACCTGTGTCTGGGCCTGTAGCTGGTTCTGGTATAGCTGTGTGTAGGCTCCTTGGCGCTGCAGCAGACCGCGGTGTGTACCGATCTCTGCGATCCCCCCCTCTTCGAGGACGACTATTCTGTCCGCATCCATTACCGTCGAGAGTCTGTGGCCGATGACGATTGTGGTTCGTTCTCCCGACATTCGTCCCATTGCTTCTTGAATTAGTGCTTCAGACTTGGAATCAACGTTCGAGGTTGCCTCGTCCATAATCAGGATCTTGGGATCCTTGATGAGTGCTCGGGCGATGGAGACGCGCTGTCTCTCGCCTACTGAGAGAGTAACGCCTCGTTCGCCAATCTCCGTTTCATACCCCTTGGGGAGAGTGAGTATGAACTCATGCGCGTTGGCCGCTTTTGCTGCCTGGATGATCTCTTCTTGGCCTGCCCCGGGCTTGCCGTAGGCTATGTTGTCGCGTACGCTTCCGGAGAACAGGATCGGGTCCTGGATGACGAGTCCAATGTTCTTTCTCAAGTAGGACAGTTTCAGCGCGTTGATGGGATAGCCGTCGATCCGGATGGCTCCCGCGTCCGGATCGTAGAAGCGCAAGAGGAGGTGGACAATGGTCGATTTTCCGGCCCCGCTGGGACCGACTATTGCGATGGTCTCACCAGCGTTGATCGTCAAGCTGAAATTGTCCAGGACGGTCTGGTTCCGTTCGTACTTGAATGAGACTCCGTCGAATTCTATTCGTCCCAGTATCTCGGGCGGGGCATATGCCCCCGGCACATCGAGGACTTCAGGCTTCGTCTCTATGATTTCGAAGATTCTATCCCCCGCAGCCGTGGCTTTCTGGAATTTGAAGTTTGATTTGCTCAGCGATATTAGAGGTGAGAACATCTTGTCGAGTAGTCCGAGAAAGGCGACGAGTGCTCCCAGTGTCAAGGCTCCATTCAGCACATCTGGAACTGCCACGACGATGAGGGTCAGGAGCGCCAAGGTCGTAACTGCGTCCACGGCGGATCCGTATACCGAGCTTAGCTTGGCCAGGCCAATGTTGGATTTTACAATTGCCAGAGATTTGTTGCGAAAACCTTTAGCTTCTTCCTCTTCCATTGTAAAACTCTTTACTATTCGTAGGTTGCTCATCACTTCATAGGCTCTCGCTGAAAGGTCGCCTACAGCCTCTCTGATTCTCCTCGACGCTCTTTTGATCCTCCGTTTGAACAAGTTCACGACAATGACCATGCCAATTATGAACGGAACGACCGTGAGGGCAATCCTCGGGCTCGCGTAGAAGAGAAGGACGGATGCTCCGGCCACCATGCCGAAATTCGCGCCGAGAGCGCTGAGGTCTGAGGTCAGAACGCTCTCGATCTCGTTTGTATCGCTCATGACTCTGGAGATGAGTTCACCAGAACGGCTGTGGTCTAGGAATTGTACTGGAAGATGCTGTATGTGCTGGTAGACCTGTGTCCGTAGTCCGTGAACAGTCTTTGAGGCGAGAATTTCGGTAAGATACTGGTCGACAAAATCGAGTATCTGCTTTGCGAAGAAGGCCCCGCCCAGCAGAGCTATGACGGTGGGTAAGAATGCTATGTTGCGAAGTGCGATAACATTCCCGAACAGGAGAAAACCAATGATCCAGGGCTGTGCCAAGTTCAGAGCGTCACTAGCTGCCATGGCAATTCCGATCGCTAGGACATAGGGCCAGTGTGGTCGGAGGTAGGAAAACAGCTTGCGCAGGGTACCCTTTGGCTTTGATAGAACCATCAACGAGATGATGCCGACTCCCATAACGCTGATGCTGAGAACCACCAGTGGGTCCAGCAGGATTGAGAGGAACCCATATCTGGCTACGAGCGAGCTCTTCAGAGCCGGGTTCGCCTGGCTCACGAATGTGACGTAGTTCAGCAGCGAGATGATTGCAACCCACTGCAGAATTATGATTGCCCTTGCGATACGCAACATCAAACGTTCTCTGGGCCTTTCCTCTCGCTCAACACCCCGGCTCTTCTCTTCCGGCTTCGTCGCGTCCTGTCTCAAGAAGATGCGTCCTCCATCCAATCAACGAATTGACCTTGGCCGGGAAGGCTGTCCCCGCGAGCACTCTTGCGAGAGACGTAGTTGGTCGCGGAGTCCGCTAAGTCTGACTCCCCCCTGCTCCTCATGCCGACGTAGACTGTAGCAACCAGCGCAGATATCAGGCCCAGGAAACCCAAGCTCGCAACAACCCCATCGTCCAAGGGCAGACCGAGGGTCCGGTAGCAGGTCAGGCAAATTTGACCGGGACCCGGTCTAACCTGTATGATTATTGTCTGACTAGCCTCCATTGGAGGAGTACCAGCGTCCATAGCAGTGAACGTGATAGAATAGTTTCCTGTCTCGTCTGATGACGGCGTCCAAGCGAACTCTCCTGTGATCGGGTCGAAGCTTGCTCCCGTTGGAAGGTTATGTGCAACAATGGACACAGAACCCCCTTCCGGATCGGACGCCCCCACAGCGAACGTCAAAGACTGGCCGACACTCAATGCCTGGAAGCCTGTCTGGTTGGAAAAGACTGGGGGCCTATTCTCCGCCACGCTTACGAACAGGGTTGTAACCATGCTGGCCCCGTTAGCGTCTTTGGTCGTCAGACTGACCATGAAGACTCCAGGAGCTGCGTATGTGTGGGTGGCCAGGCTGCCGTCGTCATCTGGAGAACCATCGCCATAGTTCCAGCTAAACGTGAAGGGAGCCGCACCGCCGCTCGTCGTCGCAGTGAAGGTCACAGACTGACCGGTCGATGGAGTAGCATGGCTGGAAGTGAAGTTGACAGTAGGTGCTACGGTGACGCTGATAGATAGGGAGGCCGATGCTGATACACTCAGAATATCGGTTGTAGTAAGACGGACGGTGAATGAACCTGTCGTAGCGTATGTGTGGACTGTGTTGCAGTTGTTTGCTGACCAGCCGTCGCCAAAGCTCCAGTTGCAGACCAGGCTACCAACCCCACCGGTGGATATTTGCGCGAAGCTTACAGGAACTCCTGCATCGGCCGGGTTAAGACTGGCCACGGCGGTGACTGCGAGTCTTGAATTGACCACTAGGGCTTGTGTGGATGTTGTCGTGTGATTTGCAGAATCAGTCGAGCTAATTGTCACAGCGTATGTTCCAGCAGCAGTGTACGTGTGGGTCGCAAGGCTGTCCGAGACAGCTGGCCCTCCATCTCCAAAGTCCCAGTTGAACGTGTAAGTCGGCGTACCGCCTGTTGCGGTGGCAACGAAACTGGTCGACACTTCGATCTCCGAGAGAGATGGAGCGATAGAAGCGATGCTAACGGCGAGACTCTGCGTTACCGCCACGGAGTGAGTCACAGCTGCGGTCTCGCCCACCGCATCGGCTACAGTGACGGTCACGTTGAACGTTCCAGCAGCATATGAGTGGCTAACAGGATTTCCTAACCCTAAGCGACTGTCGCCATAGTTCCAGCTGAAGCTGAATGGGCCCGAACCGCCTGTTGTTATTGAAGTGAAATTCACGGGCTCGCCGGCCATGGGCTTAGCCTGCTCAAAGTTGAAGTCAACACTAGGCAGAGGATTCACAGTTATCGTAACGCTGGCTGTTGTAGTGACACCGACCTCATCAGTCGCAGTGACAGTGGCAGTGAACGTTCCGGTATTAGTGTAAGTATGACTTGTTGTGCATCCTGTCGCGCTAGCCGTGTCGCCGAAGTCCCAACTGCAGGAGATGGCCCCGACACCCCCGGTCGATACAGGAGCAACGCCTACTCGGACACCTGCGTCAGTCGGATTCGGCCCAGCGGTCGCAGTCAGAGTCAACCTGTTGTGGACAGCTACTGACACACTGACTAGGACGGATACGCTGAGAGTATCAGTGGCGGTGACGGTGGCATTGAAGCGTCCTGCACGGGTGTAGGTGTGGCTTGCAGAACATGTGTTAGCCGCGCTACCATCACCAAAGTTCCAGCTGCAGGTCGCCGTACCAACGCCACCGGTTGTAGGAGCGATGAAGTCGACTAGAGCACCAACCTCTGTCAGATTTGGACTGGCTGCAACTGTAACAGTCAACTTCGCATTGACGGTAAGTGAGACACTACTGGTCGCGGTCACACCAAGACCATCGATTGCTGTAACGTTGGCAGTGAACGAACCAGTGGCAGCATACGTGTGAGTCGTCGAGCAGCCAGTGCCAGTAGTGGTATCACCAAAAGCCCAGCTACAAGTGACAGTACCAGCACCACCGGTTGTAGGAGCGATGAAGTCGACTAGAGCACCAACCTCTGTCAGATTAGGACTGGCATTGCCCGTAACGGCAAGCTTCGCATTGACTGTTACAGAGATGTTGGTGGTCGCTGTCACGTTGACAGTATCAGTGGCAGTAACGCCTGCAGTAAACGTTCCTTGGCTGGCGTAGGTGTGGGTCGTGGTGCATCCGGTGCCCGTGGCTCCGTCACCAAAAGTCCAGTTGCAAGTCGCTGCACCAACTCCACTTGTTGTATGTGCGGTAAAGCCGATGGTCGAGCCAACCTCGGCTGGATTTGGACTGGCTGCAACTGTAACAGTCAACTTCGCATTGACGGTAAGTGAGACACTACTGGTCGCGGTCACACCAAGACCATCGATTGCTGTAACGTTGGCAGTGAACGAACCAGTGGCAGCATACGTGTGAGTCGTCGAGCAGCCAGTGCCAGTAGTGGTATCACCAAAAGCCCAGCTACAAGTGACAGTACCAGCACCATCTGCAGGCATAATGGTAAAGCTCATCGCCTTGCTCACCTCGGTCGGGTTTGGACCGGCAACAGCCGTAACACTCAATCTAGGATTGACCGCTACCGAAACTGCGGTCGACCCTGCAGTCACGCTGGTTGAGTCGGTGACTGTTACCATTGCGCTAAATGTTCCTGTTGCGTTGTAGGTGTGATTGGTAGTGGCGGTTGTGGTTGTTGCGGTCGTGCCGTCGCCAAAGGTCCAGTTGTACGAAGCGTATGGGGGCGATCCTCCCGTGGCCCTGGCAGTGAAGGTCGTGCTGACTGCAAGCTCCGTCGGATTCGCACTGATGACCAGAATCACAGCAAGGGCCGATCCAACATTGAAGGTAACCGACGTGGTAGCATTGACCGTGAGAATGTCCGTGGCAGTGACCGTGGCGGTGAACGTCCCGCTAGTGGTGTAAGTGTGGATAGTCGAGCAGCCAGAACCAGTAGTGTTATCACCAAAGTTCCAGGTGCAAGTGGCCGTGCCCACACCACCAGAGGGAGTGGCGGTGAAGGTGAGGCTCTGTCCAACTACAGGGTTAGACGTACTAGTGGTCATGGTTACTGTCAGCTTGGGGCTGACGGTTATGGTCGTGTTGTTCGTCGCGGTCACGCCCAGATCATCAGTCGCGGTGACAATGGCTGTGAATGTTCCGGCGCCAATGTAGGTGTGGCTTGCAGAACATGTGTTAGCGGTACCGCTATCTCCAAAGGTCCACTTGCAAGTCGGTGTTCCAAGACCGCCTGTGGTGGGCGCTGTAGAGCCGACCGCAACGCTAATCTCGGTTGGATTAGGAGTAGCGACCGCGGTTACGGTCAACCTCGCATTGACAGTTACTGAGACGCTAGATGTCGCTGTCTTACCAGCCGAATCGGCGACTGTTACGGTCACGCTGAATGTTCCAGTCGAATTGTAAGTGTGGATCGTAGTGGCTGCGGACGTAGTCGCGGTCGTGCCATCACCAAAAGTCCAGCTGTATGACGTGTAAGCAGGCGTTCCACCAGCAGCTGTAGCCGTGAAGGTGGGATTGATGGTGGGTTCGGTCGGGTTCGGACTGGCATTTAGGCTCACACCGAGCGTTGATACAATATTGACGGTAACTGACGCGGTAGCCGTGACAGAAAGAGCGTCGGTTGCCGTGACTTTGGCCGTGAAAGTTCCCTGAGTGTTGTATGCGTGGGTTTTGGAGCATCCGCTGCCCGTGGATCCATCGCCAAAGTTCCAGCTGCACGTGGCCAGGCCAACGCCGTTGGCGGTCGTGGCGGTGAAGGTGAGGCTCTGTCCAACTACAGGGTTAGACGTACTAGTGGTCATGGTTACTGTCAGCTTGGGGTTGACGGTTATGATGATGCTGTTTGTCGCGGTCACGCCCAGATTGTCTGTTGCAGTCACTGTCGCGGTGTAGTTCGCGGCATTAGCGTAGACGTGCGTGATCGAGCATCCGGAGGAGGATGGAGAGCCATCGCCGAAGTTCCAGTTGCACGAGACTGGGGATACGCCGCCTGAGGTCGTCGCCGAAAGACTGATGGAATAACCGGCCTCAGATGGGTTGGGAACGGCATGGACCGAAGAGACTTGTAATCTAGCAGACACGGCAACGGAATATGATGACGAGGTCGCGGTAATTCCTGCCGAGTCCTTCACTGTGACTGTTACACTGTATGTCCCGGACGCCGTATAGACGTGCGCGGCCGAGTTACCTGAGCCGGTAGAGCCGTCACCGAAGTCCCAGACGAATGAAACGTATGGTTGTGTTCCACCGGAAGCTGTCGCTGTGAGGTTGACTGCCACGCCGACCTCGCTTGAACCAGAGGCAGTGACGACGACAATCAAGGGGGGAGCATTAATGATGACGCTCGCAGATGCTGACGCGAGTCTCCCTTTGGCATCGGTAGCGTTCACTCGTACGGTATAGGCTCCAGCGACAGCGTATTTGTGGGAAGCCGTGCTGCCGGTAGCGAGGCTGGTTCCGTCGCCAAAGTTCCAAGAGAACGAGTAGGGAGAAGTGCCGCCTGAGGCCGCGGCCGAAAAGCTGACACTGGTTCCAACGATACCAGAGGAGGCACCACTGACCGTCACGGCTAGAGGAGCAGCAACAGTGACCGTAGCTGATGCCGAGCCAATCTTGCCGTTTGTATCAGTAGCGTTCACTGTCACGGTATAGGTTCCGGCCCTGCTATACGTGTGAGTCATGGTGTTAGGAAGGCCGGTCCCTCCAGGCACGTTGCTCGCAGAATCGCCAAAGTTCCAGCTAAACGTGTACGGGGAGGTTCCGCCTGTGGCGGTGGAGTTGAAACTGATCGAGTCGCCCACCACCGGGCGAGTTGGGGCGTATGAGAGACTTGTTTGTGGTCCTATGTTTTTGAAGAATTCGGTCATGGCGGATGCGGAGCCGTCTTTTGAGGTTAGGGGCGAGAGGCCCCACGCGGTTTCGAGGGTGGTAAGTACCGAGTAGTGGTTGTATGATTTCGATGATTGGAATTTTGTCTTGGCAATGGGTCCTGCCCAGATGGCTGGGACGTTGCCGACGGATGAGCCGCCGGACTCGGCGAATGTGATGAAGAGCGCTGCGTTCTGGGTTGCGAAGACGGTGCTGCTCAGTATTTTCGGGACGAGCTGTGAGAGATACTTGTCACCTGTCGATAGGGAGCAGTCGTGTATGTCGTCGCACTGGTTGGGCGTGAGCCAGTTGTAATTCGCCGCCGAGGAGGTGGAACCGAGGGATTTGAGGAACAGATCATCTGTCTCAATGCTGGAAGTGACCACCGAGTTTGCCCTGAGCAGGTTGTCGCATCTCGCAGGATCGTTGACGATGTTTTGGAAGTAGATGAAGGGGAAGTGTTTTGAGTTGTACTGGGCGTTGGACGGTGAGAGGTTGCACCCCTGCGACACGGGATAGTCTTCAGCCCAGGCCTTCCAGGTCAGTCCCGCTCCTTCTATACGATCAACAATGTTCACAGCGTTGACCGGGCACTGGGTCGGGTAGCAGTCGGCTGTCAGACCAAAAGTACTGGCACCGATGAGGGCAAGATAGTTGGGATCACTAACAGCAGCTTCGACATCGGAATAGGCAGTGGCATACCCGTAGGCGTTTGCTAAAGAGTTCATGTATGGCGCAGCCGACGACCCGTACACCTCTTTTGCGCTAGCGTTGTTCATGACGATGACGACTATGTAGTCGAAAGGGGCCTGGCTGGGTGGTGTGGCCTGGACAGCCGGATAGCCTCTCCTATCGTGATTCGTCGACACCGCAAAGGATGCTATCAGGATTCCGAACACGAGGCAGAGCCCCAGAACTAGAACCTTGAATCTGGCTCCCACTTCGACTTGTCTCCCTGGTGTCTACAGCCGTAGACATGGTCTGGCTTGTACGAACGGCCAGAGACTCTCTTAGCGGTCCCGGTCTGGCCCGTCACGGTGAAGCCTGATTGTCTCAAGAATCTCCGCCGCCACTATTTCCGACGGCGTACGATCATGAAGATCATCAGTGGGAACGCACTCATTGCCGTGAGAAAGCCTCCGACTTTGAGGGTAGTTTCTGAGAGTCCGAGGAAGCTGAGTTCGATTGGCCGAGCGATGACTGTTATGTTCATGACTTGCGAGGCAGTGTGACCTAGCGAGTCGGTCACCGTCACCTCAACTCGATAAACGCGGGGAATCGTATAGTTGTGGATCGGGTTTGGACGGGCAGACGTAAGTCCGTCGCCAAAGTCCCACGAGAAAGTGTACGGAGATTGTCCGCCTGAAACCTGTGTGCTGAACGAGAGGCCTACCGGGGCGAGTCCTTGGGTTGCGTTGGACGAGGCGGTTAGGGCCAACGCGGGATGGACCCAGACTGCTACGGGCTTGACCACGGTGACTCCGCTGTCGTCTGTCACCGAGAGACTGACCTGGTATATTCCGAGGGAGGAGTAGGAGTGAAGAACGCCGATCCCCGTCTGGGAGGCTCCTTCTCCGAGCTGCCACACATGGGCTACGATTACACCGTCGGGGTCAGAGCTAGTGGAGCCGTCGAAGAACACCGTTTCTCCAGCGAAGACTACTGCAGGTGTCCAGATAAACTGCGGTACAGGAGGCACGTCGTATTTGACACTGATGATCTTGTAGGTCCGGATGATGGCCCCTGTGCTATCCCTGATTGCCACCGTCACATTATACGAACCTCCACTTGCAAAGGTGTGGATGGCCGGGTTGCCAGTCCCGTTTATCCCATCACCGAAAGTCCATGCGAAGGTGTAGGGTCCTGTTCCACCGCTAGACGTGGCATTCAGAGTAACCGGGTATCCAGCTGCTGGGCTGGAGGGGCTGAAGGTGAGGGCTGCGGTGGGAGGCTGGGCTACCGGAGCAAGAATTGAGCTTGTTAGCATCCCCGATTGCCATTCGTCTCCGGTGGTGAAACCGGCGGGGCTACTAGGAGGGGAGAGAATCTTGCTCTGCTCTACGAGAGGGATTATGGCTAGGCAGATGACTAAGATTGTCAGAGCCCTTCCAATCATTCGTCGGTTACGAGTTGTGCGGGCTGAGAATCTGAACACGGACCCTCTCGGGTTTCCAAGTGTTGAGGAAGTCACTGGTTGCGCCTCCCCGTTTCCAGGCGACTGCTCTGTGCTCTACGAAGGCAGCTCTTGCACTCGTTCAGCCATTCTGAGATCAGATCAAAGTCTGGCCTCAGGGCGAGTAGGTAGTAGGTGTGGTAGATTCTCTGAAGATACGTCTGCGCTTCGAACACTGCTGCTCGGTGCACAAGATCCGGGTCTATGTTCGGCTGGTTGTCTTGATATTCTTGGATGAATGCTTCAACTGCCTGGAGGGTTGAGCCGCCCAGTCCGTGGGTCATCTTGGTCTGAGCTGTGAAATAGCCGACGTCAAAGGCAGGATCGCCCATCCGGGCTTCTTCGAAGTCTATTACAGTTGTCAGATCTGGAGCGACGATGATGTTCCTAGGGTGGTAGTCTCCATGAATGGGCTTCCTCTCACGGGGCCGGAAGGCTTTCTGCTCGTCGATCAGCTGGTTTGAGATCGATTGTATTTCCGATTTTAGAGTGGGAAGGAGCCATGATCCGCCCCTCGCGTATCTGTTAGATGCTGCAATCTCATCTTCCTGAGAGGACTCACCGTCCAGTGTAATGTCGCTGTTGTGCAGTTTTGAGAGCCATCTTGCCGTGCCTTTCACGTAGGGCCCAGGATCCTTTACGTTCTCGAAGATTCCACGGAGTGGCTCACCCTCTGCCTGCTCCATCATCAGGAATGAAAGTGCGGGTATGTAGAGGACGGGACACGGTACTCTTAGCCTGCTGTCTTGTCCGAATCCGTTGGACCTGAGGGTCTTCAAGACTGAGAAAGTGTGTCCGAGACGCTCGTCTGATTCTCTGTAAAGTCCGATGTAGTTTCTAGCCGAGTCCTTGAATTTTAGAGTGTAGTCGATTATTACTTTGCGTAGATGTCTTTTCAGGATTCGCGCCTCGAACCCCTGCAGCGGCTGCTCTAATCCTGGGTCGAATGCCTCAGTGCTTAGGATGTCTCTTACGAATTCGACCTCGGTCAGTCCATGGAGGATCGACTCGTTGAAAGATGCAGTGTCAAGATCGTTTCGGATAGTTTGGGTCATACCTATTCCTAGTCCTCCGCTCCTATCCAGACGGTAAAACCGCGGAATCCTGTCACTCTCAAGAGGTAACCATGTCCGAACCTATCTTGTCTCGGCTTATCCCATATCGCGTATCCCCCGTCGAGCCGGGCCCCAACGGTCACGCCTTCGTTGGACCATCCTCTGATGCCTTTGGCGGGAGAGCACTCCTCGACGGCTGAGGGCCCCATTCTGAGAAGCTGCTGGTAGTCAGGTGAGAATCCTATCTCTGTGGACAGTTTAGTTAGAGAGTTGGGGAGGCTGTACTCTGTGCGGATTGTACTCTCGCTTTTTCCGAGGCTGAGATTCTTCAGGATTCCAAAGCCGGCGCCTTTCTTCTCGGAGTTCGAGAGTCTTGCCCACACCGTGTCGCCATATGGCACGCGTATCTCTGTGGAGTAGTTGTCGTGCTCGTATCCAACGTCTGCGAGTGCTCCGGGATGATTGGGTGGAACATCCATGTATGCGTGGAGATCTTCCAGTAGGTTCCAGTCGTCGATGGGGTTCCCGATGACGAGTCTGCCTGGTGGATTGTTGACTGTGAACAGGTAGACCAGGCGACCGCCATTCCTGGGAGAGAAGACTGCGAATAGCTTGTCATTCTTGAGAACTAGCTCGTCTTCTCCGTCAGAGTCCAGGTCCCTTAGATCAGCGTGAGCCAGGTCGCACTTGTTCGTCATCCAGTGGGCTGCCTCAGCTATTATAACGGCGATACGACTGTGGCTGGCTATGGCCCTTGTCCAGGCGCTGGGCCCCTCATCACTCAGGTTTTCTCCATGAGCCCCCGTCCGGGGAGTGTGCCAAGCTGTTTGCCATGTCGTCGCTAGCAGAATCTTCCATGCGAGTTGTATGAGAGCTGGGTCTGCTCCTCTTGAGTCGAGCTCTCGGACTCGCGCCTCTGACCACGCATAGTAGTTACGGTAGAGGGACCATCGCGGATCATAATACCACGATTCGTAGTTCTCACCCGCCCCGAACTCGTCAACGAGCTCTGCGTATGCTCCTGTATCGATCTGTCTCTCAGAGCCTGCTCTGTGTGTTGCAGCCCATTCGGCCAGTTTGACGGGCTGCAGGAAGGGGTTCTCGGAGAGCCATCTGAGCGTCGCCTCGAACTGGAGGGGACCCCTGGCGTCCCAGCCTACTCCCGCGACCTTCTCCATGTCGTCCGCATAGATTGCGACGAGCTGATTGTCATAGTCGGAGTTGATGTCAAGGATCCATTCCAGCTGAGCCTGGGTTTTCTCCAGGTCTTCTCGTGTTCGCGGGGGAATGTTTCGGCGGAGTCCAAACGAGATTGGAAGCGCGCAGAGTCCCAGGCCATTCTTGATACGGTGCATCTGGAAGTTGACGGGGTCCCAAGAGTGGTCGTAGTCGTAAAGTTGGCGAGGGCTCGGGTTTCCTGTGGTAGAATGGAGCAGCCTATCGTCTATCACAACATGCTTGTAGCCTCCATTGAGTAGTTGGCCGCTTGTCAGGACGGGAGCCATTGCTTCGGTTTCCCAGAGGCGTTCTGTTGGCCAGAACGTTGTGATCCGCTTCGGATCCCAATCAAGGAGGCTCTGGTAGAGGAGTAGCTCCTCGTTGATCTGTCTCAGATTATGTTCAGGGGAGAAGAACCGCATCATGTTCTGCGCATAGGATCCACCTATGAGTTCCAGCAGGCCGAGCCCGGCCAGCCGATTCACCTCCGAGAGGAATTCGGGGCCGTACCATGCCAGAGATTCGAGAAACGTCCCGCTAATGTGGAGGCTGAACGGGACCCCGTATCGTTCGTGGAGTTTCAGCACTCGAAGTAGGCCTGTCTGAGACGAGGAGGTCCCGACTATCCCGGATATTCCAACCCGGTTATCATAGCCATCAGTAACGATGTACTGGTTTGCATGGTGGACTATAGCTAGAGCAGCGACCTCACGTTGAACCGTGACGGCTGTATTCATCACTGGCTATTTGCCTCCGCGAATATGTGCTTCCAGCTTGACCGGATCTCCCTGACCCTCCGAAGGTGGCCGACGTAGAGCTGAAACTTTCGAGCCCGTCTCATCATCTTCTTCTTGTCTGTGGTAGTGACGATTCTGCGGATTCTGCGAAAAGCTCTCCAAGCCACTCTGGCCTCGACTAGGACGGGGAGAGCTTCTTGCTCGTCATTCGACAATGGTTGGACTCTCTCGTAGGAGTTGATGAAACTGCGAGCCAGGCTCAGAGCATGCCCATTACTGGTCCTCGGCAGAATGTCAGCGAGAGCTATCGCCAAGTCCAATGAGCGAGCTTCAATCCTGGACCGATGGAAGTCTATGACCGCGGCTAGCCTGTCGTCTTCGAACAGGATGTTCTGGCGTCTGTAGTCTCCGTGGATTGTCAGTCTTGGCAGATTCTCATACGAGAGCCTCAGCAGTGATAGTTCGATGTCGAGCAGACTGTCTTTGAAGTAGTCTAGACTTGCCTCTATCCCGAGAGCAGCGGGTTGTCCATCCAAGGACTCTACGTTCTCGGTGAATAAGTCCAGTCGGTCTTGGAATCGGCTGGGGAACGACTCTTCGGATCGGCTCATTCTTTTCGGGTACTCTGCCATTATGCGGTGGTAAGACCCGAGGGCTGAACCGGCCTCTGCTACTTGACGAACGTGTCCTCTCAGCATGGCTCGGCCGTGGACGAAGGGGTAGACGGCATAGTGCTCTCCGTTAATCGTCGCTATCGTCGAACCTGCCTTAGTTAGGAGAGGAGCTGGCGCGGGAAATCCGTGGCGAGCTAGATGATGAAAGATCCTGTTCGCTTGGAGGAGTTCCTTCAGAAGGCTTGTCCCGTAGGAGTCGCTGATCGAGAGTGGTCTTGGTTTGAGGAGGGCAAAGTCACCAAGCGGTGTGCGTAGTCGGTACACAACGTAGTGTGCGCCTCTAGCAGACTTTCCTGACTGGATAGCCCTGCCTAATCTGAAACTCGTGGCTAGGGTTTCAAGAGTATCGGGCCGAAGCTGTTCCATGTACTCTCTCGTGGCCAAGTTTACGCGGCCTCCTGAAACACTTGGACATCTTCTCGGCCGCTTCGAGCTTCAACTCGTAATGCGGAGCAGGTCTCGTCCTCTCGCTCTTGTCCTCTGAAAATTTCCTGCAGCCATTCCTGGTTTTCCTTCAACCAGTCTAGTCGGCTTACGTGTCTCCGGAACTTGCCCGCCTGGAGATGTTTCCTCCTCTGATCCTGGGTCTTCGGGATCCGGCGGATATCTCGGAGGGCCCGGTACGCCTCCCTGGCCATAAGTAGTGCAGGCAGAGCCTCCTTCTCGGCTCTTTCGAGGGATAGAATATTATCGTAGCTTGAGAAGAAGGTGTTGATTGACTCGAGATAGACCGCGTCGTATACGCTCCGGGTCAATTCTGCTAACGCTATCGCTACGTCTAGTGCTCGTGTCTCGTATCTGCTGCGCTCCAGATTCGGGATTCTGACGATTTCGCCGTCCTGGAAAAGGATGTTCGAGCAACGGTAGCTTCCATGTATGAACAATCTTGGCAGGGTCTCGTACGACAGATCCGAAACGAGTCCATCGACTCTTGGAAGTGAAACCTTGAAGAGTTGCATCGATCCTGACATCAAGTCCATGGACGACTTGTCCAGACTTTTCAGGTCCATCTGTAATTCTTCCAGACGTTGCAGGAATTCCTGTACGAAAGATTCCTGGGTGTTATGTGGATGCGTATACGCAGCTGTCAGTTTGTGAAAAGTTGCTAGTGCCGCCGCGGCCTTGCTCACTTGGGCAGGATCTTCGCAATCCATCT
>Ga0209268_1000102_pt1 | contig 45138 bp, 39 predicted proteins | sample GraSoiAngelo_143_FD_185900 | JGI IMG/M metagenome (GOLD analysis project Ga0209268, IMG submission 185900) | Grasslands soil microbial communities from the Angelo Coastal Reserve, California, USA - 14_1009_02_30cm (SPAdes) (version 2) | ecosystem: Environmental > Terrestrial > Soil > Grasslands ... | reverse complement strand
ATCGCGGTCGAAAATTGCGGGTTTTCCACCGCGGACGTCAGTCCCGATGCCGTTTGCGCGTGCGCTACGTGTGCGGGCATTTCGAAAATTTCTTGCGCGAGATGATCGATACCGTTGAGAAGGCTGCATCCACCCGTAATGAAAATGCCGGCACCGAGGTAATTAATGAATGGTTCTTCTTCGAGTCTGCGTTTGAGAAGTTCAAGATTCTCCTGCAATCGCAAGTGAATGATCGTGTTTAACGTTTCGCGCTCAATCTCTTTCCCGGCAAAACCGGAATCGTCCTTTAACAAAATTGTTTCGCCGGGAAGACAATTTCCTAGAACGCAGCTGCCCTCCTCGATTTTTAACTTTTCAGCGCGAGCCATTGGAATGCGCAGCCCCATCGAAATGTCATTTGTGATATGGTCGCCGCCCACTGCGAGGCACCCGCTTTGCTTGACCACGCCATCGGCGTATAAAATGTAGTCGCTCGTGCCGCCGCCAATATCGATCACCAGAGCGCCGAGATCTTTTTGGTGCGGCGTCAAGACCACCTGCGCAGAAGCAAGCGCGCCGAAAACCACGTCCTCGACGTCGAGCGGCAATTCTTTCACGCACCGGATAGTGTTCTGAATGCGAGTACGCACACCGTGGATGATATGAAAATCGGCCTCCAATTTTTGCCCAAGCATTCCGATCGGATTAAGGACGCCGTCTTGCCCTTCGACATGGTAATGCTGGATGATCGAATGGAGAAAGGCATTTTGGGCAGGGATGCTCACCTCGCGCGCGCTGATTTTTACATCCTCGATATCCTGTTCATCAATCTCATCGCGGTCTTCGGGGAGCATCACACAGCCGCGGTTATTAAAGCTTTGAAGGTGCGACCCAGCGACTGCGACGTAGACGCTTCGAATCATTACGTCGCTTTTTTGCTCGGCATCGACTACCGCTTCGTGGACACACTTCATCGCCGTTTCAAAATCCACAATCTCGCCTTTACGCACGCCACGCGACGGCGTCTGGCCGACACCGAGGATTTTGATCGCGCCATCGGGACGTCCTTCACCGACGACCACGCAAATTTTCGAGGTTCCAATCTCAAGGCCAATCATCAAATTGCTGCTTGCCATCGTTTAGCCTTTTCTTGGTCGCGAGACTGGATCTGCTTGGGGGATCGGCGTAACACTCGTGGGCGCTTTCGCCGGCAACGGAGCGGTCTTTACCGGCTGGTGCACTGGAACTGCCTTCAAAATGCGCGGTTCCACAGGGGGTTCAATCGTGTCATTGATGACAGCGGCTGGCGGCTTCGTGAACGTCACGGGGATGTTTCGCTGGACAAGCAAATTCACCGTCTCGAGTTCCTGCTTTGAATCATCACAGTAGACAAGGAATTGCTCGAGACGCTGCAATTGTGCCTCGAGATCATTTAACGCAAACGTGACCCGCGTGTGGTTTTTGTCGCTCACCACCAGGCAATAACTTTTGGAAACATCAATCTCGCGGATCTGAAAGCGCATTTGCATAAAACTGCGTGTACTCAAACGCAGCAACTCCAGCGCTGTTTTTGCTTCGGGCGATTCAACGACCTTCCCCGCCTCAAGTAATTCGCTCGAGCATCCTGAAATGAGCGGCAACCCCAAATATTCTGGCAACAACTTTTTTTCTTTCATCAAAACACCTCGCCCGTCCACAAGAAAAGCGGCATCTGACACAAATGGATCGGAAACTTGTTTTTCGCCTGTGATCCACGCAACCGGCTTTCGCTCAACCACGCGAATGTCGATCTCCCCTGGCAATTTGCGTACCACCTCCACCTCATCGACTTGTGGAAGCCGCTGCAGGCTCTCGCGCACGCGCCCTAGGTTCATACTGAAAATGTTTTCACCTTCGTGCAGATCGGCCACTTTCAAGATCTGCTCGCGCTGCAAAGTACCGTCCGTCTGCAGCTCGATTGTGCGCAACTGATAGTCCTGATTCTCGAAAAAAAAGCGTCTCGCGCCTTCGCGTACCCCAATATAAATGGCAGCGCAGATCCCGGCCAAGAACGCCAATCTGGAGAAGACAGCCAGAACCCTTCGAGCGCGATGCTGCGTGGCTCTGCGGGAACGGACTTTAACATCTAACACATGCTGTTGACGTCGTCGCTGGCGTAAATTGGACACGCGCTGATTGCCCGACTGGCGACGTTTTTGAGCAACTTTCATCTCCGAGCCCCTTCCGTTCTGGCCCGAGAAAGCGCAATAATGCGCGCACAAAGGTCGACATAATTAATGCCCGCGGCTGCGGCGGCTTCGGGCAGCAGACTCGCCTCAGTCATCCCAGGAATGGTGTTTACTTCCAGAACGGTGGCCGCGCCATTTTCGGGCAAGAGAACATCGACGCGCGAATAAACCTGTAAACCGATGGCGCGATGCGCCTTCAAGGCCAGATCTTGAATCTCCTTCGTTTTGTCATGGTCGATCTTCGCCGGACAAACGTGCTCAGCGCCACCGCCAGCCTGTGGATTCAGAAACGGATACTTGTTTGTGAAATCGTAAAAGCCGCCCTTCGGGATTATTTCGAGGATCGGCAAGGCTTGATCACCGAGGATACCAATCGTCAATTCCCGACCGGGCACAAATTTTTCTATTAGCAATTCTCCATCGTATTTCGCGGCTTCGACCAAAGCGGAACTGAGCTCGTGCTCGTTCTTCACGATAACAACGCCGACGGTTGAGCCCTGCCGCGGTGGCTTCACCACGATTGGCAATGGAATCGTCGGATGCTGACCCGACTTCAATACCTGCCAATACGGCGTCGTTACATTGTTTTCGCGAAATTTCTCCTTCGAGAGGATTTTGTCGAAAGCAATCCGGCTCTCTTCTATTCCATCACCGGTGTAAGCGACACCGCGATCTTCGAGAATTTTCTGCAATTGGCCATCCTCGCCGAAGGTTCCGTGAATCGTAAGAAACGCGAGGTCGACATCGTGGGGCAGTTCGAAATTCTCATCCCGCACATCCACCTCAACTACTTCGACACCTAACGAACGCAAAGCCTGTGAAACGCCCTGCCCGGTCGCGAGCGAAACATCGCGTTCTGAGCCCGGTCCGCCCATAAGCACGGCGATTTTTCTCGGTGGAACGTCATCCTTTTTCATGCCGGCTCTCCCACAACTTGAACTTCCGTTTCCAGCTCGATCCCACGTTGCGCCCGCGCCACGGTTTTGATCTTCTCGATTAACTCAAGCATTTCCGCCGCGGTCGCCCCGCCATCATTGACAATGAAGTTGCCATGCACTTCCGAGACGCGCGCCTTGCCAATGCCCGAGTTTTTCAAACCCAGCTCTTCAACCAGTTGTCCCGCTGGACAATTCTGCGGATTCTTGAAAATGCATCCGGCGCTTTTCGCGATTGGCTGCGATGTGCGGCGCTTCTCCTGCGATGCGTGCAATTTTCGCGCAATCTGTTCGGCCGGGGCAGGCTGGCCGCGAAAGACGGCGGACACGGCAAAATTGTTTTCAAGCAACGGAAAGCTTCGATAATGTACTTCCAGTTCGTCTCGCGTTTTCGTGTGCGGATTTCCTTCCGCGTCGAGATAACTGACACGGACAACGTTCTCAAAAGTTTGTGCGCCCATGGCACCAGCGTTCATCCGCAAACCGCCGCCGACAGCGCCGGGAATGCCCTCCATCCACTCCAGGCCACCAATCCCGGCTGCCTTACCAGCATAGGCGACCTCTTTTAATTTTGCGCCGACACCCGCGGTGATCTCGTTGCTATCGACCTCAATCTTGTCGAAATCGCCTCCGCGGGGATGAACCACGACGCCCCGAATACCCCCATCGCGCACTAGCAAATTTGAGCCACGGCCGATGACAAAAAGCGGAAGATTTTCACTCCGGCAAAAGCGGATCAATTCCGCGAACGCGTTCTCATTGCGCGGTTCAACCCAGAATTGCGCCGGACCGCCCACGCGCAATGTGGTGTGTTTCGAGAGCGGTTCGTAAAGCCGCACGTCACCCTCTTCACCAACAATCGCTTTCAATTTCTCGGCAATTACGAGATCAGCGGCCAGGATCGACAATTGTTCGTGAATGTTGCCCGCACCCATGCTCAAAATGAGATCGCCGGCGTCGAGCATGTTTCCGATATCACGATGGACCCATTCAAAACGCGGCTGATAACTCACGCCGCGATGTCCGTGACGCGCGATTTCGTCAGCGATGGTTTGGCCACTGATGCCTGGGATCGGCGTCTCGCTCGCTGGATAGACATCGGTCACAACAACGCGGTCTGCGTCATCAAAGGCGTCTCCAAATTTATGACACAGCGCTTTGGTTCGCGAAAAACGATGTGGCTGAAACATCGCCAGGACGCGTTTGCGGCGGGTCGATCTTGCCGTCTTGAGCGTAGCGCGAATTTCACTGGGATGATGCGCGTAGTCATCGACGAGCAGAAAACGATCGCTGGCGTATTTTATTTCAAACCGCCGCCGGGCGTGCTCAAATTTTCGAAGGGAAGCTGCAATTTTCTCAAACGAAATCCCAAGCTCGTTCGCCAACGCGATCACGCCGATGGCATTTTGGACGTTGTGCCGTCCGGGAACATTCAGCACTGCTTCGCCCAGTTGTTGGCCCCGAAGATAGACACAAAACACTGATGCAAAATCGCGCAGCTCGATGTCGGTGCCGCGATAATCGGCGTTCTCGGAAAACCCGTATGAGATCGCGCCTTTTCGCTGGGCGCACAATCGAGCCGTATTAGCGTCATCGGCGCTGTAAAAAAGCGTCCCAGTAGTTTGCTCGATCAGCTGAGCGAAAGCTTTTTCGATTGCGGCAAGATCAACATAAAAATCAAGGTGCTCCTCTTCAATGTTCAAAATGAGGGAATGCCTGGGTTGAAAGCAGCGCAGCGTCCCGTCGCTTTCGTCGCCTTCTGCAACAAAATATTCGCCGAGCGGATCCCAATGCGCGTTGCTTCCGAGAATCGGAATTTCCGCACCGACGTAATGCGAAGGATGGAGGCCAGCTTCGCGCAGAACGTGCGCTGTCATCGCAGAGGTGGTCGTTTTTCCATGCATTCCTGCGATGAGGATCGCACGCTTTGTTCGCATGATTGCGGCAAGCACCTCCGCCCGCCGCACGGCCGGTTTCCCGAAATCACGCGCGCTCAAAAGGATCGGATTATCAATCGCGATCGCAGAGGAAAAGACGATGAGATCGGCGTCGCTGGCGTCGTCCGCATGATGATTCTGATGAAAACGCAGACCAAGCCGTCGCAATCGATCCGTCTCCACGGTGCTGGTTTTGTCGGAGCCGCTAACCTCGTGCCCAAGCTCGAGCAAAAGTGCCGCGATACCGCTCATCCCGCTGCCGGCTACGCCGATAAGATGAATCTTATGATGCTCACGCGTGAGCAATTTCGGAAGATCAAGCTCAGAGGCGTGCTTCATGGGTCGTATATTTCTCCATGGTTGTAACCATGAGTCCCGCCGCGTTTTTCGGTGCGAGTTGCAAAGAATTCACCGACATGTTCCGGATTCGCTCCGGGCTCTCGATCAACTCACGGATCTTCCGCGCGAGCAATTCACCAGAAATCTCTGACTCCTTAACCAGAATCGCCGCCTGAGCGCGCGCATAAATCTCTGCGTTGCGTGTCTGATGATCGTCTGCCGCATAAGGAAATGGAATCAAAATGCTCGGCAGCGAAAAAGCAGCGAACTCTGCAAGACTCGCCGCGCCGGCGCGTGCCACGAGAAGATCGGCGGCGCTGTAAACTTCCTCCATCCGATGATGAAAAGCCGAGATGTAGGCCGGAATTTTTTCGCGGCCATAATTATCCGCGACGAGCCGCTCGTCGCGTGCGCCGGAAAGATGGATCACCTGCAGCGGCACGCCGTGCAAAAACGGCAATGATTTGATAACGGCTTGGTTGATTCCGCTGGCTCCCTGGCTGCCGCCCATTACCAGCAGGGTTGGCAAATCAGCCCGCAGTCCGAGCCTTTGACGCGCAACCTCTCGATCCAAAGGTTTCAGCTCCGTTCGGATCGGCGTGCCAGTGACTTCCGTGCGCGCTTTTGGAAAGAACGGCGCGCATTCCTTGAAGCCAAGCATGACCGCTCGCACCATACGTGCGGTTAGTCGATTCGCTTTCCCGGGGATGGCATTTGATTCGTGAATAAAGGTCGAAACGCCGCGCATCCGCCCGGCCAGCACGGGCGCAGTGGAAGTGAACCCGCCCATGCCAAGAACCACCTGTGGTTTGAATTTGCGATAAATCGATCGGCAAAGCGAAAAGCTCTGGTAGAAGCGGCGAATGAAGCCGAGAATCGCAGGCGAAAATGGTGAGGGTAACCCCACCGTGGGTAATTTTTCAAATCGGAAATTGGTGCGACCGGAAAGCGCGAGCGCGTCAATTTCCTTTTCGGAAACCAACAGCATGACTTCATGGCCGCGATCGCGCAGCACTTCGGCGACAGCAATGCCAGGGAAAAGATGCCCACCGGTTCCTCCGCATGCGATCACTGCATTCATAAAATGATTGTCGATCTTGGTTTAAATCCGCGGTGTCATCCGAACCTGCACGGTCGTGCGTTTCTTATGCGGTGGTTCAAGAATGCCCTGCCGATAGATATTGAGCAACAAACCGATCCCGAATAAACACATGACGAGATTTGAACCTCCGTAACTGATAAAGGGCAGCGGTAGACCTTTGTTTGGTAAAAGTGACGTGGTTACACCAATGTTCACTGCGGCTTGCAGAGCTAGAAGCGAAACAACGCCGCAGCCGAGGAGCAAACCGAAACGGTCTTTGGCATGGAGCGCGATCATGATCCCGCAAACAATGATGGTCACAAACAAAAAGACCACGAGCAAACTGAACCGCAGACCAAGCTCTTCGCCGATAATCGGAAAAATGAAATCTGTGTGCGCGTAAGGGAGATAAAGCATCTTTTGGCGACCATTACCCAAGCCAAGCCCTTCCATTCCACCACTGCCCCAGGCGATTAGGGCCTGCATCTGCTGCAAGCCGGCATCTTCTTTGAAATTTTGCGGATGGAGAAAGGCGGAGAGTCGGCCCATTCGTTCCGACATTTGGGTAGCAATAACTAGAATAGCGCCGAGGCCGGCGAACGATATGATTCCTAGCCACAAGGGATTGGCTCCGGCAACGAACATCACGACAAAGGCGGTTGCTCCGAGTAAAGCCGTGGTTCCAAGATCGACTTCACCGAGAACAAGTCCCGCCAGCAAACTGATGATTGCGATTGGAACGAGGAAACCGTAGGTCACGTTATTGCCTGCTTTTTCGTACCGCGAAAACCAGGCGGCGAGGAAAAAGATCGCGGCAATCTTTGCCACCTCAGAAGGTTGAAAAGTAAGTTGACCCACTCCCACCCAGCGCCGCGAACCGTTGATTCGCATCCCTAGGGGCGGAAAATAGCAGAGCATGAGTGCGAGTAGCGCGAGCGCAAACCAAAGCCACCATGTCCGCTGCCAAAAGTGGTAGTCGATCAACGCAACGAAGATGCAGACCGCCAGCCCGATCCCGAACCAAATCGACTGCCTCTTGATAAAAAAATAAACGTCTCCGTGGCTGTCGCGCGCAAAGGCACTCGTGCTGAAGAGCATGACGATCCCGATGACGAGCAGTCCCAGCACAGCCAGGAATAGAATATAGGCGCTTTTACGATGCATGATTAATGGAGTGAGCAAACACACGCCGCCTGTGGAAAGCGCATCCGCAGTTCGAATGGTGCTTCATTCTTTCCTCGCTTTTACTTTTGCGGTCTTGCCCGGAACCAGGAGCTTTTGTCCGATCTTCAATTTGCGCGGGTCCTCGATCTGATTGAGCGCGAGGAGATCGTCATAGGAAACTTTTAGTTTTTTTGCGATCGTCACCGGGTTATCACCTTTTACCACAGTGTAGACTTTTCCCGAGCGCGCGGGAGCTTTCGCCTGTTCGGCTGACTTCGCATGCTCGTCTTTTGCGACCGATTTCGAAGGTGAATAGGACTCTTTCGCCTCACGCAGCGTGGATTCCTTTTTCACCGGCGAGGATCGCCGATTCGAAGCATCCGAGTTGATTGTAGGCGCAACGCTCGGAGTCGGATTATTTTCCGTATTTACCAGAGTATCCGCTGTAAACGAAGTCTGGCGCGTTTTAAGCGCGTTAAAGGCGATAATCCCGGAAACAGCCACCACGTGAAGAAGCAGAACGATCAGTAATGCCCGAGACAGCTTCATGTTTGGCTCCGACATCTCTTCGTAGTCAATTTCGGCGGGCGCGCCGACGGAGCGCCGCGCGGTTGCGGCCCGAAGTTTTTTGCGTTTGAGAAGCGTTGGTATCTTCATGGTTCTAGCGGCGGCAGAGTTTGCACGAGGGCGCGAAATTCATCGCCGCGATCCGCGTAGCTTTTGAACATGTCGAAGGACGATGTACCGGGAGAAAAGAGAACAACTTCGCCGGGCTCAGCTAGTGCGTGGGCGCGTTCGACTGCATCCGCGAGAGAGTTCGCGATTTCGGACTTGACCACGCCGCTCCAGGAACGCTTGATGCTCTCCGCCATTTCGCCGATCAAGACGGTCGATTTAACGCTTCCCTTTACCAGAGATCGAAGCGGATCAAAGGTGAAGCCTTTGTCCTTGCCGCCGGCGATGAGGATGACTGGTTTGGTTTGCGCACGCAGCGCTTTCTCCACCGCGTCGAGATTTGTGGCCTTGGAATCGTTCACGTACATGACCCCGCCGACTTCGCGCACAAATTCGCAACGGTGCGGACGTGGCTCATAAGCGCAGAGCGGCGGCACCATCTGCCGAAACGACAATCCCCGCGCCATGCCGACGGCGAGCGTCGCCATCAAGTTCTCGATGTTATGCAAGCCGCGCAATTTGGTATCGGACAACCGGAGCGCGGCTTTATTTTCATAAACGATTGCACCTTCCGAGAGTCGAAGATCAGCCTGATCGACATAAGCACTGAAGGTGATTGTTCGTGCGTGAATCGCAGGCAGTCTTTCAATCGCATTAATAACTGCGACATCATCGACTGTTTGATTTTTAAAAATGCGCAGCTTGGCCGCTCGATAATCAGCTACAGAGCGATAACGATCGAGATGATCGGGAGCGAAGTTGAGCCAGAGACTGATTGATGGCCGAAACGTTTGGATGGTTTCGAGTTGGAATGAGCTGACTTCAACCGTAAGCACGTCGAATTCGTTCTTCTCACGCGCCACTTCGGAAAGCGGTTTGCCGATATTGCCGCAGGCGATTGTTCGCTGCCCGCACGCGTTCAACATCTGAGCGAGCAATTCAGTCGTCGTCGTCTTGCCGTTCGTGCCGGTAACGGCGATGACTGGAATTTCACAGGATCGCCAACCAAGTTCAAGTTCGCCAATCATGTCGATCTTGCGCTCGGAAAAGATGCGCGCCAGTCGAGAAGCCGGATCGACGCCCGGACTTAAGACAACCATTTCGTAACTGGACAAATCTTCATCCGCCGCCGCCCCACCAATCACGCGAATGCCTTGTGACCGCAGATTGTCAATCGTGGACTTAAGTAGATTCTTTTCCTCCGCGTCATCGAGAACAGTCACACGGGCGCCCTCCGACCTAAGCAAGAGCGCGGCGGCGGTCCCGCTTAAGCCTGCTCCGAGAACGGCAATGTTCTGATTTTTGTAGCGCAACTATTTTACCTCAATTTCAATGTCGCCAAACCAAGTAAGACGAAGATGATCGAGAGAATCCAAAACCGAACGATGACCGTGTTTTCCTTCCAACCCGTCAGTTCGAAGTGGTGATGAAGCGGAGACATGACAAAAATCCGTCTGCCCGTCAGTTTGAAACTCATCACCTGTAAAATTACCGAGACCGCTTCGATCACGAACATGCCCCCAACGACGATTAAGAGCAGTTCCTGTTTACAACAGATCGCGACGACGCCGATCATCCCGCCGATGGCGAGTGATCCGGTGTCTCCCATGAAAACTTTGGCCGGGTGACAGTTGAACCAGAGAAAGCCGAGACCCGCGCCGACCAAAGCGGAACAGACGACGGTGAGCTCTCCAGCAAAGGGATAAAACGGAACCTGCAAGTATTCCGCGATCCGGAAATTTCCAGCCGCATAAGAAAGCAGGGCGTACCCGAAAGCCACCGTGATTGTGCAACCGATCGCCAGGCCATCGAGCCCGTCAGTCAGGTTGACCGCGTTCGATGAGCCGACAATGACGAGCGCGAAAAAGACAAATGTAAACCAGCTCATATTGGCGATGACTGGTGCTTTAAAGAACGGCACGTAAAGCGACCGCGCCTGCACTTCGAGCAACGGGCTACTGAGGAAAACTGCGGTGATAATTCCCGCGAGGGCGATCTGAAAAATCAGTTTGAGTCGGCCGCTGATGCCGTCCGATTTTTTTTTCGTGATCTTGAGGTAATCATCAGCGAATCCGAGCGCGCCGAGATAAATCATGCTGAACAAAACGAGCCAAACGAACCGATTGTCTAGGCGGGCCCAGATAAGGCTCGACACAAAGACTGCTCCGATAACTAGCACGCCGCCCATCGTGGGTGTTCCCTGCTTGCCGCCGTGCAGCTCAGCGAGGCGATGAACCTCTGCCGCGGCGCGAATTGGTTGACCTAGCTTCAGTGCGATCAGGCTTCGAATGACAAAATTTCCAAAAATGAGCGTGACTAGAAAAGCCGTCACCGCCGCCGCAACTGCTCGGAACGTGACATAAAAGAAAACGTTGAACCCGATGAACTGATCGCTAAGGCGATGAAGGTAGTACATCATGGCGCCACCCCGACGGCGAATGGCCGATTGCCGAATTCCTCCATTACACGTTCGGTTCGCGCAACGCGGCTGCCTTTAATCAGCACCAGGTCACCCGGCTCTGCGATCTCGGCCAAAATTCCCGCGGCTTCACTTGCTGATGTAACCGCTCGGGTCTTTTCCAAACCGGCACGTTCCGCCGCGCGAGCAATCGCGGCCGCTACTGTCCCGATTGCGATCAAGTAATCGACGCGAAGGGCGGCGGCTGTCTCGCCAACTTCCAAGTGCCCGCGCTCCGATTCGTCACCCAGCTCTCTCATTTCTCCGAGCACGGCGATACGTTTTCCGTCTGTGTCCAGTTCTACCAGCGTGCGCAACGCCGCTTTCATGGAATCAGGATTTGCGTTGTAGCTATCGTCGATAAACTGCACGCCGTGAATTTCCTTGATCTGCAAACGCGCCTTCGTGAGTGGAGCAGCGGCCAGGCCAGCGGCGCACTCCTCTAGCGAGAGACCAAAGATGCGACCGGCGGCTACGCCTAGGAGCGCGTTTTGCACCATATGTAAGCCAGGCACCGGCAATTGGGCACGGCAGCGATGCGCCCCCTCCAGAATCGTAAAGTCCGTGCCGTTCGCGCTCTGCGTAATTTCAATGGCGCGAACTGTCCCCTCAGTCGTACCGGCGAGGATCACTTTGGCAGAGGTCGATGGTGCAATGCTTTTACTGAATTGATCGTCCGCATTTAGAATGACCGTTCCCTCAGCGCCAACAGCTTGAGCAAGCGCACCTTTCTCGGCCGCAATCGCTTCGCGCGATCCCATGAACTCGATATGCGCAGTACCAATGTTGGTAATGATGGCGGCGTCGGGCGCAGCCAGCTTCGCCAATACCGCGACCTCGCCCGGATGATTCATTCCGATCTCCCAAACAGCAACTTCATCCTGGGAGGTCGCCTCCAACATTGTCCGAGGAAGGCCGACATGATTGTTGAAATTACCCTGCGTTTTTGTAACGTGAAAACGGCGGCCGAGAACCGCCGCAGTGAAATCTTTCGTGCTCGTCTTGCCGTTGCTTCCCGTGATCGCGACCACCTTAAGCGGTAACGACTTCCTGTAATTGGCGGCTAGTTTTTGATACGCCTGCAAGGTATCTTCCGTGCGGATGAGCGCGAAATTCTCCGGAATTTTCCCCGTCCAATTAGAATCTACAATCGCACCAGCCGCACCGGCTTTTGCCACGGATTCAACGAAACTGTGCGCATCGAAATTTTCACCGCGCAAAGCGACGAACAATTCGCCATGTTTGAGCGTGCGCGAATCGGTGCTGATCTTGTCGATCAAGGTTTTTCTGTGCCCCGACGAAACCGCAGCGCCGGCAAACTCAGCAATTTCAAGAATTGACAATCGATTCATAAGAACTCCACCGGATGATCTTCGATCGCGCGCCGCGCGACCTGAATATCATCGAACGGAACGGTGTGATCGGCGAACTCCTGATAACTCTCGTGCCCTTTGCCTGCGATCAACACAATGTCGCGCGGCTGCGCCAGCGCAATGGCGCGGCCAATCGCCGCCATTCGATCGACAATTTTTTCGTAATGAGTCGAGCGACAACCTTTTTCGATTTCAGCGATAATGGCGCTCGGATCTTCTTTGCGCGGATTATCGGAGGTGATGATTGCGTAATCAGCATGCCGATCCACTATTTCGCCCATCAGTGGACGCTTTTGGCGGTCACGATCGCCGCCGCATCCGAAAACGACGACCAACCGATGTGGTTCGAGTTCACGCAAAGTTTTAAGAACATTCCGAAGGGCGTCCGGAGTGTGTGCGTAATCGACGAAGACCTGGAACTGTCGCTTCGCCGAAACTATTTCCAGACGTCCCGGGACTTGCGGCGATCTACCGAGGCTGAGGACTGCGTCGCGTAGATTAATTCCCAGAGCGTTCGCCGTCGCCAGCGCCGCCACTGAGTTTAGGACGTTAAACCGACCGATCAACGGGACGCGAACCAGATAACTCTTGCCGCCGGCATCGAGTTGATAGGAAGTACCGCTAAACTCCACCCGATAGTTCGAGGCGCGAAAATCCGCACGCGCTCCCATTCCATAGGTAATGATCGCAACGCGCTTGTCGATCTTGGTGAGCAGTTGTTCACCATAGCGGTCATTGACGTTCACAACCGCGATAGGCTTCCGTTTTTTTTGTTGGTTTCCAAGTTGTGTGAAGAGCTTCGCTTTGGAATCGAAATAGCTCTCCATCGTGCCGTGAAAATCGAGATGGTCCTGGGTGAGATTGGTGAAGACAGCGACATCCCATTCAAGACCGCGGGTCCGGTCCTGCGCGAGCGCGTGTGAAGAAACTTCCATCGCCGCAGCTCGACAACCGGCGTTCGCGATTTGTGCGAGCAACTCCTGTAGATCAAGCGATTCCGGCGTCGTCCGAATGGCTGGCAAAACGCGTTCACCGATTTCGTAGCGCACGGTTCCGATCAACCCGCAACGGAGGCCGGCCTTTTCACAGATGTGCTTGATGAGAAAGGTAGTGGTCGTTTTCCCATTTGTGCCCGTGACCGCCGCCAGTTTTAATCTGTCTCCGGGCCGTCCGTAAAAAACTCTGGAAAGATCAGCCAGCGCAGTTCGCGAGTTCTCCACAACGAGACAGGTGACGCGCGGATATTTTTCCTCGCGCTCCGTCACGATCACCGAAGCGCCTTTCTCGATGGCTTGGGCAACGAATTGGTGGCCGTCGCTTTTTCCACCCCGCAGTGCCACGAACAGGCCATTCCTTTGCGCCCGCCGCGAGTCATACGCGATGCTTTCCACTGGGCGATCAAGTGTGCCGATGACTTGGCGAAGTGGAATCCCGGCGACGAGAGTTTTGAGCTGCATGAGGTTTCAACATGCCAACCTAAGGCGTTCAATGGCGTGAAGCATTGGTTAAGGCAACTCGCTCCACCGGTATGGCCTTGCGAATTTCCTCATGCGGCTCAAGATCGAGGTAGCGGGCAGCCTTTTCCGCGATCCGCGAAAAGATCGGCCCCGCAATAAGCCCGCCGTAATTTAATTCCGGTTTACTTGTCTGCGCGTCATCGAGCACCACGAGACCGACAAACTCCGGCCGCTCGGCCGGCAAATAACCGGTGAAAGAGACGACATATTTGCCTTGTTCATAGCCACCGTTTGGATCGACCTTTTGGGCTGTTCCGGTCTTGCCCGCAATCGTAAAACCGGGAACGGCTGCGGCAGCCGCAGTTCCGCGGTCGCTCACGACACCGCGCAGCGCATCACCAATTTGTCTCGCCGTTTCAGGAGAAGTAACCTGGCGCAACACGACTGGAGCGAGCGAGCTGATCGCTTTGCCGTCGGCGGTGGTAATTGATTTTACGATGCGCGGCATGACCAATTTGCCGCCGTTGGCAATCGCCGCCATCGCCACAATCATTTGTAATGGTGTGACTCCAATTTCGTGTCCCATCGGAATGCGGGTGATCGAAATCTTGCTCCACGATCGCGGGGGACGAATGACTCCGTTAATCTCACCGGGAAGCTCAATTCCCGTGCGTTCGCCAAATCCGAAGCGACGGATGTACTCATAAAACTTTTGCTCGCCGACACTGAGCGCGAGCTTTGCCGCGCCGATGTTACTCGACTTGATGAGAACATCGCGGACACTGAGATATGAAAATGCGCGATGATCGTGCAGGGCGGCGCCGCCGAAATTCCACAAACCATTTTCGCAAAAAATCGTAGAATCAGGCCGAAGCTTGTGTTCATTGAGCGCCGCGGCCGCTGCCACAATCTTGAAAGTGGAACCCGGTTCCATCATGTCGATGATGGCGCGGTTTTTCATTTCCTCGGGCTTCGCTTCGGAGCGGAGATTTAGATCGAAATTCGGCCGATTGGCCATCGCCATGATTTCACCGGTTTGCGGTCGCATCAGGATAATCGTGGCTTTTTTGGGTCGATACTCAGCTATCGCAGCGTCGATTTCGTTCTCGACAATGTTCTGCAAGTTTAGGTCGACCGTGAGATGGACCTGATAGCCGTTGCGGGGCGCGCGTTCCTGACCTCGATAAGGAACGATCTCCTGGCCGACTCGATTGTGTTCCACGTAGCGATATCCGTCCTGCCCGTGAAGATATTCCTCCATCGAAGCCTCCACCCCTTGAATGCCATGATGCTCGAAGTCTGTGAATCCGATGACGTGACAAAGCATCGAGCCATTCGGGTAGATTCGTGTGGCATCATTTTCGAAATAAATCCCACGCAGATTTCCGGCCCGAAGCTTCGCCCGTAGCGCCGTGGCCAACGACTCCGGCACTTCACGCTTGATCACAATGTATCGGCGCTCACTGTTTAATTTTTCGGCGAGCTGCTCAATCGGAATTCCAAGTTCATTGCCGACAAGATCGATAACTGCCTTCCTGTTGTTAAGATGTGTAGCGTCGCCCACTACAGTTTCGACCGGCACATTGTGCGCGAGAACCTCGTTGTTCCCGTCGAGGATTGTGCCGCGTTCTGCATAAATGGTTTGTTTGTAAATGTGCTTTTCAGCAGCCAGCCCGGCGTACTCATCGTGCTTGATTACCTGAAGATAAATAAGACGAAACGAAAAGGCGCTGAAGAGCGCAATGAAAACGCAGCAAACCAATGCGCAACGACTCCGGCTATTCGGGTTCATCTTGTCGCAGGTTTGTTCACGACGGGTTGAATTGCATTTTCATCGGCTTGTCGCGCGGGAACCGTAAGTCGGACGATGTCGCGCTCGGAAATCGGGATCATTTTCAAATACCCTTCCTTCAATCGACGCTGTAGGGCCGAGCGTGAGGTCAAAGCCGCAATTTGCACGCCGGCAACGTCATTCTGCGTCCGCAGACTGATGAGCTCGTTCTCGACCGACTTCTTGCGCTCACCAAGATGGTAGAGCTGTAGCGTCAAATAGACGTAGCTCAATCCGGCAAGCGCGAGAAAAGCGGTCACCAGAATCCAGCGCGCGAGCGAAGCCGCGTTCACCGCATTCCAATTTTTCCGACGAGAACGTTTCATTTAAATTTTCTCAGCCACACGCAACTTTGCAGTGCGTGAGCGCGGATTGGTGCGTTGCTCGTCTTCACTCGGCTCCACCGGTTTTGGCGTAATTAATTTGAGATCGTAGTTGGGATTGCGCTGCGGTGCCGGCCATTCGGGCCGGTCGAGCCATTCCCGGCTATGATCACGAAAGAAATTTTTAACGATCCGATCCTCCAGAGAATGAAAAGCGATAACAGCGATACGCGCACCGGTTTCGAGTCGTGCTGTCAAAACCCGCAGCCCCTCTTGTAGTGCGCCGAGCTCGTCATTCACTTCCATACGCAGCGCCTGAAAAACTTGCGTGGCCGGATGACGCCGGCCGTGCCGGCTGACGACCTTCTCGATCGCATGCGCCAATGGGAGGGTTTCGCGGAACGGGGATGTCTTCCGCATCTTTACAATTAAACTCGCGATACGGCGCGCAGCCGGTTCCTCCCCGAGCTCGCGAAACAAGTGGGTTAGTTGTTCTCCGCTGTATTCGTTAACAACCGTGGCCGCAGTAAGTTCATTGCGTGGGTCCATGCGCATATCGAGCGGGCCGTTGCGCATCAAGCTGAAACCGCGTTCCGCATTTTCGAGTTGGCGGGCCGAAACGCCAAGGTCGAGAAGTGCGCCACCGATCGTGCTAAACCCGAGCTCGTCCAGAACTTTGTACGCGTGCCGAAAATTCGTCTGCCGCACGGCGATGCGTCGGCCATACTGTGCCAGTTGCTCGGTCACATGTCGGACCGCATCGGGATCTTGGTCCAAAGCCAGGACATCGGCGCCGGTTCTTAAAAGCGCTTCCGTGTGACCACCGCCACCACAGGTTCCATCGACGACAAGAGAACCTGGTTTTGGCGCGAGCAACTCCACGACTTTCTCCGCGAGCACTGGACGGTGATAGACAAAATCCTGCATTTGCTGCGCCTCCTCTTCGAGAATTAGCGGGCCAGTCGCGAACCAGACAGACCGCTCAAACAGCAATGCGTTCATAAGGTTTCTACAGCCCGATTACATTCGCGACATGTTGATAAGTCGGCGTTTCTTCCTCGTGCGCCCGTTTCCAGCGTTGTAAATTCCAGATCTCAAAACGCCCTCGGCCGCCGACAAGAGCGACTTCCTCCTTTAGTCCGATTTTTTTGCAAAGTTCCTCCGGCAAAACGAGACGGCCCTGCCGATCCGCAGCACCATGCTGGGCGCGCGAGTGCAGATGCCGCAAGAAAATGCGTCGATCGTGCGCGGAAACGGCTTGGTTCGACTCTACAGCCCCGCTCATTCCGGCAAACTCCTCCGGCGACATGACGAGAAGAAACAGATGATTTGCCTCCGGCAAGAGGATAAACTCCTCGGCTTCATTGCGCCGCCAACGGGATGGAACCGTGATGCGATTCTTCTCGTCAATCGAATGGCGAAACTCTCCGGCGTAGAAGTGCTGAGGTGGAGAAAGGGAATCCATGCGTAAGTGGAGTTGATCCATTTTCCCCCACTTGACCCCACTTTTAACCACTTCTCGGCACTGTGGTCAATAAAAAAATAATGCACGTTTGCAGCCCTTCCCCTCACCCTTAAACTCCTCAAGGTATGAAACTTTGCCGGGTTCCATCGACAATCGGCTGTGTCCTTCTTTTATGTGCGGTAAAAATCGCATTCAGCCAGCCTTCAGAGCGACCCGAGAACGGCGCCGTCCGAGTAACCGTATCGATGAACGCGGATGGCTCACGTACTGTTTACGAATTCGATGACGCGCAACATAAGGCCATCGCGACCACCACCGGCGAGGATGGGAAACTCCGCGAGAAAATTCGCTACGACATCGATGAAGCAGGTCGCTTTTCGAGCGGCACGATCTTCGGGCCTGATGGCCATTTTCGTTTTAAGAGCCGCTACAAATACGATAGCTCTGGTCGTCTGGAGGAAGAAACTCAAAGCGCAGAGAGCGGAACCCTTCTCCACAAGATTGTTTACAGCTACGATCAGACAGGTAAGCGAACTGGTTATTCGATCTTTGATACAAATGGCAAACTCGTTGGTCGCACAATCGCGGGCAGCCCAAGTCCGAAGCAAAAAAAATAGCGCTGCCTTTGTCACTGGATTTTCACGCCCTAAAGGGGCTTCCACGATGACTTGCCACTTTCGGCAAAGAGGTCTAGAGAAATTGGCGTGATAGATTATATTCAAAAGGGCGGTTTGCTGATGTGGCCAATTCTGGCCTGTAGCATCATTTCGATCGGCGTTTTTGCCGAACGCTTCTTTTACTTGCATCGGGCGACGATCCACGTCGGCGAATTCCTTAAGGGGCTCTCGAATCTTATCCGGCGCCGAAATTTCGCTGAGGCCTTACATGAATCTGCCGGTACACCGGGTCCGGTCGCGCGCGTGATTCATTCCGCCATCATCCGGCACGACGCACCACGAGCGGAATTGCGCGACATTGTGCAGGAAGCGGGCCAACTCGAGGTGCCGAAACTGGAGCGATTTCTCGGGGTGCTGGCCACGCTCGCTTTTCTCGCGCCGTTGCTTGGCTTACTGGGGACGGTTGCCGGGATGATTGACGCCTTTGGCACCATTGCCTCAAGTGGTGGTTATGCGACGGTGAGTGAGCTTTCGAGCGGCATTTACAAGAGTTTATTGACCACCGCAGCGGGGCTGGTCGTGGCCACGCCAACTTTTGTCGCTTATAGCTATCTCTCTTCGCGCGTAAATACCATGCAGCACGACATGGAGCGCGCCGGCATTGAGATCGTCCATATGTTGACGGAGAGTCGACCGATCAGCGGTATCATCAGTTTCCAACGACCTGAGGAGACGGCCCAATCCGAGGCACGTACCGATTCTTGATCGACACTCAGTCGATCGACAAATACTGCAGCCCCTCATGAAGCTCGGCCGAACGAAGGAATATAACTTCGGCTGGCTCGTCCTCTTTGCGCTGGTGGACGTCGCTTTCCTCCTGATTTTCTTCCTGTTACTCAGTTCAAATTTTATTTTGCAGCCGGGCATTTCCGTTTCAATGCCGTTCTCACGTTTCACGCTCGGCCCGCAGACTAATCAGCAAATTATCAGCATCACCGGCGGCGCAATTCCGGCGATTTACTTCCGAGAACAAAAAATCACCCTTGAACAGCTGGGGCCGTTGCTGGATGCGGCCAAGCGTGAGGGCCACTCAATCATCATTAGAGCCGACCGTCTGACCCCATATGAAACGGTTATTGAGGTGGCAAATGCCGCTCTTGAACACGGCATCACATCCGTCGCGCTAGCTACAACGTCGTTGCGATGAATGCCTCCACCTCCTCTGGGCTGGTTGTCGAACCGCTCCTTTTCAGTTGGGAGCCGCCTCGGCGGCGGCGTGCAGCGATTACCGCCTTTGTGGCGCTTTCCTTAATCGCGCATGCGCTTTGCTTCTATATTTTTCAAATTGTATATCCGCCGACTGTCTCATTGTTGCCACCACCGGCTCGCGTAAGTGTGATTACGTCCAATTCTGAAGAAGGCCGAACGCTCCTTCGCTGGGTCGACTCGGAAGACCCGGCGCTGGCCTTCACGACTCAGCGGCCGGCCGAGGCGAGACTGCGGGTGCTACCCAAGGTTGAGCACATTCCATCTTATCTCGCGATGGAGCCTTCACTGAAACGGGTTCCGCCACCAGTTGCCGATCTGCGCATCCCCAGTTCGCAGCCAGCGGGTGCTGTGCCGTTTGTCTATCCGCAAACTGCATCTGCCATTAACCCGAGGGAAACGTCTGCTTCGTTTTCAAAAGAGCTCGATGCTTTTGGCGCTCCGATTTTACCGAATCGGAGTTTTACTGCATCCAACGACGAGGCCCCTGAAGCGATTCGGTTCCGTGTGGCCGTTAGCGGGAGTGGAGAAATCCGATATTGCTTTCCTCTCAATTCGTCTGGTGACCCAGCCTTGGACGAACAAGCGCGCCGTTATCTCGCACTCTGCCGTTTTTCCCAAAGCTCGATAAGCGGCGAGAAAGTCGATCGCTCTCTCACTTGGGGAATCGCGACAGTTGGATGGGGGAACGACGTCGCCCGCCCGCGACACATGCCGACAAGCACCCCTACACCGTGATTCGCGTTAGTCTCGCGGCGCTAGTCACGATTTATTTGCTGCTTTTTCTTGCGGCGGTTTTTCTCTTCTGGATAGTGGGAGAGTGGAATCGCCGGCGCCGAGAGCGCCGTGCTTTACAGCATCGGTTGCGCTGCGTGATTTGCGCGTTCGAATTTGAGGATCGAACGGACGCGTTGCTTCCCCGGTGCCCGCGCTGTGGAAGTTTAAACGAACGATTTAAGATGGAGCGAATTTAACGATGGGAATGTGGATCGGCCGCAATCGTAAGGCACGCGTGACTTACGGGTTCGACGAGATCGCGCTCGTGCCCGGCCGGATGACGATTAATCCAAATGAAGTGGACATCACTTGCCACTTGCCACGAAAAGAGGCAGACCCGCTCGCATTAAAGATTCCAATTCTCGCGAGCGCGATGGATGGAGTTGTCGATGTGCGTTTCGCCGTTGCGATGAGCAAACTGGGCGGCCTCGCCGTTCTGAACCTAGAAGGAGTGCAAACGCGCTACAAGAATCCCCAGGAAGTTTTACAAAAAATCGTCGACGCGAACAAAGCCGATGTTACAGCGCTGTTGCAACGAATTTATCAGGAACCCGTCCAAGAAGATTTAATCGCGGCTCGCGTCCGCCAGATCAAAGACGGCGGAGCGCTGGCCGCGGTCAGCTCCATTCCGCAGCGCGCAGCTGAATTTGGCAAGATCGCGCAAGAAGCAGGGGCCGACGTGTTCGTAGTGCAAAGCACGGTCTCCACCGTCCGGCATATTTCTTCCGAGTACAAATCGCTCGATTTGGCAAAATTTTGCCGCGAAATGCGAATTCCCGTGATTGTCGGAAACACTGTTGGTTACGATGTCACCTTCGAGGTCATGGAGTGCGGGCCTGCCGGGGTCTTGGTCGGCGTCGGGCCGGGAGCCGCCTGCACTTCGCGCGGTGTCCTCGGGTTGGGTGTTCCACAAGTCACCGCGACCGCCGATTGCGCCGCGGCGCGCGATGCTTATTTCAAAAAAACATCGCGCTACGTGCCGATTGTTACCGATGGCGGAATGAGCAGAGGCGGTGACGTTTGCAAAGCACTGGCGTGCGGGGCGGACGCCGTCATGGTGGGCAGCGCCTTTGCCAAGGCGCAAGAGGCGCCTGGCTGCGGCTACCATTGGGGGATGGCCACTCCGCATGCTAATCTTCCACGCGGAACGCGCATCAAAGTTGGCACTACCGGCTCGCTGAAACAAATCCTTTTCGGCCCAGCGGAAGTTGATGATGGCAGTCAAAATTTGGTCGGCGCGATCACGACTTGTATGGGCAATGTCGGTGCTCGCAATATCGCGGAATTTCAGCAAACGGAGATTATCATCGCTCCTTCCATCAAGACCGAAGGAAAACTCTTTCAGACCGTGCAAAGCGTCGGGATGGGAACAAGTTGAGCGAAACTGATAGGTGACAAGTGAAATCGAAAAGCTAATTGTCTCTGACTGCTTTCCGCTCGTCGGCCATTACTGTCCACTCTCCACTCGACTATGACCGATCGCAGAGTCGTCATCACTGGATTGGGCGCCATCACGCCGATTGGTAACGACGTGGAGACGTTTTGGTCGAATCTGAAAAATGGGATCAGTGGAGTTCGCAGAATCCAAGCGTTCGATACGACCGGATACGACTGCCAGATCGCCGGAGCAGTCCAGGACTTCGATCCAAAGCAATTCTTCAAAAATCCAAAAGACGTCCGGCGCACGGATCGTTTTGCACAGCTCGCTATGGCAGCGGCGAAAATGGCACTCGAGGACAGCGGGATCGAAGTCCAGAAGCTGAGGCGACGAGATCGCTTCGGGGTCATTGTTAGCAGTGGTATCGGCGGCCTGAAAACGCTGCAGGATCAGCACACGATCCTGTTGACACGAGGGCCGTCACGAAATTCCCCGTTCACGATTCCGATGCTAATCAGCAACATGGCGAGCGGACTTATCTCGATGGAGTACGGGCTGCGGGGCCCGAACATGTGCATTGTTACCGCCTGCGCCACATCGAACAACGCAATCGGAGAATCCTGGCGGATCATCAAATTCGGTGACGCTGATGTCTTCCTCGCGGGGGGGGCAGAGGCTTCAGTTGTCGCGATTGGTCTAGCCGGATTTTCAGCAATGAAGGCGCTTAGTACCCGCAATGAGGAGCCTGAGCGGGCTTCCCGGCCGTTCGACCGCGACCGCGATGGTTTTGTCATGAGCGAAGGCGCAGGAATTCTAGTCGTGGAAGAACTCGAACATGCGAAGGCGCGTGGCGCCAAGATATACTGTGAACTTACCGGCTACGGACTTTCTTCGGACGCCTATCACATGACCGCGCCGCCACCAGACGGCGAAGGTGCGGCACGCGCTATGCAATTGGCGCTCGAACATGCACGTATTTCTCCCGGCCAGGTTGATTACATCAACGCCCATGCAACCTCGACCGACATCGGCGATATTTGCGAGACCCGCGCGATTAAGAAGGTCTTCGGCGAACACGCCTCCAAAGTTTCCATCAGCTCTACTAAATCGATGACGGGCCATTTGTTAGGCGGGGCCGGTGGTGTGGAAATGGCCGCGTGCGCGCTGGCGATCCGCGATTCCGTGATTCCGCCCACTATCAATCTAGAAAATCCGGGCGATGAATGCGACCTTGATTACACGCCTAATGTTGCAAAAGAAAAGAAAGTGCGTGTCGTGGTAAACAATTCATTTGGTTTCGGCGGCCACAACGCCACACTTGTCGCGACCGCTTTCGACAAATAGATGTCCGGAGAGACCCGGACCACGGCTACGTACGAACTGCGTCTTCCCTCTCGTGCACTCCGGTTCGAAACAGCAAGGCGCACTGAAAAATTGGCAATGATTTAGCGACTTTCCGAAAAATGAGTTGGCATTGCTGCCGCGACGCGGCAGCTTGATCCCGCGCGGGCATAGCTTAATGGTAAAGTTCCAGCCTTCCAAGCTGGCCATGCGGGTTCGATTCCCGTTGCCCGCTATTGATCCGGCGCGATCAGCTCACGATTCCTCCAAGTAAAGCCCAAGCCGGAGTAAACGGTCAGCGCTACTGTAATCCAAACCAGAATCGGTCCGGCTTCGTCTCGTGCTCGCAGCCACCATATTGATGTTTCACTCGTATATCGCAGTTCGGCGATCGAGAGAAGCGCGAGGAAAAAAACAACAGTGATGATCTGCCACGAAGTTTTCTGCTTGCCGAGCCGTTCCGCTGGAAGAACTCGACCCTTCGCGCTCGCCATCAGACGCAAACCAGTGATCAAAAAATCGCGCGCCACGACCGTAGTGGCGGCCCATGCCGGCACCGCTTTGAGAGGGACCAGCGAAATAAAGGCTGCAGCCATCATGATTTTGTCCACGAGCGGGTCCATTAACTTGCCAAAATTTGTAATCACTCCGTAGCGGCGGGCGATTTCGCCATCAACGAAATCCGTCAGCCCAGCGAGGAGAAAAATCAGAAGCGCGGACGTACGCGCGTACTGCCAGGAAGAATTTAGCGCCAGGACAAAAAGAACTGTCAGCGCCAGCCGACTCAAAGTAATTCGGTTTGCCCAATTCATAAGCGTGACATCAAATCGGCTCCCGTATCTCGAGCGCGCTTCCTCCCCATTTCCCCTTTATCGTCGATTTTGAATTTCGGTCGTTTCCAAATCGGAATCTTCTTCTTCAACTCGTCCACCACCCACTGACTTGCCCGAAATGCTTCCGCGCGATGGCGGCTCGCCACCTGCACAAAAAGCGAGGCCTCGCCTTGAGCGATAAATCCAATTCGATGGTGAATAACAATGAGCGCAAGTTCGAATTTTTCGATGGCTTGCTGGGCAATCCGGTTCAATTGATGCTCGGCCATTGTTTGGTGCGCCTCGTACTCGATTCCGTCGATTTCGCCGCCGTCTTCAGCGTCGCGAACAATGCCCCAAAAATCGACTACCGCACCGACCGCAAGATCGATATTCTCTTGTGGGGCTTTGAGCTGCGCTTTCGTCAATAAAACTTCGCAAACCGGATTTGCCATGCGCTTTAAATGCTCGTTAGAGTAAGTCTCCTCGGTTTAGGCGTCGAATAAGGAGATACGAAAATGATCTGGAATCAATGCGATATTGGCCTCATCGGTCTCGCGGTAATGGGCGAAAACCTCGTCCTGAACATGGACTCTAAGGGATTCTCGGTTGCTGTCTTTAACCGTACTACCGAGGTGACGGACAAGTTTGCGGCCGGGCGCGCTAAGGATAAAAGGATTCAGCCGACGCGTACGATCGAGGAATTCGTCGGTGCGCTAACGCGCCCTCGCAAAGCAATGATCATGGTAAAGGCGGGCGCGCCGGTTGACGCCGTGCTCCAACAAATCGCGCCGTTGCTGGAAAAAGGCGACGTCATTATCGACGGCGGAAATTCTCTTTTCACCGACACGCAACGCCGCGGAAAAGAACTGGAGGGCACGGGAATCCATTTTGTGGGCATGGGCGTTTCTGGAGGGGAAGAAGGTGCCCTCAAAGGCCCCTCCCTCATGCCGGGCGGGTCGCGCGAGTCATGGGAGGTCATCGCCCCGATTTTCCGAAAGATCGCTGCGCAAGTGGATGGCGAGCCGTGCTGCCGTTACATGGGGCCGAATGGCGCTGGTCATTACGTCAAGATGGTCCACAACGGCATCGAGTACGGCGATATTCAGTTGATTTGCGAGGCGTATGCTATTCTGAAGGATATCCTCGAGATGCAAGCTCCGGAGCTCGCCGATGTCTTTGCAGAATGGAACAAAGGCGAACTGGACAGCTACTTGATTGAAATCACGTCCCAGATTTTCCGAAAGATCGATCCTGATACCGGCAAGCCGCTAGTCGATATGATTCTCGATAAAGCCGGACAAAAAGGGACCGGCATCTGGACGCTTCAGTCCGCTATCAGGCAATCTGTGGTTATTTCCACAATTAACGCCGCGGTTGAAGCTCGCGTTGTCTCGTCACGGAAAGAAGAGCGCGTGGCTGCGTCCAAGATCCTGCCACAACCAAGAGCCCGAAAGTTTAAAGGTAATCGAGCGCGCTTTGTCGATGCAATACGCGACGCGCTTTACGCATCGAAAATCGTTTCCTACACGCAGGGAATGGAGCTTCTGCGCTCTGGAAGCACCGAATACAAGTGGAATCTCAACCTTAGCGACATCGCTACCATCTGGCGGGGTGGTTGCATCATTCGCGCGAAATTCTTGAACCGGATCGTTGAAGCGTACCAGCGCGATGCCGCGCTACACAATCTTCTGCTCGATCGCTATTTCACGAGGATCATTAAGAAAGCGCAGCGCAATTGGCGCGTCGCGGTCTCGACAGCCATTAAACATGGCGTCACCGTTCCCGCGTTTTCCGCGTCGCTCGCTTACTTTGATAGTTATCGCCAAGCGCGACTGCCGGCAAATCTCTTGCAAGCGCAACGCGATTTCTTCGGCGCGCACACTTACGAACGCATCGACAAACCGGGCGTGTTTCATACGGAATGGATCGAATCCGACCGCAAGCCGATTGAAAAAGCGACCCAAGCGAAAGAGCCGGCTCAACATCACGCCGGAGAGTGACCACAAATGGCGGACGGCGCAGCGCGCCGTCTCTACCTTAATGAAAGTCATGCGAATCAGCACCCAGGAGTTGCGCGTGCGCGAGCGGCTTGATATTCCGGGTCTTGATTAAAACGACCCTGTCGGAATTCTGTACTTCGCCTTCGATCAGCAGAAATGCTTCTTCGGTAATTAAAAGACGAAACCGTTCAAATAAGTCCGGATCGACAATCGCATTTGAAACCCCGGTCTCATCTTCCAAACTAATAAAAACAAATCCTTTCGCTGTGCCAGGGCGCTGACGGCAAATCACATTGCCGGCGATCTGAATAGTTGCACCGTGTCGTGCCTGAGTGAGATCGATTGCGCGCCAAACATTGGGGAAACTTTCGCGAAGTAATTTCATCGGGTGTGGGCCGGTCGTCAGATTCATCGTTTCGTAATCGGCACGCACGCGTTCCGGCAACGTCATTCGCGCGAGCGGCACGTTATAGCCGGGATCGGTGATCCCGGTCGGGGACAGCGTACTCGTTGAAGAGCCGGGATCACCGATCCCGGCTACAGCAAACAGCGCCTCTGGCGCTTGTTCCTCTACCCGCCACATCGCCGCGCGCCGATGAGCGACGAAACAATTGAGTGCGCCGAGTGCGGCAAGCGTACGGAGTTCCTCTTTTGAAAGCGACACGCGCCGTTTGAAATCGTCCAGCGAATCAAATTGTCGATCTTGCCGTTGCCGGACAAATTCTTCCGCGTGTTCCTGCCGCAATCCGTTCACCACGCAAAATCCCAGCCGTACGGCGTCATCTGAAACAACTGCGCAGCGCCATGTCGATTTCTGCACACAAACCGGTTGAATCTTCAACCCGTGCCGGCGCGCATCTTTCACAATTGTGGCCGGAGTGTAAAAACCCATCGGCTGATTATTCAGCAGGCTCGCGTAAAATTCCGGCGCCCGATGCACTTTTAAATATGCGCTGCCATAAGCGAGAATCGCGAAGCTGATCGCATGCGATTCCGGGAAACCGTAGAGCGCAAATGATGTGATTGACTGGATGATTTTATCGATCACATCTGCCGCGATATTTTTTCGCGCCATTGCCGCACGCAGCTTGACGCTGACTTTGTTCATCCGCTCTTCAGAGCGATGGAAACTCAATGCGCGACGCAACTCTTCTGCTTCGTCCCCCGAAAAATCCGCCATCACCATGGCGATCTTAAGCATTTGTTCCTGAAACAACGGGACACCGAGGGTGCGCCCCAAGACTGGTTCCAATCGCGGGTCGAAATACGTGACCGGCTCGCGGCCGGCTCGGCGCGCCAGATAAGGATGCACCATGTCGCCTTGGATCGGACCTGGCCGGATAATCGCGACTTCGATTACGACATCATAAAAACATTTCGGCTTCATCCGCGGCAGCGTGGCCATTTGCGCACGGCTCTCGATTTGAAAAACACCGATCGTGTCGGCTTTTTGCATCATGTCGAAGGTGGCGAGATCGTCCGTTGGAATGTGGGCAAGATCGAGCGGCCGCCCGCGTTCACGGCATAATTCGAATGCATCCTGCATTACCGACATCATGCCAAGCCCGAGCAAATCCACTTTCACAATACCAAGGTCTTCGCAATCATCCTTGTCCCATTGGGCAACGACGCGTCCGGGCATCGATGCGTTTTCCAGCGGCACAAACGAGCTCAGTTTGTTCTGGCAAATAATCATCCCGCCGGAATGCTGGCCGAGATGGCGCGGCAAGCCATAAATCGCCTGATAGAGCGAGATGAATGCCGGCATCCGCGAATGTTTTTTCGGCAAACCGGCCCGTTCAATTTGCGAGGCGAGATCGAGCGTGTGTGGAAAATCGCCGTTTGCGAAGAGATGCGAGAAGCGATCCAGAATGCTCGAGGAAAAATTTAATGCCTTGCCGATTTCGCGCGCGGCGCTTCGGCCACGATAGGTGATCACGTTCGCCGTCATCGCGGCGCCGTGTTTGCCGTAGCGCCGATAAATTTCCTGAATCACGGCTTCGCGTCGATCGCCGCTGGGAAGATCCAGATCGATATCGGGCCAGCCTTTCCGGCTCTCGTTTAAAAAACGTTCGAACACCAGATGACTGCTCACCGGGTCCACCGGCGTGATCCCGAGACAATAACAAACAGCGCTATTGGCGGCGCTGCCCCGGCCCTGGACCATGATGTTGTGTTCACGACAGAAATTGACGATGTCCCAGACAATCAAAAAATAGCCAGGGAATCCGAGCTTGCTGATGAGCGCGAGTTCTTCTTCGAGCTTCCGTTTTACCTTGGTACTAATCGCCGCATAACGCTGCTGCGCTCCGAACCAAACGATCGTGCGCAGGAACGAACCCATGTCATGACCCGCCGGAACAGGAAACGATGGAAATTCGTAACCGATGTTTTCGAGAGAAAACGTCAGCCGCTCAGCCAACCGTGAGGTGTTTTCAATTGCTTCCCGCAGATCGCGAAAGAGTTCGCGCATCTCCGCGTCACCTTTTAAGTGTCGTTCGCTGTTTCGGGTGAGCAATTTCCCGGCAGCATCCAGATGCGTGTGCTCGCGAATACAGGTGAAAACATCAAGAACCTCTCGCCCGCGAGGCCGGGCGTGCTGCACACCGTTCGTGGCCAGGATCGGCAACCGATAATGCGCGGCAAGATCGACAAGTTGCTGATTAATACGTTTCTCTCCGCGCAAAAAATGTCGCTGAATTTCAACAAAAACATTTTCTCGACCTAACGTGTGAATCAAAAACTGCGCGCGATCTTCGGGCTGGGTAGCGCACGCGCTACCCAAAAGCACGACCAGTCCCTCGGCGAATTGCGGCAGCTCATTCCACTGAATCGCGCATTTTCCTTTCTCGCTGCGCAAATGCGCCTGCGTAAGGAGTTGGCAAAGATTTTTGTAACCGGTGCGGTTTGCGACCAGGACCGGAAGAATCGTGCCATCTTCCATCGACAATTCGCAGCCGATGATCGGGCGCACATTGTGCTCACGCGCTGTGACGGAAAACCGTTGCGCACCGTAAACGCCGTTGCGATCGAGCAACGCCATCGCCGGCATTGCCAACTCGGCTGCGGTCTCGGCTAATTGCTCCGGAAATGAAGCGCCCCGGAGAAAGCTAAAAGCGCTGCATGCATGTAACTCGATGTATGGCATAAACGGCAATCATCAGTCGTAAACACCATCGATCGCCCAGATCTCCCCATTTTTGTGACAGCGCACCAAAATATCATTCTCCAATTGCAAATCCCATTCACTCCGCGACCAAATCTTTTCGTCCCACCAATTCCCGGATGCGCGATAAGGACCGCTTTGCTGTGCGACTTTGCCGTTGACGTTGGCGCTTCGAAGGTGAGCGGGAATATTTTCTGACAGAAAAACGGATGCAGATACGGCCGGTCGAAATCGTCGCAACGCAATTGTAGTGTGCGCTGTCCTCAGCGCATCGGGAGGCTCTCCGCTGGGGACAGCGGACTCTCCAGCCTCCCAGGAAAATGGTTCGATCTGAAATGCGTCAGATCGATGTGTTTCTTCCAAGACCGGAGTGCCGACACGGTCACTGCCCAGTAAAGCGATCAATCGGGCCAGCGTTTCATAGAGTTGATTTGGATCGCGTAAAGGTATTTCAAACAAACCAAATTGTTGCTGCGACGCTTTAGTTGGCTTGGCTTCCAACGAAACAGCGGTAATCGGGTATTCCGATTTAAAATTCTCGAGATGGGTGTGCAGCATCTGAAAGAGAAGATCGACATCGTTTGTCGGCTGCGGAATTTTGAAACAGCGCTCGTAATGCTGCTTGTTTGAAAACGTAATCTGCAGCCTGAGTTCTTTTGTGACGAGGTAGATCGCGCTCAGTCGGAAGGAGAGCTGCTCCAAAAAACGACGCAGCATGAACAGGAGCGGCTCAGCCGTTGCGATTTCGTTTTCAAATTCGAAACTTTCTTCGAATGATTCAGGTTGTCGGACGAGCTTGAGCGGCCGATTGGATTGCCCGTTCGCCCGTTCCCACATTCGGACCGCTTCCGGACCAAGTCGAGCGCGGAGCTGCTCCTTATCGAGGCGGACGAGCTGCCCGAGGGTATGAATCCCCCACTTGTGCAGGATCTCTAATATTTGATGAATCTCGTCTTCTCGATTTTTGGCCGCCGCGGAATTCGACTCAGCAGAGCGCTTCATGCGCTCAATTTAGTGCCAAACGTAATACGTTCAAGTGAACGTCACACCCGCGCAAACGTCAGATTATTTCAGACATTTAGGCTGGGCTTGCATGAAACCGCGGGCCATATCGCCTGCTGACGATCCAATTGTCGAGGATCACTTCTTTTTCCACTGAGCGCCGCCGAGGAGCGGTAACACGAACAGGTTTGCCAGGATGTCGATGATACACCCGGCGAGCACGACCAGACCGAAACGTTGCGTCGGCGGGAAATTCGAGAGCACGAAAATGGCGAAGCCGGCAGCGAAGATGACATCCGAATAGACGATCCCGCGCCATTGTTCTTCGCGCCCAGCGATCCAGGCCGGCCAACCGCTCTTTCCATCGCGTTGCGCACGACGGACGCCGAAGACAAGATGAATCATCGAGTCGATCGCGATGCCGATGCAGACGTTGGTGGCCGGGGCCGAGATGACGTCCATCGGCACGCGCAACCAGCCGATGCCGCCAAGCATGCATAACGGAACCAGCGTCAGGCTCACGATCATCGCCACCGCGCCGCGAAAGGACCGGGCAACGATCCATGCGATAATGATGAATAACAGATTCAGCCAGAACAGACCGGTGACCAAGCTGGAAGCGACCAGCTGCGCCAGTCGCCCTTGCAAATAGTAAATGCCGCCGACGAGTTCCGGCTTGAATCCGTGTTTCCGAGCAATCACACGAAGATGGTCGACAACATTTACTCGATATTTGTCACGGCGCTCCTCGACCATGCGGAGGAGGAACATTGCCTGGCTGCGATCTTCGGTGACAAAACTTTTGGAGACACGCGCGTACTTCGGTTGAGCCATGATCTCCATCATCTTTTCGTAGCTGATGAAAAATGAGAACGGCGTCCGGTCGCCTTCGGCCAGAAGCGTGGGCAGCGAAATCACCGTGCCGACGTCTTTGTAGTTCTCGAGCGCTCCGTGCAGCGTCCACATCTTCTGGTAAGCGGCGTCGGTGTTCAGTTTGCTGCCGTCGGCTGCGGACACAACGAGGTTAAGCGGGTTGCAGCCGCCGTTGTGGTCGACGTATTCCAGGCCGTCGCGCAGTTCCTGGTGCGGTTTGAAATAATCGAGCAGACTCGGGTCGGTGTTTACCCGTGTCAGCCCAAATCCCAACCCAGCGCTGGCCAGAATCACGACTAAGGAGAGCAATGGAAAGCGGCGCGCCCAAAATGCGTGGGAAGGTTCCGCCTCCACAATTTTGCTCCTACGTGGCACGGCCCAACGCAGAAAGGGCGGATACATCGCGTAGGCGCAAAGGAACGCGACGACGGTTCCGAGCACGCCTCCGAACCCGAGTTCGCGCAGCGGCTTGGCCTGAACAATGAGCAGGCTGCCAAACCCAAGCGATGCGCAGACCATCGACCAAAATGAAGGTGGAAACGTCATACGACGCGCGTCCGCCGCGAGGTCAGGCGATTCCTTACCGAGGCGGTGCGTGCGGTCGGCCAGCGTTTGCCAGTTGAAGGTCATGTAGACCAGGTGGGACAAGGCGACAATAAAAACGATCGTGCCGAGATTGACGGTCAGGATCCCGATGCGTTTGCCGAACATCTGCTGCACGAGCAACGTCAACAAAACGGCGCTCGTACAGGTGGCGAGCATTCCCAGAAACACTCGACCGGACCGGAACATCGCCGCCATGGTCAGTCCAAACAAAATCACCGCCGTCAGACTGAAGTAGCGGAAATCATGGGCCAAGCTCCGTCGGAGCATCTCCACGACGTAAGGCGTGCCGGCGATGTGAATTTGAAAGTCTCTCTCGTCCAACTCATGCACGATGCGCTCCAGACGGAGGATGAGTTTCTCGGGATCGCCGGACTCGGGAAACACGATGACATTGGTGGACTTGCGGTCTTTGGCTATCAACAGCCGGTTCCAGAACGGGCTCGCCAATGCATCCTGAAAACTCTTTGGCCCGGCGGTCAAACTCTTGACCGTGCTGACCGCGTCGATCGCCTGGACCTGTTGAGTGAGCCTTCGGATCCGGTCCAGGTATCGGGGTGATGAAATGTCCCTGGAAGACACGGCCAGGATAAGCTGCGGTTGCGACGGAAAGCGTTTCTCGATCTTTTTGGATTGCCCGAATCCGGGATCGCGGGTGGAAAAGAAAAAACTCTCTTCCACAACTGGTTTAAGATCGACAAAGACCGCCACCAGAACGAACAAGAGAGCCGTGACCGCCAGCATCCACCAGTGCGCCCCCAAGTGAAGCGGCGTCTTCGAAACTAAAGTGCCAAGTTTCATCGCTTCAGCGCCGGATCATCACAAGATTGGCGCGTTCCCTCAAAGAATCTCCACAGGACATTTCGGCAATGCCGCTAGAAACGCGCGCCCGTACGGCTTAGTCACGATCCGGTTGTCGAGGATGACGATGATACCCTGATCCTTCTTCGTTCGGATCAGACGTCCCACACCCTGACGAAGCTTCAGAATCGCTTCCGGCAACGAATATTCGGTGAATGCATCGCCGCCACGCTCTTCCACAAGCTCGAGTTTCGCTTCGATCAGGGGATAATCCGGCACGGCGAAAGGCAACCGAGTGATGATCACATTGGATAGCGCATCGCCGGGAACATCGACACCGCTCCAAAAACTGTCGGTCCCAAAGAGGACACTTCGCGGTGTTGTTTTGAATTGCTCGAGCAATTTCCCGCGCGGCGCGCCTCCGCCTTGGACAAGAAGATTCAATTTCTTTCGCGAAAAAAATTCCCGCATTTGATCGGCCACCTGCTGCATGCCGCGATAACTCGTGAAAAGGACAAACGCGCGTCCGTCCGTTTCCTCGACAAAATGCGCGATCCAATGCTCGAGCGCTTCCTCATAGCCTGTGTCGCGCGGGTCCGGCATTTTTCGCACGATGAAGATTTTCATCTGCGTGCGAAAATCGAACGGACTCCCGAGCAGCACCGGTTCGATTTCATCTGCCCCGATGCGCTGACGAAAATAGGCGAGATCAGGACGGCCGACTGAGAGAGTCGCGCTGGTCATTACGCAAGAGCAGCTTTCACGAAAAATCATGCGGCGCAGGACCGGCGCGATGTCGATGGGCGCCGCGTTCAGCGAGAGAAACTGCGCGGTCTTGCCGGTGCGTTCGACCCAATAAACGTGTTCGCGGGCGTTTTGTTCTAGGAAAATGACCGTGCCGTCGCGGGCATCGCGAATCCGCCGGCCAAGTTCCTGCAATTCCGCCTTCAGAAATTCATCATCGGCGCGTCTGGCCACTTCGGCGATACGCGCCTGCAATCCGGTCAGGTGCCCGGTGATCGTGTCGGGGACAAATTCGGGAGCGCGAACACGAAATTCACGGCCCTTTCGGAAATCGCAGGATGATTCGATTGCTGCGAAAAACCTGTCCAATTCGTCGACGAGGTCGGCCGCCAATCTCACGCCGATTGCGTCTCGCATGACCGTGAACAGACCCTTGTGCGTACGCGCGTTGTAGAGCCGTTGGATTGTCGATCTCAGCCCGTATTGTGAGATGCCGATGCCGATCTGCCGCGAGGCGACTTGCTCGACCGTGTGCGCTTCGTCGAAAATGATGAAGTCGTTCGGAAAAAGGTAACCACTTTCGCGGTCCTCCTGTGCGTCCGGACTTCCCAAAAGCATAAAAAGCAGCGTGTGGTTAATCACGATCACATCCGACGAGAGAAGCCGCTTGCGGGCTTGCTGGTAGAAACAGTTCGATTGCTGTCCGCAGCTTTTTCCTGTGCAGATGTGCGGCTCGCTGCAAACTTGTGTCCAAACTTTCGGATCAGGCTCGACTGACAAATCGCTAAGCGATCCATCACGAGTCGTGCGCGCCCATTCGGCCAGTCTCGTCAGCTCATTTTGCTCCGGCCCGGTGAAAAGCTCGTTTGCCTGCTGGAGCGCGCGTTCCAACCGGCGCGGGCAAAGATAATTTTGCCGGCCTTTCATGAGGGCTGCTTCAAACTCGACCGGCAAAATCTTCTTTAAAATGGGAATGTCTTTGTAAAGGAGTTGTTCCTGAAGATTGATCGTGTGGGTCGAAACGATCGCCTTTTTGTGCTGCTCAAGTGCAAACAAAATCGCCGGAGCGAGATAGGCGAGCGATTTGCCGACGCCAGTTCCCGCTTCGACTACCAGATGCCGCTCTTCTTCCAGCGCCCGCGCCACGGCTGCCGCCATTTCCTGCTGTTGCGGGCGAAATTCGAAATTCTTTGCCTTTGAGAGCCGCCCATTCTCGGAAAAAATTGTCCGAATTCGTTCGACAAAGTCGGTGCCCAGAGAATCTTTCAACGCGATCATCGAAATTTAATCTTAAACTACTCCGTGAGACTCCTCGATCGCTACGTCGTCCGCAATTTTTTGCAGGTTTATTTGTACTGTATTGCAGGCTTTATCTCGATCTGGCTCATTTTCGATGTGAGCGACAATATTTCGACATTTATCGACGAGCACATTGGTCTCTTGCTCGCCGTCCGGTATTACGCCACGCAGGTCCCACAAGTGTTTATCATTCTGCTGCCGGTGTCGCTTCTGCTCGCGCTCCTTTTTACGCTGGGGCGAATGTCGCGTGCGAATGAAATTGTGTCGATGCTCACCGCAGGTGTTAGTCTTCCGCGCGTTCTCCTGCCGTTGATTGGAATGGGCCTGCTTACCGTAGCGGCAAGCATGACGCTAAACTATTCACTTGCACCCCATGCCGAGCTGGCCCGCAAGACGTTTCTCACCGAAGCGCGTGCGCGCCCGGAGGCCTTTATTCAGGGGCAAATTTTTCGGAACCGAACCGACGCCCGCACCTGGTTTGTTCAAAATTTTCGTCACGGCGGCAATACGTTCAACAATGTGCAGGTGCTCCAGCAGGACGCGAATGGCAACATCCTCATCAATTATCTGGCGATCCGTGCCTTTTATCGGCCAGACACAAAAACCTGGGATCTCGAGAACGCAAAAGTGGTTCACTACGATCGCGCCGGAAACATCATCGACGAGCAGCTTTATCCTTCGCTCAAGGTCGAGCACTGGAGCGAAACACCTTTTCGGCTCGGAAGCGCAAACGAACGGGCGGAATTCCTCAGCTTGCCAGAGCTGCGGGAATATCTGCATTTCAACGCCGATTTTCCGGCAACTCTTCTGGCGCCGTTCCGGACACATCTTCAGTATCGTCTCGCCCTGCCGTGGACCTGTCTGGTTGTCGTCTGTATCGCGGCCCCGCTTGGAATCGGCTATTCGCGCCGCGGCGTTTTGTCCAGCGTCGCGGCCGCGGTCGTTCTCGTTTTCTCCATGAATTTTCTCACTCATCTTTTCCTCGCGCTCGGCGAAGGAGATCGCATCTCTCCCTGGGTGGCGGCGTGGACGCCAAATATTCTTTTCACCGCAATCGGTCTCTATTTGCTCTATCTGCGGGCTTCCAACCGCGAAGCGCTCAGCTTTCATCTTTTCGCGGCGCGACGTATAGTTGCGCAATGACTCCACTGCCAAACGAATGGGCCGTCAAGCGTCGCGCCGATGCCTGTGCCGTCACTCGTCGGCCCTTTGTGACCGGGGAATATTTCTATACGCTGCTTTTTCACGACGCCGACGGTTATCGGCGTGAAGATTTGAGCGAAGAAGCGTGGCAAAATCGGAACGAGAATATTCAGCCATTTTCGTTTTGGAAATCCCGCTATGAACCGTTGCCGGCGCCATCGCCCGAGCCTTTGCCCAAAGAGAATGCGGAGCAGCTTTTTCGCCGATTAATTTCATCGGAGACGTCGAACCCGAGCGCATGTTATGTGCTCGCCGCCATGCTCGAGCGCAAACGCGTGCTGAAACAAATTAAGACCGAAGCAGCCGCGAATGGGCGCCTCTTGATTTACGAACACGGAGCGACCGGCGACGTCTTCATCGTGCCCGATCCGCGGTTGCGGCTCGATGAACTGGAAGGCGTTCAAAATGAAGTCGCAAGCCTGCTCCAAACCGCCGCGCACCGTTGACAGATCGATATGTTGTCCGCATTACCTTGGTTTTCCAATCGCTTTCCGCTTTATCTCGCGCCGATGGCCGGTGTGTCCGACAAAATTTTTCGGCAGCTCTGCAAGGAATACGGCGCCGATGTCCTCACGACTGAATTCGTGTCGGCCGAAGGAATTTTTCGGCGCAATGAACGGACACGCGAATACCTCGACTTCGACGAGATCGAGCGACCAATCGGCGTGCAACTCTTCGGTGCCGATGCCGAGCACATGGCCGAAGCCGCGCGCCAGGTGATTGATTGGGTGCGCCCGGATTTTATCGATCTCAATTTCGGTTGTCCGGTCAACAAAGTGGTCGCGAAAAATGGCGGCTCCGCGTTGCTAAAAGATTGCCCGACGCTGGCCACTGTCGCGGCCGCAGTAGTTCGCGCCGTCGCGCCGCTACCGGTCACCGCCAAGATTCGCATCGGTTGGGACGCAGAGTCGATCAATGCGCCGCGTGTCGCGCGTATCCTTCTCGATGCAGGAATCGCGGCGATCACGGTACACGGACGCACCCGCGCGCAGAGTTATGCCGGTGCAGCCGATTGGGAGGTCATCGCCGAAGTGGCCGGATCGGTTCCAATTCCTGTCATCGGAAACGGTGACCTCGCCAGCGCCCCCGAAGTGGCGAAACGCCGCCGTGAAACCAGGATCGCTGGCGCCATGATCGGCCGCGCGGCGATGAGCGCCCCGTGGATTTTCAGACAATCCAAACAGTACCTCGCCACCGGGAAGATCACCACTCCGCCAAGTTTATTCGAGAGATGGGACTTAGTCCTCCGGCATTGCCAACTCGCTGTTCATGACTGGGGTACGGAGGAAGCCGCGATTCGCTCGATGCGCGCACGCCTGATGGCCTATTCGCGGGCCATGCCTGACGCCAAACGGCTGCGCGAAAAATTCTCACACGTTTCGACCCTGGCCGAAGTTGAGAGAATCGCGGAGGAAAATATCTTTAATAGCGACAACAGAACCAGCAACGAACAGGAAGGTGTTGCTCTCGTAACGTCCTGATTTTCTCATGATCACCGGATCCTCGACAATCAACTATAAGATCGGCAACGAGCGACTGGTTAAAGTGACCGAGGCCGCGTCGCGCAAATTGGCGTCGCTGCTTGAGGAAAAGGGTAAACCAAACGGCGCATTGCGCCTCGCTGTGATCGGCGGCGGATGCTCAGGCCTCCAATACACCATGGATCTGGTGGAGGGCCCTGCTAACCGCGATATCTTAATTCAGGCCTCCAACGTGCGCGTGGTTGTCGATCCAAAGAGCGCACTTTTCGTTAGCGGTTCGGTGCTCGATTACAGCGATGACCTGCAAAAAGGCGGTTTCAAAGTCACCAACCCGAATGCGGTCGCGCATTGCTCGTGTGGGGAAAGTTTCGCTGTTTAAATACAAGAGACTATATCTGTTCATTTGAACTTGCGCGGTCGGCAAGTTCGGCGATCATAAAGCATGCTGACACGTCGTCAGAAAAGCGTTCTCGATTTCATCCAAAGCGAGCAGCGGGAAAAAAGCATCACGCCGAGCACGCGCGAGATTCAAAAGCATTTTCGGTTTGCGAGCCAGACGTCGGTGATGCAGTACATTGCCGCACTCGAACGCAAAGGCTTCCTCAATCGCCATGCACGCAAAGCCCGCGCCCTGATCACGCCGATGCAAAAGATCCGGATTACGGATGTCCCGATCTATGGAGAGATTCCCGCCGGCATGTCGACGTTGACCGAACAAACGATCGAGGGACACGTTTCTCTCGACGCACGCTCAGCGAATGTTTCGAAAAACGGACAGACCTTTGCCTTGCGGGTGCGCGGCGATTCGATGATCGGTGCCCATATTGTCGATGGAGACATTGTGATTTTGGAGGACCGCAAAGATGTGCAGAACGGCGATATCGTGGCGGCTTTAATTGATGGTGAAACGACTTTGAAGCGTTACGTCGTGGAACATGGCAGACCGTATTTAAAGGCAGAGAATCCGCGTTATCCGAATCTCAGCCCAGCGCGCGAGTTAAAGATTCAGGGGGTGATGATGTCGTTAGTGCGCAAGCAAGAGCGCCGGAAATCCAGATAATGTTCACTTGAACATTTTTGCGCTTCGTGCCATTTTTAAAAAATGGCTCCGAGTGGCAAAATTGTCGATCTTCGGAAACTTCTTGCTGAGCGTTTTCCGCAGCCGCCTTTCCCAGCGGCTACGCGTTTAGCTACAGGTTTATCGTTTGTCGATCAAGCAATCGGCGGCGGATTGCCCAGAGGCGCCATCACCGAATTGATCAGCCCGCAAATAAGCGCGGGAAGCGCCTCGTTTATCCAGGCGCTTCTCCAGGCCGCACATCGCGATCGCTATTTCCTTGCCTTGATTGATGGGCGGGACTCGTTCGATCCGTCCGCCTTAGCCGAACTGGGTAAAGTACGTTTGCGCAATCTTCTTTGGGTGCGTTGCAGCAAAGCACTCAAGGCGCTCAAGGCTGCCGATCTCCTGTTGCGTGATGGCAACTTCCCGCTGGTGATTATCGATCTCGTTCTCAATCCACCGGAAGAATTACGCAAAATTCCGCAGACGACCTGGTATCGCTTGCAACGGTTGGTAAAATCATCGCCGACTGCATGTCTGGTTCTGTCACGGCACGGCATGGTGAGCAGCGCGCAACTCAAAATCGTTCTCGAAAATTCCTGGAGCCTGGAAACTTTTCAAGAAGACGAGGCGACTTCGCAGCTGCGAATTCGGGTGCAACGATCGCATCTCCTTGGGCAGGAAAACGCCATCGCGAATTAATGTTTGCAACGATTTATTTGCCAAACTTTTATTTGCAAGCCGCAATGCGCCATCAACTGGCGTTGTGCTCAAAACCGTTCGCCCTGCTCGATGATCAAGCAAAAGCAGTGATCATTCAACTTAACGAGGCTGCAGAAAACGCCGGTGTCCACAAAGGCATGACCCCGAGCCAGGGGTTGGCGCGATGTCTAAGTCTGATCGTGAAAACACGCGCTCGATCGCAAGAAAAATTGATCGACGAAATTTTGCTTCATTATGCCTTCACGCTTTCTCCGTATGTAGAAGCGAGTGCGCCTGGCATTTGCACCATCCAATTTAGCGACAATCGAGATCTTACGCCGAAGCTTTCGCGCGTGATCGAACAGCTCAGCCAATGTGAAATTATCGCGCAAGCCGGGATTGCACTCACGCCGGATCTCAGTTTTCTCGTTGCCCAATTAGCGCGGCCGGTCCTGCAAATCGAGAACGCAAAGAAATTTCTCGCGCCACTTCCCATCGAAGCGATCGCGATTTAACTACTCGACCGTTACCGTCTCAATGCGGTCAGCAGGTTTCCGCTCGATGAAGATGCGATAAACAAAACCGCCAAGCCCTCCCCCGACGAACGGTCCAACCCAGTAAACATAATGGTCATGCCAAAAATTTGCTGCGACCGCTGGACCAAATACTCGGGCGGGATTCATTGCCGCGCCGGTAAGAGGGCCACCGAACAAAATATCGAGTGTGATGGTCGCCCCAATGGCAAAACCGGCCAGACCGCGTCCGCGCGGGTCCACGGCGGTGCCGTGGACCACGAAGACGAGAAAGAAGGTCAGAATTCCTTCCACCAGAATTCCCTGCCCAGCGGTCAGATTAATGGCAAGCTGCGGAGTTCCAGTAACGACCACATCGCGCCCGAACAAACCGAGGCAAATCAACGCAGCCGCGATTCCGCCGAGCAATTGCGCCATCCAGTACCGGAACGCCTCTGACCATGTCATGTGGCCGCCGCAGACCAAGCCGAAGGTCACAGCTGGATTCAATTGACCACCGGAAATATGGAGCGTAGCCGAGACAAACGCGGCGATCGTGAGACCGTGAGCAAGGGCAACAGCGACGACATCGTGTCCGGCAGTTTTGATCGCACCGATGCCGACAAAGATCAGTGCGAAGGTTCCGATAAATTCTGCGAGCAACGGGCGAAGTTTAGCCACCCGCCGATGCAATCAAATTGTGCACGCACTGACAACCTTGTTTGTCGATGCGAGCAAAGGCTCCAAAGTCCAAACGCCGATATCAGGAAAAATTCCAACTGACAACGAAAGGTAAATTCCACGCCGATATTTCGAATTCTGAAAATTGAAATCTCTCTAGAGCCTGGAGGTTGGGGCCTCGCGTTCGTTGCGTCCGCAAGGTGTCGATCTAACCGCCTACGTAATTCGGATATCTTTCCCGTAGTTCCCGAGCCAGCCGGTCTGCTTCATCCGTTTTACCAGCGCGCTGATAGGCCGAGGCTGCCTTATTCAATGCGCGGGGAGTGATAGCTGGATCATCGTAGAGCAAAGCGACACTCGTGAAAACCTTGCCCGCATCATCGAAATTTCCGCGCTCCAATTGAACGTCCCCCGCCAGCAAACGCGCCTCAGCACTCACACGACCCTCCGGCTGCAGCGACATAATTTCTTCGGCAATCTTCTGCGCGTCGTCCACTTTGTGCGCGCCGATTTTCACCGCGCCGAGCGCGAGCAACACTTTCGCTTTTCCCGCCGGATCTTTGGCGGTCTGCAAATATTTGCCAAACGCATCCTCGGCTTCAGGCAAGTTTTTCAGTTTCGTGGCGGCGTCTCCGAGATAAAACCAAAAGTCGGGCTTTACACTGCCACGATTGTCGATCTTTCCCAAAGCGCTCAGGTATTTTTCGGCCGTTTCGTAATTTTTCTCGTTGAAATATTCAATCCCAAGCCATTCAAGAACTTCTGGTGGCGGATTCACGTTCGGACTATTGACCATAAAATTGTTCACTTCTTTGGTCAGAGCAGGCCGATCTTTTAAATAAAACTGGGACAAGATCAGCCGAAGCGTCGCGAGATTATAGAATTGCTCTTTGTTGAGTTGACGCGCGGCGTTGAGCGCGGCCATCGCGGTTTTGTAGTCTTTGCCCTCAAACGCTGCCTTACCGATATAATATTGTGCCTGGGCCGCGACCGGACTCTTCGGGTATTCTTTCAGGAGCTGGCGAAACGTGTCGCTCATGCCCTTCGCATTCTCCTGTTGCCCGAGAATCAATGCTTTCATTTGCAACGCCGCCTCCCGCTCCCGCGCGCTGAGATATTTTGTAATGATGATGTCTAAATCGGACAGCGCCGCGTTGTAATTCTTATCTTGTTCGTAAGCCAAAGCGCGCTGAGCCAAAACCGCAGGCACCTGCGGGTTATCTGGAAATGTTTGTAGGTAATACGTGAAAGCTTCGACAAGCGCGGAAGTATTCTTCGTCTGGACGTAACACAAGCCAAGTTTATAGGCCGATTCGGCGCGCAACTTTGGCGAAAGCTGGGAGGCGCGCAGCTCGGCATAAATCGGCACCGCCTCCGTGTAATTTTGTTGTTTGTAGAGCGCTTCCGCCTTCAAGAGCTTCACTTGGTCCGCGCGCTCGCCGGTAGGATTCGTTTTGAGAAACTCCTCCACTTCCGCAAGAAGCGTGGATGGATCCGAGTTGTAGATGTTGATCAATCGCTGATAGGCCGCGTCTTTCGCCTCTTCTCGATCCGGATATTTGGCGATAATCTGCCGATAAAGTTCTTCAGCTTTGTCGGCGTGATCAAGTTGCCGCTCGCTGTTTGCGGCGAGCAACATCACTTCAGCCTGGGCCGCCTCCGGAAGCTTTTCCTGCTCTTTCTTGTAATCAGTCAGCAGCTGCGCGTATTGACCCGATTGGTATTGCAATCGGCGCAACCCCACCTGCGCGATTGCCCGGAACTTTCCCGCTTCCGGAAGGCTTCGGCCCTTTTGCAGTAAGCCTGCGGCTCTATCGACCATTGCCTTGTCGATCTTGCCCTTATCCGCTTGCACAAGATCGAGAGCGATCATGCCGGCGCGCACAGCCGCCTCCGCTTTTAAGGTCGGCTTTTGCGTTTCGTTTGAAAGAGCTTCGTATTGCTTCAGCGCATCGATTTTTCTGCCGCGTCCAACGAGAATGGACGCTGCCGTCAATCGCGCGTCCTCGCGATAGGGATTCGGATTTCCAGTCGCAGCAACCTCCTGATAAATATCGGAGGCTTCATCTTTGCGGCCGAGGATTTCGAGGCAACGCGCCTCGAAATACCGCGCGGAAAGCGCCACGGCTGATTCCTTTGATTTTGCGGCCGAACGGTGGAAGAGCGGAAGGGCGGCAGCATAATCCTTCTGCGTGAAAGCCATCTCGGCCAGTGCGTACGCAGCCGGTCCAGCAAATTCGCTGTCACCATAATCACTGAGGACTTTTTGGAAATTCGTACGAGCGTTTGATGGACGATTCAGATTCCGAGAGCATTCACCAAGCGAAAAATACGCGTTCGCCCGGCCGGAGCGGCCCGGGTAATCGTCCAGATATTTCTGATACTCCGGGACAGCGAGATCGTAGAGCTTGCGGGTAAAGAGCGCGTTCGCGTAGTCGAGTTGGCGGCGGTCAGGTGCTTCGGTATCCTGCGCTGCCGGTTCGGAAGGTTCCTCCGCTGAACGGCGAGGAACTGGCGTTGGCGGTTCCTCGAGCGGGAGAGCCCGCGCGACCGGCGGCTCATCTATCGGCCGAGCCCGACGCACTTCGGGCGGCGATTGAGCGAGGCCGGTATCCGCAGTCCAAAGCAGCATTGCCAATCCGAGAAGACCGGATGCGCTGCGCGTGATTTTCATTTCGCTGTCGCGAAAGCTACATTCGTGATCCCGGCTTCGCTGCAAATATTTAAGACACCGATAATATTTTTGTAAGCACCGGCCTCATCGCCTCGGATGACCACCGCCTGGTCGGCGTTGAGTTGAACCAGGCTTTTCAGCAATTCGCCCAATTCGGGGGAGCTCAAGGTGCGGCGGTTCACGACGACGTTTCCGTCAGCTTTCACATTCACAACCACATCCCCAATCGGCGAAGCTTGCTCTTTCGCGGCCGAAGCCTTCGGCACTTTAACGTCAAGCTCGTTCTCATTTCGAGCCGCGTTCCAAGTCAACAGGAAAAAAATCAACAACAGCAACAAGACATCAACAAGCGGCGCCAGTTGAATACCGGGATGATGCAGAGGCGCATGGCCACGCAGATTCATGTGATGTGAAAGGCGATGTCGATCTTGCGGATTGCCAGGGCGATGGCCCGTTTAAAGTTCGTCCTCGATCAGCACGGGCATTCGCTCGCTTCGTTTGCCATATTGCAAAGAAAGCAAAGCCAAAACGTGGGTCGTGGCAGCTTCCAAATCTGAAATCAACTTTTGGGCCCGGCCGCGGAAAAAAGCGTAAAACATCATCGCCGGAATTCCGATAGCCAACCCAGCCGCGGTGTTGACGAGTGCCTGGCTAATCCCTCGCGAAAGAGCCACGTAACGCGCTGTCCCGAGATCGGAACCAAGCGCACCGAACGAATGGATAATTCCGAAGACCGTACCGAGCAGACCGAGCAGCGGCGCGATCATTCCGATATCGGCAAGATAAATCACGCGGTTATTTAGACTGGCCGCGACTCGCGTTCCTTCCGTCTCAGCGATCTCGCGAACTTGCTGCAAATCCGCATTCGGATTTTTGGTTGTGAAATCGAGGATCTTTTGCACGACCCGCGCGATGGCTTCCCCGTGGCGATTGGAAACAGCGAGCAACCCCAAATAATCCCGTTTGCGCAAAAGGGCATCGGCCGTGGCCATGTAACCACTCGAAACAACGGCGCCACGGCGGATCGTCATCAAATAAACGATCACGAGCATGACGGAAAAGATCGACAAGAGAACGAGCGGTACCATTACCGGCCCGGCTTTGATAAGGGTGTCCATGATCGTCTCCGAGTGTGTATCAGGCACGAGAGGAGGCGTGGCTTCCTGTGCCAGCAAAGGAGTTGCGCCCGCCAGCAGGGCAAGCACCAGGGATGAAATCTTCATGCCAAGAATTTTGTTACGATAAACGGAGCGTTGTTGGATGCAAATACACAACTCAGAGACTAAACACAGACTGACTTACCGGGTTGCTAAACAAATTGATCGCCGCCGGCCCAGCGACGAACGCGGAAAATGTGGGCCGGTTGAATTTCCGGATCGAGCTCAACGTAATTTTGGCGACCTCGCCAGGTGTAGCGCGCGTCGCTGAGTAAATCGTGCATTTGATACAGGTCGCTCTCCATTTGCCCGAACTGGTCGATTGGCACGTCGATATAAGAATTCTGTTTCCGATGCGGATCGAGATTCACAACAACGAGAACGATATTGTCGCGCGCAGGCGTCATTTTGCCGTAAAACAGGATCGCGTCATGGTCCGCGTGGTAAAACCGCAAGTTATCGTAAAAGTGGAGCGCGCGGTTTTCTTTCCGTATTTTGTTTAACCGCGTGATCCAATCCTTGATGTTTCCGGGCGCATCCCAATCGCGTTCTTTCCACTGATATTTTTCTGAATCGAGGTACTCCTCACGACCCGGTGGGGCCTCGTTCTCGCACAGCTCGTAGCCGCTGTAGATGCCGTACAGTGTTGAGAGCGTGGCGGCAAGGAGCACGCGAATCATAAACGCCGGCCGGCCGCCATCCTGAAGCACAAACGGTAAAATATCCGGCGTGTTTGGCCAAAGATTAGCGCGAAAATATTCGCTCATCTCGGTCTCAGTTAGCTCCGTGAAATATTCGATGAGCTCACGTTTCGAATTTCGCCATGTAAAATACGTGTAGCTCTGGTTGAAACCGGCTTTGGCCAAGGCCTTCATCATCTTGGGTCTGGTGAACGCTTCGGCGAGGAAGATCGCGTCCGGATATTTGGCGCGCACGCCCTCGATTAAGTATTCCCAGAACGCGACCGGTTTGGTGTGTGGGTTATCGACACGGAAGATCCGCACGCCGCGCTTGGCCCAAAAAAGGACGATGCTCTTCATCTCCGCCCATAGCTCGCGCCAGTTTTCGCATCGAAAGTTCAATGGATAGATGTCTTCATACTTCTTCGGCGGGTTTTCGGCGTATTTTATGGTGCCGTCCGGGCGCTTGTAGAACCAATCTGGATGCTCTTTGACGTAAGGATGATCCGGTGAGCAGTTGATTGCGAAGTCGAGCGCGATCTCCATTCCACGTTTTCGGACTCGCTTTTGAAGCCAGTCAAAATCGGCCAGCGTGCCGAGTGCGGGCTCGACTGCTTTGTGTCCGCCTGCTTCGCTGCCAATTGCCCACGGCACACCCGGGTCATCGGGCTCGCACTCGATTGAATTATTGCGACCTTTGCGATTTGTATGCCCAATCGGGTGAATGGGTGGGAAATAAATGACATCGAAACCCATTGCCCTGGCGTCGTCGACCCGTGGCAAACAATCTCGAAACGTCGATCCACGGTCGCCGCGGCCTTGCGCGGAGCGCGGGAAAAATTCATACCATGCCCCGGTTTGCGCCGCTGGACGATCGACAATGACGCGCGGAGCCGGTGCATATTGTGTCGCGCCGGCGCGGTCCGAGTAAGTCGCCATTAACATCTCGAGCTCTCCGGATTGTGCGATCTCGTTGATCTCGGTGTTACCGGCTTTGCAGATGCGCTTGGAGAGCTCCAGTAACCGCGCAGAATCCGCGCGATCGTGCGCCCGCTGCGAGG
>Ga0209268_1000100_pt1 | contig 45575 bp, 33 predicted proteins | sample GraSoiAngelo_143_FD_185900 | JGI IMG/M metagenome (GOLD analysis project Ga0209268, IMG submission 185900) | Grasslands soil microbial communities from the Angelo Coastal Reserve, California, USA - 14_1009_02_30cm (SPAdes) (version 2) | ecosystem: Environmental > Terrestrial > Soil > Grasslands ... | reverse complement strand
AGGCGAGCGCAGTTGCGAGCCAAATGCGAAAGCGCACCACTGCGACGGAGCGTAACAGAGCGCGTGACACGATCAACCCCGAAGGCTCAAATCATGCTGCGCCCGCGGCAGGTTCGGGCACGGCAGCCGCAGCCGAGCGCATTTTTTCGCGTTCGCGGCGAAGAATGGCGTTCAACTTACCGCCCAGCAACAACAGCAGACAAGTGAGATACATCCAAGTGAGCAGCACGACGATGGAGGCCAGCGCGAGATACGTCGGGTTGTAGCGATCATATCTCGCCACATACAGTTGAAAAAGTTTGGTGGCGATGATCCACCCGACCGAAAAGAAGATCGCGCCGGGCAAAGCCTGACGGACGGTCAAGTAATTTTCGGGAGTGAGGAGATAAAGCGCGAGCGCGAGAATGACCAGGGCCACAAAGGTAAAGGGCAAATTCAGCGTCGCAATCCATGCTTGCAGCGGAAAGGCCAGCTGAAAATTGACTTCTGCAAGACCGGCGAGTCGTTCGCCAAAGACGATGGCGTTGAAGCAGAACACGATGATAATCCCAAACCAAAAGAGCATGAAAAATGAGGTGATATACTTCGACCACCAATGGGGATCTTCCCGCATTCCGTACGTATGGCTGAGGGCGCGTGAAGTCGTCGCAATGAAGACAGTCCCAAAATAAATTCCGAGAATGATGCCCGCGTTGGCGAGCAGCCCGCTCGAGCCTGTCACCACCACATTTGCCATCGCAGAATCCAGAATGTCCTGCACTTTCGGGTCCGGCGGCATGAAGCTTTTCAAGAGGAGAAACATGCGATGCAATTTGGTCGGATCGGTGCCGAACAAGCCGAGTAGATGCCAAAGAAACAGCGATCCAGGAGCCAGAGCGAAAAGAAGCAGATACGCCATCTGTGCCGCCAGCCCGGTCGTGGTATCGGTTGCCGTTTCCCAAACCAGCTGCCGCAAAACGCGCCAGAGGAATCCGAGATATTTCATTTGCACGGAGAGTTTACTTTGCCCGATGCAAATATCCATTAAACTCGCTCCACTTGTCATGTTGAGCGAAGCGAAACATCTCTGGCTATTGCTCATGGCAGGCGGGACTCCGGAATGATCCGAGATTCTTCGCTTCGCTCAGAATGACATCATGAAATGACGCAGGTGCGCACGTCTGGCTTGGTGAAAAAACGAATATTGATTCTCACCGCGAGTTTCGGGGAAGGCCACAACAGCGCCGCGCGGGGAATTCGCGATGGTTTGGCGCGCGTCGCCCCGGAAGGAACGGAAGTAGAATTGCGCGATTTGTTTGCCGAAACCTACCCTTTGCTCAACGAACTGGTTCGAAAGAGTTATCTTTGGCTGGTTGATTTTGCGCCGCGTTTTTGGGGAAGCGTTTACCGATGGATCGATCGCAAGAAAGATTATAACAAAAATTTCCAGCGTTTTTCCCGGCTCAAGGAGCACTTCGCTGCTTTGCTCGATCGCTTTCAACCAGACATAATCGCTTCCTCTTTTCCCGCTTATCCATACCTGCTTGAGCAGATCTTGGGGCCCCACAGGCTCTGCAAAAGCATCGTTATCGTGACCGACTCGATCACCGTCAACAAGATCTGGTATCGCTGCGCCGCCGATTACTTTCTCGCTCCCAACGAACAGAGCGCTGCGGTCTTGCGAGCAGCCGGAATCGCTGCGGACAAAATCAAAGTGTTTGGTTTTCCTGTAAGTCCAAAATTTGCCGATTCCATGCAAGATCGACAATTCCCTTCGGCTAATTCCAAATGCCGAGTGCTCTACATGATCCATGCCGCGACACGTGACGCGCCCGAACTCGTGCAAAGGCTTGCCGATCTTGGCGTCGATCTCACCGTGACCATTGGCCGGGCCGATAAACTACGGCCAGCCATTGAAATGGCGGCAGCCGATCCCAACATCAAGGTACTCGGGTGGACCAACCAGATTCCGCGCATGCTACAGGCCAGTCATTTGCTGATCGGAAAAGCTGGAGGCGCCACGGTGCAGGAAACGATCGCCGCCGGCTGTCCGATGATCATCAATCACGTCGTTGCTGGTCAGGAGGAAGGCAATGCCCGGTTGATCGTCGAGACGAATTCAGGTGTAATCGCAAATTCGCCACGCGAAGTCATCGCCCAGGTGCAGCGCGCGTTTGACGATGACGCAAGGCAATGGCGTGAATGGTCCGCAAATATCAGCCGTTTGAGCAAACCGCGGGCTGCGCTCGATATTGCTGAATTTCTGATCTCACTATGACATCGCATTAACATCGCCGCTAGCCCGGTGAAGAAAGCCTAACGAGTGACAAACCGTTTCAACGGTTTGCTGAGTATGCTAAGCCGTTGAAACGGCTTTGGCTTCTGGTAGCAGTCCGCGCACCGGCCTGAAGCCGCGGTGTTATTGTGACCAAATTTCCTCGCCGCCCGCGAGCGTTCGCAAGACCTCCAATTCTGGCGAGAGAAGGACCAAATCTGCATCTGCGCCAATCTCCAGGCGGCCTTTGGTTTCAAGGCCAATAGCACGCGCCGGATTTCCCGTTGCCATCATGACGGCTTCGTGGAGCGGAACGTTTACTTTCATGATCATTGTGCGGACAAGGTCGATCATGCGCGAAGCGCTACCGGCAAGCGCCGAGCGGTCTGCAAGTAGACAGACGCCATCTTCCACGATGCAATCCTGTCCGAAAAGCGAGAAGTGCGATCCATTCGGCAGCCCCGCGCCAGCGCTTGCATCCGTTACGAGACAAATCCCGCCGGGGCCTTTGGCGTGATACAACATTTTCATCAACGTCCCCGAGACGTGCTGACCATCGGCGATCAGTTCGCAACCGATCCGAGGTTCGCTTAAGGCAAACTCCAGTAAACCACCAACGCGGTAAATGCCGCGGCGACGCGCGCTAGACATGCAGTTGAAGGTGTGGGTGACGCTGCGCATGCCACGTGCGAAACCTTTTTCCGCCTCCTCGTCCCATGCATCGCTGTGGCCTCCGCTGACGCTGATCCCGTGCGTGTAAAAATTCTCGATCGCCTCGAGCGCTCCCTGCAGCTCAGGCGCCATCGTGATTCGTTTGATCACGTTCGCATGGTCGAGTAGTTGCTGGACCGAAGCTCGCGACGGATTTTGAATGAATTCGGGCTGTTGCGCGCCGCATTTAGCCTTCGAAATAAATGGGCCTTCGATGTGAACACCCGCAATCTGACTAATGGTAGGGCTCGGCCACAGCCCGCTCGCCGTGGCGAGAGCGAGCCGCGGAATGCAATCACGGACAACATTTAGAACATCAGCAATGCGATCGAGCGGCGCGGTCGCCGTTGTCAGCAAAAGCGAAGTGGTGCCGCCGGTGGCGTGATAATCGCAGATGACTTGAAACGCTTCTGCAGAAGCTTCCATGCTGTCACGGCCCAGAGCGCCGTGCACGTGAAGATCAATGAAGCCGGGCGCGAGATAATTTTCGTGAAGATCAATAATCTCGTTTGCGCGGGCATGGCTACGTTCGCGGATTGCGCTGATTCTTCCTTTTTCAACAACGAGCTCAAGGCCCTCCCGAATGCCATCGCGAAAAATCAAACGCGCGTTGGTAAGGATCATTTCGCTCAATGCTCGGTGACGAAGCGCGAATGTCGAATGCTTGACCTCGCCTTAGGGGCTTAGCAAGCTCGCGTACCAATGCAGAAAGGTAGTCCCAAAAAACATCCAGCTTAGCGCACCGAACGCCAGGTAAGGTCCAAACGGCAGCTTCGCTGACCAGACCCGTTTTCCAACGATCAGCGTGATCAGGCCGACAATCGAACCGAGAAGAGATCCCGCAAAAAGACTAAACAAAACCGCGCGCCAGCCGAGAAACGCGCCGATCGCCGCGAGAAACTTCAAGTCGCCCCGGCCCATTGCTTCACGAGGAATCACGAGTTCGCGCGCCACACCAGAAATCTGCGCGACGTCATCCAGCATCATCACGTTGCCATCAGCCGTGACGCGATCGTAGCGAAAGTCGAGCGTCACATTGCCATAGAGGTGGTGGTCGATCCTGGCTTGCTCACACTCAAGCAGTAATCGGTCTTTTTCCCGGGCAAAATAATCACTCCATAAACTTTCTTCGGTGCCCACCAAAAGATCCGCATCATCGCCGCGTTTGGTCCATGTGAATGGCGTCGGGGCGTCGAATTCAATCCGTTTTCTTCCAAAAGCGATTTTGCCGGCTTCGAGAACGATCAATAAAATTACATAACCCAACGCTGCGGCCAGAAGAGAACGAACGCACGCGGCAATCCGGGAATCCGTTTCCATCAAAGCTGGCATCGCCGCACTGCAAACAACGCCAGCAATAATGCCGCCGATCGTTACGCGGTCTGGAATGATAAAATGTTCGAGATCGATAAATGTTCCAACGATCAAGAGCGAAACAAAAATCCAGTATGCAATCGCCATCTGCCACGGAAAGGCTTGCCAGATGATCAGGAACAAGAGCGCAGTGATCAATTCCACCGCGAAATAGCGAAAGGCGATTTTCGCGCCGCAATTCGCGCAGCGACCGCCAAGCAAAATCCAGCTAATCAACGGCAGATTTTGGTGCCAAGAAATCTGCTGTTTGCACGCCGGGCAAAAAGAGCGACGCGGTTTGTTAATCGAAAGATCGACAGGCCAGCGATAAATGCAGACGTTCAAAAACGATCCGACTGCCGCCCCGAGAAGAAAGGCAAACGCACGCAAAAGAAACTCGTAAACAGAATGAGCCACGTGCGATTATTTGGGGATCAACTTAGAAGCGCGGCGCTCCATTAGCCATGCAATCCAGATGCAGCTTTCATAAAGCAGACACATCGGGAGCGCCATCGCGATCAAAGTCAGAATGTCTGGTGTCGGCGTAATGATCGTCGCCAGAATAAAGATCAGCACCACGGCATAAGGGCGTGTGCGCGCCATGAACCTGTAAGTAATCAATCCAAATCGAACCAGCGCCAGCACCACCACTGGTAGTTCGAAAGCTAGTCCGAAGCCGATCGTAAAGCGGGTCACAAAGGAATAATATTGTTGCACCGTCCAGGTGGGGGCCCAGCCGAGTGACTCGGTATCGCGAAAGAAAAAAAGAATCGTCTTCGGTAGCAACCAAAAATAACAAAGAGTCACACCGAGAAGGAAGAGGGCGAAGCTAACTAAAATAGCCGGAAACAAAAAGCGCTTTTCTACGGCAGTGAGCGCGGGCAGCACAAACTCCGCGATGAAATAGAGCAGGAGCGGAAAGGAGATAACGATACCGGCGTAGAACGCCAGATGAAAGGAGATCACGATTGAATCGGTGATACCGAGTGCTTTAAGTGTTCCGATTTGTGATCCCACGTCGCGCAACGGAGCCTGCAATATCCGCACGAGCGTCGAGCGAAATGTGAAGCAAACAATCATCGCCGCTGCGAGCGTGATTGCCATCTTCACAATCATCCATCGCAACTCCTCCAAATGCTCCAGAAATGGCTTGGAAGTTTCGCTCTCGGGCACTTCGCGAAACTTGAAAATGTCTCGTAGCGTCATCAGATCAGCATCCGAAATTCGAATATCTAATATCGAGAGACTAAGCAGTTATGGGGAGAGAAGATCACGCGCCAAGAGCCGCGCCCAGATGCTTAGTGTGTTGGCATCGCGAATCTCGTTCTCGGCGATCATTCGTCGAATTTCCGCAACACTAAATTCGCGGCAATCGAGAATCGATTCTCCTTCATCTCCGGCCGATGGCTCTTTGCACTTCTGCACGGGACGCACCAAAAAGAAATAACCCCGTTCGTCCGTAAAGCCGGGCGAGGTAAAGTACTGACCGAGCGCGATAAGTTCGCCATCCTTGGCAAGCTCATAGCCCGCTTCCTCGCGAAGTTCGCGCAGCGCGACCTGCTCAACGGTTTCTTGAGTGGGGGCGTCGATCTGGCCGGATGGCATTTCCCAAATTGCTGTTCGAATCGGAATGCGCTCCTGGTGAATGAGGACGATTTTGCCGTCCCGCGTCATCGCCGCAATGATCACAGCTGCTTTCCGGTGCACAATTGTCCATGCCCGCGGCTGCGAGCACGAAGGTATTCGCACATGCTCGGTCACAACTTCAAGATGCTCATTGGCGAAATGCCGCTCACTAGAAACGGTTTCCCAGATGTCTTGCATAACCCGTGAAGTGTAGTGGCCGCCGTCCTCAGCGGCAAACATTGTGGCTCTGGCGGCTAGGTTCGATGGCGGCGCGCCCTCGCCAAGGCGAGCAGGCTGTGATCGTGCCCTACCCTTCGGCCAGTAGTCTTTTCCAGCGCTTGATCTGCGCCGCGATATTCTGGGGCGACGGAGCGCCGACCGCGCGTCGCTGCGCAAGCGAATCGGCGACATCGAAAATCTTCGCCACATCATCGTCGAAGTGTGGCGAAAACTCTTTCATTTTCGCGACCCCGATTTGATCCAGTGGAACGCTTTTTGTTATGGAGTGCACAACAAGCTCTCCAACGATTTGGTGCGCCTCGCGAAACGGCGTTCCTTTTTTCACGAGGTACTCAGCCAAATCGGTCGCGAGAAGATTTGGGTCGCGCGCTGCATTTTCCATGCGCTCACGATTGACTCTCAAGTCGGGCAACATCGCCGCAAAGATCTCCAGCGCGCTTTTGGTCGTATCGACAGAATCGAACAACGCCTTCTTATCTTCCTGGATGTCGCGATTGTAAGAAGAAGGAAGTGCTTTCATTGTGGTCAGAATCGACATCAAATTTCCGTAAAGCCGGCCAGTTTTCCCGCGGGTTAGTTCGGTCATGTCCGGGTTCTTCTTTTGCGGCATCAGACTTGAGTGCGTGGAAAATGAATCGCTAAATTCCAGAAAACCGAATTCGGTCGTGCTCCAGATGATTAAGTCCTCGCTCAGACGGGAGAGATGCAAACCGATCATGGCGAGGCAAAAAAGAAATTCGCAGACAAAATCTCGATCGCCGACGGCATCGACGCTATTTTGGCTTACGCTCGAAAAACCGAGGTCGCTGGCGATGCGTTCGCGATCGAGAACAATGGTCGATCCGGCGAGCGCCCCGGAGCCGAGGGGAAGAACGTCTGTTCGCGCGAGACAATCACGAAGGCGATTCGCATCGCGCTCCAAGGGCTCCATCTGCCCGAGCAAGTAATGCGAAAAAGCGATCGGTTGTGCGCGCTGCAAGTGTGTGTAGCCGGGCATTACGACATCAACGTATCCCACGGCAAGATTGAGCAGAGCAATCTGCAAACCTCGCAAACGGCCCGCCACTTCCGCGACCTCGGCTTTTACATAAAGCCGCAGATCGAGCGCAATCTGATCGTTCCTGCTGCGTGCCGAGTGCAGCTTCCCTCCTGCGGCGCCGATTCGTTTCGTCAGCGCCGCTTCAATGTTCATGTGCACGTCTTCGAGTGATGCGTCCCATTCGAATTTGCCCGACTCGATCTCCCTCTCGATACCGCGCAATCCGTTTTCAATTTGCTGCCGTTCATCCGGAGTTATGATTCTCGCCCGAGCGAGTGCGGCGGCATGCGCGATCGAGCCGGCAATATCGTGCCGATAAAGTCGCCAATCGAGGGAGACGGATTCGCTGTACCGTTGCGCGAGTCCTGCAGCAGGCTGGTCGAGTCTTCCTTTTCGCATTGTTTAACCACGAATGAACACGAATGAACACCAATGACGAAACCCAAAAATTACACGACCGTTGCAGCGTAGTCTTTTCGTCATTCGTGCTTCGTCATTCCTTCGACATTTGTCATTTGTGCTTCGTCATTGTGGCTGGCTTTCACGGCACCGATGCAGTTCGTGTTACGGTCACCGACACGTGCTTGGCGTCTTCCAGAGGAAATTTTCGCAGCTCCACCGTGATCTTCTGGATGCGGAAAGTTTTCAGCAAATGCGTTGCCAACCGATCGGCGAGTGTCTCGATCAGATTTGTCGATTGATCTCGTACAAAATTCTTCGTTTCCTCCGCAACGATCGAATAATTGACCGTGTTGTCGATGTGATCGGCCATATCGGGCTGCTCGTAATACGGCCAGAAAGAAATGCTGACGGTCAATCGCTGCGGCGTGGCCCGTTCCTTTTCCGGAACTCCGATGCGCGCGGAAATTTCGAGCTGCTCGATATGAATCCGATCGGAGAGCGGATTTGGTTCGTTGGGCATTCGCCAAGATCACTGCGCTGCCGCACAGAGCAACACTCGTTTCGTCGGTACGCCCTTTCCTACTTCGCTTCTTTCGGCGCGCCCGATGCGAGTTTTTGGAAGCGCGGATCGTTCCGAAGCGGATCGAACATTGGGTCGAGCCGGAGCAGCGCCGGAGTGAGCGGCACGTTTTGAGCCAGCGCGCCATCGTACGGTATCGAGAGCAGTTTCTCTAACGCGGCTATGGCGCGGTCGGGCTCCCCCATGCGCGCCGACACCCGGGCCAGGATCTCGATCGGAATAGGACCCCACACGGCATCTTTCTCGATCGAGATCACAGTCATCGCTCGCTCGATCAGTTTGAATGCGGCGGTTTTGTCACCAAGGCCCATACTCGTCAGCGCGAGATCCCCCATGAGGCTAAAATTCTCCGGCTGTTCTTTGAGGAAGGGTTCCAGTTCACTGCGCGCCTGTCGCCAACTTTCCTGAGCGGAGGTATGATCGCCGGCGACGTCCTGTGCCCATCCTAAATAAAAGCGCAGTTCGCCAGTGATAGAACCCAATGCTGGATCAGGCTTGGCCAATATCTCCTTTAGCCGAGGGATGATTTGTGCAGGGCGACGCTCCAAGATCGCTTGGTAAAGTTGTGTTTCCAACGCCTGGGGGTCCTCGGCCGGCGGGTGGATCGAGGCGAGGAGCGCAGAGGCACGCGGCAGATCGCCCTCAGCTTGTGCGATAGCCGCCTTTGCTGCGAGGGTGTCGACGTCGCCCGGCATAATATCGAGAACCTGATCAAACTTTCGTAGCGCCTCGGGGAAACGACGAAGCTCGATATACAATTGTGCATGCTGTCCGAGCAGGTTAACGTTGCGCGGGTCGAGTCGCTCGGTTTGGTTGAAATACGACTCGCTCCGGTCCCACTGGCCGCGCCGCCGCGCGACGGAAGCCAGCAACGCAGGAATCTGGCTGCTGTTCGGCAAGAACTGACGTGCTTGTTCAAAGTAACGCACCGCAGTGTCGTAATCCTTTAGACAGGCGTGGTAGTAATTTCCCGTGGCAAGCAGCGCCTCACCGAGATTGGGCTGAAGAGCGAGGGCGGTTTCGGCTGCCTGCCGCGCCTCTTCACGGAGGGCGACCGTTGGTTGAAGAGTCTGTGTGATGTAGCCGCGCGCGTCCGCGATTGACAGTAGCGCCCAACTAAGGGCGAATTTCGGGTCCAACCTCACCGCTTCTCTGAGATATTTCTGTGCGGCAAGAGCGTTGGCGGGTGTGTATGTCGTTTCCACGTTATAAGCCAGACCGCGCAGGTAGGCGTCGTAAGCCTCGGGATTATCCGTCGGTTTGGCGGCGATGACTCGCTCTTCCTCGCCGGTCAGTTTCACTCGCAGTTGGTCGGCGATGGCTTTCGCCACCTCACTCTCGACCGAAAAGATGTCGGTCAGTTTGCGATCAAATGTATCAGCCCAAAGATGAGAATCATTGGCCGCTTTGATCAGCTGCACGTTCACGCGCACAACGTCGCCGCTCTTCTGCACGCTTCCTTCCAGGATGTGGGCGACACCAAGCTGCCTGGCGATCTCGGGCAAATTTTCAGGCGCACTTTTGTAACGCTGCGTGGATGTGCGCGAGATCACCTTTAGATCGGCGATCTTGGATAAGCGCGTCAGAATCTCCTCCTGGATGCCGTCGGCAAAGTAGGCGTTGGCTTTTTCTTCGCTCCGGTTTTCGAAGGGAAGCACCGCGATGCTTTTTTCCGGAATAGGAAGTCCTACATCGGCGGCTTTCCCCGCAGAGGAGCGTACAACCGCCGGTGAGCCGCGTCGGTAAAAGACTGAAAAGCTGATCGCCAAAGCCACAGCTGAAACGAGCAAAACAGCGGTAAGCACATGCTTGGGCCAACGGGGCGTAATGACCGGACGGATGCTAACATCGGACGTCTGCTTCCATCTTGTTCGTCGCTTGAGTTTCTCCGGAAGATATCGATTGCCGAGATTGTCTTTGTAGAGATTAACCAGGTGCAGCCTCAGCCCGTGCTTCACCTCACACTCGCCGAGATCGTGCAAATACGGCTGCCAGTGCCGGTATTGAATCAAATCCTCCGCTATATGCCCGGACAAAAGAATATGCCCGGCATCGCCGCAATCCATGACGCGCTGCGCCACGTTGATCCCTGATCCCGCGATGTTCATCTTGTCATTAACATCGGTGACTTGGTTCACTGGGCCGCTGTGCACTCCCATCCGCAGCTGGATATGCGGATGCTCTTGCAACGCTTTGCTGATCTCGAGCGCACATCGCACCGGCTCTTCCGGACTGTGGAAGAAAAGGAGCGCCATTCCATCGCCGGTCGACACCCGGACCAGTCTACCCTTTGTTTCGGCGGCCCGAAAACATTCGGTGCCCCGGACGATTTGATTCAGCTCTTGGAGCAGCTCAATCTGCTCATTGACCAGCAGTTTCGAGTAACCGACCACGTCGATTAACAGGACGTGTGCGATCTCGAGCGGGAGATCGGGCTTCGGCTCAGCGGACGTATCCTGAGCGTTCATCCTCTAAGGGCGTAACAATACCCTTGCCATGGTTCAGGACAAACAAGGCTTGCCATGGGTAGAAGGCACAGATAAACAGCCCACGGCGATACGTTCCCAAGATTCGGAAGCCCTTACTTCGGTGCGGGTGAGGCGACGAGTTTTTGGAAGCGCGGATCATTCCGGAGCGGATCAAACATCGGATCGAGTCGGAGCAGCGCAGGAGTGAGCGGCATGTATTTCTCCAGCGCGCCCGTGCCCGGCATCGAGAGTAGTTGCTGTAAAGCGGCAATGGCGCGGTCGGGCTCTCCCGTCTGCGCCGCAACCCGAGCGAGGGTCTCGATCGGACCGGCACCGTTTGCCGCGTCTTTCTCAATCGGCAGCGCGGCTATCCCCCGTTCCGACAGAGCCAGAGCCGCCGCTTTGTCGCCAAGGCTCATATTGGTCAACGCGAGATCTCCAATGAGATTATAATTTTCCGGCTGCTCCTTGAGGAAAGATTCCAGTTCGCTGCGCGCTTGGCGCCAACTTTCCTGGGCGGCGCCATGATCGCCAGCGACATCTTGAGCCCAACCTAACCAAAACCGCAGTGCGCCATTGTGATAACCCAACGCTGGATCAGGCTTGGCTAGTATTTCCTTTAGCCGAGAAATGATTTGTGCAGGGCGACGCTCCAGGATCGCCTGGTAAGCTTGTGTCTCCAACGCACTGGTATGGTCGGCATTCGGACGCAGCGGAGCGAGTAGCGCAGCAGCACGCGGCAGATCACCCTCGGCTTGTAAGATAGCCGCCTTATGTGCGAGCGTATCCACATCGTCCGGTATGATGTTGAGAACCTGATCAAACTTTCGCAACGCTTCTGGGAAACGACGAAGTACGGAATACGAATATGCTTGGTTGGTAAGCAGCCGAACGTTGCGTGGGTCAAGCCGCTCGGCTTCGTTAAAATAGGACTCGCTCCGGCCCCATTCACCTTGCCTCCGCGTAACATAGGCTAGCACTTCAGGAATCCGACTGCTATTCGGCAGGAACTGACGTGCCTGCTCAAAGTAACGCAGTGCGGCGTCGTAATCCTTTAGACAAGCGTAATTGTAATAGCCCTTGGCCAAGATGGCTTCGCCGAGATTGGGCTGAAGAGTAAAGGCGGTCTCGGCCGCCTCTCGCGCCTCTTCGCGGAGGGCGACCGTTGGTTGAAGACTCCCTACTTGGTAGCCGTGCGCATCTACGTTTGACAGCAGCGCCCAAGCAAGCGCGAACTTCGGATCCAATCGCACCGCGTCTCTAAGATATTTCTGTGCGGCAAGAGCATTCGCGGGGTTGTTGCCGGTTTTGAGCGTATAAGCCAGACCGTGCAGATAAGCATCATAAGCTTCAGAATTATCTGTTGGTTTGGCAGCGATGACTTGCTCTTCCTGACCCGTGAGCTTCGCTTGCAACTGATCGGCGATGGCTTTGGCCACCTCACTCTCAACAGAGAAGATGTCGGTCAGTTTGCGATCAAAGGTATCCGCCCAAAGCTGGGAATCATTGGCCGCCCTGATTAGCTGCACGTTCACGCGCACGGCGTCGCCGCTCTTCTGAACCCTTCCTTCAAGGATGTGGGCTACTCCCAGTTGTTTTGCGATCTCAGGCAGGTTTTCCGGCGCGCTTTTGTAATGCTGTGTCGATGTACGCGAGATGACCTTCAAATCGGCAATCTTGGATAAGCGCATCAGAATCTCGTCATGGATGCCGTCCGCGAAATAGGCATTGGCCTTGTCGCCGCTCAAATTCTCGAAGGGAAGAATGGCGATGCTCTTCTCGGAAATCAAAACGGTGCCCTTGCTACCCGTCTCCTCGGGAGAAGTCGATGGGGTCATCCTCAGTGATACTCGCTGGAAAAAGGTCAAAGAACTAATCACCATAGCGAGGGCAGCGACTACTAAAGCAAGTACCAGCAGGGACCTTAGCCGCCGGGGCAGGCTGACTGGGCGAACTATGTCCGATCCTCGCTTCCACCTTCTTGTGCGCCTGAGCTTCTCCGGGACCTGTGGATTACCAAGATTCTCTTTGTAGAGATTGAAAAGGTGCAGGTGTAGTCCGTGCTTCACCTCACACTCGCCCAAGTCGTGCAACCACGGTTGCCACTGGCGGTATTGCGCTAAATCTTCCGCGACATGCGCCGACAAGAGAATGTGTCCGGCATCACCGCAATCAAGCACTCGCTGGGCGACATTGATTCCCGATCCTGCAAAGTTCGTTTTATCATTAACGTCGGTGATTCTATTGACAGGGCCACTGTGAACTCCCATTCGCAACTGAATCCGCGGATGATCTTGCAACGCTCTGCTAATCTCGAACGCACACCGCACCGGTTCTTCCGGGCTATGAAAAAAAAGCAGCGCCATCCCATCTCCCATCGGCACTCGATTGAACTTGCCGCTTGCTTCCGCCGATCGAAAACATTCGCTGCTGCGCACGATTTGATTTAATTCCTGCAGCAACTCAATCTGCTCATTGATTAGCAGCTTGGAATAACCAGCCACGTCGATTAAGAGAAGGTGCGCCATCTCGAATTCCAGATCGGACTTCGGTTCCACGGACTTGTCTTCCTCAGTTTGCGCCGCCTCTGTCTCGAGCGATTCCAATGCGGACTTGACCGGAGTGATTGGAGTACGAAGTTCGTGCGACAGCACGGAAGGGAAATGGTCTTTGGTCCCGTTGGCGCTCTCCACAACTACCTTTTGTTGCTGAAGCTCTTCCTCAACGCGCCGGCGTTCGGCCATACCGGCGGAAAGCGCCATCGCCGTAATTGACAGTACGGCTGTCCACCATTGTAGGGCGAGAAGCGACTGATTTTCCGTCTCCCTGACGAATGGGCCGAAGCCATGCAGCGTCCCCCACACCGCGATCGCGGACAGGATGAAAATGCCCGTGGCAGTTTCGCGTTGCGTAAAGCGGAAGGCAGTCCAAATCACAATCGGTCCGCAAATCAAAACGATTGGATAATTTCGGACGGAAAGGGCAGGCCATCCGCCAAAGACCACCCCGCTCAACACCACCAGCAACAGGAGGAGCGCGCCGACTTCGGCGGCTTCCTTTTTATTCCAACGCCGTTTCGAGGCAACACTCCACAGGAAAACTAGCGGAGTGAAGACAAGATCGCCAGTTACATCGCCGAGCCACCATGTAAGCCAGATGGCGCCGTAGTTTGCCCAGGCGGCAAAGCCGGTGAGCGCAAGACTCGTAAGGCCGAAAGCAGGGCTAATGAGGGCGCTGATCCCTGCCGCGAGCGCAAATTTGAAAACGCCTTGTAGACGATCAAAGACATTTGTGCCGCCGGCGAATCGATTTACCAGCCAGGCGCCCGCGAGCGCCTCGAGCGTGTTGCCGGTGGCGATGGCAAATGACGTAGCCACATTTCCCGCAGTCGTGACGTTCACCAGAAATGCACCGATAAAGATGGCCGGCCACGCGCGATAACCGAGCAAGAGTGATCCGGCAAGTGCGATTCCCGCCGGCGGCCATACTGGCGATGCACTCGCGTGCAACGACGCCAGCATCAAACCGAGTTTGCCGGCGATGAAGTAGATGACGGCCAAGCTGCCGATGAGTGGCAGCCCAGAGAAACGTCGCGATTGCATCGCCCAACTGCCTTTACGGTCTACGTCCGGCAGCTCCAAGTTCGCATCGGAACATGTCGGCTGAGGAAATTCAGCTCGAGATCGCGCATCGTTTGTTTATCGACATTATCGAGTCATCGGAGCGCCTTTCAGCTTCGACTGTTTCGAGGAATTCTTTCCATTCTACCTCCAAGTCGCCCCGGAAAATGGCGCAATCTCGAGCTGCGGATCGGGCGTCGGTTCCGCGAGCGTGTGTTGCGCGTCCACCCCTTTTGGTTTGTCGCTGAGCTCTTTCTGCTTAGCAGAAACTTTATCTCAGACTCTGATGCATAGAACTCACTTTGATTCTCCGGAAATGACGGAACGAAGTTCGCGAAAAAGTTAAACTCCTTTTCTAGTCTGCCGACTTCACGGATACCACTAACGCGTTGACCTCCTTGGCTCCGCTACGGCGTGCCGAGGGACTACGCGTTCCATTCTCGCGCACGAAAGAGGATGATCGAGGAGCTTGACTGCGACTCAACAAGCGGATTCGTTAGCCGCCGTTAGTCAACTTATCGGGTTTCGGTTTAATCCGTGTCGAGTTGCACGTTCTTCTTAGGGAAGCCCGTCGTACGCGAAAATCTCGAGTTGCTCGTTGGGGATTGAGCAAGATTATCGCGCTGCCAATTAGAGCAACACTCGTTTCGTTAGGGAGGCTGTGGAACCTAGCCGCCGGGAATTTGCTGTCACCGCTCCAAAATAAATCGAACAAAGAGGTTTGGATGAAAATCGCAAGGCTGGCGCATAGGCATCATGAGTCCAGATTAAATGCTTGGATGGCGTCCACGAAAATGCTAAAAGACCGCACGTGCAATGTTAGCTAACTAGAAAGGAACAGACTTATGGCCGAATCAGAAGAAGCATCACCGCCCAAACAATTAGTTCGCGCAGCCAACGGCGACTATTGGCTCGTTAAGAAAGGCGAGAACCCTGAGAAAGTGCATTCAAAAGATCCGAACCTGCAGCCCCAAAAACCAGAATTGATGAACTTCATCACCACCACGAACGACAACCTAGCAACTCTTTTCGACGAGGCGAACCCTGGCGTGAAGGTCGGAATCACCGTAGTGGATTTCGACGACCAGTATTGAAGAATGTCGCGACCGGCCCAAACCCGTTCGGAAGCGGATTTTGATGGGCGTGACACTCAAGGTCTTGCGTAGAGGCACGCACCGATCGGCCAGCCTTGACGACACACTGAAGCGCGCGCTGCCTCTGGCCCCGGTAATGGGGATCACGCGCGTCGCTAACGTCACCGGGTTGGACTCGGTCGGCATCCCGGTGGTGATGGTATGCCGGCCAAACTCACGGTCTGTGGCCGTGTCGCAAGGAAAAGGAATTGATCTCGCAAGCGCGCGTGCGTCGGGATTGATGGAGGCAGTTGAGCTATACCACGCCGAAACCATCACCTTGCCGCTGCGCTTAGCCACGTACGAGGAACTTCGCTATCAGCACAACGTGGTCGAAGTTGACGATCTTCCACGCGCCTTCGAATCCCGTTTTCATCCATTTTTGCGCCTGCTGTGGTGCGAAGGAAGCGATCTCTTGAGCGGCGAAAGCCTGCTTGTGCCTTACGAGATGGTTCACACAAATTACGCCGTGCCATTGCCGGATGGTCATGGTTGTTTCGCAGCTAGCTCAAATGGGTTAGCTTCCGGAAACACTCTGATCGAAGCTATCAGCCAGGGAATCTGCGAAGTCATCGAACGGCACGCTACGAGCCTGTGGAAGCGTCGGCAGGGATTCGACCAGGACCGCCTTGACTTAACGAGCGTAGACGACCCGATTTCGCAGGAGATTATTGGGAAATTTGAGTCGGCTGGACTGCTCGTAGCTATCTGGGACATTACAACCGACATCAAAATTGCTGCTTTTAATTGCTTAATAATGCCATGGAATGAGGGCATGTGGCATTGTGCGGCAGCTGCGGGTTACGGATGCCATCTGGCTCGTCAGATCGCATTACTGAGAGCTTTGACCGAGGCTGCGCAAACTCGGCTAACTGTGATATCCGGATTGCGCGATGATTTCCGCGGCGATACGTATGAACAATTGCAGGACCTGGAAGTGGTGAGGGCAATTCGGGATCACATCACCGCTTCGAGAGCGACACGCCGCTTTTCTGATGTCCCCAACTGGGACGCAGACACGTTTGAAGATGATGTGGAATGGGAACTGAAGTGTCTCAGGCAGGCTGGCGTTCGGCGAGTCGTCGCGGTCGATCTCACGAAGCCGGAATTTGATTTGCCCGTCGTTCGCATCATCATACCTGGTCTCGAGGCGATGCTTGAATCGGGCTATGTTCTAAGCGCGGCAGTGCGATCGGCAATTGCGGGCAGGCCATGAACGTGTTCATCTTCACGGGGCCTACGATTTCCCCCGCAGAAGCGAGTGCGGAACTAAAGGCAGTATATTTACCGCCTGCCGCTGAAGGCGACGTATATCGCGTGGCGCTGCATCGCCCGCAGGCGATCGGAATTATCGATGGCTACTTCCAGTCGGTGCCCACCGTGCGACATAAGGAGATCCTATGGGCAATGAGTTGTGGAATCCACGTATTCGGTAGCGCCAGTATGGGCGCGCTTCGCGCAGCCGAATTACTTCCCTTTGGAATGGAAGGTGTAGGCGCTGTGTTTGAACTCTACCGCGATGGAATTTTCGAAGACGATGACGAGGTTGCTGTGGCTCATGGGTCTGCCGAAACGGGATTTGTGTCTGCATCCGAAGCCATGGTTAACATTAGGCAAACTCTGCGAAAAGCGGAGCGACTCGGTATTATTTCAACAGAGTTGCGCGTGAGCCTGGAAAAGATCGGAAAAGAACTGTTTTATCCCGACCGCAACTATTCAACGGTGCTGCGGCAGGCGTTGGAGGACGGATCATCGCAAGCTGAATTAACGAGGTTGCAACAATGGTTGCCAAACCATCGCGTAAATCAAAAACGCGATGATGCTCTTCTTATGCTCCGGGTTATCCGCCGCCGACTCGAACACGGGCTGCGCCGAAAAACCGTTTCATACTCCTTTGAGCAGACTGTCATGTGGCAATCTGCCCAGCGTCAAGCTGGCGAACTTCGGTTCGATTCAAATGGACACGGCGACTCAGTAACACTGGAGTCGCTGCTAGATGAGCTCAGACTCGAAGGACCAAAATACAAAGAGCACCGCAACGAGGCGCTCCGACGGTTTTTCGCCCTGCGAGAGGGGGAGCGCCTCCGATTGAATGTGGACGCCCAGCGTAAAAGGACAACCGAGGCGGAATTTCGTCAGGAGCGCGATTTGGTGGACACTGCTGCGTTGAAACATTGGATGACTAACAATGATTTAAGCTGCCATCAGTTCGACACATTGATGATCGACGAGGCGCGCGTGAAATGGGTTCAGAAGCTCGCTGAAGTTGCGGCGCGCAACTGCCTACCTGAACAACTCCGGATTTCCGGCGACTATCCGCGGTTAGTCGCCCGCGCTGCCCACAAAAACAGCCTGCTGCACTCCATGCGAATGCGAAATCCGCGTCTTGAAAGTGTCGGTCTGACTTACGGAGAACTATTACGGTGGTATTTCGAGAAAGTTTTGGGTCACACAGTGCCTGCCGATATCGACAAGTACGCACGAGATCTGGGATTTGCCAGTCCGGATGCTTTCCGCCGCGCCTTGCTGAAGGAATATCTTTACCAGCGATATGAGCGCCGCAACGAGAATTCGTCCGAACGATTTGGATGAGCAAAGCGTCTTCAGGTTCTCCCAGGTAATCCTCGGTTCGTTGTCCAGCGTCGCCGGCTCACTCGTGCGGGTACGCGCTCACGAGTTTTTGGAACCGCGGATCATTTCGAAGCCCATCGAACATTGGATCGAGCCGAAGAAGCGCGGGCGTGAGCGGCATGCCTGAAGCGAGCACCCCAGTATGCGGTATCGACAAGAGTTTCTGCAACACGCTGATCGCGCGATCGTGATCTCCCCGTAGCGCGGCACAGCGAGCGACAATGTCCAACGCGGTGCTTCCATTGATTGCGTCCTTCTCGAGTGGGAAAGTGGCTGCCGCCCGCTCCGCAAGCGCCAATGCAGCGGATGGATCGCCGAGACCCAGGTTCGTCCATGTAAGATCTGCAATAATGCTAATGTTGTCCGGCTGTTTATTAAGAAAGGATTCGAGTTCGCTGCGTGCGTGGCGCCAACTTTGCTGTGCAGCGGCTTTGTCCCCTGCAACTTCTTGCACCCAACCTAACCAAAAGTAGAGTTCGCTGTTGATGTAGCCCAAGGATGGGTCAGGGCTGGCTAGAATTTCCGTTAGTCGCCGGATCATCGGCGCGGGCTGCCGTTTCAAAATCGCTTGGTAAACCTGCGTTTCCAACGCCTCGGACTGGTCGGCAGTTGGACGCAGCCCGTCCAGCATGGCGGAGGCCCGTCGGAGATCGCCCTCGGCTTGTGCCACAGCCGCCTTATACGCGAGCGTGTCCACGTCGCCTGGGGTGATGTCGAGAATGTAGTCAAGCTTTCGCAGCGCCAGCGAAAAATTGCGGCGCTCGATATCTAAAAGGGCATGCTGGGTAAGAAGATTTACGTTTCGTGGATCCAGCCGCTCGGCTTCGTTGAAATAGGCGTCGCTTCGATCCCACTGGCCCCGTCTGCGAGCGACATAGGCTAGCGCTTCAGGAATCTTGCTACTATTGGGCAGGAGAGGACGTGCTCGTTCAAAATAGCTCACGGCCGTGTCGTAATCCTTCAAGAATGCGTAGTAATACTGTCCTTCGGCTAGCATGGCCTCGCCCAGGTCCGGCTGAAGAGTCAGGGCCGTTTCAGCTGCCTGTCGCGCCTCCTCGCGGAGAGCAGTTGTTGGCTCGACAGAGAACGAAAGATAGCTGACAGAATCAACGTAAGAGAGCAACGCCCAACAAAGAGCGAACGTTGCATCTAACGCCACCGCTTCCCTAAGATGCTTCTGCGCGCCCAGGGTATTGGCGACCGTTGTTGCAGGTTTCAATGTATAAGCCAAGCCGCGCAGATAGGCGTCGTAGGCCTCAGGGTTATCTGTCGGTTTGGCAGCGATGACTTTCTCTTCCTGCCCAGTGAGGTGAGCTCGCAATTGTTCGGCGATGGCTTTTGCGACGTCGCTCTCCACTGAAAAGATGTCGGTGAGTTTGCGATCAAACGTGTCGGCCCAAAGATGGGACTCATTGGCCGCTTTGATCAGCTGCACGTGTACCCGCACGGTATCGCCACTTTTCTGCACACTGCCTTCCAAAATGTGAGCGACGCCAAGTTGCCTGGCGATCTCGGGTAGGTTCTCCGGCGCGCTCTTGTAATGCTGCGTCGATGTTCGTGAGATTACCTTGAGATCGGCAATCTTCGATAACCGCGTCAGAATCTCCTCTTGAATCCCATCGGCAAAGTAGGCGTTAGCTTTCTCGTCGCTTCGATTTTCGAACGGAAGCACAGCTATGCTTTTTTCCGAAATGGAGCTCGCAGCGCTCTCTTGGACGTGTGGCTGCGCAACATCTGGCGATGCTCGGCGAAGAAAGAATGACACACTGAACATCAACGCGACCGCCGATACAACCAAAGCAACCACAAGAAGGACCTTTGGCCAACGCGGGGCACTGATTGGTCGAACCAGCACGGCAGCCTGCTTCCACCTCTTCCCTCGTTTGAGTTTTTCAGGCAGATGTGGATTTCCGAGGTTGTCTTTGTAAAGATTAACCAGGTGCAGCCTCAGTCCGTACTTCACTTCACATTCGCCTAGATCATGCAGGTGAGGCCGCCAGTGTCGGTACTCCGCTAAGTCATCGGCTAAATGTTTCGACAAAAGGATGTGCCCGGCATCGCCACAATCCATCACCCGCTGCGCGATGTTAATCCCAGCACCGGCAATGTTTGTCCTATCATTCACGTCCGTAACTTGACTGACCGGCCCGCTGTGGACACCCATGCGTACCTGGATATGCGCATGATCTGTTAAGGTTCTGCTAATCTCGAGCGCGCATCGCGCGGGCTCTTCCGGACTGCGGAAAAAAAGGAGCGCCATCCCATCACCGGTTGGGACCCGAGTGAGTTTGTCGCTTGTTTCTGCTGCCCGAAAACATTCGGTGCTGCGGACGATTTGGTTCAGTTCCTGGAGCTGCTCAATCTGCTCGTTAACCAGTAACTTCGAATAACCGACCACGTCGATTAACAAGACGTGAGCGATCTCTAGTTGGAGATCGGGCGTCGGTTCCGCGGGTGTATCCTGCGCGTTCACCCTTTAAAAACCTAACAATCCGTTCGCCATGGTCGAGGAACAAACAAAGTCTCCCACGAGCAGAAGGCGCCGACAAACACCTATATGCCGATACTGCCTAATGTCCGGAGCTTCTACTTCGGCGCAAGCGAGGCAACGGTCTTCTCAAAACGCGGATCGCCGCGCAACGGGTCCCAAAACGGGAGCAGCTTCAATCGGCCATAGCTAAGGGAACTTGGGTAGCGGATGGCGGTGCCGAGCTGTTCGCATGCGAGATCTTTATCGCCAGTCCACGCAGCGATCATCGCGAAATACTCATGCATGAGCGGGCCATTGATTGCGTCTTTTTCGACCGGTAGAAGTTCGACCGCGCGTCGGCCTTCGCGTAGCGCCTCCTCTTTCCGCCCGAGCGCGGCGTCGATTAACCCAAGCACGCACAGCGGCGGGCCGTACTTTGGTTGAGCTTGGACGGTCTTCTCCTGTTCGGCGTGTGCCGCAGTAAAAGCGGAGCGTGCTCTTTCATCATCATTCATCATACGAGCGATAACGCCGTCTACGAATGGAGGATTGAAATGAACAGCCTCGTCGTGCAAAGGGGGGTTCTCGCCTGATGCAATCAAGGCATTTTTTGCGGCAACGGCGTCGCGTTCGGCCAGTGCACAGTTGAGCCAATCACCTGCGATACTCGGCATGGCGGCAGGATTTGTGGCGCGAATTGAATCGATTGTTTGATGCAACGATCGGGTGTCAGCTTTCCAATCGAGTTCCACGAATGCGCGGGTTGTTCTCATCTCGGCATTGTTCGGTTCGATCGCCAACGCGCGATCCAACGCCAATCTTTCTTCTGCATAGCGCCGGAGACCCGCGTAACTCAGCGCAATCTGCTGCAGCATGTCAACGTTGCGCGGATCGAGATCAGCCGCACGCTCGAGATTTCGAATGGCCTCTTCCCAGCGCCCCTGACGTCGCTCGACGTAACCCTTCAGTTCGAATATTCGAGGGTCATTGGGCAGGGTCTGCTGGGCAATTTCCAGTTCAGCCAGTGCACCGTCGTAATCGAGGTACCCTCGATAAAGATTTTGCGCACGTGCAAGGTGCACTTCGCCCGCATCCGGACGGAGACGAAATGCCGCTTGTACCGCCGCATTGGCTAACGCCAGGCGTCCGGGAGTATGGTCGAGACCAAAGAGATAAAGAAGGTCATGAGTCCAGGCGAGTTGACAATACGCTTGGACAAACGCTGGATCACGCGCGACAGCCTGGTCCAGCAGATCGGCCGCCTTTAGCAAATTCGCTCCCGCGCTGCTGCTGAAGGTCGTCGTAAGAAGAAGATTTTTACCGCGAGTGTAAAGGTCGAAGGCGGTGATGTCGCCCGTCGGAGGGCGTTCGATTGCAGCCTTCTCACTTGGCGAAAGCTTGGCTTGCAGTTGGTCGGCAATCGCCTTTGCAATCTGACTTTGAATTGCGAACACGTCCGCGAGATCGCGGTCATAAGTCTGTCCCCATACATGGCGGTCGGTGCGCGCATCCACCAACTGGGCGTTCACGCGCACGCGATTGCCGGAGCGCTGAACGCTTCCTTCCACCACATTCGCCACTCCGAGTTGCTGGGCGATCTCACGCAGATTACGCGCTTCTCCGCTCTTGTATTGCATCACCGACGTGCGGCTGATTATTTTCAAGTCCGCGATCTTAGCCAGGTCGGTCAGGATTTCATCCTGAACGCCGTCCGCGAAGTAAGCGTTTTCTTTCGCATCGCTCAAATTCTCAAATGGAAGAACAGCGATGCTCTTCTCAAGGACAGGAGCAGCGATCTCGGAAAGTTTCCCTGCGCTCGTCGGCGAGGCTCGATGCAAAAACGTCAAGAAACTGGTAGCCAACGCGACTGCGGACCCGAGCATGGCGATCATCAGCAGTGATTTTGGCCAACGCGGCGCACTGAGTTGACGAACCGGGACAGCAGCCTGCTTCCACCTCTTCCCTCGCTTGAGTTTCTCGGGCAGATGTGGATTGCCGAGATTGTCTTTGTAGAGATTAACCAGGTGCAGCCTCAGCCCGTACTTGACTTCACATTCGCCTAGATCATGCAGGTGAGGCCGCCAGTGTCGGTACTCTGCTAGGTCATCGGCCAAATGTTTGGACAAAAGGATGTGACCGCCGTCGCCACAATCCATCACGCGCTGCGCCACATTGATTCCCGCTCCGGCTATGTTTGTCCTGTCGTTAACATCGGTCACTTGATTGACGGGCCCGCTGTGAACACCCATGCGTAATTTAATATGCGGGTGACCTTTCAACGCCTCGCTAATTTCCAGCGCGCATTGCGCGGGCTCCTCCGGGCTACGGAAAAAAAGTAGCGCCATCCCATCACCGGTCGGAACCCGGATAAGTTTGCCCGTGCTTTGGGCCGCCCGAAAACATTCGGTGTTTCGCACGATCTGATTCAACTCTTGCAATAATTCAATCTGCTCGTTGACGAGCAATTTTGAATAACCCACTACGTCGATTAACAGGAGATGCGCGATCTCGAGCGGGAGATCGGACTTGGACTCAACGGGCGTGTCTTGGGCGTTCACCCTTCAAGAACCTAACAATACGTTTGCGATGGTCGAAGACAAACAAGGTTTCCACGAGTAGAAGGCGTCGACAAACACCTATATGCTGCTACTTCCTAATGTCCGGAGCTTCCTACTTCGGTGCGAGCGAAGCGACAATCTTCTCGAAGCGCGGGTCGCCGCGCAGAGGATCCCAGCGAGGACGCAGAAGCAGTCTGCCGTAACTCAAATAACTCGGAGACTTCACCGCTTCATCTAATCGCTCAAACGCACGATCCTTCTCGCCGGTCCACGCATAAATAACAGCCAGGTATTCGATCAACAACGGGCCCATTATGGCATTTTTGCTGACTGGCATCAGCTCGGTGGCGCGGCGACCTTCACGAATTGCGTCCCCCTTGTTGCCAAGGGCCGCGTCAGCCATTCCGAGCGCACAAAGACCTTCCGCATAGTCAGGTTGATCCGCGATCAGCTTGGCCGCTTCATTACGCGCGCTGGTAAAGGCAGCGTGCGCCGCCGCTTTGTCGCCCCGCACCTGAGCGACTACGCCTTCGCACCAAGACCGCGGGAATGGAATCCAGTCGTCGTAACATCCACCGATCGGCAGCGCAGTTAGGGCGTGACTCGCGTCATTGAAATCGCGCTCGCAAAGCGATACCTCAAGCCAAAGTTGCGCTATGTTTTTGCCTTCGCGCGGATCTTTAGCGAGGAGCGGAGCTACTACGGAGCGGAGCGGCAGCGGATCAGCATGCCAATCCAGCTCGATCGAGGCGCGAAACGCCCGCATGTTTGAGTCTTTGGGATCGAGCGTGATTGCGCGGTCCAGAACGCGCTCGGCATCTGCATAACGGCGTAGACAGAGATAGCTGTTCGCGAGCTGTTGAAGGAAGAAACGGTTTTGCGGATCGAGCTCGATAGCGCGCTCGAGATTCTTGGTGGATTCGGTCCAGCGGCCCTGCCGTCGATCGATAAAGCCGGCTAGGACAAAGGCCCACGGATCATTCGGCAAGCTTTTCTGCGCCAGACTAAGTTCCTTTCGCGCGCGGTCGTAATCGAGGTAACCCCAGTACAAATGCTTGGCGAGAGCGAGATGCGCTTCGCCTGAATTTGGGCGCAAGCGAGTGAGCGATTGGATCGCCGCGTCGGCCATTGCTAACCGCGCAGGAGTGTGATCAAAGCCGCTAAAATAAAGTTGATCATGGGCCTGGGCGAGTTGGTAATATGCAAGTGCGAAAGTTGGGTCGCGCTCGATTGCCTCATTCAGCATCCGAACAGCCTCGGACAGGCTCTCTACTTGGGGTGCACTGAAAACGGCCAGCACCATGAGTGTTTTAGCTCGTATGTACAGATCATGAGCGGCAAGATCAGCCGTTGGTTTTTGCTCGATTGCGGCCTTTTCGCTTGGAGAAATTTTGGCTTGAAGCTGCGCAACTATCTTCCCAGCCACCTCACTTTCGATTGCAAATACATCGGCAACATCGCGATCGTAGCGTTCCGCCCAAAGCTGGCTATCCGTCCGCGCATCGACTAACTGAGCGTTGACGCGCACTCGACCGCCGGCACGCTGTACTGTGCCTTCTAACACGTGCGCGACGCCCAAGTCGGCTGCGACCTCGCGGAGATTGCGCTGCAGCCCAGCCTTGTACTGCACCACCGATGTGCGACTGATCACTTTCAGGTCGGCAAGTCTGGAAAGGCCGGTGAGGATTTCATCCTGTACGCCATCGGCGAAGTAAGCGTTCTCTTTCTCGTTGCTTAAATTCTCGAAGGGAAGAACGGCGATGCTTTTTTCGGGAATCGCAGCCAGCGCGCTAAGAGCTCTCGCGACCGATGTTGGAGGCGCTCGATTGAAAAAGATCAGCGAACTAATAACCAGCGCCACTGCGGACACGAGAAAAGCGGTTGTAAGCGCGGCCTTGGACCACCCTGGAGCAGTAACTGGACGAACGCTAATGGCGGATGCGGATCTCCTTCTCCCTCGCCGGAGTTTCTCAGGGACTTGCGGATTGCCGAGACCATCCTTGTAGAGGTTAAACAAGTGCAGCCGCAGGCCGTACTTTACTTCGCAGTTACCGAGATCATGCAAGCATGATTGCCAGTGCCGGTATTGGCACAGGTCCTCCGCCACGTGCGCGGACAAAAGAATATGTCCGGTATCGCCGCAGTCCATCACGCGCTGCGCCACATTGATTCCAGGACCGGCGATGTTCGTTTTCTCATTAACGTCCGTGACTCGGTTGATCGGACCGCTGTGAACTCCCATCCGCAGCCGGATGCTCGGATGATCTTGCAACGCTTTGCTAATCTCGAGCGCACACCGGGCCGGTTCTTCCGGACTGTGGAAGAAAACGAGCGCCATCCCATCGCCGGTCGGCACTCGGATGAGTTCCCCGCTCGCTTCCGCAGCGCGAAAACATTCGGTACTCCGCACGACTTGCTTCAACTCTTGCAGCAATTCAATCTGCTCATTCACGAGCAGCTTTGAATAACCGACCACGTCGATTAATAGTAGGTGTCCAATCTCGAGCTGGAGATCGGGCGTCGGTTCCGCGGGTGTATCCTGCGTGTTCACCCCTTTAAGAGCCTAACAATACGTTTGCGATGGTCGAAGACAAACAACGTTTCCACGAGTAGAAGGCGTCCACAAACGCCTATATGCCGCTACTTCCTAATGTCCGGAGCTTCCTGCTTCGGTGCGAGGGAGGCGACGATCTTCTCGAAGCGCGGGTCGCCGCGCAGCGGATCCCAGTATGGATGCAGACGCAAATGACCATAGCTCAAATGACTTGGAATACGTGCCAACACGCTTAACTGTTCCAAGGCGAGATCCTTCTCGCCGGTCCACGCATAAATAACAGCCAAGTACTGGATCAACAATGGGCCCCTTATAGCGTCTTTGCTGAGAGGCATCAGTTCGACCGCGCGGCGGCCTTCGCGAATTGCCTCATCTTTATGGCCGAGGGCGGCGTCAACCATCCCGAGCACACAAACCCCTTCCGCATAATTAGGTTGTTCCGCAACCATTTTGGCGGCTTCGGCATGCACACTCGTAAAAGCAGCGTGGGCTGCCGCCTTCTCACCACGGAACTGAGCGACTACGCCTTCGCACCAGCTCCGCGGAAGCGGAATATTGTCATCGTAACACCCGTCGATGGGCAGCGCATCCATAGCGCGACGCGCGCCATCGTAATCGCGCTTGCACAGCGCTCCGCGAATCCAAGCCCACGCTAGATGTTTGGCTTCGCTGGGATCTTCGGCAACATGCGCCTCAATTGTCGAGATCAATGGGAGCGGGTCGGCATGCCAGTCGAGTTCGACCTCTGCGCGTGAAGCTCGCAGCGCGCCATCTTTGGGAGTAATCGCGATTGCGCGGTTGTATACACGCTTTTCATTGGCGTAACGGCGCAAATACCGATAACTACCAGCCAGTTGTTCGAGGCCTGCAGGGTTTTGCGGGTCGAGCTCGATAGCACGCTCAAGATTTTTGGTCGATTCATCCCAGCGCCCTTGCCGTCGATCGATATAGCCGGTCAGCACAAACGCCCACGGCTCGTTAGGCAGACTCTTCTGCGCCAGACTAAGTTCCTCTCGAGCGCGGTCGTAATCGAGATAACCCCAGTACAAATGCTTGGCGAGAGCAAGATGCGCTTCGCCTGAATTTGGAAGTAGGCGGGTGAGCGATTGGATCGCCGCATCCGCCATGGCTAACCGTGCAGCAGTATGATCCGTACCAGTGAAGTAGATCAAATCGTGAGTGTGGGCCAGTTGATAATAGGCAAGCGCAAAAGCTGGATCGTGCTCGATCGCCTCGTTCAGCAAGCGAACGGCCTCGGATAAGCTCTCCGCTTGGGGCGTGCTGAAAACAGCAGTCGTGATGAGTGTTTTGGCGCGGATGTACAAATCGTGGGCTGTAAGATCAGCAGTTGGTTTTTGCTCGATTGCCTCCTTTTCACTGGGAGAGATTTTGGCCTGAAGCTGCGCGACTATCTTCCCAGCCAGCTCACTTTCGATTGCAAATACATCCGCGACATCGCGATCGTAGCGTTCCGCCCAAAGCTGGCTGTCCGTCCGCGCATCGATCAACTGCGCATTGACGCGCACTCGACCACCGGCGCGCTGGACTGTGCCTTCTAACACGTGCGCAACGCCCAAGTCGGTGGCGACTTCGCGTAGATTGGGTCTCGGTCCGGCCTTGTACTGCATCACCGAGGTGCGGCTAATCACTTTCAGGTCGGTAACTCTGGAAAGGCCAGTGAGGATTTCATCCTGCACGCCATCAGCAAAGTAAGCATTCTCTTTCTCGTTACTTAAATTCTCGAAGGGAAGAACGGCGATGCTCTTCTCGGGAATCGCAGCCAGCGCGCTAAGAGCTCTCGCCATCGTTCTTGGTGGCGCTCGATTGAAAAACATCAGCGAACCAATGACTAGGGCAACCGCGGAGACAAGAAAAGCGATTGCAAGCGCAGCCTTGGGCCAACGTGGAGCAGTAATTGGACGGACGCTAATGGCGGAGGCAGGTCTCCTTCTTCCTCGTCGGAGCTTCTCGGGAACCTGCGGATTGCCAAGGCCATCCTTGTACAGGTTAAACAAGTGCAGCCGCAGCCCGTACTTGACCTCGCATTCACCAAGATCATGCAAGCACGGTTGCCAATGCCGGTATTGGCATAGGTCCTCCGCCACGTGCGCAGACAAAAGAATATGCTCGGCATCGCCGCAATCCATGACTCGCTGCGCAACATTGATTCCCGAACCTGCTATGTTGGTTTTCTCATTAACATCGGTGACTCGGCTAACCGGACCGCTGTGAATTCCCATCCGCAGCTGAATGCTTGGATGATTTTGCAAAGCTCTACTAATCTCGAGCGCACACCGGGCTGGTTCTTCTGGACTGTGGAAGAAAACGAGCGCCATCCCATCGCCGGTTGGCACCCGGATGAGTTCGCCCCTTGCTTCCGCCTTCCGAAACGATTCGGTACTCCGCACGATCTGCTTCAACTCTTGCAGCAATTCGATCTGCTCGTTTACGAGGAGTTTTGAATAACCGACGACGTCGATTAACAACAGATGGGCAATCTCAAGCTGGAGATCAGGCGTCGGTTCCGCGGGCGTATCTTGCGGGTTCACCGTCTCCGAACCTAAAGATAGCGGTGCGTGTGGTCTAGGGCAAATAGGCTTGGCACAGGCAGAAAGATAGTATTGCGAGATCGATTCCTGCGCATTGTTGCGCGATCCAATAATTTTAAGAGACAGCCGTTTGCGGCCGAAGACTGATTCTGTGACGATCAAAGCGAATCAGTTCTGGGCCGAACGCCGCCACGTTGAGAACAATCATCACAAGGGAAAAGAGCCACATTCCCATCGCGAGTCCGATCAGGATGTGCATTCCGCAAATGCAGATCAGCCAGACGCCGCGTGTCTTATTGTTCCAAATAAAAAATGGATAGCCCGTTTCAAGTAGACAAATGACGATGCCTGCGATCGGGAAAATGAGTTTTCCTTGAACAAGTATCTTAGGATCAATGACGTTGAAAGGCGGGCGGATGAGAGAACGCCATATGTTGGAACCGTCCCACCAGCCGCTGCCAAGGCATTTGGTCAGCCCGCTAAAAAAATAGATGATGCACAAGTGAAGCTGAAGGACCCGACGCCAAAAACCGAGAAGGTGTGGATCTTTCGGCCGCAATTCTCGAAGTCGCCAGTCGAGAGAATAGCGATCCGGCAGCGGCGACAACATCAAGTAAAAGAGGCCGATGGTCATAAAGTTATCGACCCCATATGACACGAACCCTCCGGTCTTGGCCGCGCATAGGTGCAAAAGCCAGGCCAGAATTGCAGACAGACGACAGGCAAGTCCGACAAGAAGACAGCAGCCAGCAGCAAGTAAACAAGCCCATACAATGGAGAGGACTGTCTCTACACGGAGGCCAGTGTGTGTCCCGAGAGCGACGAACCATCCCAGTCTTGGGACGAAATGGCTTTCCAGAGAGAGCAGTGCCTCGGCCAGCTCGCGGCCAGTTCCCGAAAGCAGATAATTCCAATCATTGCGCAAAGACAGGGAATAAAATATTACCTGTAAGCCAAGACCGGGCCGTAAGATCGCCAGCCAATCATCTGTTCCAATTGGAAACAGAAATCCGAGTGGCCGTTGCCTCAATGCTCGCATTTTGTTTTGTTTAACGATCCTTAGCTTTGGCAGGCTCGTTTTGGACAGTGAAATCGTAAGCGTACAAGAACTCGTACGATTCTCGCCTTCCGGCCTCGAAATCGCTTACAGTCGGTAAACTGAGCGATCCGAGTATTGCTCGCATAGTTTTAACGTCTGGATGCTCCTGCCAGATGGATTGCGCCACCGTCTTCACCAAGATTTCGCGTACTGTGTCGTACCGAGTGCGCCCGATGTTATCCAGCAAACCGACTATACGTAACCCTGCGGCTTCGCTGCTGACCGACGGCAACTCATATTCCACTCGTCCATCGGGATAATGTAACTCGAAAACGAGCTTGTAAGTGCCTGGTACATTTGGCGCAAAGTAACTGTAACCTGTTTCGATTCCGGCGACGTGTAGATACGTAGCAAGCGTCTCGCGCAGCGGATTTGACCCCGGCAACTGTCGGCCGAGGGCAATTGAAGCAGCCCCCTCGGTTTTCTTTGCGAATTTCCTAAATGAAGAGGGAAGAATCGTCGGTCCCTGGGCTACGGCTTGCAGCGTGCCGAGACAGGAAACCCAAACGATTAACAGAAGATGCAGGATCAGCCACGCCGCGTAAACGTAATTTTGGCAGAAGACCCATCCAGTTTTCAAAAGCGACCTAGATAATGGTGCTGCTTATCATTTGAACGCGTTGAGAACCGTGATTATGTCACCTGGATTAGGAGATTGAACCCTGTACGTAGCGTGAGGATCGTTAACGGCAGATTCTCCAGCGGCTGTGTCGTCGGCGACTTTGGATTTTGTGACCTTAACAGTCCTGATCTTTTCCTGACGGCAATCGGTGCAGACCTTGGAACCGTACGGGATGGGCTTGCTCTTGTCATTCAGCTTGACCTTGATGCAATACGTTCCGCCATGGGCACAAACCTGTTGCAACGCTGTGTGGAACTGACCCGGGCTTTGCCACGGAACGTATGTCCTCGCACCTCCTCCCAGGTCACGCCCAATCTCGACACCGAAAAAGGGTGTTGTGTCCGTGATGGATGGAAAATTGCAGCAGCTGACGACCGCAACGATCACGATTACCGCTAGTGCAACAAATACGAATATTCTGGATGGGGTCTTCATAGCACCCGCTGGTTTGACTCCGCGCACGGCAATTATCAAGCTTAAACTTTTGGAATGTCTAGGGTCGGCGAGTCGCGCGCCGGTTGGAACAATTGAACATATAGATTCCTTCAGGTGGGGCGACTAGTGCGTGCTCACCTTGACGTGATGACGCACGCAATGAGGTTGAGTGCGCAATGAAGACAGTGTGGCGTGTTTTTGCTTATTTGAAGCGGTATCCGTGGATGGCCGCAGGGACACTGACTTGTGCGATTCTGAGTACGCTGATGGTGATTGTTTTTCCGGCGACCACGAAATGGATCATCAACGACGTGGTACGCGCACATCGACCGGACAAATTGCTGCCGTTAATCGCGCTGGCGGCGATCGCGTTTCTTTTACAGCACGGCTTCAACGCGCTGCGCATCGTGCTAAACAACACGTTTGAGCAAAAGGTGATCTTCGATTTGCGCAGCGATTTGTATTCGCACATTCAACTGCTGCCACTGCGGTGGTTCGACAATCGCGCCACCGGCGACCTAATGACGCGCGTGATCGAGGACGTCAACTCGGTCGAGCGTGTGTTGATTGACGGAATCGAGCAAGGCGTCGTCGCGGTCCTGCAGGTGCTCATTGTCATAGGCATGATGTTTTATCTGAATGCGAAGCTGGCGTTGCTCGCGCTCGCGCCTTTTCCGTTACTTGTCGCCGGCACGCTCACGTACACGCTGACTGCGCATCGGCGGTATCGATTGCAGCGCCGGGCGTCATCAAACATGAACGCGCTACTGCACGATAATCTGGCCGGCGTCCGGCAAATCAAAAGTTTCGTACGCGAGAACGAAGAGCATGCACGGTTTAACCGGGTAAGCGATCAATTGCGGCGGGCCACGCTCGTAGTGATGCGCGTATGGGCGATCTACAGCCCGTCGATGTCGCTGTTTGAATCAGTTGGCGCGCTGGTGGTACTCGGATTTGGCAGTCACGCGGTGCTTACGGGTTCGATGCAGATCGGCGATCTGGTGGCGTTTTTAATGCTAATCGCGTTTCTCTACGATCCTCTGAGCCGATTACATCAACTTAATCAACTTGTGCAAGCGGGGCGCGCGGCAGGCGAGCGGGTATTTGAAATTCTCGACGAACCGGCGGAGCCAGGTGCTGTCGTCGGTCGCACTGACCCTGGCCGGGCTTCAATGGAAGCCGAGCCTGAGCTTACCCGAATCCTAGGAGATATTCGCTATCAAGACGTGAGCTTCAGCTACGCGGAGGGATTGCACGCGCTGAGGAATGTTTCCTTTCACGCGCCGCCAGGTGCGACCGTCGCGCTGGTGGGCGCAACCGGCGCGGGTAAGTCGACATTGGTGAATCTGCTCGTGCGCTTCTATGAATTCACCAGTGGTCAAATCTACATCGACCGGAAACCAATTCGCGAATATGACCTGCGTGCATTGCGCGAGGGGATCGGTGTGGTGACGCAGGAAAGTTTTTTGTTCAACGGATCGATCCGCGAAAACCTGCTGATGGGAAAACCGCAAGCGACCGACGCCGAATTATGGCGCGCGGTGGTTGCGGCGAACGCTCAGCAATTTATCCAACGTTTACCGGAAGGCTTGGAAAGCGTTGTGGGTGAGCGTGGAGTGAAATTAAGCGTAGGCGAAAAGCAACGGCTCTCTATTGCCCGAGCTCTTTTGAAAGATCCGCCGATTTTGATACTCGATGAAGCAACCGCGAGTGTGGACACTGCGACGGAGCGCTTGATCCAGGAAGCGCTGGAGCGTCTGATGGCGAACCGCACATCGATTGTCATCGCGCATAGGCTGTCCACAATTGTACGTGCGGACCAAATTCTGGTGCTTGATCATGGCAGGATCATCGAGCGCGGAACGCACGACGAATTGCTGGCGCTCGGTGGAAAATACGCGCAGTTATGCCAGCAAAGTTTGCTCGAAACGTCTCCGCTACGGGAAACAGAATCGCCGGCAGAAATTGCCGCTTCACAGACGCCCGAATCAAAGGAACAATTGCCGGTCTGCTGACAGAAAGGCGTCCGTGGGTGTGACCACAAGACACTTCTGCCTGGTCCTTATTTGGCCGGGTGCAACCCCGTACGTACACCCAACGTCGCCAGGCTTCGTGGTGGCAGGCAGATCAAAAATCTATGTTCCGACCCGCTGAATGACCGCATCGTATTTTTCTTTTAGCTCAGCGTATCGTCGCTCGGCTTCCATCAGAGCGCGGCGCTCTTCTTCCAAGGCTTGTTCGAGATCACGAATCTGCTCCTGGAGACGAAACGACATTCTTGCCACTGCCGGTCCAACAGGGTCCCCCAGTTGAATTTCGGTTTGGGCATCCGCGGCATCTGGCTGTCCCGTTTCCCACAACTGGGGCATTTCCTCAATCTTGCAGCGAGCACCGGTGCGAGTGTTGATGACGAGAGTTTCGCCATCAATTTCGCCGAGCCGAATAAATTCCTGGAGAGTTCCCAGGGTCGTAGGGCCATAATAATGCTCGCTGGTAAGCTCGACCAACCAGTCCATACCGAGCTGAGTCAGCATAGGCGCTTTCAGCCAGGTCTGCCGGTCGTTAGAAAGCGTATCGTGCGGTGCGATCTGCGCCGCAGCTGCCCAGCGCGCGATTTGATCAAAACGCACCGGACCAAATGTACTTCCATCTTCGTGCTTGCGCAGAAACCAAGTTTGATTCACGAGCCTTGCTTCACTCTGTTGGCGATGGCGAAGTCGAAGCCGCCGGCGACGCAACCGGAATAATAATGGTCTGTCCGGCCTGCAGCTTGCGGCCATCTTCGATATGATTCGCGTTTTGCAATTCGTCCACGGTAACCTTGTACATTTTGGCGATCGAAGTGAGCGTCTCACCGCGCGCGACGATGTGCGTATTTGCGCCAGCCAGAAGTGGTGAAGATCCAGTTGCAACGGCAGAGGCAGGGCTAGCTTCCGAAGGCGTACTTTCTCCAATCATTACGCCCGGGCGAATGTGTGCGATTTGCTGTTCCAGTTTTAAGATCTCCTGAGAAAGCGCGTCAATCTTCGCATTCTGTTCGTCTATCTTTTTTGCCAGCGCTTCAAGTTGAGTAGCATCATGCGATTTGTCAGCCTTCGGCGCCGGCGTTTGAGCAAACCCAGTGCAAAGCAACCCGAACAGGAACGTCGCACAAAAAGTCGCTACGAGCTTCATCGGGGCAAAACTTTGCCATCAGCGGATTTGTCTGGCAAGCATCATCAAAAAGCAAAGGGTGATTCGTGATTCATTAAACGGAGTCCGGCTCCAACCCTTTTAACCCTTCAACGGTTCAACTTTTTGACGACGCGAAGCGTGCAGCTTGCCTTTCCAATATTTGCTCTTAGATTTTTTTATGCCTGAGCGCATTCAGAAGCCGGTGGAACCGGCTCCGTGGGGTCCAAAACAAGGCGATGGGGGAGGTCCACGTTCACCGGATATTTCGCGACCGGACACGAAGGATCTTCTTAAAAAAATGCGCAAGGTGGATCCCAACCAATCCAAGCGCTATCGCCAGCGCACCGGCCAATAATGGAGCGCTCCCCGGTGGCGTTTGACCAGAATTTTTCTGGTGCAGTCGGTGATTTCTCTGTGCTGTTGCGGCGCAAAGGCCTGCTGGCTCCAGCGGCTGCGAATCCGGTGCCACAGGGGGGAACACCTCAGAAGATGTGGCAACCAACTGAGGCGACTACGATTCTGGCATTCAAATTTTCAGGAGGCGTGCTGGTGGCAGGCGACCGCCGCGCGACCGCTGGCAACACTGTCGTCTACGATCGCGCGGACAAGGTTTTGGAAATCGATCGGCACTCGATCATGGCAATTGCCGGCGTGCCAGCCACAGCATGGGAAATGGCGCGCGTGCTCGAACACTCATTTCAATATTTTCGTCGAACTCAACTGCAGGAAATGAGCGTCGACGGCAAAGTGCGCGCTCTGTCCAAGTTGTTGCGTGATAATTTCGGGTTCGTCATGCAGGGCGTGGGAGTCGTGGTGCCGATCTTCGCAACTTACGATTCTCATCCGAAGCCCGAGGCGCGCCTTTATTTTTACGATGCGATGGGAGCACAATTTGAAGCGACCGATTACGCAGCAACGGGGTCCGGATCGCCAGCGGTGCGCGGCATTCTCTTTTACGAAAACAATTGGGGTGCGAAGCCACTGCAGGAATTAGGCGAAGACGAAGCGGTATCGATTGCGTTGCGTGCATTGGATACCGCTTCGCAATCCGACACCGCGACAGGCGGCGTAGATCGCGGCGGAAAGATTTATCCGCTTATCAAAATCGTATCGCGCGACGGCATCACTACTTTGCCGGAGAGCAAAATTGCCGCGGTATTCAAGGAGACGGTCGCATGATTGAAGAACCGTATCGTTGGGTCGAAGCAATCGCCAACCGCCGCGAGTACATCGAAGCGCAACTCGCTCCGGGCAGTCCGATCGCGGCGCTCGGTTATCGCGACGGCATTTTGTTTCTCACCGTCAGTCAGTCGCGCCAGAAGATTTTTGAGGTCTACGACCGCATTGCGATGGGTGCGATAGGTCATCCCGGGGATATCGAGCGATTGCGAATGGCGGCGATCGAATTGGCCAGCACGGAAGGCTTCACCCGGTCTGCGGCAGATGTTTCATTGCGACGGCTCGTACATTACTCGCTCAGCCCGGTAATGAAGAACGCGTTTGAACAAGTTTATGGGGCACCGTACCTGGCACGAATGCTCTTCGCCGAGGTCGGAGAACGACCCGAGGAGGATTTGTTTCTACGAGTGGAATACGATGGTGAGATCGCTACCAACGGCGCAACGTACGCGCAAGCGCGGCAGGACTTCGCCGCACTCAGTGGGACACAGCAATCGAGAGAACAAATGGAAGCACTTCTCGCAACCGAGCACGCGCAGGATGCCAATCTTGAGACGGTGCTGAACTCCGCGCTCGACGCCTGGAGCATCGGGCATATGACTTTACAGACTGACGATGCAAAAGAACCACCAGAGCGCGCTGCGGTTAGAAAACACCGACAGGAACAGCTCACCAATGCTGGAATCGAGGCGGCATTGCTTGAGCGTGACGCCAGCAGGGCAATTCGCTATCGTTCGTTGTCGGACAAAGAATTACGTCCCTTGATCCGCGGCTAATCTATGGGAAAAAATCATCGTCCGGATGTCACAAGTGAAACCGCTTCGGAATATCCTGGCTCTCTCTGGCTTGTTGCTGATGATGGCGTCTTTCGTCTGGATGCAGTTCCGCCAGACGGAAAGAGCTAAGTCCGCCGCGGAACCGAGAGCGGCGCAGCCATCTGCTGCACCCGGTTCGTTTGCAGTAGTTGTTCTTGACCCCGGCCATGGGGGACAGGATTCCGGTGCGATGTGCGGAGGATTACTCGAAAAAGATCTTACTCTGGACGTGGCGCGACGAATCGATCGTTTACTCGACTCGGAAGGAATCGCAACGCTGATGACTCGCCTGGGAGATACTTATGTCTCGCTGGCAGATCGCGCGGCGTTCGCGAATCGGATCACAAATTGCATTTTCGTCAGTATTCATTTCAACGAGGACAACAAGCCGGTCGCCAGTGGGGTGGAGACTTATTACGCCTCGCATCAAATCGCCACAGCCTCCTCGGTGGCTTCGTGGCTGCCTTTTTTATGGCGGCCACTTTCCGAGTCGCCGAATCCTGAAAGTCAAAAACTCGCAGGATTCATTCAAGAAGCGCTGGTCGCCCGCACACGGGCTATTAATCGAGGCACCCAACCCGGACAATTTTTTGTGATCACAAACGTAACTTCTCCTGCCGCCTTGATCGAAGGAGGATTTCTCACAAACAAAGAGGACATTTCCAAACTTGCGAGCGAAGATTACCGCGACCAGATCGCCGCAGCCGTTGCTGACGGCATTTTGCATTATCGGGACGCTAAGATGCGTAAGCCAACGGTGGCGGTAATGGATCCAGGAAAGCGCTGAATAGACCGGAAAACGAAGGCGTCAAAATAACATTACAATGAAGGCCAAGATCGCTGCGCTGATCTTCATCGGATCCCTGATGCTGGCGCGAGCCGACCAGATGATTGAAAGCGTGCAGCAGGCCTTGAAAGACCAGGGCTTTTATTACGGTGAGATCACCGGTCAGGTGAGTTCGGATTTAACCGCAGCAGTTCGCCGTTATCAAATTCGCAGTGGACTACAGGTGAACGGTCAGCTCAATAGTGAGACGCTTCAATCACTTGGAATTAACTCTTCAGCCGCCGCACAACCAGCGGCGAAGCCCGCATCGCCCAGCCCCGTTTTCCCCAGGCCTGGCGACCAATCTCCGATTGAGGGAGCGAACATGACGCCGGCGCCGGTTCAGCCTTTCCCGAATACGCCGCAAGATCAGCAAGTGTATCCCTCCAACCCCGTCGCTCCGGCTACCTCAGCGGCGGGAGTACTTGCGCGAACGCCTTTTGAAACTGCCCCGCCCGAAGTGCAACGCAACGTGATAGTTTCTGCTCAAATCGCACTGGCACGACGCGGCCTTTATCACGAGGAGGTCAATGGAATCTATGGCCCGGCAATGGAGCTTTCGCTACGAGCGTATCAAGCACGAGCCAAACTTCCGGTAACAGGCCGGCTTGATTTGCAAACGCTCGCCGCGCTCCGCTTGTTACCGCGGCCACGCGAACCATTTTACGATCCCTCGCGCAGACGTTGGCGTCCCCCGCCCGGCCCGCCGGCTCACGGTGAATGGGTTCCTGAGTGATGTCGCGCCAGCGTACGGCCCGCCGAGACCGCGAGACGCGTGCGCTATTTCGGATTGTCGAAGCGCACTGATTGTAGTTCGGCAAAAACTGTGCCGACAAAAATCTGCGCTTCAACGCAAAGTAGAAGTCGCTCCGCATCATCGGATACCCAGATCGTGGCGCGACGAAATTTCCGGTGCGGTTCTAATTCGCGGTGTTTGCCAATCCGCTTGAGCTGCAAATCGAGCTTAATTGCGCTGTAACTTCCGGCGTGCACCGAGATTTTTTCCCGGCCAATCACTGTGACGATAGCAAGGTAGGCATTGGTCGCGGGATAGGCCACAACACGGTAAACGCTGTGATCTTTAAGTGGCTGACTGCGCAAATAAAGCATCGCCGAAAATAGATCGAAGAGGTTGGGGAAATTAAACTGGCGAGTCTTCGCTTCCGCTGCGCCTTTATCTTCCATTCTCGAGCGAGTCACTCCGTTGTTTGTGAAAGTGAGATGGGTGACAATTTTCTTTGATCGGTAGTTTTCGATTTGTTGGGTTTCGATCGGCCGCAGCGTCTCGGCACTGGCGGCTGCTTGGTAGTTCCCGTCGAATTTCCACAACGCCCGAACCAAACCAATGGTTCGTCCCGTTCCGTCAAGTTGAAACTTGTCTTCAGATGGCTTCGTGAAGTGGACATCTCCAGTAGCTGCCGTAAGGCCAGACCAGCCGAAGCGATAAGACGCGTGCAAGGGGCGCAGCTCCGGAAAATTTCCGGCCGGGCCTCTGCTGAGCGTCGTCTCCCAATTCTCCGCGAGAGCGCTTGAGCAGAACGCAAGGAATGCAAAGATCGCCTGCGGGATTCGATGCCGGATTAGAATCGATATTTTCGCAGGCCGTAACCGTCCACCAATCGTTCCCCTTTCAAATGGGCCATTGGTTTTCATTCGTACGAAAAAAATACACGCGAGTTTAGCTCGCGTGTATTCCCGAATTGTCGAATTTAAATGTTAAGGCTTCGCGGCTCTTGCCGGAGTGGCGGATGAAGTTGCTCTCGCAGTTGAGCTCGCGGCCCGCCCCGGCTTGTTGAGCACGGCGACGATGTCGTTGGTAAAATCAATGTTGTCGTGTGAGTACAGCAAGAACGGGACGCCATTAATGCTCATGCCCGATTTGTCGAACACGAGATCCATATTATTGGTTTTGACCTTCTCCATCACAACGTCGGTGATTTCTTTCACGATTCCTTCTCGCACGCGCATCAACTGCTCCTGCAATTGTCGTTCGCGAGTTTGACGGAAATCGCTGATCTCGCGCTCCATGTTTTTGATGTTGGCAATCTTGTCATCCCGTTCCTTTGCCGTTTGGGTCTTCTTATCCGCGCTCAGGGCGGGCGACTCCAGCTGCTTGTTCAGATTATTGATTTCGTCCAGGGCCTTTTTGTAAGACTCCGCTCGGTCATCGTACTCTTTCTTGGCGGCATTTTTGGCATCATTTATTTTTACTTCGGCTTCCTTGGTCTTGTTGTATTCCTTAAACGCACGCTGCATATCAACTGTTCCGATTTTCGTTGTGCCTTGTGCAAGAGCCGCAATCGGAAGCGCTAGCGTCAACGCGAGGATTGTAGACAGAGACTTTTTCATAAAATGGAGGATACAGTGCTCGGAATCGCGTTAGACTGCAACCACATATATTCGTTCAAAATTGATAACCCACATTGAAGTTGAAACGACCGCCACCGTTATATCCATCGCGCATTACGGGATACCCATAATCGAGGCGCAAGGGGCCGATCGGCAGATCAAGGCGAAGCCCGATGCCAACATCCGAGGCGATATGATTGAAGCCGAAGGACCATTGGTCGCTGTTAACAAAGCCGGTATCGTAAAAAACTGCTCCCCGCGCTTTTTCAATGATCGGGAAAGTCCATTCAATCGTCGTGCGCCACATCGACTTTCCTCCGAGTGGTTCGCCATTCTCATCTTGCGGACCAACTTCGCGAAACGGAAATCCGCGCAGGTTATTTGAGCCTCCAAGGTAAAGCCGCTCGAAGATCGGTACGTCATTCCCGTTTCCCCACTGGCTCACGGTGGCCACTTCGCCGTTAATTACCAGGATGGTATCCCAAGGAAGGTGAAAATATTGCGATGCTTCGAGGTCCAATCCGTAGATCTGAGTGTCGCCTCCAAGAAAGCCGCCTGCAATATAAGGCGAAAAGCTGACGCGTCGTCCCCGGCGTGAGAGCAATGGATTATCGCGCGAGTCGAACACGACGCCGCCGAAAACCTTGCTCTCAGTAAACGAACCTTTTTGCGATTGGATGAATTCAGATGCGCTGGCGGCCACATCAAAAATGTCGATCTCCTGCAGTTGGTACCCCAACGTTGCGGACGTATATGCATTGATCGGCTTGCGCAGTTCCGTGGCCAACCCGTAGTTGCGCTGGTTATACTCGGCACTCAAATAGTTTGCCTCGGTATAAAAGACCTGGCCATTCAAGGACAATCGCCGATCGAGGAAGTAGGGTTCGGTTATGGAGAGAACGAAGTCCTTTCGTTCTGTGCCGTACTGAATGCGTAGCCTGAATTTCTGGCCTCCGCCCGTAAATGAAGGCCAGTTGAACAGATCGAAATTGCCTTGTGTAAGTTCCGCAAATCCAACTAATGCATCAACGGTGCTGTATCCGCCGCCGAAGCTAAGTGAACCGGTCCGCTTTTCCTGCACCAGGATGGTGAGATCCTTGCGCCCCGGAATGTCGGTTTCTTCCGGATAAGTCTCGACTTTGGCAAAATACCCCAGGTTCTCGAGACGTTTCTTGGTGATGTCTACGCGCACGGTGTTGAAGACGTCTCCCGGCGCAACGAGAACTTCGCGCCGGATGACTTTGTCCTTGGTGCGCGTGTTCCCCTCGATGTTGACTCGATTTACAAACGAGCGAACACCTTCCTCTATGCTGTAGTGTACATCGATCAAAGCGGGACCGGCCGGCGTTCCTTCTGGCTGGACTACAAGGTCGACATAGCCGCCACTGCCATACGCATCGGCCACTGCCTTGGCGTCATCGCGCAACTGTTTGGGCGAATAGACACTGCCTTCCTTCATTTTTAGCAGGGCACGAACCCTTTCGTCCGTCGTATTCTGATAACCCGTAATGGCCAGCTTGCGCACGTGATACTGCGGGCCTTCAGCAACCACAATGGTGAGAATCATTGGGCCCTTCTCCATGCGTTCCTTGCGCACGTCTTTGATTTCGACGTCGATGTAGCCGTGGTCCTGGTAAAATTCGCGGAGTTTGTCTAGATCCTGTTGCAACTGCACCTCATCAAAGCGGCCGGATTTATCGAGGAAATAAATGGGAGTCCTGCCGCGCGTCTTCATCTGTTTGCGCAGCAACTTTGCGCTAAAATGCGTATTTCCCTCGAAATTAATTCGGCTCACGGCGCCTCTGACTCCTTCGTTGACAGTGTAAACAACGCGCGATGTCCCGCGCTTCTCGTCGATTGGATCTATTCGAAATTGAACGCTGACGTCCGTGAAGCCGCGCCCCTGATAAATTTCGATGATTTTCTGCCGCGCTTCTTCCAGTTGCTGTTCGTTGACAGGCTGGTTCAGTTTCAATTTGATTTCTTTGCGCAGTCTTTGTGCTTTCACGCGTTCGGCACCGTCGATTACGATCTCGCGAAGGATCGAACGCGTTTGCACAGCGACGATCACCCTTAATCCATCGCCTTGGGGCTGAGCGAAAATGCGAACATTTTGAATCGAGCCAGTCTTGTAGAGAGCGGCGATGTCCTGCTCGACGACCTCATTGGAATATGGCTGGCCTACCCTGGTCCGAATTTGTGCGAGAATTCGTTCCTTGCTGACAGTGCCCGGGCCTGTGTACTCCACTTCAATTGAGCGGACGATGGGAGGTCCCTGCGGCGGCGCCTGGGGCGCTTGCGCCCGCGCGACCGTGGCAGCAAGTAGCGCGCAAATGGAAGCGGCCCAAATTGCAAACGGCGGGGGGCGCATCCATCCAGAAAAATATCTCATAGGTTAAGAAGCGCGGCCCCGCGGAAGCGAGCCCACGCAGGACAGGCGGCTATATCGGAAAGAAGGGGTCAGTCGTCAAGGCTTTTCACAGAGGCACGCGGTTCGGTCACCAGGGCCGGCTACGTCAATTCAAAAGTTCATACCAATTGTTTCGTCGGCGCGGTTCGTAACCTGCGTCGCGAATAAGCGATTCAATTTGCCCGGCATCTAATCGAAATGTTGTTCCGGCGCTGCTGACAACGTTCTCTTCCATCATCACCGATCCGAAATCGTTCGCGCCGTATCGGAGGGCAATCTGGCCGATCTCCGGACCCTGCGTGACCCAAGAGCTTTGTATATTGTCGATGTTATCCAAAAAAATGCGGGCAAGCGCCTGTGTCCGCAAATACTCGCCCACGCCGGTCGGCTGCTTGACCTTTAAAACGGTATGCTGAGGCTGAAACGTCCAGCAGATGAACGCCGTAAATCCACCGCTGCGGTCCTGCTGATCGCGAATGCGCCGCAAATGTTCGACCCGCTCTTCAATACTTTCCACGTGTCCAAACATCATCGTCGCGCTGGATTTCAATCCGAGCTCGTGCGCTGTTTGCATTACCTCCAACCATTGATCGCTGTTAATTTTCAATGGCGATATTTTCTTCCGCACCCGATCCACCAGAATTTCTCCGCCGCCGCCCGGAATCGATCCAAGTCCAGCCTGCTTGAATTCCGAAATCACTTCGCATAGCGGCATGCCGAAGGTCGCCGCGAAATGCTGAAACTCCGGCGGACTGAACCCGTGAATATTGATGTGCGGATATTTTTCGCGGATGTGACGCAGCAGATCGAGATACCATTCAAAGGGCAATTTCGGATGATGCCCCCCTTGCATCAGAATTTGAACACCACCAACGGAAGAAAGTTCGTCGAGTTTCTGATCGATCTGCTCGAATGAAAGCACGTAATGATCTTCATCCTTCTCCGTGCGATAAAATGCGCAGAATTTGCAGTAAACATTACAAACGTTCGTGTAATTGATGTTTCGATCCACGATGTAGGTGACGATCTCGCGTCCACATCCGGCATAACTTTTCGCCTTTGCCAAATCGCGCCTCGCATTGGCCAGCGCCCCCACCTCCTCGAGCGGCCAGCGATACAATTCGAGCACCTCGTCCACAGAAATTCGTTCGCCCGCGAGTACCTTTCCTGTCAGTCCATCTCGATTTAAAGAGAGCATTGCCCGCCATCCTATATGACGCCGCGGCTCATTGCACGTAGATGATTCGGATGAAGCATCAGGTCGCAATCGTCGGCGCTGGCGTCTCAGGTCTAACTTGCGGTCTGGTTTTCGCCCAGCATGGATACCGAACAGCCATCTTCGCCAAAGAAATCGGCCAGCAAACAACCTCTGGAGCGGCTGCGGCGCTCTGGTTCCCCTACGATGCAGAGCCGGCGGACAAAGTCATTCCCTTTGCACTCAGGACTTGCCGGACGCTTATCGATCTCGCTCGCAATCCCGATAGCGGCGTTTCAATGATTGAGCTGCGCCAATTTTCGCGCACTGAAAAAATTCACATCCCAGACTGGGCCATTCCACTCGGTGCCCGAGCTGTCGTCCCGAGCTTACTGCCTGTCATGTCGAGCCAAGTCGAGAACGGAGCGGCTGTGGAAGCCGCGACAAGGCCGGTGGCTGAGCGAACGGGACGTGAGCGAATCAGATCTCTCAAGATATTCAAGAGTGGGTTCTCGCTGAGTGTTCCGCTGATGGACACAACGATTTATCTGGATTACCTGGCGAATCGTTTTGTCGCCGCTGGCGGATCAATCGCACCGAATACGCATTTCGCGCAACTCGAAGACGTCGATCCAAAATTCGATGTTGTGATTAACTGCGCTGGAATCGGCGCCCGCGAACTCGTCCGGGATACCGACCTTGAGCCTCACCACGGTCAGGTCGCGATCGTGCCGAGAATCAAAGATCTTCCGTATGCCGTTGTTTGTGATGATGCGCCGCTGATGTACGCAATCCCACGCAGGAATGATTGTGTTCTCGGCGGAACGAACGAGCTCAGCAACGATCTCGCTGCTGATTCCACAACGACCATGCGAATCGTTACTGAGTGCGCGCGTGCATTGAAGATTGAGAAACCGAATGTTCTCGACGAGCGCGTCGGGCTACGTCCATTTCGCAAATCAGGCGTTCGCGTAGAGCGAGATCAGTTGCGCAACGGCCGCACTATCGTTCACAACTACGGCCACGGCGGCTCCGGCTTCACGCTCTCGTGGGGCTGCGCAGAACGGGTCTTCGAGCTTGCAACCGACAGTGCCGCGTAGAGTGCGCCACTCTATGTCAGAGCGATGCACTGAAACGAACTGACGACGTCGTCTGGGCCTTTTTCGGCAAAAAAGCCTTCGTAATAGCCCGGACCGAGATCCCAGTAAGGTCCTTTGTAGTAGTCGTCACGATAAAATCGCCACACGCCGTTCACCACGATGAGGCAACTGATGCGGTCGTTCCAAAAATCACCGACGTAATGGAAACTCAAGTTCGTGCGAGCGTAGGCGCCTTTGAATCCAACGTGATCGTAAAGCACGATTTCCGGCAGGCGAATCTCCTGCGTCACAAGCGGTACGGGTTCTTTTCCAGCCGCAGAAGAGTGATAACTCAGCGGACCAAGTTGCCATTTCATGTCGATGACGCAGCCGTTATCCGGCGACAATTCAGTTTTGGGTATTCGTGGCATAGGCGTGGACGGCAGTGGTTTCTTCAATTTAATCAAATGAAACGAGCGCTGTCGAGCAAAGAAAGATTTCCGGAATTGCGCGTCGTCGGGCGGCTTGGGATGAACAGCCTCTTCGATTTGCGCTCACTGGCTTTTTGCCCGGCCGATGACGCCACAGGCAACGCGCGCTCCGGAGTCGCCAGAAGGCTGGGATTTGAGATCGTCAGCCTTGGCGTGTACCACAACGGAGCGTCCGATCACAGACCGTTGGTCGTTCGTGAGCGAGATTTGATGGTCCACATATTCGAGCGTCGCCTTGCCCGACGCGTCTGCTTCTACATTTCCCATATCACCTACATGCCGTTCGGCTGCGTCGGGTCCTGCATGCGGATTATTGGTCGGATTAAAATGAGCACCAGCGGAACTTGCATCGGCTGCGCTGCAATCGCCGAACTCGTGGATATGAAAACCATGATTGCCAGGAGTCAGGCCGGTGATCTCCGCCCGAACCCGTACGCCATCGGCCTCTTCAGTGAAGGTAACCGTACCGCTGACTTTGCTGCCTGCGGTGGGATGAAGCACCGCTACGGCTTTTAGGGGCGCCGACGGTTTTTCCGCCGGCGTTTGGGCCCGTGCGGTGAAGGGGCTAACGACTAAGAATATCAGCGCAACGAATGAAGCTTGGAAGGAATTCATAGTAGCATCTCTATTTCGCAAAGCCCGATAAGTCCAGCCGCATCAATGTGTAAAAACTTGGACCACTTCGGAAAGAGAAAATCGTAACCGGTCGAAGGCTACATTTGCATTGTCCGCAAATAAATCTCTTCCAAGCGCTGCGCCTGCGCGCGCAGATCGAAATTTTTTCGAACGATCTCGGCGCCATTGCGCGCGATCCGCGAAAGGAACCCGGGGTCTCTCGCTGCATCGAGCAGCGCAGCCGCCAATTTTTCATGATCTCTCTCAGGCACGAGGACGCCAGAAACGCCGTTCTCGATTGCTTCGGGAATGCCCCCATGCCTCGTAGCAAACACAGGCAGGCCGCTGGCCATTGCTTCCAACATCGAATTTGGAATGCCTTCCTGATTTCCGTCATGGCCCGTCTGGCTCGGATGTAAAAAAATATGCGACGCATAATAGATTTTGCGGAGTTGCTCCTGCGAAATAAAACCTGTGAATGAAACGCGACCGTCAATATTCAGGTCACGCGCCAAATTCTGGAGTTGGCTGAGCAAGGGCCCTTCTCCTGCAATGGTTAGGTTCGCATTCGGATGTCGTTCCAAGAAAACTGCAAACGCGCGCAGCGTGACTGGCAGACCTTTTTTTTCGATCAAGCGGCCAGCCTGCAGGAATCGCCGTTCGGTCGCCGCGGCGACGAAGTTTCGTTCACGAAAAAGAAATTCTTCCAGCGGAATCCCGGTTCGCTGGATCTCGATCTTTTTCTCGTCGCAACCCAGATGAATGACTGCGCGCCGCAGCGATTCGGAACGAACCAGTACCAGCTTGACTGCGTCGAGCATTTGTCGCGTGGCTTGGCGATAAGCCGGCTTGTTCATGTCCACGGTGACGTCGGCACCGTGAAACGAAACGATGGACGGTTTTTTCCATGTGCGAATCAGCGGCAGCAGATGAACAGCGATTTGGCCAAAGTAAATGTGCAATAGGCGAGCGTCAGTCTTCCTTAAAATACTCTGCAATGCGCGCAGCTCGCCGTCCGAAATCTGCCATGGTGCATTACGCAACTGCCTGAACCAAAAGCGACGCAAGAAATGCGTTACCGGCTTGGGAGCCATGTGG
>Ga0209268_1000082_pt1 | contig 48900 bp, 43 predicted proteins | sample GraSoiAngelo_143_FD_185900 | JGI IMG/M metagenome (GOLD analysis project Ga0209268, IMG submission 185900) | Grasslands soil microbial communities from the Angelo Coastal Reserve, California, USA - 14_1009_02_30cm (SPAdes) (version 2) | ecosystem: Environmental > Terrestrial > Soil > Grasslands ... | reverse complement strand
TCGAACATTATTCTTTCGCAACCGATCAAGGAGCGATTCGATGAGATGCTCGAAGGCACAAAGGCCGAACTCGCGGTCAAGATTTTCGGCGACGACTATGAGGAGCTCGACAAACTCGCCGATCAAATCAAAGACATTGTCGAGCACACGCCCGGTGCCGAGGAAGTCGAACACGAAACTGAAGGCCGTACTCCTCAGCTCTTGATCGAGGCCAAACACGACCAACTGCAACGCTACAGCCTATCCGCGGGCGAAGTGAACAAAGCCGTTTCTGCCGCGCTCGCCGGAAAAGTTGTCGGCACTGCGATCGACGGAGAAAAGCGATACCAAATCGTTGTCCGCATGCCTGACCAATTTCGCGGAAGCGATGAGCAGATTCGGCAATTACCTCTGCGCGTCGGCGATCATGGCCTGATCAAGTTGGGTGACGTGGCCGAGCTGAAAACTGTCGAAGTTGTTGAACCGATTTTGCGCGACGATGGACACCGCCGTGCTGCGCTTCTGGTCAACTTGGACACGCGCGACGTTGAAGGATTCGTCCACAACGCCGAAGAACGAATCAGACAAGAGGTGAAGATGCCCGAAGGTTACACTGTTGAATTTGGAGGCGCATATAAAAACCTGCAGCAAGCCCGGACACGTCTGATGGTCGTCGTGCCAGCGGCGCTCGCATTGATTTTCATTCTGATCTATCTCGCCTTCGGCAGCATTCGACAGGCGCTGTTGGTTTATACCGGGATTCCGCTTGCTGTGACGGGCGGTGTGCTCTCGCTTTGGTTGCGAGGAATGCCATTCAGTATCACCGCCGCGATTGGATTTATCGCGCTCAGCGGCGTAGCCGTGCTGAACGGCTTGGTCATGATCAGTTATTTCAATCAGCTTCGCGAGCAAGGCCGTAGCGTTCGCGAAACCGTCATCGAGGGCTCGCTGACTCGTCTTCGGCCGGTGCTGATGACAGCGCTCGTGGCGAGTTTCGGTTTTGTACCGATGGCTATCGCCACCGGCACCGGCGCCGAAGTGCAACGACCGCTCGCGACTGTTGTCATCGGCGGCATTCTCAGCTCGACATTTCTCACCTTGATCGTTTTACCTGTCTTGTACGCTTGGTTCGAACGCGAAGGAAAACCGGCGGACAAACGAGCCGAACGGTCAGCACCGAAGTTCGAACCCGCACTTACCTGATAAGACCTGTCGACTTCAATCGGAATGACATATTAACGGCAATGTCGATTCTACTTTTTCGGATTGCAGCTGCGCTTTGTTTTCTTGCCGTCGCATTGGGCGCTTTCGGGGCACACAGCCTCAAGCAAACACTCGAAACCCACGGCATGCTGGACGTCTGGAACAAGGCGGTGCTTTATCATTTCATTCACGCGCTTGCCCTCCTGGTGCTTGCGCTTTGTGGTACCGCGAATCGCAGCGCGTGGTGGTTACTCTTTGCTGGTATCTTCATTTTTAGTGGCAGTCTGTATGTGATGGCGCTGACAAATCTTCACTGGCTCGGAGCAATTACGCCCATCGGCGGTCTTTGTTTTCTTGCGGGTTGGGCGTGGCTGGTGATCGCGCCGCGTTAACACTTAATACTTTCTGCGCAGCTGACTTCCGGCTTCGTCTTCAGCCGCCTTCGCGTAAAGCTATCGCGTGCCAAGGAAGAAGCCGATGCATCTTTGGCATTGGGTACAAGAATGCTGTTCCAAGGGTCTCCTTCTGATATACTACGGCCTCGATGTTTAACGCAGTGTCGGAGGCAGAGCGAGATGCGATCACAGCGGTCGTATTCATTGGAACATTTTTTGTCGCTGTGGGCGTTGGCCGATTCTTAAAACGTCGCGCCGGTGTGCGACTCGGGCTGGTGTTTCGGCTCTTCTCTTTGGCACTCGCGTTTTACGCCGCCATCGTTGTGTACGGAGTCCATGCACCGTGGCGTCGGCATGTTGGTGCAGCAGCAATTCTGTTGAGCACGGCGTTGGTTGTCGCGCTGATTAATCGCTACATTTGGGATCTCTATTTCGAAAAGAAACGGCAGACACTGATTCCGCATTTTCTTCGTGAGGTTGTCAGTGGAATCATTTTCTTGGTCGTACTGCTTTTTGTCCTGAGTTACGGCTACCATGCTGAAGCGCAATTAACAGGACTGCTTGCTGGCTCAGGTGTGGTCGCAATCATCGTCGGCTTCGCCGGACAGAACCTCTTTGCCGGGATCATCGGCGGCATTTCGATTCAAATTAACCGGCCTTACAAGGTCGGGGACTGGTTACAGGTGGGCGAGCACTTTGCCGAAGTAATGGAGATCAACTGGCGTTCAACGCGGTTGCGCACGAACGACAACATTTATCTCGATATCCCCAATAACGAGATGGTGAGCAAACCGATCATCAATCTTCACTACCCAACGGAAGTCCACTCAATGCGAATCCGCGTCGGGGTCGAGTATAAGAATCCGCCCAACCGCGTGAAGGATGCTCTATTTCGGGCGGCCTCGACGGCAGATGGCGTCCTGGCAGAACCAAAGATAAGAGTTTTCTTGGTCGATTTTGCCGAGTCCGCCGTGATCTACGAGATCAAGTATTCCATGGGCAATCATTCCAGGATCAACGAGATCAACGACGCTGTGCGAACCAACGTCTGGTATGAGCTCAAGCGTCAGGGCATCACCATTCCCTTTCCAATTCGAACACTGCACGTGGAGCGCAAAGCGGTCCCGTCAATGCATGAAGAACACCAGGAGGCACGCGCCATTTTGCGCGACGAAGCTTTGTTTGAGTGCTTGTCAGATCAGCAAATTGACAACCTCGTGCAGCAATCCCGCGTCAGTCATTTCGGACGCGGCGAGCGTGTTATCCGGGAAGGCGCCGAGGGGGAATCCATGTTCGTTTTGTTGAGGGGATCAGCAGAAGTTTCAATTTCGAAAAATGGTGCTTCGATTCCCGTAGCCACCTTGAAGGCACCCGATTGTTTCGGCGAAATGTCTCTTCTCACCGGCGAACGTCGAACAGCAACGGTGCGCGCGGAGACCGATTGCCAGGTCATGGAAATTGGCAAGCCAGTAATGGCAGAGTTGCTCCGCGCTTCGCCCGATTGCCTGGAGCGGCTCAGCGAACTGCTCGCCCAACGGAAAATGGAAACTGAAGGTTTACTGAAAGAGGCGATTTCCCACAGCCAGAACGAGAGAAAAGAGCGCGAATATAAAGCAACCTTCCTGCACCGTTTGCGGACATTTTTCGAGCTATAACACGTGGTCATCCCGAGCCGCGCAGACGGCGAGGCATCTCACAACTGCGAATCACGTCACGCTTAATTTGTGGGATGCCTCAGCAAATGGGAGGTCCCTCACTTCGTTCGGGATGACACGGTAAAGGCAGCATAAGGCGCAGGTGCCCACGCGAAACACGGCAACGGGCGTTCGCAAATAACGAATTGCCAGTCGATGAAAACCCACTAAAGTCCCGAACTTTCAGCCGGAACGTTCATGAGTATTTTATTTGGCCTAACGATTCTCAATTCAGGTGTGCCGCTGTCTATGGTGTGCGCGCTTATTGGGCTGGCATTTGCGTTTTTTTTGGTCGCGGCGGTGATCCGAGCGCCGTCGGGAAATGAACGGATGCGAGAGATCTCAGCGGCCGTGCAGGAAGGCGCCAGGGCGTATTTGAACCGGCAAGTTAAGACCATCAGCGTGATCGCGGTTGTTATTTTCATTTTGCTCTTTGTTTTCAAAGATCATGCAACGGCGATTGGATTTGTAATCGGCGCATTCTGTTCGCTCGCAGCAGGCTTCATCGGCATGCGCGTAGCCGTGCTGGCGAATGTCCGCACAGCGCAGGCCGCCAGCATCGCGCGGCTCAATGCATTACGGATGGGGTTTAACGGCGGCTCGGTAACGGGTTTGCTCGTGGTTGGGCTTGCGTTGCTTTCCGTGTCCATCTTTTACACGATCGCGGCAAAGATCATTGGAAATGACGCGGCGATACGGAGTCTGGTGGGACTCGCGCTTGGCGGTAGTCTCATTAGCGTCTTCGCACGGTTGGGTGGCGGCATTTACACCAAGGCCGCCGATGTAGGCGCGGATCTGGTGGGCAAGATCGAGAGCGGTCTCGAGGAAGACGATCCACGTAACCCCGCGGTGATCGCTGATAATGTCGGAGATAACGTTGGCGATTGCGCAGGCATGGCTGCGGATGTTTTCGAAACATACGCCGTCAGTCTGGTGGGCGCGATCCTGGCGGGACTCTTGACACTTGCCGGAAATCCAGCAGCTATTGTCTATCCATTCGTGCTTGGCGGAATTTCCGTGGTCGGAGCGATCTGCGGAGTTTTGTTTGTAAATGTCGCGCGAGGCAAACCGGCAGCGGTGCTGATGGGGGCTGTGATGACTAACGCGCTGATCTCCGCAATTCTATTTTGGCCGGTCACGCGTAGCCTCTTCCCGGCCGGCGTAACCATCGACGGCGTGTTACGATCGCCGGCCCAGCTCTATTTTGCTTCACTGGTTGGTCTCATCATGACTCCGGTCATCGTTGCAATCACAAACTACTACACTTCGTCGCATTACCGGCCGGTAAAAAAAATTGCGCACGCATCCGAGACCGGTCACGCCACGAATATCATCGCCGGACTCGCAGCGGGAGAACATGCCACCGCACTGCCGGTCCTCTTCATTGGGTTGGCGATCCTTCTCACTTTCCATTTCGCCGGGCTGTACGGAATCGCGATCGCCGTGATGTCGATGTTATCAATGGCTGGCATCATCATCTCGCTCGATTCATTCGGCCCAATCACCGATAACGCCGGCGGCATAGCGGTGATGGCCAACCTGCCGAAGGAAGTTCGCGCCGTAACGGACGACCTGGATGCGGTTGGTAACACCATGAAGGCCGTCACCAAAGGTTACGCCATCGCTTCGGCCGGACTGGCAGCGCTCGTTTTATTCGGCTCCTACGTGCAAGAGCTAAGCGGGCACGTCACTGCTCATGGCGGCGTCTTTTCGTATCAATTCTCGCTGACGGAACCAAAAGTAATTATTGGACTTTTCCTCGGCGGATTGCTGCCGTTCACTTTCACGGCGTTCAGCATGGACGCTGTAGGCAAGGCAGCCGGCGCAGTCGTGCGCGAGGTGCGCCGGCAATTGCAAGCGAAACCAGGAATTTTGACCGGTGAGGACCGACCGGAATATGGAACCTGCGTGGATATCGTGACGAAAGCGGCTTTGCGCGAGATGATTGTTCCGGCGTTGTTGCCCTTGGTTGCAGTCGTCGCGGTCGCTATGATCAAGCCGCTCGGCGCGGTGGCCCTCGGTGGTTTGCTGGTCGGCACAATCGTGACAGGATTATTTATTGCGATCGCAATGACTTCCGGCGGTGCGGCGTGGGATAACGCGAAGAAATTTATCGAGGAAGGAAATCTCGGCGGCAAAGGGTCGTTCGCTCACGCCGCAGCGGTAACAGGCGATACCGTGGGCGACCCATACAAAGATACCGCCGGGCCCGCGATCAATCCGATGATCAAAGTCGTCAATATTCTGGCGATCTTGATAATCCCGATTTTCTTCTAAAGCCTGGCCGGCGCGAGTGCCCTGCTATTGTGGGCTAAAAACGCTTGGTTTCGTCAAAAGTGCGTGGCAAAGTCGGGCGCTCTCGCGCCATGTCTAGCGTTTCAGCATTGCCCACACGACTCAAATTTTGGGGGACGCGCGGTTCCATTTCCGTACCGGGGACTGGCACACTGCGTTACGGTGGCAACTCCACGTGCATCGAGGTCCGCGCGGATGGCGAGATTATTGCGCTCGATGCGGGTTCCGGGATTCGCTCCCTTGGGATCGCTTTGGAAAAAGAATTCCAGTCGCAACCGATCCGGCTCTCGCTATTGATCACACACGCTCATTGGGATCATATCCAGGGATTGCCCTTCTTCGCCCCAGCATACGAAAAGAAAAATGAAATCCGTGTACGCGGCTACGACGGCGTCGATATGAGCTTTGGTGAAATTATGGCTGAACCGATGAAGGCGCCATTTTTTCCCATCGCTATGCGCGAACTTTCCGCCAGGGTCGAAATTAAAAAACTAACGGAGATGGAGTTCTGCGTAGGAAAAGTGCAAGTCCGCGCCAGATTCGTAAATCATCCTGGTATTTGCGCGGGTTATCGTCTGTTCACCAGCGCCGGCTCAATTGCTTTCCTGCCGGACCATGAGCCCTATCGATTCCTGCATTCAGCACGAACCAACGGCATGAGTCCGGAACAGGCGAAAAAGACTGCGCCAGAAGAGCGAATCGCCCTCGTCGAGTTTCTTCGCGGCAGCGATATTCTGATTCTCGACGCGCAATACACCGACACTGAGTACGAGAGTCACGTCGGATGGGGACACGGTTCGGTTTCCAGCGCGGTTTCGCTGGCGCTTGATGCGGAAGTCCGCAGGCTTCTGCTTTTTCATCATGATCCAAGTCACGATGACGCAATGATCGATGCCATGGTGCACGATGCGCGACAGCTAATCCGCGAAAGCGGAAAAGATCTTGAAGTGGATGCCGCACGCGAAGGCGAAGAAATATTACTCCCCGCGGACCACACGAATAGCCCCAAATAAAAAGCAATTGGAATCATCAGCTGATTCGCGTTAATTCGCGTGATCGCCGGGAGACCTTAAATTTCGCATTTGCTTTCGCTGCTTTTGCCTCGTGGTGTAATGGTAGCACTAGAGACTCTGAATCTCTCTGTCTAGGTTCGAATCCTAGCGAGGCAGCCACGTAAAAGACCTCGCGGTCTCACGTGGCGATATAGTGTCGCGATGAGAAATCAAATCTCTCAGCACACAAAGAAACGCCGCACAACCCCAAGCGCGCCCAGAGCCGCGCCGAGCAACATCACCGTGGCTCCACTATCCGGAACGCTGCCCGCTGTGAATAACGCCCAACCGGAAAGGCCGTGACCAAGGCCGATGTCAGGAATACTAATAATGCCACTCAAATCGCCGACATATCAAACTTCAGCTGGACCGGCAACGGTCCAAAGTCGTTCATTGAGCGGGTCACTAGAACGTCATGAGGACCGACAATCAGAGTGGCTGAACCACCGAGCGACAAACCGATCATGACGTTGACGTATTGTGTGATGAAAGCGTCACCCTCGGGTACGGCTGGATGAACTTGGCCCAGCTCGTGCTGATCCCCAATCGTAAGGTCAATGCCCGGCGGAAGGGGGATCTGATTGGCGTTTGCGTCAGGGCCAGAAGCCAATATTACAGCGCAACCGATTCCCAACAGCAGTACGAACTTCCCTGTTAAAATCCCATTCGTTTTCATAATGAAATATAAAGAGCAGACGACGCACCGGTCACCGAGAGCATCGCATTCTCGTCCGGCGGACAAAGAAAATCCCTATCGGCTAATAAGCTAAATTTCTAGGATAGGCCTGCCGCAGCCATCGCCGAGTGACTAACGCCGAAATATTTTGGCCTAAAACAGGTGGCTGCGCACTGGTTGCTGATCGAACCGCGTAAGATATTCCGACAGAATCGTGCCCGTCAGTAGGTCGCCTAGGATTTTTGCCGAAACCAGGAGGAATCTTTCCCGACGGTCAGAACGGTCGAACTGGGTAAGTGACATCGGAAACCGGCAGATGTTTTCATTTCGGTATCTTGCTGAGGCATCGTTAGTCGGTAAGGCGATCGAGTGCCCAGCGGCCTTAACAAAGGGCGTACATTGGCCGGGTCACGTTGAGATGATTATTCATGCACGGGGCTTCAGCATGCTTTCCGCATGCGAATAAGAAACTTTGCCAACAATCGCGTGACTTAAATGTGACTGAGATTGATTCCCGACCGCTTCATCCGTCAAACCTTGGTAACTGCGCGCCATAGAGCTGAGAACAAAAACCAAAAAGGATCGAATTTGCTCTTTTAGTGTGACTGCATTCGGAAGTATAGTCGAAGTTCTGGCAAGCGACTGCGGTGCCAGGAATTAAACGGGGACTAACCTGGTCCGGTGTTTATGAATCAGCACGGAGCCCCAAGCGCCGCCTCTCCGCACCGTTTAACGCCACAGTCGCTGCCAAAACAACAACATCGTGTAAACAACGGCTGCGGTGCCGGGTTGCGGAAGACAATCCAAGTTCGGCTGACTTCCAAAGTTTTTTGATACCTCGCTAGGACAACAACCTAGGGAGAGAAGCAAAAAGAACAGGTGCGCGGCCTGGAGCAACTCAAGCCCTGACTAAAAATAGATGTTCAACGGCAGCGCGCTAACACCTCGCGCAGCGTCGTGCATAGCATCAGAATAGTCGTCAGGTTATCAGGACAGCCCGTGCGTCATCGGCGGATTTTTACCCGCATCCATGCGATGCCACCAAACAGTGATGTACACCATTGCGCCGTAATTCACGTGCGTCACATGGCGAATTTTGTTGATGCGCTCAGCCGTTAGCCAGTTGTTGATTTCTTTCTCTACCTCAATCTCGCTGCCCTTAAATATCGTCATTTTCATCGTTGAACGATTCTCGCGGACACCGTGAAATCGCAACCGCAATTCCAGCGCGTTTAAAACGTGATAAGTCACCACGCTAGATGCCAGCACTCACGAACCAATGACGGATAAAACTACAATAGAATCCTCCCGCTTATCGGAATAGTTACGTTAGCGATCAAGTTTCGGACGCTGCAAAAACCGATTGAAACGAAAATCGCGATCGACGACTACAGTTGATTTAATTCCCCAAAGTTCGCGTGCCGAGTTCTTCGACTGAGACTACCGTTCGGTCGTTTGGTTTCAGACGCGCTTCCTTGAATTTGCGGAGCCACGCTACATTTTTGGGCATTACGCGGCCTCCTTGTACAATTGTGCGCGTCCTTCCGAGCTTTGGATCGAACACACTCACATTGGCAGGCAGTACTGCTAGAAATTCACAAAACTCTGGCACTCCATTGTATTTGAATGCTGCCTCGCGCACAGCTTTCGCAGTGATCGGGCGTCGGGGACTTTCCGGTCGAGAATCGCGTTCCTGAGCAGCCGGATTTGAGGACGCCGATTCGGCGTAGGGAAAAGGAGCCGGCGTGGGTAAAACTGTTGATTCGGCAGTCTGCGGCGGCGCCGGAACGTGCACAGGTGTTTCATACGGATAGGGACCAGGGACTTTGATGGTCGGGATTGCCGATTCAACTTTTCCGACAGGAAAAGCAAACAAAATCAGTATCCCTCCGGTGATTCCGATAGTTCCGATCAATGTTGGAGAATGGGTTCTTTTCATATTGGAGCAATGGCTATTTCTGCAGAATGGAGTGTTTACCCGGTGACTTTCAAAACTGCCCCGAATTACGCACCCCGCAGAGGACTAGAGAGATGGTAAATTAGAATCCACGCACCGGAATCAGTCAACCCATAACTGCATCATCGGCACATGAATTTTTCATTTTCTGTGATCGCTACGCGGAAATTTATCCGGCACTCGACAAAAATAAGAGATTGTGCGAAACAGAACGCTTTCCAATTCGGGAGAAAAAAATATCAGATGGTGCATGGTGCGTGGAGAGATTCCATGACCGCCCTTTTCAAGATTTTGTGGCGCATGAAACACACCGTCTGATCCCCAATTGAACAACCATGGAGCGGACTAATTAATGATTTCGCTGATGTGCGCTCGCGACGTCAATCCCCTTCAAGGGAGTCAATCTTATTGTGGGAATTGCGTCTTTCGCGAAAAAAACTCTGAAGAATCCCCGCGCATTCATCTTGCAAAACACCTGCTGCGATATCGCATCGGTGATTCAAAGTGGGCATTTGCAGGAGGTTGATCACACTTCCTGCGGCCCCGGCGGCTGGATCTGCGCAGCCAAAAATCACGCGCCTTACTCGGGTGTGAACGAGCGCGCCTGCGCACATCGCGCACGGCTCCTTGGTCACGTAAAGATCGCAATCGATCAGTCGCCAGTCGCCCACCGCTGCTTCAGCTTGCGTCAATGCCAGCATTTCCGCATGCGCAGTGGCATCCTTCAGCAATTCCACCTGATTATGAGCACGCGCGATGACTTTGCCCGCGCGAACAATAACAGCACCGACCGGCACTTCGTCGGCCTTGCCTGCCTTTAGCGCCTGTCGCAACGCTTCGCGCATGAAATACTCATCACCCGGCGGTTCGATCATCGTTGGAGTTACAAGAGTTACCAAGTTAGAAGGGTTACAAAGGCCTCTCCCGCTGTAACGTTTTAACTTTTCAACTTTTTAACTTACACCATCCTTGCCCCGAGAATTTCTTGGGCATATTAGGGACTGCCCATGCACGACAACATCGAGTCGCACCTGGTTGAGAAGCGTATTTTTAAATCACCAGGGGATTTTGCAAAAAACGCCCGAATCAAAAGTCTCGCCCAATATCAGCGGATGTACCGAGAATCAATCCGACAGCCGGCGAAATTCTGGGCGCGCGAAGCGAGTGAACTGCTGTGGCGCTCAAAATGGAAAACGGTGCTCGAATGGAAAGCGCCCTTCGCGAAGTGGTTCGTCGGAGGCAAACTCAACATCTCGGAAAACTGCCTAGATCGGCATTTGACTGGGCCGCGCCGGAACAAGGCGGCAATTATCTGGGAAGGCGAACCCGGCGACAAGCGTACCCTTACTTATCAACAACTGCATCGCGAAGTTTGCCGCTTCGCGAATGTCCTGAAGCGAAACAAAATAAAAAAAGCCGATCGTGTCATCATTTATCTCCCAAATATTCCTGAAGCCACGATCGCCATGCTCGCCTGCGCGCGGATCGGTGCCGTGCATTCAGTAGTCTTCGGCGGATTTAGCGCCGACAGCATTCGAGATCGAATTGCCGATAGCGGCGCGATCGCGGTCATTACCGCCGACGGCGCATATCGGCGGGGTGCAATTGTACCGTTGAAGAAAAATGTCGATCAGGCCCTCCGTGATGGCACTTCAGTTCGACGCGTCATCGTTTTCCGTCGTGCAGGAAACGAGATTCACATGGAAGAAGGCCGTGACATCTGGTGGCATCGCGAGCTGGAGTATGTCGATGCGAACTGTCCGCCCACGCCGCTCGACAGCGAGCATCCGCTTTATCTTCTCTATACAAGTGGTTCCACTGGCAAACCAAAAGGCATCCTTCATACTACGGGCGGTTATTTGGTCAGCGTTTACTCGACCACGAAATACGTCTTCGACATTCGCGACGAAGATATCTTTTGGTGCACGGCTGATGTCGGCTGGGTCACAGGCCACAGCTACATTGTCTATGGTCCGCTCGCCAACGGTGCAACAACGGTCATGTACGAAGGCGCGCCGAATTGGCCGGAACCGGATCGGTTCTGGAAAATTATCGAAGAATATCGGGTCAACATTCTTTATACCGCGCCAACAGCGATCCGCGCATTTATTCGCTGGGGTGATCATTGGGTCACGAAACGCGATCTATCGTCGCTCCGCCTGCTCGGCACAGTCGGCGAACCAATTAAGCCAGAGGCGTGGATGTGGTATTACAAAAATATCGGAGGCGGGCGTTGTCCCGTGGTCGATACCTGGTGGCAAACTGAAACAGGAGCGATCCTGATCACCCCTCTGCCTGGCGCGATCCCGACAAAACCGGGGAGCGCAACACTCCCCTTCTTTGGAGTGGACCCAGCTGTTGTCGATGAAAAAGGGAGGGAAGTCGGACCAAATATAGGCGGCAAGCTAATCATTCGCCGGCCGTGGCCTTCGATGTTGCGCACCATCTACGGCGACAAGGCCCGTTATCGACAGCAATACTGGAGCGAATTCAAAGGCAATTATCTCACTGGCGATGGCGCGCGACGCGATGAAGACGGCTATTTCTGGATCGTTGGCCGTATCGATGATGTCCTCAATGTGGCAGGCCACAGGCTAGGTACATCAGAAATTGAAAGCGCCCTGGTCAGTCACCCGAAGGTCGCCGAGGCTGCAGTAGTTGGCAGGCCGGATGAACTAAAAGGACAAGGCCTCGTCGCGTTTGTGACGCTGAAGGCGAGCGTAAATGCCAGTGACGGCCTGAAAGCAGAACTGCGCGAGCATGTTGGCGTGCACATTGGGGCAATTGCAAAACCAGACGAAGTCCGCTTCGCCGAAGCGCTACCAAAGACGCGCAGCGGCAAAATCATGCGCCGGTTGCTGAAGGAAATCGCCAGTGGCGCGCGAGTCACCGGCGACACGACTACGCTTGAAGACTTCACTGTGTTGGCAAAATTGGCCGAGTCGGAAGAGTAAACCCCTCGGGCCTGTCCGTTATTTGAGTCGTAGGGGCAGAATGAGACAATGCGCGCCGCTGAAATTTCTTTTTCGTAGCGTGCATTCGGGTAGCGTTCACCCGTGAGTTTCATTCGCACAGGCTTTCGCGAGATCGGATTGAAAATCCGACGCCAGCGAACGCGCATGGCGCTTCGTCATGAGAAGCGTCTCCTGCAGAAGAGCGAAATCAACCTGGGGCGCGAGGGCACTGCCCAGGCGGCCAATTTTCCCGAACTGCGCAATGAGATTGTCGCTCTTAAAAAGTTGGAGCAGGAACAAAAGGAAGTCACACTTCGTATCGCGCGGATCGAAGAAGGAATAAAAAAGATCGAACAAGAACGGCAACAAAATGCGCGCGAACAATCTGAGACGATTGCAAAGCTGGAGGCGGAAAAAAAGCCACTTCTCCAAAGACGCAACCAAACGAAAAACAACGTTGACGTCTGCGAGCGCGAACTGGCCGCCGTAGAACGACGTATTCGAGAAAGCGAGGCTGCCGATCGCGATCTCCTGAAACAACTCTCCGATCTTCATGCGCTTGATCCAGCTCCTGCCGATCTGGACGCGCGGTCTGCCAGTATCAACACTCGGCTGGCGCGGCTTCCGGAAGAGCGAGCAGAACTGGTCCGGGCGCGCCTCGGCAGCGCCGAAGCGGCGCGGTTGGCCACGGGAAAAATGAATGCCGCGGAAGCGGAACTTTCTGCAGTGGAAAAAAACATTGCGCGGACTCGAAGCGAGTTTGAAGCGCGAAACCGAAAATTGAATGATAACATCCGAGCTCAGCAAGAAGCAGCTCGCAATGCACGCGCGCAGCATCAGACAGTCGAGGAACGGAAAAACCCGGCGTATTTGAACATCGGCCGGCACCTTGCCGCGCAGGGCGTTGCCCCACCAAACGCGCCGAATCTGTTGACCGAGGCGCATCGCCGCCGCGAGGCAGTCGATCGGCATTTGGCTCACAAAGCAGAGCTGGCTTCACTCTCAAGTCAGATTGACAAGCAGGAACTGCGGAAATTCTATTTCAGCATTTTCTCGGTGCTGGTCCTGCTTGCGATCACCCTTCTTGTTATTTTTCAATCTCCCCGAGGCCGCGAATGGCTGCCACAGGAAACCGACACGATTTTATCGATCAACGCCGATCAATTTGAACGGGCAGACGTCGCAAGGCGCTGGCGCAAGGACCAACCCAAACTGTGGCCGGCATTAATCGGCGCTGCCGCTTCGACTCCGGGGTTGAACCTTCCTCGGGACGCGACACGCATCACTCGTGCAATTGCAAGCAATGAAACTGGAGAGACACGAGAGTTCGTTCTAGTTGAAGCGCGCCGCGCCGCTCCGAAGATCATTCAGGCAATCGCGGACGATAAGGCGTTCCAAAAGCGCGCCATTAGCGGACTGCCAGTTTGGGAACGACCGCCGGATTTTGCAGTTTCCAGGGTCGGACCTGCAACGCTTGCCGTTGGAGCGCCAACTGCGGTAGATGAGTTGGTGCTGGTGCGGCTCGGGATGAAACCGGATCTGAAAATCACCGGCCAACTGTTTGATCGTTTCCAGGCGCTCGACCGTGAGAGCGCGGTACGACTGATTTCCCGCGATCCCCCCGATCTCTCACGTGTTTTTAATCCGATCTTTACTCCCGAACTGCTCGACGCCGCACAATTACTGGGTCTTGCGATCAATCTACAAAATCCGGTAAAAGCCAGAGTGCTCATAAAAGTGAACTCCTCTAAAAATGCAGCAGAGGTCGCCCGAAATTTGCACGATAATCCACAGCAATGGCTGCGTTTGCCGGACTCTGAACTGTTGCTTTACGCCCGACCACCCGAGATTCTAAGACAGAGCAGTTCGAATTTGGAACTGCGTTTCGAGGTACCCGAAAATAGCGCTCGCCTTCTGCTTGAACGGCTGGCAAAAACGGATGCTGCTCCAGTCGTGACAGCGCATTAATCAAATAAATGCGACGCGTTAACTCTCCCTTACTCGCTTTAGTGGCAGTAACGCTATCGTCATTGGACGCAAACGCTGGTGGGCCCCTCGTCGATATCCGATCAGTCGATCCGACGATCATTGTCGAGTTGCGTTACGCGGGGCGAAACAATCTGGTCGGATACCCGCTTTATCCCCAGGGAACATCCGCTCTCGCGCGTCCAGAAGTCGCTTCCGGTTTGGCCGCAGCGCAGGCGTTTCTGCGGCGCTATCAATTCGGGTTGAAAATCTGGGACGCGTACCGACCTGTAACCGTGCAGGAAAAACTTTGGCACGCGTCACACAACAGCGATTACGTTGCCAATCCCGAAATTGGCGTCGGATCGCTGCATAGTTGGGGTGTGGCTGTGGACGCTACGTTAGTCGATACGTGGAATCGTCCCGTGCGAATGCCCAGTGACTTTGACGATTTTACACCTGCCGCAATGTGGCGTTACGCAGGACCTCATCCCGATATTCGCGCACACGTCCATCTGTTGCAGGTCGCGATGCGAGATGCAGGTTTTTGGGGATTGCGCACCGAGTGGTGGCATTTCACGATTGCTGATTGGCAAAAATACTTGCCGAACCAGGCGGCACGAACCGCACAGGTGTACGGTACTCAGTGGCAGGGTAAGTTATGATCGCGGCGTTGGTCCGTGATTTGCAGCAACCAGAATACATTCATGTGTTGCTCAATCCGTTGCCAGTTTATGGGTTGCTCGTGGGTTGGGTTGGACTCATCATCGGCCTGGTTTTACGGAGTCGCCCCGCGCAAATCGCTACGCTGTCGCTCGTGCTACTTAGCTCTATTTCAGCGTGGCCCGTTTACGAATTCGGCGAGCAAGGTTACGACCGTGTTTTGTCGATGACTGACGAACCGGGAGAAGCCTGGCTTGATGAACACATGCATCGCGCTGAGAACCTCATCTGGGTTTTCTATGCGCTCGCAGCTGTGAGCGCGTTCGCTATCGCTGCGCCAATCAAATGGCCTAAATCTTCCATGCCGCTCGCTGTCGCGGTGGTTTTGCTCGGCGCGGTGACCCTGGGAAGCGGGACTTACATCGCCTATGCTGGTGGAAGAGTCCGCCATCGCGAATTTCGAAACGAAACGCCGCCGCCGAAGAGACCCGAACACGAGCATTAGCATCGTTGAAGCGTTAAAAGAGAAACGGCATCGTCATTCTGCGCCAAGCGAAAAGTCTCTGGCTATTTCCTGCGACAACGTCGACCTCGCAATCAGAGATGTTTCGCTTTCGCTCAACATGACAAGATGCACGGTTCCGCTTCATCGCTTCATCGCTTCAACCCTTCAGCGCTTCAACGAACTCATGAGAGCTGAGCTAGGCCGCGCCGAACGTCGTGTCGAAGAACAAAGCGTCGCACTCAAAAAGCCGCTGGGACTTGGCGATCTCGTCCTGACACAGATTGTCTTTGTGGTTGGCTCAGGCTGGGTCGGCACCGCTGCAAAGCTTGGAACCTCGCATCTCTTTTTCTGGCTTCTTGCCATTTTACTCTTCTACATTCCGCAAGCAGCCGTCGTCATTTACCTAAGCAGACTGATGCCGTTGGAGGGCGGAATTTACCAATGGGCAAAGCTCGCTTTTAATGAATTTACCGGCTTCATCGTCGCTTGGAACCTTTGGCTTTTGTCGATCATGGTGATCGCTCTGGGCGGAATGTTCATCACAACGAACATCTCCTATGCCCTTGGTGATGCAGCGGCGTGGATGCGAGACAGCCCCTGGTGCGTCGCGCTCATCAGTTGCGTGCTGGTCAGTGGCCTTGGATTGACCGGTGTTCGAGGTCTATCGTTAGGCAAATGGGTACACAACGTCGGCGGGTACGCGATGTTCCTGGCTTATGGAGCTTTGATTGTTCTTCCATTCATTGCTCTCGCTCGCAGCGATCTCACCGCGTATCGCCCACTTGAAATCGCTGCACCCGCGATGCCGCTTTTCTACTGCTTCAACATCTTCAGCAAACTGGCAGTCGGCGGACTGAGCGGATTTGAATATGTCGGCATTCTCGCCGGTGAAGCTCATGCACCGGCACGCAACATCGGACGCTCCGTTATTATCGCCGCGCCGATCATCGCGCTGATGTTTGTTCTTGGGACAAGTTCGGTTTTGGCTTTCATAAGAAATAACCAAATCGATCTAATCGGCCCGGTGCCGCAGACATTGCGGCTCGGTCTGCATTCGTTCCGAATCGCCGGCGCGATCGCTTCGGTGGCGATTCTGCTGATGACAGTACGTTCGATATCTTCGATGAGTATTCATTTCACCGGCAGCTCGCGTTTGCCGATGGTGGCCGGCTGGGACGACCTGTTGCCGGCATGGTTTTCGCGCCTGCACCCGCGCTACAAAACGCCGATCAACTCAATCATGTTCGTCGCCGCGATCACGCTGGTGATTGCCATCTCCAGCCAGATCGGCGCAGGCTTGCAGGAAGCATTTCAACTCGTGGACAACGCCGCGAATGTTTTTTACGGAATTGTTTATACCGTGATGTTTGCAATCCCGATCGCAGGCGCGGCCGCAATACGAGCGGGCGCACGCACCTGGTTGCGACTGGCCGCAGGTGCGGGGCTTGTGGTCTGTTTACTGGCCATCTTCTTCACCATCTATCCGATCATTGATGTTCCCAGCCCGTTAGTTTTCGCAGCAAAAATCATTGCCGTGACTCTCATAGCCAATCTCATCGGCGTCACTATTTTTGCGCTCAACTACAAGCGTCGCGGCGCGATTTGAAACTAGACTGCTTTAAGCAGTCGAGTTCAGCGGCAGTTATCAATTACCCAGCGCAAATAATCCGGCGATCCACTGTCGACATTGAAACAGATCAGCTCTGGGACTTCGTATGGATGAAGCGAGCGCAGCTTTCCTTCAAATGCGGCCAGCCGATCCTGGGTTGTCTTGAAGAACACCATGACCTCGCCGGCCGTCTCGATTTTGTCTTTCCAGTGATAAATGGAATGAACCGCCGGCATGAGATTGGCGCATGCCGCCAACTTCCCCGCAACCAATGCTTCCGCGATACGATTGGCTGTCTCCACATCAGGAAAAGTGCTGACGGCGAGTAAGACTTGATCAGCCATTGCTCAGGCTAGGGCAGGCGTAGACGATCGATTGAACGTCTCACTGCGTCCGATCGGCTCGGAATGCCCAGGCGGCTCGCCTCGGCAAATCCAACCGCCACCGAGGACGATGTCGTCATCGTAAAGCACTGCTGCTTGTCCAGGAGTCACAGCTCTTTGCCGATCATGCAGCCGCACGTGAGCGCGGCCGTCGTCGAGTTGCGTCAGCGTAGCGCGTGTCCCTGGGTGGCTGTAACGAATCTTCACCGTTACATCGAACTGTCTGGAGGGCGGAGCTCCTGCGACACTGGGCTCACAGGAGGCCGACCCTCCATGAAACCCGCGCGCGATATCGCAAATCCAATTCACTCGATCGATCTCGAATTCGTCCGTCACTAAATCATCAGCATCTCCCACAATTACGCGATTCGTCGCCGGATCCATATCCACGACGTAGCGCGGCCGCGGTGAGCCGCCCGGCAACCCTTTGCGTTGTCCAATCGTAAAAAGCTCGATGCCATCGTGTTCGCCCAGAAAATTCCCGGCAACATCATAAATCTCGCCGCGATGAAACTCGTTTTCGCCCAGATGCGAGCGCAAAAACGCTTTGTAATCGTTCCCAGGAACAAAGCAGATTTCCTGGCTATCCGCCTTGTCCGCAACTTTAAGGCCTAACGAGCACGCGATTTCGCGGATTTGCGGTTTTGTCATTTTGCCAAGTGGTGTTAACGCACGTCGAAGCTGGGGCTGACGCAAACTGAAAAGGAAATAGGACTGATCTTTGCGTGGGTCGAGACCCTTTCGCAAAATTGCGTGATCAGCGCGTTGTTCAATGATCGCGTAATGCCCCGTTGCAATGTAGTCGCAACCCAGGGCAGCTGCTTTGCTCCAAAGATTGCCGAATTTGAGCTTCTCGTTGCACATCACACACGGGTTTGGCGTACGGCCGGCCTGATATTCGCTTGAGAAATAATCAATGACCAACCGCTCGAACTGGTCGGCTTCATCAACGACGTAATGCGGAATACCCAGCGAATGCGCCGCACCGCGCGCATCGGCCACAGCTTGCGGGCCGCAACATTTGTCTTCCGCGCGCGAGATGCAATCCTGCGGCCAAACTTTCATGGTAACGCCGATGACCTCGTAGCCTTGCTGGCTCAACAAATATCCCGCGACGCTGGAGTCCACTCCCCCACTCATTCCCAGTAAAACACGGCGTTTGGTTCGATTCATGCGAAACAAAGAATTTCAACGAACAGTCAACTGAGTCAATGGAGGGGCGAGCTCCTGCGAGACCTTGCACGCAACGGCGTCGCAGGAGCTCCGCCCTCCAGTTTCACAGCCCGGCTTACGAATTCACTGCCCCTCAGTGTGAAACGCCAGGGATAATGCGCGGAGCGCGTGATACCAATGCGCTTGTCGGCGACCACATCCGCAGACGTCTTTGTGTTGCGAGCGAAGCAATGTCGCGGGTCGGAGCACAAATCCATTTCATGATGGCGATTGGTGATGCCAAGCGCTTGCGTGAGTTTGCCCGGTCCCGAGCAAAGACGTGTCACGTCGTTAAGACCACGACGTTTCTTCATTCGTTCGATCCCTTTCCTCGGCTCTAGTGCGCGAATCAAAACGAAGCCGTTCTCGTGGCCTTTCACCAACACGTTCAGCATCCAATGCATTCCATAATTGAAATAGACATAAGCCGCACCGGCGTTGTTTCGCTCGATAAAGCTGCGCGCGCTCGGCCGTGTAAACGTATGCGCGGCCTCGTCGTTGATTGCTGCGTACGCTTCCACCTCGACGACGATCCCCGAGCAATCGTCCCAGATTAGTTCTGTGCCGATCAACTCCCGCGCGCAAGTGAGTGGGTCACGTTCGAAGAAAGACGCACGCACAATCTTGTTCACCATCGCGACGCTCCTTACTTGATGGATCGGTGTTCCTTCAGTATTTCGATCGTTTTGTCGATTGGCAGCCCCTCGACCGTGTGCCCATTCCCGCTCATTGTCGTCGCTCGAAAGATCGAGTTGTAGATGGCTTCTTCGGTCGCTTCGATCACAGCGAGAAACAGCGGCGAGATCGCATCGTTGGTCAGTAGTTCGGCATGCCTGGTGGGCGGCTTCTCAGAAGTGTGATTCCGTAACTGTGGTGCAGTCGAGAATGCGATTGCATAATCCCCGCTACCATTCGAGGCAGCACTTCCGGTGCGGGCCATTCCGAGCCACGCCCTGGCTGCGAAGCGCCTCAGGTTCCGCGGATCGATGGGCGCATCGGTCGCGATGACTATCATGCACGAACCGTCTGCCTTGTCTTTCCGGCTGCCTTCCTGCAACTCATTGTGCAGGTAGTACCGACCTAGTTCCTGACCAACTGGAGCGCCAGCAATCGAGAGGACGCCTCCAAAATTCGTCTGCACTAGAACTCCGACCGTGTACCCACCGAAATTCTGAGGCAGCTTTCGCGACGAAGTTCCGATTCCTCCCTTCCAACCAAACGCCACAGTCCCAGTACCAGCTCCGACATTCCCCTCTTCAACTGGGCCGGTCTTTGCTTTCTTGATGGCGGCGAACACGTCGTCTGGTGTGATGTGACGCCCGCGTATGTCGTTTAGGTATCCGTCATTGGTCTCGCCGATCACCGGGTTGACCGAGAGAACATTCTCGTTTCCCGGCAGAGTCAGAATATAGGTCATCACCGCGTCTGCTACACGCGGAACGCTCGCAGTGTTTGTCAGCACGATCGGTGTTTCGATCTCGCCCATTTCATTGACCTGCGTAGAGCCAGTCAGTTTTCCAAAACCGTTTCCAACGAAAATCGCGCCAGGCACCTTGTCGCGGTAGAGATTACCTGAATGTGGCAGAACGGCCGTAACACCGGTGCGGACGTTATCTCCGCTAATGATTGTCGTGTGACCGACTTCAACCCCGGCAACATCCGTGATGGCATTAAGTGGACCAGTCGGCAGAATGCCAACTTTCAGTCCTAAATCCGAAGCGCGAGGTCGCGTATTGGAATTTGCGCTCTGCGCAGAAACAGACGAGGCGAGCAACAAGGAAGCAGCCACAGCGACAAATTCCCGAGCCATGAAAAAAATTGTACGTCTAAATTTGATCAACTAAATTCGAAAACGTATACGGGCTCAAGAAGATGCCCGGACTCGGCCGCAAGGCTGCCACCAGGGAAATCGGCGACCAACCAGTTTAGGAGCCTGATGGCTTGTAATAAATCGGAATCTTGACTTTGCTGTCGACGGGTTTGCCGTTGCGGAACGCCGGAATGAATTTTGCGCCATCAAAATCGGACAGGGCCGCTTTGCCGAAACCCAGATATGGCGGCTCCTCCGTTACGACCTGGATGTTCTTCAGATTACCTGCAGCATCAATATCGAGTGCAAGTTCGACAACGCCAGTCAGCGCTACCGTAGTCCCCGTGTCGGGATAACGTATCCCCGTGAACTTCGAGTCCTTACCAACATAAGGCTGCGGATCGATGAAATCAGTTTCCTTATCCAATTCCGGCAGTTGCTGATTGGCGAAAATGCGCAGCCGCGGATTGCCATTCACGACCGCGAACCTCACCGTGCCGTAGAAAACAGCGAGCACCGGTTCATGGTTATGAATCGCGGGAATGAACTTCGCATTGGCCAGACGTTTTAAGACTTCTTTCTCGAGCAATTCGGATCCCTTCGTGCCGCGATACGCGCCGGCCCGGGCAACCTCACCGGTCGGCGCTACGAGACAGGTAAACATGATTGCAGCGTCCTTTTGACCTTTTTTGATCAAGTCGGCTGTATCAATTGTGTTAATCAGTGCATTGGGCCCCGACCCGACCAGTGCCGGCCGGAACTCCGGCAGGGCCGGCGTTGCACTCTTCTTTGTTTGCGATAATGCAAGATTCGCGCTGAACAACAAACCAATTACACAATAGATCCCGAGTCGCATGGCGGAATAGGCAAGCGAAATGCGCCCCTTTTGCAAGGGAAACCCGCAAAATTTATGCCGCGCTTGCAAGTGGACGTATCGCCGTAATTCGACGCACGACTTTATGTCGCTGAAAATAACCAATCAGCGCATCTCTGGTTTGCACCGGATGCAGAGTGCAATGGGCCTCCGGCCGCTCGAGAAACACGCGCAATTTCATGAAGTGGTGGCCGCCACTGCGCGCGTCGAAGCTGTTGAGCGCAATGACGTATTTCTTGTTGCGATCCAGCGGTTCCCCGTTGGCCAGAGTCATCGAGACGATTTTACCCTTGCCGCCGCGACCCTCTGTTTTCACAGCAAAGCCAAGCAGATTGCGGTTCTCATGAGTGGCGAATACTTCGTCCATGCTAATTTTTATTTCTTCAGGAGATAGCTGTGCTGTCACGATGTAGTTCTCAAAAGGAATCACATTCCAGACGTCGCGAACGCTTTTAGGCCCGGCGACCAACTCGGCCGTGTCACCGAAGCTGCCGTGCATGACGCCATCCACAGGCACATTTCGTTCCGATAACGTTTCCATAATCGCAGTTCCGATCAGCTTCTCCAAGTCACTCGGTCGGCCGGGTTCGCTTCGACTCCGGAGCGTCTCGGCGAGTTCACCAATCGGTGAGGCCAGCGCCTCCTCCGATTCGGCTAGCTGCGATTTCGCTCGGGAAATAACTGCACCATCAAAGGCGAAATGCTTATCCATCAACTCGCACATCGCGTCTCGGCGCAGCAGTTTCTTTGAATTGCGATCGAAGAGAAGATCGACGCGCCCCACGTGAATCCCAAAATGATCCGCCTGGGTAAACAACACGCCATTCGTTAGCCGGCTCGGAACGTCCTGATGCGTGTGACCTGCGATAAACACTGCCACCTCCGGAAATTCTGAAGTCAACGCCATTACGGTATTGGCAAAATCATCGCCGCCGGTGCGGGTCTTGAGTCCCATGTGACCCGTTAACACGATCGCGTTCGCGCCTCCCTTCTTCGCACTCGCGATCGCGCGGCGAACTGGCTCGACCGGATTCCGGAAATCAAGTCCCCGGGTAAATTCCGGCCAAAGCCAAAACGGCATTCCTGGCGTGGTGACGCCGATGATCGCGAGCTTGATTCCAGCAATCTCCTTCAAAATGAAAGACTGAATTTTTGCAAACGGGTGCTTCGCATCTGGAAATTCGCCGGCAGGTTTTCCTTCCATCAGCGTGTTCGCGGCAAGAACTGGCATGTTTGATTGTTCCAATGCGCGTTCGAAACATTCCATCCCCCAATCGAATTCATGATTGCCGACGACCCAGGCGTCATATTCGAGCTGATTGAGCAGATCGATCATCAACGCGCCCTTGTTTCGAAGGCTGACGTCGGTGCCCTGATACACGTCGCCGACGTCGATCAAGATCGAGTTGGGATTTTCACGCTGCCAGCGCCTGATTTGCGTCGCGCAACGTGCCAATCCGCCCCGATCCCGGTTTCCGTCGTAATCGGAGGTTGGAAGGATATGACCGTGTAAATCCGTTGTGTGCAGGATCGAAATGCAAACCGTGTCGGGGTTGAGCGCGGCAGAAGCGCTCGCGAGCGTCGGAACCGTGCTGAGCAGTCCGCCTGCCCAGCGAGTTTCAAGAATTCCCGCCGCGTCCAAGGTCTGTCCGGGTCACACATCGCCTGCTTCAGTGGGCAGACATATTAGCGCCACACCGGTCAAGATCTCAATGAAAAATGCTGAGACCTTCCCTGTCTTGACCATAAGACCGTTTCGCTGAGACTTCGTCATGCTTAACGAGAATGCTGTTACTGTTTTCAAAGCGAACCTGCGTGGGCGACTGATCGAACCGGGCGACAAAGATTACGATGAAGCCCGGAAGGTATACAACGCGATGATCCACAAAAAGCCGCGACTCATCGCCCGTTGTGCCGATGTGGCTGACGTCATTAGCTCCGTGAACTTTGCGCGAGAAAACGATCTACTTCTCGCCATCCGCAGCGGTGGACATAACGCGGGAGGTTTGGGAATTTGCGACGATGGGTTGGTCATCGACTTGAGCCCGATAAAATATACGCGGGTCGATCCGACGGCGCGCACTGTAACCGTTGGCTGCGGGTGCACATGGGGTGATGTCGATCACGCGACGCATGCGTTCGGGATGGCGACGCCCAGCGGAATCATTTCCACTACCGGCGTTGGTGGATTAACGCTTGGCGGAGGAGTCGGGCATCTCACGCGCAAATGCGGATTAAGCATTGATAATCTTGTCTCGGCCGATGTCGTTTTGGCCAACGGCACTTTTGTTAAGGCGAACGCTGATGAAAATTCCGACTTGTTCTGGGCACTTCGCGGCGGTGGCGGAAATTTTGGCGTTGTAACAGCGTTTAAATTCAAGCTGCACCCGATCGACATGATCTATGGCGGCCCGATGCTCTACGAGCTGAGCGAAACAGCAGAGGTAATGAAATGGTACCGCGAACTGATTCCCGCGGCTCCCGATGATCTAAGTGGCTTTTTCGCCTTTCTCACTGTCCCGCCCGCGCCGCCTTTCCCGGAACATCTGCACATGAAAAAAATGTGCGGCGTTATCTGGGCATACGCGGGGCCTCAGGAGAAAGCCGAGGAGACATTCAAGCCGATCCGCGCCTTCAAGAAACCTGCCCTCGATTTTGTAGGTCCCCTGCCGCAGCCAGCTCTACAGAGCATGTTCGATGCGCTGTACCCTCCCGGCCTTCAATGGTATTGGCGAGCCGATTTCGTAAATGAATTGAGCGACGATGCGATTGCGCAACACATTCGATTTGGTGAAGCGCTTCCAACGATGCATTCCACCATGCATATGTATCCGATCGACGGAGCGGCCTCCCGTGTCGGCAAAACAGATACTGCCTGGAATTATCGCGACGCCAAGTGGGCACAAGTGATGGTCGGTGTTGATCCTGATGCCGCGAACAAAGAAAAAATCGTCTCGTGGACGAAAAGTTACTACGATGCGGTTCATCCCTACTCTGCCGGCGGAGCGTATGTAAACTTTTTGATGGGTGATGAAGGCGAAGAACGCGTGAAAAAGACGTACGGCGCGAATTACGAGCAGCTGGTCGCGATCAAAAAGAAATACGATCCAGATAATTTCTTTCGCGTGAATCAAAATATTAAACCGAGCCCCAAATAGCCGGACAGTCGCACGCGATATTACCGCTGACGCAATGAAAGCGAAGCGAGGACCCGTCGCTTTTCCGTGATAGCTATCTTGTGCGAAGATCGAGATTACCAATGAACGCTGATGAACTGAGATCACTGCAGGCGCCTCTAAAAGCGCAATATCGAGAGCATACTGAGACCGCGTTGGTCACACTCCGGGCAGAAGGACGAATCGGCGAAAACGTCACCTGCAAAATCGAAACCGGAAAGGCGCCCGTTGAAGTGGGTCTTCATCCTGCGACAGGCGGTGATGGACAAAGCGCGTGTTCGGCAGACATGTTGCTCGAAGCGCTGGTAGGCTGCGCCGGCGTCACCCTCCGCGCGGTGGCTACCGCTTTGAACATTCCATTACGCGACGCGACGATTCGAGCCGAGGGCGATCTCGATTTTCGCGGCACACTCGGCGTCTCCAAAGATGTGCCAGTTGGATTCAAAGAAATCCGGCTAAACTTCGATTTGGATATCGATGCTAGCGAAGAACAGCTCGCCACATTGCTTCGTCTGACCGAGCGCTATTGCGTCGTTTACCAAACGCTTACTCATCCTGCCAGCATCAGCGTTTTGCATCACGTAATATCGCGGTAAAGTTTCGCGGCTATGCCGTTGTACATGGACATTCACAATCTTCCGGAGGGAACCACTCCGGAAGATGTCGCAAAGGCTCACGCCAAAGACATGGACACGCAGCGGAAATATGGCGTCGAATACACCAAATACTGGTTCAACGAGAAGGCACGCAAAGTGTTTTGTCTTGTTCATGCACCAAACGCCGAGGCAGCCCAATGTGTCCATCGCGAAGCGCACGGCCTTGTGGCGGAGAAGCTGATTGAGATACAGCCTGAGCTTGTGGAAGGCTTTCTGGGTGGGGTCGAAACAAATTCAGCTGGGGCGGCCGTGCTGCCGGATGCCGGAGCCGATGCGCGAGATCCGGGAATTCGAACCGTGCTATTCACGGACGTCGTGAATTCAACGACGTTGACTCAATCGCTCGGCGATGAAGCGGCGCTTGCCATCCTCGGCGTGCACGACGTGATCGTGCGAGATGCGTTGTCCGCCCTTGGCGGTCGCGAGGTCAAGCACACGGGCGACGGGATCATGGCCTCATTCGTCTCGGCAGCGGGCGCGGTTCGATGCGCAATTCAGGTCCAACGCGAACTGGCAAGGCATGCGCAAGCGAACCCCGACCGCCATCTTAAAGTTCGAGTCGGCGCTGCAGCAGGCGAACCAGTCGAGCAACATAACGATCTCTTTGGGACGACGGTTCAACTGGCGTCCCGCTTGTGTGGTCACGCCCAGCCGGAACAAATCCTCGTATCGAACGTCATTGCCGAGTTATGTCTCGGCAAAGGACTCCTTTTCGAGGACCTGGGTGAAGTTACGCTTAAAGGTTTCGATCACCCAGTCCGCGCCCATGCCGCCACGTGGAAGCAAGCGGCGATGTAATGGCCGAATTAGACGAAGAAATATTCGCGTTCTTTTACGAAAGTTCGCCTACTTCTCGTTAGGTCTCGTGCAGATTCCATCATCACTCGCGCGGCTGCTCAATAAAGGTGCTGCGGTCATTGCCGAGGACCAGTACGAGCGTGAGTGCGCGAAGTTTCCCGAATCCCGCGTCGGTGCGATCAGCGTGCGTGGCCCCGCACCTTTCGTGACCGACGTCACTGAAGCCCTCGCGCAGCTTGAGCACGGGTATCCTTATGGCTACTCACTTGTGCAGCGTTACGTTCGCGGAATCATTGCTACAGACATTCGCAGGCGAAACGGAGAGCCGATTCGCGTTGTTTTCGTCGGTTCCACGCCAGAAGGCAGATTGCCAGTTCCACCGAACCGTTTCGCAGCAAACCTCGTTCGCTATGCCGTCGTCTGGAGAAAGCAGTTTGGCTTTGGTCTGTTTCGTTCGCGCAAATCACAGATTCAGTCTATCAGCCGCGAGTTGCACGCGATGAGACTGCTTGAGTGTGATCAGAGATATTTCCATCGCCCTACGAATCTCGTTTTGAACCTTGAGGGATAAGAGACCTAACCAATCGCTGGAGCGAACCGCTGACCGACGTGAAAATTTACTCTTGATGACTTCAACGCTGGAATTCCAAGCCGCGCTCCCTCTCGTCAGCGGTCGCTCAGCTTGTTCTCGTTAGATGCCTCGTCCGATTCGTTGGTTAATCCTGTCGCTTGGCGCGTTATTCCTACTCGCCGTCGTTGGCGTCGCCGCGATTACCTGTCGATCGCATTTGCATGAAGGCACCTACTATGGACCACACACGGACATCCTGCACATTGGAGAAAGAGTCATGACTGCGCAGTCCACGCGCGGTGTTGTGCAAAGCGATCCCGCATGGGACGAAGACTCCTGCTATCCGGATCGCCCGGTCAATGTAAGACTCGACTCGGGTGAAGTCGTTTCACTGCCACGTCAAACTTTACATCGATGATCAGTCATCTAGCCAGTCGCTGGAGGTCCGCTCAAAGACTACGCAAGTTTTCTCGATGCGCTGCGAAATGGGAAAATGGATGATCGTTTGGATTATCTGCATTGAGCGGCGTCACGTAGCACAGCCATCTTGGCTGTGAGGCTGGCGGGCATCCTGCCTGCCATTGTGTGCGCGCGATCCGGACAGGCAAGATGCCCGTCGGCCCCACAGGCTAGAAGCCTGTGCTCCATTGTGCACGGCTTTGAAATCGAACGAGCGACCCCGATAAGCATGTCAATCAAGGGCGCGACTGCGGGATGCTTCCTCTTTATTGATCGAAGCAATTCTGTAGATTCTGTCTCGGTTTCCCATGCAACTCGAAGGAATTGATCACGTAGCTCTGGGCGTGCGCGATATCGAGCAATCTGTGAAATGGTATATCGAAGTTCTCGGCTTTGAGCGACTTCATGACGGCGTGTGGAACGGCGTGCCGACTTTTATTGGCAAAGGAAATACTGGAATAGCGCTGTTTCCTGCGAGCCCAGATGCAAAACCGACATCATCAAGTCACCGCGAACTGCGAATGCTTCATTTCGCTTTTCGCGCAACCAGACAAAACTTCCTTGCAGCGCAGCGCGAACTCGAAAAACGCGGAATCAAATTCGAATTTCAAGATCACGAGATTTCGCACTCCATTTATTTTCGCGATCCCGACGGCCACGCGCTCGAGATCACAACCTATGAACTCCCCAAACCATCCTGACTTGTCATTTCGAACGGACGCGCCTGCCAAGCCGTAGTCCCGCGGGACGCAGGCTGGAGACATCCCTCGATATTTCTGAAACACTTGGAGATTGAACCTGTTCGTCTCCCGACTCTCTCGCCGCTACCCTCGCAGCATTTCCATCCATGTCGCTCGTCCCACTCGCTCCATTCCTCAATTCACTCGGAAATGACGGGTTCGCGCGACCGCGCCCTACAATTTACGCAATCCGTCCGCAGCAGTTCTTGTATTTTTTTCCGCTGCCGCACGGACATGGTTCGTTGCGCCCGACTTTTGGTATGGAACGGCGTACGGGAAGATCAATCGATACTTCGCCTGCGCCATCGCCGTCTCCGGCTGCGACTCCCGCCATTGCGCCAACGGGCTGACGCATGCGCGCATCGGCGCCCGCAGTGGGCGCGGTTGGCGCATGCTCGCGCATCAAGAACTGTGGCAATGTCGCCAGGAAATTCTCGAATGCCTGCAAGTTCGAAGTACTGCGGAACAGATTATTTAACACTTCGTTCTTAATGTTCGCCATCAATTCGACAAACATGTCGTAGGCCTCCGTCTTGTACTCGATGAGCGGGTCTTTTTGCGCGTAACCCCGGAGATAAACGCCTTCGCGCAGTGCGTCCATTGCGTAGAGATGTTCCTGCCAGAGCCGGTCAATCGCGTTGAGAATGATGTAGCGCTCCAGGCTTTTGACCGCAGTCGGTTCTTCGTGGCTCGACTTGCGCTCGTACGCGTCCTTGATCTTCTCGATCAGAAACTGCGTGTTTTCGTCAACTGCGCGCGTGTCGAACTGCGCTTTTTCCTTCGTTAAACCGAGCGGAAAAGTCGTGTTCACCCAATGCGTGAGGCCCGTGTAATTGGGCTCATCGACATCGAGATATTCTTTCACTTTTGCCGGCACGGCTTCGTCGATCACTTCGTAAATAAGTTTGCGCGGCTCCTCGGAATCGATCACTTCGTTGCGGTACGTGTAAACGACTTCGCGCTGCATATTCATCACATCGTCGAAATCGAGCGTCCGTTTTCGAATCATGTAGTTGCGTTGTTCCACACGTTTCTGCGCCGTCTCGACCGACTTGTTCAGCCATCGATGCTCGAGTTCCTGGCCTTCTTCGAGCCCGAAGCGCTCCATGATTCTCGTCATGCGATCGGCCGCGCCGAAATTGCGCATTAGGTCGTCTTCGAAACTGACATAAAAGCGCGACGCACCCGGATCGCCCTGGCGCGCGCAGCGTCCGCGTAGCTGCCGATCGATTCGGCGCGCCTCGTGACGCTCCGTGCCAATTACCATCAAACCACCGAGCTCTGTCACGCCTGAACCGAGCTTAATGTCAGTGCCGCGGCCAGCCATGTTGGTTGAAATCGTGACCGTGCCCGGTTGACCGGCGCGCGCGACGATCTCCGCTTCCTGCATGTGAAATTTTGCGTTCAACACGTTGTGCGGAATTTTCTCCCGCTTCAGCATCCGGCTGATTAGCTCAGAGGCCTCGACGCTCACCGAGCCGACCAGTACGGGCTGGGTTTTCGCATGGGCTCCTTTGATCTCCTTAATGACCGCGTTGTACTTTTCGCGGCGGGTCTTGTAGATGCGATCGTTGTGATCCGTGCGCCGCACCGGCCGATTGGTCGGAATAACGTTCACGTCGAGTTTATAAATGTCGTGAAACTCTGCGGCTTCGGTTTCGGCCGTGCCGGTCATTCCAGCCAGTTTTTGATAAAGCCTGAAATAATTTTGAATCGTGATCGTAGCCAGGGTTTGGGTCTCACGATCGATCTGGACACCCTCCTTCGCTTCGACTGCCTGATGTAATCCGTCGCTCCACCGCCGGCCCGGCATTTTACGCCCTGTGAATTCATCGACGATCACAACCTTGTTGTCCTCGATAACGTACTGGACATCCTTCTCGAAGAGGCAGTAGGCACGCAGTAGTTGCGAGATGTTGTGGATACGCTCAGCTTGCGCGTCGCAATGTTGCTGGCGCTCCGCTTTTCTCTTGTCCTTTTCCTCTGGCGAGAGTGTCTGATCCAGATCGATTTCCGTGAATTCGTTAATCAAATCCGGCAACACGAATGCGTTTGGATCATCGGGATTGAGAAAGGCGCGGCCCTGCTCCGAGAGATCGGCTTCGTTCGATTTTTCGTCGATGGTGAAGAACAATTCTTCCTTGAGCGCAAACAGTTCTTCTTTGCGCGTGTCCTGGAAAAAGGAAAGCTCAGCTTTATCGATGGCGCGGCGCTTGTCAGGGTCTTCCATCATGCGCAAAAGCTGTTTGTTGCGCGGCTGACCGAGCTTCACCTTGAACATGAGACGACCCCCCATCTCGACCTCGCCCTGGGCAAATTTCTCAATCGCTTCGCTCGCTACGCGGTTGCAAAGCATATTTTGCTTCCGCACCAACTGGTCAATGAGCGGTTTCCACTTGTCGTATTGATGCGTGGAAATCGTCGCCGGCCCGCTGATGATAAGCGGCGTGCGCGCTTCATCGATCAGGATGGAATCGACTTCATCCACAATGGCATAGTGATAACCGCGCTGAACCTGTTGCTCCCGCGTCGTGGCCATCCCGTTGTCGCGCAGATAATCGAAACCGAACTCGCTGTTCGTTCCGTACGTGATGTCCATCGCGTATTGTTCGCGGCGAACATCCGGTTCCTGGTCGTGTTCGATGCACCCAACTGTCAGGCCGAGAAAATTGTAGAGTTGGCCCATCCACTCCGCGTCGCGCCGCGCCAGGTAATCGTTTACTGTTACCAGGTGCGCTCCTCGGCCAGTGAGCGCGTTTAGATAAAGGGGCAAAGTTGCAACCAGCGTTTTACCTTCGCCGGTGGCCATTTCTGCGATCCTGCCTCGATGCAAGACGACTCCGCCGAGCAGTTGAACATCGAAGTGCACCATGTCCCAGACCATGGGCTGGTCGCATACCGTGAAGCTGTGCTGTCGTTCTTTCAGCCGACGCGCCGCGTTTTTCACGACGGCGAACGCTTCGGGCAAAATCTCATCCAGTTTTTTCCATTGATCTTGCAGGTCGGGAATTTTGGAGAGCTCTTCCTTCCAAGCCGCCGTCTTGCCGCGCAACTCGTCGTCGGACAAGCTCTTGAATTGCTCATCCATCTCGTTGATCCGGCGTACAATCGGCGACAGCCGCTTAAGCTCGCGCTGATTTTTCGACCCAAGAATTTTCTTTAAAATCCAGCCAACCATTTGAGCTTTTAATATCGGTCAGATTCTCAATCTGTCATCCCGAACGAAGTGAGGGATCTCTCAACGGGTTGTTGATAACACTTGCCATTTCGTGTAATCGACCGCGTGCTGTGGGCTCCTTCGCTTCGCTCAGGATCACCCTGGCTATTTTTTAGGCGGTCGCCCTTACCGTGCTCATTGTGCACGAGAAGTTTGCAGCTACAATCGCCGACATGAAGAAAATCATTTCTACAAGCGAAGCTCCGGGGGCGATTGGTCCCTACTCGCAGGCGGTTCGCAGCGGAAGGTTCCTTTTTTGCAGCGGGCAAATTCCGCTCGACCCAAAATCGGGTCAGATTGTTCCTGGCGACATTGCCGCGCAAACCCGACGCGTGCTCGATAACATCGCGGCTGTTTTGAAGGCTGAGGGACTAACCTTCGACCATGTCGTTAAGACAACGATTTTTCTCACGAACCTCGGCGATTTCCAGACTGTTAACGAAGTTTATGGTTCGTATTTCAAGCAGGATCCTCCCGCTCGTTCCACTATCCAGGTCGCCGCGCTGCCCAAGGGGGCAAATGTAGAAATCGAAGTCATCGCGATCGCGGACAAGGATGGACAAACGGCATATGACACGTCTGGTTAACAGCGTAGCACAGGCATCCTGCCTGTGGGGCCGGCGGGCATCTTGCCTGCCGTTTCTCCTCTAATGAGCGAAGACATTCTCGCCCTTTTTCGCAAGACAGGCGCGCTATTGGACGGCCACTTCATTTTGCGCTCTGGGCTGCATAGCCGGCAGTATTTCCAATGCGCTTTGCTTCTTCAGGACACCGAGATCGCTGCAAAAATCTGTGGATGGCTCGCGGATAAACTGCGCAAATTCGATTGCGACACGGTGATCTCCCCTGCTCTCGGCGGAATTATCGTTGGCCAGGAGGTCGGCCGCTCGTTAAGTAAACGTCATATCTTTGTCGAAAAAGACGAAGGCAAGCTCGTCTTGCGGCGCGGTTTTCAAATTTCGCGGGGCGAAAAATTCGTTGTCGTCGAAGATGTCGTGACGCGCGGCGGACGCGTGCAGGAAACAATCGACATCGTCCGCGCACACGGCAGTATCGTCCTTGCGGTCGGCGTGATTGTCGATCGGAGCGGTGAAGCCAAACCCGATTTTGGTTGTCCGTTCATGAGCCTCGTCGAGATGACCGTTGAAACGTTTCCCGCTGACAATCTCCCGCCCCATCTGGCAGAAATCCCGGCTGTGAAGCCCGGCAGTAAGTAAGCGATGGCCTCTAGCCACCGGCCTGCGGCCGGTCACATCTGCACTTTCTCGAGACGCATTCAAAACGGCCCGCAGGGCCGTGGCTACAAATCTTGCTAGCCGGCGCCGGATTATTTTAAAAGCAAATCGCCGAGTTGCTTTGGGTCGGTGACCGGCGCTTTGCATGTGAAATTTTCGCACACATAAGCGGCCGGTTTGCCATCGATCGGCGACATCGCGCGTATCGCTTCGTTTTTCTCGCCGATATACCCCTGGCCTTCCGCGCCATCCGCGAGAAATAGAACCGTGTTCGGCAGGAAATGGCGGTGCACTTCTTTAACCAGCGCTTTGGTTTCCGGTGCATCCCTCTTCCCAGCAATCACGATCTGGCGCGGCTTGCTCAGCGAGTAGTCGAGCGCTACCAGCATTAGCGGCATCGCGCTGGGGAAGTGCGAGAGCGTAGTCGCAAACGCATCGATGGTCTTTCTCGCGCGCTCAGCTCCCGCAGCCGCGGGATCATCGCGAAATTGTGCTAACCGTAAAAGATTCAGCGCTGCGACGGAGCTGGCCGCGGCCTCCGCGCCGTCGTTGTCGTCTTTCATTCGGAGGAATACGCTTTCGTCTTTACCGCTCGTGCTGAAATAGCCGCCGTTCTTCTCGTCAAAAAACAACCGATCCTGCGTCTCCTGCAATTGGATCGCAAATTTCAACCACTCGACATCGAACGAGGCTTCGTATAGATCGAGAAGGCTCTGGATCACGAACGCGTAATCGTCCGCGAAGCCTTCGATATCGCTGCGCCCACCGCGATAATTGCGATAGAGCAATTTGCTCTTTTCTCCATAGAGATTTGTCCTGAGAAATTTGGCGGCGCGCGTTGCAATTTCCAGGTAGCGCGGTTCATCGAGTACCTGCGCGCCGCGGGCATAAGCGGAAATCATCAGGCCATTCCAAGCGGCAATGATCTTGTCGTCGAGATGGGGCCGCGGTCGTTTCGAACGAATGGAAAACAATTTCTCGCGGCATCGCTTTAACAAATCGCGGGCGGCTTGCCCACTCTCAGGATCGGGAGGCGAGACGCCCGCCGGCCGCACAGGCTCGCCACGGGACGAGTCCGTCCGACTGGCGGACAAGATGCCTGTGTTACCAAAGTGCTTTGCAGTCTCCGCAATCGTGTGACGCTCAATTAAAATATTTTTGCCGCGGAATTCATCCTGCGGATCGCTTCCTTCCGGTGCGTTTCCGTGCGGCTGCACGCCGTAATGGAAATCGAAAATCTCGGCGGCATCACCAAGCGCAGCGTCGATCTCTTTTTTCGTCCAGATATAGAATGCGCCTTCGGCGGTTTTCTCGTGACCGGGATCGCCGATCCCGGCGGGGCTGTCGGCATCTTCGGCGGAAAAGAATCCGCCTTCCTTCGATGTCATGTCACGGGCGACGTAATCGAGAACATCGCGAGCGACTACCTCGTATTGTTGATCTCGCGTGATTTGGAATGCATCGAGATATGCGCCAGCAAGCTGTGCCTGATCGTAGAGCATTTTTTCGAAGTGCGGCACATGCCAGTAACGATCGACCGAATAACGATGAAACCCGCCGCCGATATGATCATGCATTCCGCCCGCAGCCATTTTGCGCAGCGTGAACAGAGTCATTTCAAGCGCATGTTTGCCTGATTCGCGTTTGGGATCGCGTACATAGAATCGCGTCAGGAAATTGAGTGTCACTGGTCGCGGAAATTTTGGAGCGTTACCGAAGCCGCCTTCCTTCGGGTCGTAACTACGGTCAATCTGTTGGAAAGCGGCATCTAAAACCGCTGCGTCGATTTTTCCTTCCGCAGCTGCCGTTGATTGAGATTCACGGAGCGCCGCAACGATCCTGCCGCCTTGTTCGACAATTTTGTCGTGATTCTCCTTCCAAGCCGTCGCAACTCGTTCGAGTACGGTTTTGAAAGCGGGCTGACCGTATCGTTCCTCTGGTGGGAAATAGGTTCCTCCAACAAATGGCTTCAGGTCAGGCGTTAACCAGACACTCATCGGCCACCCTCCTCCGCCAGTGGTCGCCTGCACAAAGGTCATATAAACACGGTCAACATCGGGGCGCTCTTCCCGGTCTACTTTGATGTTCACAAACTCGCGATTCATGGTCGCGGCCACTTCTTCGTTTTCGAACGATTCGTGCGCCATTACATGGCACCAGTGGCAGGTGGAATAACCAATCGAAAGAAAGATCGGTTTGTTTTCGCTCCGCGCCTTCGCGAAGGCTTCTTTGCCCCACGGATACCAATCCACAGGGTTATGCGCGTGCTGAAGAAGATAAGGAGACTTTTCCTGCGCCAGGCGGTTCGTGTGTTCGGGACGCGCCGGCTTGGGCTCAGCAAGATTGTCGCTCGACGTCACCAACCACGTTAACGCGAGAAATCCAAAGCGGAAGCGACTTGTCATGGATGATGTGTAACGCAGACCAAGTTTACATCATTGTTTGATGTGATTCCGAACGCGCTCGATGATTCTCAAAGAAATGACGAAGCACGAATGTCGGAGGAATGACGAATTGGGGAGCGCGGGCGCCCCCGCCCGCTGTGTCACGCGCCTCGCGGGACACTCCTCGGGAGGTTTTCGGCGAGGGCGCCGAAAAGAGCCGGCGAGGCGCCCGCGCTCCCCAGGTTTGTCATTCGTAATTGATTCGTCGTTAGTCATTCGTCATTTCCATGGACAGCATTCATCTCATTCTTTTGTTTTTCGCCGTTGGAGTGATCGCATTTCTTTACTCATCGGTCGGCCATGCGGGGGCGTCGGGTTACATCGCTACGATGACGCTGTTTGGAGTCGCACCGACTGTTATTCGACCCACGGCGCTTGTGCTTAACATTTTGGTCGCATCCATTGGCACATTCCAATTCTGGCGGGCTGGTTATTTCTCTTGGAAATTATTTTGGCCATTCGCGCTACTTTCCATTCCGGCTGCATATGTCGGCGGTTACCTGCAACCCTCTGCTTCGGTTCTCCGGGTTCTGATAGGCGTTGTGCTGCTTTTTTCCGCTGCGCGGCTGGTGTTTCGCCGAAGCGACCCGCCGCAAGCGGTCGCCCCCTCGCGGCCGGTGGCCATTAGTGTGGGTGCAGGGCTTGGTTTTCTTTCCGGCCTAACTGGAACTGGCGGCGGAATATTTCTCACACCGCTATTGCTGTTTTGTGAATGGGCACACATCCGCCAGGCCGCAGCTGTTTCGGCGTTGTTCATTTGGGTGAACTCGATCGCCGGGCTGGTTGGCTACTTTACAAAGGTTCGTTCGATTCCTTCGCTGGGTCTCGTCCTCGCAGCAGCTGCGATAATTGGCGGGATTGTGGGATCGCATTTGGGCAGCAGGCGTTTTGCTGTGCGGGTGATTTCGTTTTTATTGGCGACAGTCCTTCTTATCGCCGGGATGAAACTGCTTTTCACGAGATGACGCGCCGCGCACGCCTAGTCGGTCCGCCGCGGCTGTAGCCACGGCCCTGTGGGCCGTTTCTTTCCGTTCAATGCTAAGCAGGTTGCCGCAGGGCCGGCCGCAGGCCAGTGGCTTACATCAACTTCAGTTTTGGAGCCGTCTCTGGCGACCAAGGATTGGTCTGGTAATCGGATGCGACGATCCGATCGGCGTATTCGTGCAAAAGCTGACAGAATCCGGCGACGTCCAACTCGTGATGTCGCGGACCGAACCGCGACAGGTTCCTCTCCGCGAGCCGGAACAAACGCACCGCAGGAGGCAAACGCTTGCCGTGTTTGGCATGAAATGGATGTTCGAAGCGCTTTTGAAGGTGAACGAAAGCGCCAGCCGCCTGAATCAATCCTTTGAAATAGTCTGCATCGGATGATTTCGTCCTGAGCCAAAGCTGCTCCAGAACATCATGCGCCTCGTAATAATGTTGTTCATTCCAGCAATGGAAAAACGCGCGATAAAATGGATGCTTTGCGATGTCGCTCTGGTTTGGATCGACATCTCCGGCGCCCAACTCCGCCACAAATCGCGAAATCCTCTCGCCTTTACTCATCAAGGGGCTTAATTTGCCAACGGCTCAGATAATGGGCAAACTCACATGCACTAGTTTTTCAGGGGAACGAGACTGCTCGCCTCGGGCAGTTAAACGGTCATCCTGGCTGTGTCGCCATACAAAATGACAGCTGTGGCCCTGGCCATCCTGCTGGTGGTCCTCTCGATTTTGATTTTCTGTTCCGCGCTGTTTTCCGGCGTGGAGACGGCCCTTTTTTCTCTTAAGCCGCATCAATTGCGCCGTCTGGAAACCAATCATCCAAGGCTCACGAAATTTGTGCAACTTTTCCGAGAAAATCCGCGCCATGTCCTCAATGTCCTGCTCCTCGGTGATGGACTAATAAATGTTCTGCTGATCATACTGTGTCTCTTCTTCCTGTGGGAGGGCCCTCTGGCGGGTCGTATTTCGCAATGGGTGGCCGCGCTTGTGATCTTCGCAATTGTCGTCCTGCTTTGCGATCTAATCCCAAAGCTACTGGCCATTTCAGCGCCTTATCGACTCTCAACAATAGGCGCCTTTGCCTTGCAGATCTCGATGCCACTTCTCGACCGCATCGGCCGCAGTCTCGAAAGCGTCAGCGCTCGCGTGGTCGATCTTTTCACTCCCTCGCGTCTACGCACTCGACCACGATTGAGCGACGAGGAATTGGAGACGCTACTCGAGATGAGTGAGGAGGAAGGCGCTTTGTATGAAGGCGAAGCCGAAATCATTCAGGAAATCATCAAACTCGGTGATAAGACCGCTAAGGACTGCATGACACCGCGTGTCGATAGTTTCATGTTGCCGGATGATTTAACGAACGACCAAGCAATTGCGCGCCTGAAGGAAAATCGATATCGACGCGTCCCGGTTTATGCGGACACGCCCGATCAAATTCTCGGAATCATCGATGTGAAATTGTTCCTGCTCGATTCATCGGAGCATTACACCGAGAAGCTGATCGCGCCCTCTTTCGTCTCCGAGACGATGGGGGCGTTGGAGCTGCTCAAGCTTTTTTTGACTCGTCCCCAGGGGATGGGAGTCGTGGTTGACGAATTTGGCGGCACCGAAGGAATTATCACGATGGAGGATATCGTGGAAGAAATCCTTTCCGATGTTGTGCCACGGGACGATGTCGCTCTTTATATCGAGCCGCTCGGGAATGGTAGATTTCTTGTTAGCGGCGACGCGCGCCTCGACGATTTAAGCGAATATCTCGGTTTTCAAATCGACGCAGAAGGGATTGATACTATTGGCGGATTCGTCTTCACACGGCTCGGTTATTTGCCCGCCTCGGGCGCAAAATTGGAGATCCCCGGCCTGGCAATTACGGTGCGTCGCGCGGCAGGCAAAAGAGTCGAGGAAATCCTGCTGGAGAAGACAACTCCGAAAGCTTTTGGGGCAGCAGCATAATGAGCGCTTTGATCATTTTTTGTTGCTGGATTGTTTCATTTCTCTTCAATGGAATCGAAAGCGGGCTCCTTTCGATCGATCCGGTTCGATTGCGGCAAAATGTGAAGCGCCGGCTGCCAGCTGCGGTGCGGTTGAATCGTTTGTTGAAACACCCGGAGCGATTACTGGTCACCGTTCTGCTCTTCACGAACGCAGCGGACATACTTGGTCTGTTCCTGCTGACGCGGGAATTAGTCCGGTCATGGGGCCTCGCAGGCTACTTTATCTCTCTGGCCATTGCGCTTCCAGTGTATCTGTTTCTGCTCTCAGTTCTCCCGAAATCGCTTTTCCGGCGATTTCCATTTCGCGCGCTTGCTCAGCTTGCCGGCGTGCTCGAACTTGCATCGCTTTTGTTTTCGCCATTGCTCGAAGTCGGTGCGCGGCTGGGCAAAGTGCTCCTGCCGGATCGCGCGGCCAGGCGTGCTCGCCTTTTTGCCGGACGCGAGGATCTAAAACAGATCACGACGCAAAGCGAGCTTGAGGGCTCTCTGACTCCAACCGAACGCGCGATGATTCATAACGTGGTGGACTTTCGTACCGTCAAAGTGCGCGATGTAATGCTGCCGCCGGTGAAAGTCATCGCTTTGCCGCCGAGCGCATCAACCCGGGAAGCAATTGAGCTCGGCGCTTCTTCCAGCCTTGATCGTCTGCCCGTGATCACACCAGGAGGACAACCTGATGGTTTGATTAACATCCTCGATATCCTGCTCGATCAGAATGGAAACAAACCGATACACAATTATGTCCGGCGCATTGTAACCACCACTGAGGATGAGTTTGCTTATCGGGTGGTGCAGCAATTGCGCGCTGCCCGACTCGGACTTGCTGCTGTCCTGGACCGAAAGAAACGTTTTTGCGGGATCGTAACGATCGAGGATCTGATTCGGTGCCTCGTTTCTTCGAGCGGGAAGTAGCACAGGCTTCCCAGCCTGTGGGCAGGTGGGCATCCCCGCTCGCCGGTGTTAATGCCGACCAGGCAAGATGGGCTGTGTTCCCACTTATTGCTGTGTCGCGGTCTCCTGATCACCGCCAAGAATTCGGGCGGCACCAAGGAGCGCAACATGTGAAAATGCCTGCGGAAAATTTCCCAGCTGTCGTTTATCGCGCGGATCGTACTCCTCGGAGAGAAGTCCCAGATCGTTTCGCACATCCAGCAAACGCTCAAACAATTCGCGCGCTTCTTTCTTTCGGTCGAGCAGGTGCCAGCAGGCGACCAACCAAAAGGAGCATGGTATAAAAACGCCTTCACGGCCCGGCAGTCCGTCCACCCCGCATTCCTCCGGCCGATAGCGCACCACGAAACCATCTTCCATCAACTCCCGTTCGATAGCCTCGATGGTGTTGCGGACACGCTCATCTGTTGCGGGCAGAAAACCGACGAGTGGCATTGTCAGAAGGCTGGCGTCCAGCGCATCGGAGCCATAAAATTGGGTGAATGCCTTTCTCTTTGAGCTATACCCACGCTCGCATACCTCCCGGTGAATTTGCTCTCTAACCTTTCGCCAGCGGCTATGATGCTCGCCCGCCGCGCATCCGCATTCCTCAACAAGTTTCACGGCGCAATCAAACGCCACCCACGCCATCATTTTCGAGTGCGTGAAATTTTTTCGTCCGCCCCGCACTTCCCAAATTCCTTCATCTGGTTTCTGCCAGTTTGATTCCAGGAATTTCATCAAATGCACCATCAAAGCCCAATCAGGCTCCTGCATTTTGATCCCAGCACAATCGGCTTCGAACATCGTCGCCAGTACCTCCCCGTACACATCGAGCTGAAATTGTTTCGAGGCAGCGTTGCCGATGCGTACCGGTGCAGACTTTTCGTACCCTGAAAGCCAGGGAACTTCGGCTTCATCGAGGCGGCGTTCGCCGCGAACACCGTACATGATCTGCATTTGGGCAGGGCTCCCAGCGACAGCCCGCAGGAGCCACTCACGCCAACCCTCGGCTTCCTGGCGATAACCGGCGCGCAGCAATGAGAGCAAAGCGAATGTGGCGTCTCGCAACCAGCAGTAGCGATAGTCCCAGTTGCGCGGCCCTCCTATTTGTTCAGGTAACGATGTCGTCGCCGCGGCGACCAGACCTCCTGTCGGTGCGTAAGTCAACCCCTTGAGAACAAGCAGCGAGCGCATCACTGCGTCGCGCCATCTCCCCTGGCCCTGAAACTGATTGGACCACGCTCGCCAATATCTTTCGGTGTCCTGCAAGGCATGCTCGAAATGGATCGGCCTTGGTGGATCCTTGTGTGATGCAAACCACGTGAGCACGAACGGGACCCGCTCGCCTTCGCCAACCGCAAATTCAGCGACGGTGGTCAGGTCCTCGCCGCGCGTTTCAACCGGCGTTCTCAAGATCAAGCCATCCGGTCCGGCAATCGCTTCCAAGCCCTCATGGCATTTGCGCACCCACGGCACGATCTGCCCGTAATCAAACCGGATGATCAGCTCCATCTGTATCTGCACCTTGCCGCGCAACCCTTCCACGATGCGGATGATGTCCGGATTCTCGCCGCGCGGCGGCATGAAATCGATCAGTCGCACGGCGCCGCTTTTGGTTTCAATTTCCGTTTCGAGAATAAGCGAGTCGCCGCGATAACGGCGGCGTGTTTCGACGACTTCTTCCTCAGGAAAAAAACGCCAATGTCCGTTTCTGGTGTCGCCCAAAAGCGACGCAAAGCACGCCGGTGAATCAAAACGCGGAAAACAAAGCCAATCCACGCATCCATCCCGACTCACCAAGGCGCCGGTCTGCGTATCGCTAAGGAACGCGTAGTCCTCGATCTTTGTTCTTTCCTTCGCCATTTGCCTTCTTCCTTTTACTCCTCGCCAGCGAAGCGGGACGAGCCGCGCCGTAGCCTTGGCGAAGGCGGGTGTTCGTGCTCGCGTTGCTCTGTGGTGGCAGCCGTGTCGGCTGCGTCCGCAAGCCTGGCAATTTCATCGCGCGTCAGTCGGAACACGGTCCATTCGTGCATCGGCTTTGCGCCGAGCGCGCGATAAAATTTTATAGCCGGTTCATTCCAATCGAGCACAGCCCATTCCATCCGGCCGCAGCCCCGGTCCCGCGCAATTTTCGCAAGCTCAATGAGCAATGCGCGCCCATAACCTTTGCCGCGCTTTTCCGGCTTCACGAACAAATCTTCGAGGTAAAGCCCTGGTCGCCCCAGCCAGGTGGAAAAATTATAAAAGAAAACAGCGAACCCGACCGGCGATTGTCCCTCAAACGCGAGAAGGACTTCCGCGGCCGGTCGTTCCCCGAACAAAACATCGACAAGTTGTTCCTCTGTCGCGGTCACGTCGTTCGGTGCGCGCTCATACGTCGCCAAATCGCGAATTAACTGCAAAATAACGGGCACGTCTTCTACGTGCGCAGGACGGATCTGGAAATTTTCAATCGTTTTCACACCGATGGTGACTGTCCATCACACGGGAATGGACGCAACTGGGACAAGCTTCTGCCGTCATCCTTAACTTTTTTCCCAAAAAAGAAGCAGAAACTCTCGACATTCCTTCTACGCTCCAGCTAGCATCGCGGGCTCCGCTCATAAGTTATGAAAAAGCAAATAGCCCCTTTCGTTAAAGCCCATCGTATTCGAGGCGCGTTTTACCTGCTTTTGCCAGTTAGTGCGTCTACGATCCCATTTGCATTGGGCTCGTGGCCGGCCCATGCGCAGAGAACTCTGACATTTGCCCAACATGTAGCTTACCAGCGCGCTATTGAAGAGGTTTATTGGCGTCATCGGCAGTGTGGACCGGCAGCGAAATGATAGTCTGGGGCGGACGAGATGGTTTCGTCTATTATGGCACCGGTGGGCGATATAATCCCAACACCGACAGTTGGACAGCGACGAGCACTACCAACGCGCCGAGCGCCCGAAGCACTCACACGGCAGTGTGGACCGACAGTGAAATGATCGTCTGGAGCGGGTACGACGGTTTCACCTTCTTTGACACTGGAGGCAGATACGACCCCCTTGTCGACAGTTGGACGCCCACCAGCACCAATGGCGCGCCGAGCGCCCGATACTATCACCGCGGTCTGGACCGGGAGTGAAATGATCGTCTGGGTCGAAGAAGATGTTAACAACAGCTTTCCGATCACCGGCGGCAGATACTGCGCGCAATCCGAACCGACACCAACGCCTACTGGTACGCGCAGAGTCACACCCAGACCGCGTCCGACTCCGCACCCTCGTCCTTAGCTCTAGCTTGGTGTGAAATGACTTGGGCTTGGGCGATTGAGGTCAACTACACCTATCTAGGAACTGGTTAGGGCGCGATCGATTCGATCAAGCCCCTCTTCGAACATTTCCGTGTTCACGCCCATGCCAATCCGAAAATGATCGGGCATTTGGAAAAAGCGGCCAGGAACTGCAGAAGTGTCGAATTGCGTGCGCAGCCGTTCCATGAAATCGTCAGCGTTGCCATCTCTCAACTGCACGAACGAAGTCGTGCCCCAATCTGTCCAGACCGCTGACAGAGCGGATTGCTTTATGAGAAAATCTCGAAGCAATTTCCGATCCGCCTCCACTACCCGGCGCGCTTTTTCGCGAAGCCGATTCAGGTGTTTGAATACGGCGACAGCGAGAAGTAGCCCAGGGAAAACTGGCGTTGCGCTGTAGAGATCGTTCAGGCGGCGCATCTTCCTCGCGAGGTCCGGGCGCGCCAGGATCCAGCCGCAGCGCAGTCCGCTGACGCCGTAAACTTTCGTCAAACTGCTGGTCACTACAAACTCGGGTCCAAGATGAAACGACGTACGTGGCGTCCGCTGGTAAACCGCGTCGAGATAAACCTCGTCCACCAGCACGAGCGCGCCAATGCTGCGCGCGATGTCGCCAACTTCGCGCAGAACCGAATCTGGCGTCAGCGCGCTCGTCGGATTGTGCAGGTTCGTAATCACGATGAGTCGCGTCTTCGGCGTAATGGCACAAAGAATCTCTTCAGAGTCGACGACCCATCCGGTTTCCTTGCTGCGCAAAAACCGCTTCACGTTCGCGTGAAGATATTGGGCAACATCGAGAATCGGTCCGTATGCTGGATGCTCGATTAAGACTTCGTCCCCCGGTTCGAGGATCGCAGCCATGGCAAGATGATTTGCCATGGAAGTTCCTGCGGATTCCACAACGCAGTCCGGATCGACACCGTGATGCGCGGCGACGGCTTTTTGTAAAAGCGGATAGCCGTAGCCGTCGTAACCATTAATTTCCAGTGTATCCAACTCAACTGGCAGTTCACGAAGCGGAAACGACGCTACGCCGCTGGTAGCGAGATTGAATCGCGCGCGGCTTTGCGTCTTGGACCAATGCATATAGTCCGAATGCTTATGTGTCATGAGCTCGTCCAGTGTAACACGAATAATCAGACCAGCAGGCGCACGAAGGAGCACGGCCATCTTGGCTGGGAGGCCGGCGGGCATCTTGCTTGCCGAGGAAAAGCTCAACCAGGCTAGACGCCCGGTAGCCCCACAGGCAAGATGCTGTGCTCCGAATCAGCGTTTGAATCTGCTCCAATAATAGTAAACTGGCAGCGCGGCCAGCATGATACCCAACGCGACCGCGCTGTTCGCAGGAGAAGCGACGATAGCGCTTCCCACAATTCCAACACAGGACAAAACAAAAAGAATCGTCGTGAACGGGTGGCCGGGTACACGAAAGGTAACCGTTTCTGAGCCAATCTGACGTCGGCGCAAAACGAACAATGACGCCGCTGTCATGGCGAAAAAATGAAATCGACAGTCACTTCAAAGTTTAAAATTTGACCATACGTCCCGGAACAAGCGATGACGATTGCTGCCAGACCCTGAAGAATGATGGCGACCACAGGCGCTCGCGAGCGTTGCCAGAGCTTGCCAACGCTTGCGAAGAAAAGGCCGTCGCGCGCCATCGCGTAATACACGCGCGGAGCCGTTAGCACGCTTTGGCTTAGGAAACCGAGCGTTGAGATCGTTATACCGGCGGCAATCCATTGCGCACCGCGTGAGCCGATCGCCGCCCGCATTACGTCAGACGCAGGAGTCATCGTTGCATCCAAGCCAGCCGAACCGAGAACTCGCAGGCACACGAAATTGACGGCAAGATAAAGGGCCACAACACCAGCCACGCCCATCAGCAGTCCACGCGACAAATCACGGCGCGCGTCGCGCATTTCACCTGCAACAAAAGTCGCGGTCTGCCACCCGCCATAAGCAAACGCAACGGGAACCATCGCGGACCCGATGCTTGCCAAAACGCCAGGAGAAAAAGGAGAGGCAGGCAACGGCTCGGATTTCAGGGAGCCACCGCCGAGCGCAAATCCAAATATTACCAGCCCCGCAATCGCCGCGATCCTTAACAACATGAAAACGCTTTGTACATTGCTGCCCGCGCGCGCGCCCAAGCAGTTAATCCCGGTTAGTCCGAGCAGCACCGCAGCCGCGGTCACGCTGCCGTTCCAAGCTAGTCCCGTAAGCGCGCGAAAGTAGGACGCGAAAATGACGGCCACCGCAGCCATCCCGCCAGTCTGCGTCACAAGAAGCAGTCCCCATCCATACACAAAAGCAACCGCAGGATGATATGCCTCGCGCAAGTACAGATACTGGCCACCGGTTCCGGGCAAACGAGTTGCCAATTCAGCCCAGATAAACGCACCCCACATGGCAAAAATCCCGCCCAACACCCAAACGCCGAGGATTAAGAACGGCGTATGAACGCGATGCGCTACCTCGGACGCATTAGCAAAAATCCCCGCGCCGACGATGCCGCCCATGACGATCATGGTGGCATCGAATAGCCCAAGTTGCCGGCGAGGTTTCAGAGAATCCATTCTTTTCAATATGAGGTGCTCGAAGTCGTCGAGCATTCGTGGGCTACGGGCACACCGGCCATGTTTTTTCTCGCCTCTCCCCTTGAGCAAGGGGAGAGGATTGAGGTGAGGGGTTCGCAGCATGGATGTGACTAGGTGCCAAGGCGTTCGCAGCTGTTGCGCTAAAGACACCCTCACCCTCCCCCTCTCCCTCGGCAGGGCGAGGCGACCCAAGGGCGTACTGCCCTATTCGATCAGAGCGACACTTCTTCATTTTTGAGTCGGACTGAGTTTATAGATTTTGAATTCTGGAGTCGCCTCAAGCAGCGTTGCTCTCTCGCTGAGATGCCGAGTGAACTCAGGATAAGATTCAAACCACCAAAACCTGGGCGTGGTAAAAACAAAATGCGTTGCGCCTTGGCGACGCAGTCGCTCAAAGTCAGCAATCGCTTGCTGGCTATTCTTTGGATTGCCGTCGTAAATCCCATTTTGCTCGAGAAAATGCCAGCCTTTGCGCTTTGCATAATAGAATATGGTTGGATTGCCTCCGTCCACAGCCACAATCAAAGCATCGCTCGCCGTGAGCTTGTTTAATTCCAGACCAGCATCGCGAAGTTGTGCGGCTGATGATTCGTAAAGAGGTCGTACGTACAGGAAGGCCAGAATTGCAAACGAACCTGCCAGCAAGGTCGACAAGGCCGCGACAGCAACTCGCGAAGAAATTTTCGATTCAAAAAACGCGCAACCGGCGCCGGCAAACGCAGCGGTGATGGGGACCAGAGGTAGCTGGTACCAGGGATGGCGATTGCCGTAACCGACGGCTAGAACAAACAGAACCATGGCAGCCAGCCACCAATCAAAGAGGCAGCCGAATCTTCCCCGCGGCGCTACGAACAAACCGATTAGCGCTGGGATTGCGAGAATTGGTGTCAGACTCGACGTCGCAGTTTGTTGCGCGATATCCCAGTACCACGAAAAACTTTCCAGTCGAACTCCTCCGGCACCGAAGAAATGATACGGATAGAATCTTTCGGCGATTTGACGCGCATGCCAATACCACAAGGCAGAGGGCAACAACGTGATTGCGGCGAAGAGAGCCAAGTGTAGCTGTAGCGGCGCTCTGTGAGCGCCGAAATTCAAGGAAGGGCGATCTCTAGATCGCCCCGGCGGTTTTGGAAACCGCCGCTCCTTGTTCCCTCGGCGGTCATAGACCGCCGCTACAAGCAGATACAAAATCGGCGCGGCAATCACGATGCTCGTGATCTTGATCAGGATGGACAAGGAAATCGCAATCGCAGCCAGATAAAACGGCGCCATTTTGCGATCGCGAACCCAACGCAGAAAAAAATACAATCCGATGATTCCCAGGCTGAGCGATGGCACATCCGGCATGAAGGAGCGCCCGGCAAAGATGTTCAGTGGCGCAAAAGCGTAGAAAAACGTAGCCCAAATCGCAGCAGTGCCGCAGAAGATCTCGCGCACGAGCAAAAAGAAAAATGGGAGAGAGATAGCGAAGAAAATCACGGACTGGCTGCGACCAATCCATTCGTGAATACCGGCAAATTTGTAATAGATTGCCGCGAGAAAAGGCAGAATGGGAAACTCTGTTCCCACGTACCCCCCTGACCCGCCAGCCCAGTCAATCTGCGGATAACCAAAACGAAAACCGTATTCGAAAAAGTTTCGCGCAATCGCCGCGACATCGCTTTGTCTCCAACTCCAATAATCGACATAAGGTTGGTTGATCAAAACGAGCCTCACGGCGACGGCTAAAATCCAGAGGAGTACTACGACTTTGCTCCCATAGTGTGGATACGGCGCTGCCCCGAAGGCTTGCGGTCGGAGCAGGGATTTTTGCTTTGGTCCGTCTCTCCCCTTACGTGAGGGGAGAGGATTGAGGTGAGGAGCTTCAGTCATGGTGCGACAAGAACCCTCACCCTACCCTCTTCCTTTGGAAAGGGAGAGGCGACTTAGCGCTAAGGCGCTGCCTCATCAAAGCCTGAGGCATCGCCCCAGGAATTGAAATCGTCATGTAAACAAGCGCTGAAAGTGCGCCTCAAGTGAACGGACGGATCAAACTGTCGCGGGAAGTGAATCGCGCTTTCAGCGCTGGCGCCTTTCGGTTACTCTGCGTTCTGGGGCACTGCCCCAGGTTCACCACGGCGAATCCGTCCTGTGGCGGACTGGCGCTGAACACGCTGCTCCTTTGGCGCTAAACCCGCACAGAACAGAAAAGGTAGAAACCGCCTTAACCAGTAGCCACTTGCACGCTCTCGAAACGCGCATCGTTCAAACCGTCTTGACAGCTGCCGTAAACTCAATCGTGTAGCAGAATCTCTAATTGCGGAGAAAGAGGTTAGTATGAAATCGACGGCTCTCGTTCCTCAGCCGAAGTTTGGCTCCGCCGCGAGTGCGAGTTTGTTCGCGCTGGCACTGCTGATCATTTCCCACATTGGCCTGGTGCAGGCTCAGAACGAACCGATTCTCGTCCCCGACGCCGTTGATTATCAGAAATTGCTCCCCATTTTACCGGACCCGCCGCAAGGCTGGGTCGCTGACAAAGCGGAAGGTTCGACGGAGGATGTCGGCGGATTCAGAATCACGAACGTGCATCGCGATTATCACAAGGGCGAGGGCGACAAAATCCCGACAGCGGCGATCAGCATACTCGATTCCGTAGCAAATCCGGATTACGTAAATGCCACGACGGCTGCCTGGAACAGCAACAACGAATCCAGCGAAGGTTACGGCAAGTCTGTCACCATCGATGGCAACCCTGGGTTTGAAGCGTTCGAGAAGGAAAGCAAGCACTCCACTCTCTGGGTCATGATCGCCAATCGTTATTTTGTTCAAATCGAGCTCCAGGAGCAGGACCCGAAGGAACTACAGGGATGGGTCAAGCGCGTCGATTTGAAGAAACTAGCGGCGATCAAGTGATAGCGGCACATGCTTCGGTGCCGCGTGAGAAGTGAGACGTGATTAGTGAGAAGTCTCGCGCGCCTTCACTTCTCACCTGTTACCAATCACTTCTCACGTTTCACTTCTGCTCGCTAGTCATCGGCACGAAACGCACGGGCAACGTGACACTTTGTTTCAATTGGCCGTTTTTCTTTTCCAGCAGGTACAATTCCTGAGCAAATCGGTCGCCGACAGGAATAACCATGCGCCCGCCGTCTTTGAGTTGATCGACGAGCGGCTGTGGAACTTTGTCCGGTGCGCACGTCACAATGACCGCATCGAACGGTCCCGCTTCCGGCCAGCCCTTGTAACCATCACCGGCTTTCACGTGGACATTTTTGTAGCCAAGCCGCTGCAATGCCGCCTCGGCATTTTTCGCCAGCGGCTCGACGATCTCGATTGAGTAAACCTCTGACACGAGCTCGGCTAAAATCGCTGCCTGATACCCTGAGCCGGTCCCGACTTCCAAAACACGGTCGCTTGGTTTCGGACGCAATTGCTCGGTCATGAATGCCACGATGTATGGCTGCGAAATGGTTTGACCATAACCAATCGGCAACGGGCCATCTTCATAACTGGCAACGCGCGATTCCGGGGCGACAAATTCTTCCCGTGGCACCTTTGCCATTGCGGCGAGAACGCGTTCGTCGTTGATGCCGCGTGTCTTCAGCTGCTGTTGGACCATGCGCTGACGCTGAGCCGCAAAATCGGAGCCTGGCGGGGCTCGTTGCCCGCACCCGGTCGCAGCAACCGTGGCGAGAATCAGAAATTGCAATGCGCGTCTCACATCAAAAATGTAGTTCACACACGGGTGACGCGAAAGCCTGTAGCCGCCGAACTTTGCGCGACAGAATGCGCGCTGGTGACCATGATACAGCTCTCGGAAAACTGTTCCGACCAGTAGGGACTCAAAATTCAAGCATGAGCACGCTGGTCGTCGGACAGCTTTGTTTTCTTGAAAAGAGATATGCGCGCTTGGCCTCTTGCGTGTGGATCAGCGGCTGAGCCGCCTTGGACCAAGGCACTGCTGGGAACGTCTTGTGTTGTTATCTGCGCGAGCGATTGCCTTTGGGCTGCAGGTAATGAGTAGCAGCCCACTCGCCAATGCTGATGCCCGCTTGCAAGCCATCTTCGTTTGCTGATCGGAAATGAATGCCACCGTACAGTCGGCTCACTGCGGCTTCCTCGGCTGCGTCGAGGCAGGTTGGAAAGCTGCGGTATACGTCGGGAAGAAAATCTGAGCCGGTTGTGAAGGGCAGATCATCCGTATCATAAAACAGTGCAAGTACGGTCGCGGCCGCCCCGCTGAAGGTGCTGTGTCCGGAGACATAATCCGGGAACGGCGGCGTCACGATGAACGACATCCAGTTCAGTTCTGGTTCGAGGTAATTGATTGCGGTCACCGGACGCCAGAAATCAAATGTGTACTTGGCATCCCAGGCGCAAATGGCAGCGTCGGCCATAGCGATGTTCAACAAAGCGAACAGCCGGGCGTTTTGTTCCAGCGTGTTTCCCTGCATATCGGCGATAGTCTGCGCAATACTGTTCCAGTGACCGGGCGGCGTCTCCGTGCCGGCGCCATCGGCCCAGAACAAGGCGATCTGTGTTTGCTCTTCCGTGCGCGTCGAGTCAACGGCGGCGCCGAGTGATTTAACCTCGTCGTAATCC
>Ga0209268_1000081_pt1 | contig 49267 bp, 42 predicted proteins | sample GraSoiAngelo_143_FD_185900 | JGI IMG/M metagenome (GOLD analysis project Ga0209268, IMG submission 185900) | Grasslands soil microbial communities from the Angelo Coastal Reserve, California, USA - 14_1009_02_30cm (SPAdes) (version 2) | ecosystem: Environmental > Terrestrial > Soil > Grasslands ... | reverse complement strand
CGCGGCCGAGGTTCTCGTACAGGTGCACGATGACTTCCGTGTCGGTGGCCGTCTTGAATCGGTGCCCGCGGGCGACCAGCTCGTCTCTCAGCTCGACGTAGTTGTAGATCTCGCCGTTGAACACGACCCAGACCGAGCCGTCCTCGTTGCAGAGGGGCTGGTGACCGGCGCCCAGGTCGATGATGGAGAGCCGGCGCATGGTCATTCCGAACGCTCCGTCGACGTAGAAACCCTCGTCGTCGGGCCCGCGGTGGACCATGGCGCCGGCCATGCGCTTGAGGAGCCGCCGATCCACCGGCGCTCCGTCGAGGCGGTATTTTCCGGCGATGCCGCACATGGTCAGGCCACGCCGCGAGGCTGCGGAGCCGGCGCGCGACTCCAGAGCCGCGTGCCCGCCGCGACCACGCCGAGGACGAAGTCTCGCAGTCCCGACGTGGCCACGATGAAGTGGGCGAGGGTCATGTTGTCGTGCACGCCGATGCGCCGAAGCGCGTAAGGGTTGGGGCGCTCGTCGTTGAGCGCCTCGATCGTCGTCACCGCTCCCCGGTAGCCGGCCCGCCGCGCGGCCTTCATGACGCCGGCGGAGAACTCGCCGTGCGGATAGGCGAGCCAGTCCACGCGCGTACCCGTCCACTGCTCGAGACGGCGCTTGGACTCCGTCAACTCGTGCGCCAGCGCGTCGCGACTCAGAAGGAGAAACGAGTCGTGCGAGACCCCGTGGCTGCCGATCGTGACGCCACCCTCGGCCATGGCGCGGATCTCGGCGGGCGTCAGCGGCTCGGCGAAGGTCCCGCCCTCGGCCGGCGGCACGTCGAGCGTCGTGGCGAGCGACCACAGGGCCTCCTCGCGACGCGGCCGTGGCAGGCGCCGTAGCTCGTCCGACAGCGCCGCCAGCGTGACCCGCTGCTCCTCGACCGTGCGAATGGGAAACAGACGCTCCGTCCCTTCGATCCGGAACCGCAGGGTCGGCCGTTGCGCGGCGCCGAGGATGAGGCGCAGGCGATCCCACCAGAAGCCGCGCCCACCCCGGATGAAACCCGTGGGCACGAACAGGGTGGCCGGCAGCCGCAGCCGCTTGAGGATCGGGAAGGCGACCCGGTAGATGTTTCGATACCCGTCGTCGATCGTGAGGACCGCGCACGGTCGGTCCGGTGTCGGAGCGTGGCCCGGCTCGAGGAGGCGGTCCAGCGCCACCACGCGGTATCGCCGTGACACGTATTGCATCTGGCGCGCGAACCGCCTCGCCCGCACGTGCATCCCGTCGAAGTTCAGCAACGGCTCGGCGCACCCGGCGTGGACGCCGTGGTAGACGAGGACGAGGACCTTCCGCCGATTCAGACGGGCGGCAAGCCAGGCGAGCCCGCTGAGGACGAGAAGCCAGTAGACGATCTGCCTGCCCATATGCGTGGTCATGGGGATGCGTTACTCGCTGAGGGCCGCCGCCACGACGATCCAGTCGGCGAGGGCGTTGCCGAAGACGCGACGACCCATCCGCCGGACGATGCGGCTGAGACCCAGCGCCTGGCGGGAGAGTTGCCCTCGCACGCATGGCGAGAACAGCTCGATCCGCTCGAGGTCACGCGTCTTGTCGGCCCACTGGTATTTGTACGGCTCGTCGCCGTGGAGCAGGTCGTACTCGTCGGCGCCCTCCTCGATCGCGCTCTTGATCGCCAGCGCCATCGTGACCAACCCGACGCTCTGCTTGGCGAACGCGGGATCGAAGCCGGCCTGGTAGAAGGAGAACACCCCGCCGTACTGGTAGCCATGGAGCGCCGCCGCCGGTCGTCCATCCAGCCGGAGGATGAAGAGCCGCAGCCAGCCGAGCTCGAGGCCTGATCGGCTCACGTCGTCGTAGAACGCCCGAAGCGCGGCGGTGGCGAACGACTGCGAGCCCCCGCGCTCGCTCCAGCGCCGGTTGTGGAGGTCGATGAGCAGCTCCAGCGCCTCGCGGCGCTGCTCCTCCGAGGTCGCCTGCTCGAAACGGACGTCGAACTGCTTCGTCAGGTTCTTGAGCCGCCGCTGAACGTTGTACCGGTGGGCGGAGCCGAGCGAGGCCAGGTACGACGGCCAGGAGTGGCCGGACAACTTGATGAAGGGGCAGACGTTGATCCTGGAGGCCGAGGCGGTCCAGCCTAGCCGCCGCGCGAGGTCGCCGGCGAGCTGCGCGGCGGCGCTGACGTTCGCGGGAACGTGGCTGAGCTCCAGGACGGCCCCTGCGGCGGCGAGCGCGTCCGCCACGGCCGCCAGCCCCTCGCGCTCGTGACCGCGCCGGACGATCACGTCGAGATAGTCGGAGCCGGCAAGGCCGGTCCCCAGGAACTCCCGCGACGGCCACGGCAGCAGACGGCTCAGCGAGCGTGGACGCACGGCCAGCGGCGCGATCGCGATGAGCCGGCCGCCTCGGCGCACGGTGATCAGCGACAGACGGCGGCCCTCGGACAGGTTGCGCCACCACGCGAAGAGCCATTCCCAGGTGAGAAACACGCAGTTGGACGCGCTGGCCTGCAGCAGCTCGTTCCATTCCTGGCGCAGTGTCTGGAAGGTCGCCGTGTCCTCGATCCGCTGCACCACGATCGTGTCGTCGGCCGGCGTCTCCACGAAGGCGGGCCTCATCCTGGGCCGGGCGTTCACGGGGCTCCCTCGCCGGGGATCCCGCGCAGGCCCGGGGGACTCCGCCGAAGCCCGCAGCGCTGCAGGACGCGATCCACCTGCCCGCGGGCCGCCGCCCGCTCCGTCGGCGTCGGCACGCCGAGCGCCAGTAGCGACAGCAGATAGACCGCCGCGAACACGGCCGCGCTCGTCGCGAGGACCACGAGTGGCCCGGCGCCACCGACGAGGCCGCGGGCGGCGGCGGCGCCCAGGCCGGCCACCACGGCGGCGCCGGCCAGCTTGCCGACGTCACCGAGCAGCGGGAGATCGTGCCACGAGACGTTCAGCGCGCGTCCCAGGACGACAGCCAGGACGACCCGGTCGAGCGCATTGACCACCACCACGACGACGACAGCGCCGACCAGCATCAGATGCGAGGCGGCGAGCCACGCACCGATCGCGAGGACGCCGAGAATGATCACACGGAGCCGGAGCAGCAAGGGGATGTATTCGGGGTAGGCGCGGAGGACGGGATCGGACACGCTGGTGAGGAGGCCGAGCGGTATCAGCGCGAGGTTGATCGCGAAGATCGGCCAGCTGTCGGCGTACCTGACCGTGAACAACACCGTGAGGAACTCGCGGCCGGCGACCAGGAGGAAGGCGCAGAGCGGGAAATGAATGGCGGCCATGACCCGCATGAGGCGCGCGCTGAGCTGCACGATGTCCGACGCCCTGCCCTCCAGCTGCAGGCGGCTGACCGCCGGAATCATGACGGAACCGACGGACTCGCTCAGGATCGACAGGAAGGGCAGCTGGAAGCATCCGACCGCGTAGATGGCATATGTGGCCGCGTCGAAATAGTGCGCGATGAAGTAGCTGGGCAGGTCACCCTGGACGACCGAGAGGATGGCCGCCGTGCCGAGCGGCATCGCGTACACGAGCTGCGCCCGCATCAGCGACCAGTCGGGCCCGCGGCCGAATCCCGGGAACCGGGTCGTGAGGTACCAGAGCAGGATCGCCGCCTGCAGGAGACCCTGCACGATCGCCGCATAGACGAGCGCCTCGATGGACGCGAAGACGAGCGCGGCCCCCACCAGCAGCAGCGTCTTCGTGAGGGTCAGGATCACGATGAGCAGCGACGCGGCCTGGACGTCGGCGTCCGCCAGCGCGAGCAGCTCGAGGAACGAGAAGGCGACCATCAGGAAGACGAGGATCGCGACGGGGCCGGCCAGCGCGGCCAGCGTCGGGTCGTGGAACAGCGCCTCGAGGATTGCGGGTTGCCACAGCAGCACCAGCGCCGCCAGGCCGCCGACCACGACATAGAAGAGCAGGATGTTGAACGCCACGCGGGATCGCCGGGTCGGATGTCGAGGCAGGAAGTAAAAGCCGCTCATCACGAAGCCGAGGGGCAGGATCGTCAGGGCGCTGCCGACGAGGAGGAAGAGCTGCTTGTACACCCCGAACCCGGTCTGGCTCAGGTGCCGGACGAGGACCAGGGGGAGCGCGAAGGCCACGGCGAAGACCACCGTCTTGGCGGCCATGAGCCAGAGCGCGTTGCGGGCGAGGGAGGTGTTCATCCGCGCGGGCCCCGCCACGCGCCGGCGACTCCGGCCGCGGGAGCGTCGAGAAAGAGACGGCACCACGTCTCCAGCACGATCAACGACCAGATCCACGTGCTGTAATCGCGCCGGCCCGTCGCATGGTGGCGCAGCATGCGCGTCAGGGCGTCCTTGCGGAAATAGCCGCGCGCGAGACTCTGCCGGTCGAGCAGGATCTCCTCCGCGAAGGGCCGGAGCGTCTTCCGGAACCAGAGATCTTTCGGAATGCCGAAGCCCTGCTTGGCCTTCGTCAGCGTGGCGGCGGGCAGCAGCCGTTCGCCGACCTTCCGGAGCAGATACTTGCTCAGCGTCCCGCGCAGCTTGAGGGAGACGGGCAGGGTCGCCACGTACTCCACCAGCGTGTAGTCGAGCAGGGGCGCCCGCACCTCCAATGAGTTGGCCATGCTCATCCGGTCGACCTTCGTGAGGATGTCGGCCGGCAGGTACTGGAGCGTGTCGAGGTATTGCGAGCGGCTGACGGGGTCGAGCCGTCCGGCCTCCCGCGTCAGCCGCCGCGAGCGTTCGAACGGATCGTATCCGTCGAGCTGGGCCATGAGTTCGTCCGTGACGAGCTGGTCGCGGATGTACGGGTAGACGCCCACGTTCGGCGCGATTCCGTCGTCCCCGAGTCGGCCGGCCGCATACACGGCGTTCCAGCCCGGCCAGGTGAACGGCACCGCGCGACTGAGTGACGGCAGCACGCCGCGGCGGATCCAGCCCGGGATCCGACGCAGCCGGCGCCACTGGTCCAGCTGCTGGTATTGCACGTAGCCCGCGAACACCTCGTCACCGCCGTCTCCGGAAAGCGCCACCGTGACGTGCTGCCGAGCCGCCTGGCACACGTAATACGTGGCGAGCGCGGAGGAGTCCGCGAACGGCTCGTCGAGATGCCAGACGAGATCGGGCAGGACGTCGAGCGCTGCCGGCTTGACGATCATCTCGTGGTGATCGGTGCCCAGGTGGCGTGCCACGCGGCGAGCATCCTCGAGCTCCGAGTAGTCCGTTTCCTCGAAGCCGATGGAAAACGTCTTCACGGGGCGCGACGAGAGCTCCGCCATGAGCGCCACGACGGTGCTGGAGTCGAGCCCGCCACTCAGAAAGGCGCCGAGCGGGACGTCGCTGATCATTCGCCGCCTGACCGCCTGGCGCAGCAGCTGGGTGGCCTGCTCGGTCGCCTCGGCCTCGCCGGGCGGGCGCGGGGACGGCTCGAAGCGGAGCCGCCAGTACGGCCGGCGGCTCACGTGCCCGGCGTGGACGACCACGGTCTCACCGGGCTCCACGCGATGCACGCCCTCGAGGATGGCCTGCTCGCCGACGATATAGCCGTAGGCGAGGTACTCGTGCAGCGCCCGGAGATTGACCGTGCGCTCGACGCCCCCGAACGCCAGCAGGGCTTTGATCTCCGAGGCGAACAGCACGCGCTGAGCGTCCCGGTAATAGAACAGGGGCTTCTTGCCGAGACGGTCGCGCACGAGGACCAGCCGGGACGCCCGGCGGTCCCAGAACGCGCACGCGAACATCCCGTTGAGCCGCGCGAAGGCCTCGAGCCCTTCGTGGACGTAGAGCGCAAGGAGCACTTCCGTATCCGACCGGGTGCGGAACACGTGGCCCCGCTGCTCGAGCTCGGTTTTCAGCTCCGGGTAGTTGTAGATCTCGCCGTTGTAGCTGACGCACACCTGGCCGTCCGGCGTCTCCATCGGCTGCTGGCCGCCCGCCAGGTCGATGATGCTCAGCCGCCGGTGCGCGAATGCCACGGGTCCGCACTCGTAGAATCCCTCCTCGTCCGGACCCCGATGGCTCAGGACTTCGGCCATCCGATGCAGGCCCTCGCGGGACGGTCGACGTCGCGGATCGAGCTCGAGAACGCCGCTGATTCCGCACATGGTCAGCTCCCACCATCCTGGAAGCACATCCACCACTCGCCATCGAGTCGCGAGACCAGCGCGTTGCCGCGCTGGACGGCGTCGACCAGCTCGCGCCGGCGCGAGTGGACGAGCACGGGGGATCCGCGGCCGTGGAACAGGCAGTGCCGGGCCCGGAGTTCGTCGAAGAACCTCGGCTCGAGCCTCCCGGACACCGCGGTCGCGCCGTCGCGCCACGCGCCGTAGAAGAGATGGTCGAGCACCGCACCGAGGTGATCGGGCCGACCGGCGACGTGGAGGACTTCACTGTTGCCGCCCGCCCGGAGGTAGTAGAGATACCAGCCGATGATCTCGGCGTCGGCGTTGCGGACGAGCACCTTGCGGAGCTCCCCCGACGACACCTTCTGGTCGGCCATCTCGAGCAGCCACTTCAACGATCCGCGGTCGTACTCGGGTCGGAGGGCGGCGCCCTGGAGGAACTGCTGCGAGTAGTCCACGATCGCGTCGACCGTCAGCTCCTCTCCCGACGCTGACGTCGTGGGCCGCAAAGGGCTCCGGCGCAGGCGCGTGGCGACCGCGTCGAGGACGGCACAGAACGGCGCGGCGGCGGCTGCCGCCAGCGGTGCGTGCGGGCTCACGAGAGAGAGGCCGTAGCGCAGCGGGCGGAGCGGACGTGTCCAGTGGATGCTGTGCAGTGGCGAGTCGGTGCCGCCGACGGCTTTCCAGAGCTTGACCGACTCGTGGCTGGCGCCGTCCGTCATTGAGAGATCCTGAGGGCCGGACAGGAACGCCTTCTGCAAGAGCAGTCCCGTGAGACCGCGATAGTGAGGCTCGACCATGTACTGCGAGCCGATCGCGACCTTGATGGACCGCCCGTTCCACGACATCCTTCGCGGGAGCACTCCGAGGAATCCGACGATACGGCCGTGTCCTTCTTCGGCGACCAAGGACGGCAGGGTGTCGTCGTACCAGGGGTTCTCGAGAAACACCTTGCCGAGATACCGTCGTCGGTTCTCCATGCTGAGGCGACGGCTCCCGCCCAGAATGCTCTCGTGCAACTCGGCAACGCGCGGAACGTCGCCGAGGACGAACGGGCGGATGCGGCTCACGCGGTGGGTCATTGTCGACTATCTCGATGGAACCCGGCGAAGCCAGATCTCTCGCCAATAGCTGACTTCGCAACGTGAGCACCCGCCCAGCTTCAGGTCGTCACATCCGCACACGGACCCTTCCAGACGCACGGTGTTGCGGAGCTGACGCATCTCTCCCGTCCCATCGACGATGATCTTGTCGATCCGTCCATCGACCCGATGCTGACCGCCGCACAACCGGCGCATGTCCGGCGTGAAGTACAGACCGCGGTTGTAGCCGGCCTCGTTCAACGTCTCGCGGATGCTCGCCATCGATTTCACTTCGACCCAGTCGCCAGCCTTCAAATTCAGGCCGGCCACGGGCGTGGACGCGCTGCGTCCCCGCGCGTACTCACCACGAAGCCGTCGGCGGATCTTCCAGTACAGCCATGTCGCAATCCCGTGCGCCATCCCGAGGATCGTGCGGTTGCCGGCACGGACTTCGCTGACGCAGGTGCGGAGCTGTTCCCGCCGCGGCACGTCGAGGGTTGCGTTCAGTAGTTCGCTCGCCTGACAGAAGTACGTCTGCGGCCCGGTCGAGGTCTTGAGGCAGGCTCGCAGCCGCTGGCGAGCCTCCGGCTCCACCCTGGGCTGGACGGCCGCCGGCTCGACTTTGCGGAGCCACGCTTCGCGCCAGAAGATCAGGCACGCCTTCTGACAGCCGTCGTGCGCGGCGCCGGAGCAACGGACGCCATCGAGGGTGACGACGTCATCGCCCCTGAACCTCCGCATCGCGTCGTACAGGTTCAGTCCCGTGTAGCAGGTCTTCAGAACGCGCCTGGACACCGAGAAGCGCTTCCCGCAGAGCTCGATCATCTCCGGCATGAAGGGCAGGTGGTCCAACGTGCCGTCGACGTCCAGCGTCTGGAGGATCTCGTCCGGCGCCCTCACTTCCACGAGGTCGCCGGGACGAAGTCGCGTAGTCAGCGGAGTCACAGCATTCCTGCCGAGTCGACGATCAAGTTCAGCATCAACGGAGATCCGCCCGTCAGTCCCACGACCCGGAGGATCTTGTTCCAGACGCGCAGGCCAAAGACCAGCGACAGCGGCACCGTGTGGCGGACGACGGCGACCTTTCTGATGCGCCTGGTAACGCGCCATATCGCCGAGGTCCCGGCCGGGAAGAAGGCCATGTCGCCGGGGGCGAGCCGGCGCTCTTCGCCCTCCTCAGTGGTGATGAAGGCCTCGCCGGAGAGGACGACGAGCGTCTCGTCCTCGTTGTAATGCCAGGTGAAGCGCCCGGGTGTGCAGTCCCAGGCGACGATGTAGGAGTTGCGGTCGTCCGTTCTCACGAACTGCTTCCTCGTCGCCTCCGGCGTGCCCTCCAGGATCCAACTGGTCGGGATCGGGGCTGGGTCGAGGTCGGCGGTGGCTGCGGTGGCCATCACGATCGATTTGGGCATCGAGCTCTCCGGGTGTCGTCGCATCCTCGTCGCACACCGACGAGTGGGTGCTCCTCGCTCGTCGCGAGGAGAGGCTCGGCGTGGGTCTACCCCTGGATGATCCGGCTCATCGCGCCCACCACGTCCTCGATGTCCGACGCGGTTGTGCGGAAGCTCGTGATGCACGCGCGCAGCACGGGCGCGCCGGCACCGAGTCGCACCTCCGACATCCACGCGATCTGCTGGCGGTACAGCGCAGCCAGGAACTTCGTGGTGTCGAGGCCGTCCCGCGTGAAGCACACGAGCGGCAGCGGCGTCGTGTTGACGATCTGCCAGCCCGCGCTCGCGAGCGACTCGCGCAGCAGGTCGCCCATGCGGGCCTGGTGCTCGATCATCTCGACGTAGCCCGATTCGCCGTGGTGCGCGAGGGCCAGGAAGAGCTTCAGCCCGATGAACCGCCGGGACCACTGCACGGAGGCCGTGTACGGATCGACGGCCGGCCCGGCGGTCTTCCCCGGCATGTAGGAGGTCTCCGCGTGGAACGCCTCGCCGACGGCGGCGGCATGCCGGCAGAAGAACATCCCGGCGCCCATGGGAACCGAGAACCACTTGTGCGCGTCGCAGGTGATCGAATCCGCGGCCTCGATGCCGGCGAGATGGCCGCGCAGGCGGGGCGAGAGGATCGCGGCGCCGCCCCACGCCGCGTCGACGTGGAGCCAGAGATTCTCCGACCGGCAGAAACGCGCCAGCTCCGGCAACGGGTCGATCGCGCCGGCGGCCGTGGTCCCGGCCGTGCCCACCACCATGAAAGGCGCGAATCCGCGTCGACGATCCTCCGCGACCTGCCGGGCGAGGTCGCGCAGGTCCATCGTCAGATTCCGTTCGGTCGCGATCGTGCGAATCGCCCGGCGCCCGAGCCCCGTCATGTGCGCGATCTTGTTGAACGAGTGGTGGGATTCGGTGGTGACGTAGATCGTCGGCGCCGGCAGATGCTTGAGGCCGTGCTCGCCGTAGCTCGGGAAGGCCCGCGTCAGAGCGACGATCACCGCGGAGAGATTCGCTTCCGCTCCGCCGCTCGTGAAGCTCGCGCTGGCGCCGGCGGGAAGGCCGAACTTGCTCGCCAGCCAGGCGAGGGTGTGCCGCTCGATCTCGTTCGCGGCCGGCGAGGTCCGCCAGGTCGCGAGCTGCGGGTTGTACATCGCCACCAGCGTGTCCGCCACGATCGACGCCGGCGTCACGCTCGGGTTGAAGAGGCCGAAGTAGCGCGGATGGGTGACGTGCACCTGCCACGTTCGCAGCATCGCCTCGACGTCGGCGCCGACCTCGTCCAGGTCGAGCGGCTTGCTGAAATCGTAGCGCGCGGCCAGGTGACCGCGGATCTCCTGCGGCGTCACCGACGGGACGATGGGGCCGACCGCGATCTCGGCCGCGAGCTTCTCCGCGACGCTCCGGATCTCGTCAAACGCCACGGCGGCTCACCCGGCTCGTCGCGCCTTCTGCGCGCACATGTACGTGAGCCAATTGCGATAGACGTGCGTCGCGGTCGAGCGCCACGTGTTGGTCACGGTCGCCGCCGCCAGGGCCGTCGGGAAGTCCGCGAGCACCTCCTCGCGCCGGTCCGCCAGCGCGCGCGCGCGCAGGGCCGTCAGGGCGGCCGCGGTTGCCTCGTCGAAATAGCCCTGCGGCATCGACGGATAGGTCTCCCGTTCCCCCGTGAGGAAGCGCTTGATGTCCCGCCGATATTCCAGCATCAGCGTGTGGGCCTCGTATTCCGGGTGGCCCTGGAAGAAGACGAACAGGCTCTTTCGCTCCTTCACGAACGCGTCGGCGCCCGCGGCGTCCGAGCGCGTGAGCACGCCGTAGCCGCACGCGCTCAGGGCGTCCTCCGGGATGTCGTTCCAGCGGGAATGCGGCATCCGGAGTCGGGCCGGCGCGTCGGCCGTCAGGTGGTGGTCGGCGACTCGCACGCACTCGAAGACGCCGAAGCGCTTGTCGTTGAGCGGACGCCGGTCGATGCCGTCGAGGTGCAGCAGCGCCGCATGCGTGGCCAGGCAGGAACAGACCGTCGAGTGCGTGTTGTCCTCGGCCCATTCCAGGACCCGGATCAGGCTGCCCCAGTACGGCTCGTCCCGAAGGTTCGGTAAACGGGGTTCCGTCCCGGTCACGATCAGGCCCTCGAGGTGGCTGTCCCACAGATCGTCGAGCCGGGAATAGAAGCGGCTCACGTAGTCTCGGCCCCACTCCGTTCGCGGAACGTCCGGCAAGGCGTAGGGCTTCAGGCGCACCACGATGCCGTCAGCCGCGGCGCCGAGCAGAGCGACGAACTGGCGTTCGGTCGACTGGAGGGCAGGGTCGGGCATGTTGTTGATGAGGCCGATCGTGATGCAGTTCGGATCCGGTTCATGGAACTCGACCGGTGAATTCTCGGGCAGGCCGTCCGCTCCCGCGAACAGGCCTGGCCTCGACTCTCGATCCAAACAGATAGGCATCAGAGTTCCTCCCCGGGATCAGCCACGGCTAATCGGCCGCCAGCATTCCGTGGTCGGATCCCGTCGCGTCGAGGGCCTGATCGAGGTCGCCGATGATGTCGTCGATGTGCTCGATGCCGACGCTGAGGCGGATCATCTCGGGCCGCACCCCGGCCTTGCGTTGCTCCTCGGCCGACATCTGTCGATGGGTGGTCGAGGCGGGGTGGCACGCGAGGGATTTGGCGTCGCCCATGTTGACGAGCCGCTTGACGAGCCCGAGCGCGTCGTAGAACTTCTTGCCGGCTTCGAAGCCTCCCTTGATCCCGAAGGTCATGAGGGAGCAGGCGTGGCCGCCGAGGTAGCGTTGGGCGAGCGCGTGGTAGGGACTCTCCGGGAAGCCCGCGTAATTGACCCACTCGACCCGGCGATCGCCGCGCAGGAATTCGGCGACGCGCCGGGCGTTCTCCACGTGGCGCTCGACCCGCAGGGCCACCGTCTCGATGCCCTGCAACAACAAGAACGCGCTCAGGGGCGACAGCACGGCGCCGGTCGTCCGCTGATAGACGCTGCGGCAGCGCGCGATGTAGGCGGCCGCCCCGAAATGGTTGACGTAGACGAGGCCGTGATACGAGGCGTCCGGCTCGTTGAACATCGGGAACCGGCGGGCGTGGTCCCGCCAGGGGAAGCGCCCGCCGTCGACGATGATGCCGCCGAGGGTGGTGCCGTGACCGCCCATGAACTTCGTCAAGGAATGCACCACGACGTCGGCGCCATAGTCGATCGGCTTCAAGAGGATCGGCGTGGCCACCGTGTTGTCGACGATGAGCGGCACGCCGTGTTGGTGGGCCACGCGAGCGAGCGCCTCGAGGTCGCAGATGTTGCCCGCCGGGTTCCCGACGCTCTCGCAGAAGACCGCCCGCGTGTCGTCGTCGATCAGGGCCTCGATGGCGGCGGGCTGATCGGACTCCGCGAAGCGGACGGTGATGCCCTGGCTGGGCAACAGGTGAGCGAACAGGGTGTAGGTGGTGCCGTAGAGCTGCGGGACGGAGACGATGTTGGTGCCGAGCCCGGTGACGTTGAGCACCGCGTAGTTGAGCGCCGCCTGCCCGCTGCTCACGCACAGCGCGTCCACGCCGCCCTCCAGCGCGGCCACGCGCCGCTCCAGCACCGCCGTCGTGGGGTTGCTGATGCGGCTGTACCGAAAACCGTCGACTTCGAGGTTGAAGAGGGCGGCGCCGTGGTCGGCGCTGTCGAACGCATAGGCGACCGTCTGATAGATCGGGACGGCCACCGACTTCGTCGTCGGATCGACGTCGTACCCCGCATGAATGGCGATCGTCTCGCTTCTCATCTGCTCACCTCCGCGGGGACGGCCATGCCGATTACCAACGGATCCGGCCGCGCTGGATGCGGTCGTATGTGGTCTGGTCGAGCCGGACGAACGCATGGCGGTCCGGGTCGTCGAAGTAGATGGCGTCGTCGGTGCCGGCCGGGTCGTAGCCCTGGCGGACGGACTCGCTCTTGGTGTGCTTGAAGGTGGCCGTCACGTCCATCGCGCTCCGGATGCGCAGGAAGAGCGGGCGCGCGTAGTCGGGCAGACAGCGCACGAGGTGGGCACGGAAGGCAGCCAGGTCCAGCCCGGCGCCGGCGTCGGCGACGAGCGCGGCCATACCGGCCCGGCCGTCGGTCCCGGGAAGGGCCACGCCATAGACGTGGGCTTCCCTGACGGCGGGGAAGGCGCAGATCGCCTCCGCGACCTCCGAGGTCGCGACGTTCTCGCCCTTCCAGCGGAACGTGTCGCCGATACGGTCGACGAAATAGAAGTAGCCGTCCGCGTCCCGTCGCATGAGGTCCCCGGTGCGAAACCACGCGTCCCCCGGCTCGAAGACGCCGCGCAGGATCTTGCGCTCGGAGTCTTCCTCGCTCGTGTACCCCTCGAATCGCCGGCCCGCGTTCGACGGCTCCTCGAGCACCTGGCCGATCGCCTCGCCGACCTCGTCCGGCGCGCAGCGCACGCAGAAGCCCGCCTCATTGCGGACGGGCTCGTTCCTGGCGACGTCGAATCGCACCAGGGCGGCCGGGAATCGATGCGCGAGGAACGCGGGGATGCGCCCGATGGCCCCGGGCTTGCCCTCGACGTTGACCATCGACACGTTGCCCTCGGTCGAGGCATAGAACTCCAGGATCTGGGGAATGCGGAAGCGGGTCTTGAAGTCGTTCCAGACGTCCGGCCGCAGCCCGTTGCCGCAGGCCAGCCTGATCCCGTGCTGCGTCTCGTGGGGCGCGGGCTCTGTGTGGACGAGATACCGGCAGAGCTCGCCGATGTACTGGAACAGCGTGCAGTCCCAGCGGATCACGTCGGGCCAGAACTGACGGGCGGAGAACTTGTCCCGGATCACCACGGAGCCGCCGCCCACCAACACCGCGCCCGTCGCCAGCACACCGCCGACGCTGTGGTACATCGGCAGGCAGTTGTACATCCGGTCGCTGGCGCGCGTGTCCATCATGCCGGCGAACCAGTGACTCCACTGCATCAGCCGAGCGTGGCTGACCCGGGCGGCCTTGGGCAGGCCGGTCGTGCCCGACGTATAGATGTAGAGCGCACGATCCTCGATGGTTGTCGGCCGCGCCTCGGCCGCGCCGAGCGCGTCGCCCGCGAGCCGCTCGATGTCGCCGTCGATCCGCGGGAAGTCGCCGGGACTGTCGCCGTGCGCCCAGATCCTCGGCGCGCCGGCGAGGTCCGGCAGCGCGCGGGTGAACGGCTCGAGGAGCTCCGCGGCCACGATGACGTGCCGGGGCGCGACGAGATTGACGGCGTGCGCGAGCGCGGCCCCCGACAGGTTGGTGTTGAGCAGCGCAACGACGCCGCCGATGCGGGTGATGCCGAGCCAGATCGCCATGTACTCGGGCCGGTTCAGCATGAACAGGCCGACGACATCCCCCTTGACGAGCCCCCGGTCGAGCGCCCAGCGGGCGTATCGGTTGGAGCGCGTCGCGAGGCCGCGATAGGTCAGGCACTCGCCCTCGGAGAGCAAGGCCGGCGCCTCCGCGAATCGCTCGGCGAGCTCTTCGATCACCGCCGGCAGGATCCGATGGGGCGTCGTGGTGATCGGCGCCGTCAGCTCGAGCGCGCGCAGCCACACCCTCGTGGGGCCGGCCGATCGCGCCGCCGGTCCGCCGTCGCGGATCGTCACCGACCCGGGCGCGTGCTCGCGGATGGTCGTCATGCCGTGTTGCCCGCGTCGACCGTGAGCACGGTGCCCGTGATGCTCTTCGCCGCGTCGCCGAGCAGGAACTCGACGGCGCCCGCCACGTCGTCGACCTCCGGGAGGCGGCGCAGCGCGCTGCGCCGCACGATCTGCTGGCGGTGCTCGTCGTCGAGTCCATGCGTCATGTCGGTGTCCAGGAAACCGGGGGCGATCGAGTTCACGGTCACGCCCATGCGCCCGACCTCGCGCGCCAGCGAGCGCGTGAAGCCGAGCATCGAGGCCTTGGTCGCGCCGTACACCGAGAGGCCGCTGTATCCGGTGAAGCCGACGATCGACGCGACGTTGACGATCCGCCCGCCGCCGTCGGCCATCATGGCGCGCACCACGTATTTCGTCAGGACGATGGGCGAGAGCGTGTTGATCCGGACGAGCTGCTCGATCTGCGCGTTGGGCATGAGAGCGAGCACGCCGTCGAACCCGACGGCGGCGTTGTTGACCAGCCCGTAGATCGGCCCGTGCGCGTTGCGCAGCGACTTGACGAGCGTGGCAATCGCCGCGGTCTCGGCCAGATCGAACGGCACGAAGTGGAACGATCCGGGGTGGGCGCGCTCGGCCTCCTCCATCGCCAGCGTCAGCTGGTTGGTCTCCTTCCGGGCGAGCGCGATGACGCGATAGCCGGCTCGGGTGAGCCGGCGAGCGAGGCCCAGACCCAGGCCGCGACTGCCGCCCGTCACGATCACGTTACGCATCGTGACGCACCAATTTGCCGCTGGGCGTCACGGCCAGGGCCGACACGAAGCGAATCGCCGCCGGTACCTTGTGCCGGGCTAGCGTCTCGCGACAGCGCTGCATGATCTCGTGCTCGAGCTCCGCCACCCGTCCGTTCGCGGCCTCGGGCTCCTCCCTCAGCACGACGTCGGCGACCACGAGCGCGCCCGTGATGGGATTCTTTCGCGTCCGCACGAGCGACATCCTCACGTGAGGATGGCCATTGATGACGGCCTCGACTTCCTCCGGGTGAACCTTCGAGCCGCCGACGTTGATGATCCCGCCTCGACGGCCGACGAAGTGATAGCGGTCGCCGCGGCGTTCGAGCATGTCGCCCGTGTCGACGAAGCCGTCGCGGTCGGCGAGCGGACCGTCCTCGTGGCCCAGGTAGCGGCTCGCCGTGCGCGCGGAACGGATACGGAGCGAGCCGTCTTCGACTTTCATCTCCACGTCCGCGTTCTGCCGCCCGATCAGGCTCGCCGGAAAGCCCGCGAGGCCGTCACCGACGTCGAAGGCCACACCCGCCTCCGTCGACGCGAAGGCATGGGTGATGCCGGCGTTCGGGAAGAAGGCCCGGAGATGGTCGAGGATGGCCTGGTCCGCGATCTCTCCCGACAGCCGGACGTATCGCGGCGTGATCCGTCGTACGGACGGGCTCATAAGGGCGCGCCGCCAATGGGAGGGCGTCCCGGAGATGTGGGTGACGCCGTGCGCGCCGGCTCTGATCAGGAAGTCCGCGGTCGACTCCTGGGCGCTGGACAGCACCATCGAGCCTCCGCCGAGGAGCGCGCGCAGGAAGATCTGCAGGCCGCCATACCGTCGGATGTCGTAGAACGTGCTCCACACGGCAGGGTCGCCCGGCGACCTCCCGCCGCGCATCGCTCCCGAGAGGCTCGCCAGCGTGTGCACGACCATCTTCGGCCGGCCCGTCGTCCCGGACGTCAGGAGGATCCATTCCGTCTGGTATCGTTCCGTCCGCTCGCGGGCTGCCGGCGCGATCTTCGGGGTGCACGTAACGACGGTTCCAATCCCTGGAGCCCCACCGCGGGGTGCCGTCTGATCGGACACGAGTGCATCCACCGCCGCCGTCGCCGCCACGAATGGCAGATGCTCGGCAGGCAGATCGGGAGGGCAGAGAACGAGTCGGCGCGCGACGGCATCGAGCTCGATGAGGGCCAGCGCCGCCGAGAGCTGATCCCTGGTCGTGACGAGTACTGAGCACCCGCGGAGTTCCTCGAGCCGACCTCCGAGACTCGACCCCCGGACCAGATCGCTCAAAGTGACACTCGCATCGGCTCCCCAGAGAGCGCGGTCGGAACGGTGCCCCGCGGCGCTCAAGGTGCTCCACAGCGAGCCGCCGTCAGTGTGCGGCATCTTCGTAGACATGATGAAGTGGCCCCTGGTCACAGTTAGTCAGCATTTTCGGAGGCACTGAGCGGATCAACTCCCAGCGCAGCTGCGAGAGCGGAATCAGCGATCTGCTATCCCTTTGAGTTCAGGGGTCATGATGAAATCATATTTGTTGCGCAAATTGACGCCGGCGTCGAGCTCGAGCGGCCTTGTTTGAACGTACCGCAGCCGCAGCTGCTTGGCGATCATCATTACATGGATCTGCATCTCCATCCGGGCGAATGACTCGCCGATGCAGTATCTCGGGCCCGCGGAGAAAGGAAACATCGCTCGCCGATGTCGATCCTGTGAATGCTCGGGACTAAAGCGATCTGGATTGAAGCGATCCGGATCCTCCCAGAGGGAAGGGTGCCGCTGGACGAAGTAGGGTGGAATATAAATTTCGGTTCCGGCGGGAACGAAATAGTCACCGAGGTAGTCGTCTTTCAGCGCCTTGCGCGTCATCAGCCAGCCGGCTGGATACAAGCGCAGCGACTCTTCGATGATCTGCCGCGTATAGGCGAATCTCGCCAGATCGTCAAGCTCAGGGGACTCGCTCCCGAGGAAGTTGTTGAGTTCGTTCGACAGCTTCTCCTCGACGTCGGGGTGCTGGGAAATCAAATACCAGGTCCAGTTCAAGACGCTGGCAGTGGTTTCGTGTCCGGCGACAATGAGGGTCATGACCTCGTTGATCAGTTGGCGATCCGGCATCGCTTGGCCGCTGTGCTGGTCGCGCGTCTCCATGAGCATGCCAAGAATGTCGGTGAACGTGGCGTGTTCTTTCCGCCTTCGGTCGGCAACCTGCAGGATGATCTTTCCCAAAGATCTGAACGCACCGGCGAACTCCATGTTGCGCGCCGACTCTTCGGAGAGGAGATTGAAATGCGAGCTGACCTGCTCGTAGTCGTCTCCAAAGATGGAAACGAGCACCACCTCGAGGACCATGTGGCTGACGTCGTGGGTGACGTTAACACTCTCTCGCTTTCGCGCTGCCTCCTCCCATTTCTTCAGCAGCACGCTGTTGGCTGTTGTCATGACCTTGATCAAGGCGCCAATCGCTTTGCGGTGGAACGCGGGTTGGATCATCCGCCGCTGACTTTTCCAAAACTCGCCCTCGCTCACCATGAGGCCATTGCCGAGAAGTAAGGCAACACGTTTGATGGCCTGCCCCTTCACGTAGTTCTGCCAGTTTTCGACGAGTACGTGCTGCGTGTACTGCGGGTCACTGATCACGTACACGCTGGTGCCGTAGATCGACGCTTTATAGATGTCTCCGAATTGCTTGAACTGATGGCCCAGCCAGTCCAAAAGCTCTTGAGTCGTGCTGTACTCCTCTTCCGGTCCTGGTGGGATCTGGCCGCGTCTGGCTGTCATCTCTTTTCTGCCTCCGGACGCCACGTCAGCTGACTTTCTCGGCAACCCGACCGCTGAGATTCACGTGTCGAAGCAGATTGCCCACTGGGACGCTCGCATCCGCGCCGCAACGAGTGCGGTCGGGGTACTCCACGGCCCTCACGGGACTCCACAGTGAGCCCCAATTACGGCGCGGCATCTTCGTAGAGCCTGATGAAGTCGCCCAGCGTCACGGGAAACTCGGCAGCGCTGCCTGAGCTGAACGGGTCGGTTCCCAGCGCATCCTCGAGCCGAGCGACGATGATGGCCAGGCAGAGAGAGTCGAGGCCCGAGTCAAGCAGCACGAGATCGTCGGCCAGCGGCGCCAGCGTCTTCTTTTGCTCTCTGGCGACCTCGGCGAACCGAGCGGTGACCGTGGACCGCACCGACACCGTCGTCGCCATCATGACCCCCCGACGCCCGTGGTGATGATGCGTTGGATCAGTGCTCGAAGGAGCTCGACGCCCGTGAGCAGCTTCGGCTCCGGCTCGAGGTCGGGCGCGAGCGCCATCTCGGCCTCGAGCGCGCGGAAGAGCTCTTGCGTGTGGACGACGTCGCAGACGCCGTGGACGTCCGTGTATTCGTACTCCGACGAGCCCTGCCGCTTGGCGAGGTCCGCCAGATAGGGCATGAAGCGCGTGATGAAGCCTTCGAAGAAGGCCATCATGAGCACGATCTTGACGGCCGACAGCTGTCCCACGAAGCGGCGGACGTTCTCGAGATGCCGATAGACGGCGAACGAATCCAGATCCGTGGGAACGGCGTGAGCGGCGATGGCGAACCTTCGCAGCATCCCTGGATGGTTGTCTCGGACCTCTTCCCGAAGGTTGTCCTGGATGATCGCGTGGGCTTCCGCCGACGCGACCGCGAGGTAGGCGCCGGTCATCCAGTAGATGAAGTTGCCTTCGAGCACGGCGCTGTAGCGCGCGATGATCCCGCGCCGTTCGTCGGCAGTGAGCCGTTCCGGATCCGGGCACGACGCGAGGAGATCGTGGACCGCGCGGTCGATGTGTTCCTGCATCGGCGCTGTACGAGTCAGCGGCTTTGCCTCCATTACGAACTCCTCTCCCGGTCGCCGTGCGTCGGCGAACACGTGGTAAATGCTTCGAGGGATGGGATGACTCCTCCCGTCACCGCGGCCTAGCGACGGACGGGCCTCCTGAGGCCGGGGCGCCAGCGAGCCCGTCGCACGGCGACGTTCGAGCAGGCTGGCGTAGAGGGCCTCGGTCTGTCGCACCATGTCGTCGAGCCCGAAATGCTGGATGACCCGCTCTCGGCCGGCCTGGCCGAGCCGCCAGGCGAGGTCACGGTCCTCGAGCACCAGACCGATGGCCCGGGCCAGAGCCGCCGGGTCGCGCGGAGCGACCAGCAGGCCGGTGGCCCCGTCCTCGACGGCTTCCGGAATGCCTCCGACCCGTGTGGCCACGACGGGGACGCCGGCGGCCATGGACTCGAGCGCGGTGTTGGGGATGCCCTCGCTGAGCGAGGGCAGCACCGAGACCGCCACCTGGGACAGGACGTCCGCGACGTCGTTCCGTACCCCGGTGAAGACGACGCGCCCCTCAAGCCCCAGACGCCGCGCCATCGCCTCCAGCTCGCGCCGGTAGTCGCGCGGCTCCTTACGGCCGTCCTTGATGAACGTCCCACCGCCCACCAGCGCGAAGCGCGCGCGCGGGAAGCGCTGGGCGACGCCGACGGCGGCTTCGAGGAAGTACTCGAGACCCTTGATGGTGCCGAGCCGCGCCAGCACCGCGACGATCGGAGCGTCCGCCGGTAGCGCGAAGGCCAGCCGGAATCGCGGCCCACCGTCCGCCGTGCCTCGGAGGCTTCTGACGTCGATGCCGTTGCGGATCACCCTGATCTTCGCGGCGTCGTACCCCTCGGCGACGAGCGACTGTCGGATCGCCTCGGCGTTCGTCAGAACGCAGTCCGCCAGGCGGCAGACGTATCGGTGCACGCGCCGCTGAAGCGGCGTGTACATCTCGCCCATGCTGCGGATGGATGCCACCACGACGGGCATGCGGGCGAGCCGGCCGGCCGGGACGGCGAACACGTTGCCGTAGAAGTTGTAGCTGTGAACGATGTCAACGCGGTGCCGGCGTATGTCGTTCGCCAGCCGCGCCTGCTGCCGCAGCGCTCTCAGATCGTAGAAGCGCTTGATGGCGTACGGCGTCACCGGGATGCCGCGCGCCTCGAGGAACGGCAGGAACCGGCCGGTGCGATTGAAGCAGGCGAAGCGGACGGCGAATTTCGAGAGATCGAGCCGGTCGACCAGGTTCATCACCTGGCCTTCCGTCCCTCCCTCGGCGAGGACGGGCAAGAACTTCAAGAGATTGATAGGTGGCACGGCCCTATCTCCTACCGCGCTCCGGGGGGCGCGCTCCGGACTCGTGGACGGCCATCACGGCGACGGCCAGTCCCGCGATGTAATAGAACTGAAAGTGGTACGCCACCGGCGAGAAGAACGCGGAGATGGCGAAGGACAGCAGACTCGTCTTGACCCCGGCCGCGAGATAGAAGAGGTCGCGCGACTCCGGGCTGGCGGCGGTGCGACGCTGGACGAGGTGCGCGCGCTTGATGCTCCCGAGGAAGATCAGGAGGAAGAGGGTCAGGCCAGGAAGGCCGAGGTCGGTCGCGTACTGCAGATAGACGTTGTGGATGTTCATCCAGGCGGGCGACAGACCGGTCTCGTTGATCGCGAGAATGTTCATGCCCAACCCGGCGCCGACGATGGGGTGCGCCAGCACGTAGTGCACCGCGGCCACCTGTTGCGCGTATCGTTCCTGGGCCGAGCCGGTCGCGTCGGCCTCCATGTTGGTGATGGTCGACAGACGCGTGAGGTAGCTCGCGGGCAGCAGCGGCAGGGCGCTGACGACGACGATCAGCGCCGCGTAGGCCCACCCGCGTTCCGGCCTCCGCGAGACCGTCCAGAAGTACGTCCCCAGGATGGTGGCGAGGCTCAGGAAGCCTGCCCGCGAGAACGTCACGATGACCGAGGCGATCTGCAGGCCGACGCTGAGGAGCAGCAGGGCGCGCAGCAGCGGCCGCCGCGTGATCAGGACGAGGCCGATGGCGAGGGGGATGATGAGATTGAGGATCAGCGCGAGGTCGTTGGGATTGGCGGTCAGCGCGGACTCGTAGCCGGTGATTCGGGCCGCCGAAAGACTGTCCCCGCCGAAGATATACGCGCCCGAGAGGAAGTTCTTCACGCCGGTGAAGGCGATCGGCACCGCCATCAGTGTCATCCCTCCGACGATCAGCCGGAGCCGGGCCACGCTGTTCACGGTGTTGGCGATGAGCAGAAAAATCGCCAGGGTCTTCGAGTACAGGTCGGCGAGCACGCCGAAGCTTCCGCCGGGCCAGAGGCCCAGGGGCATGGTGGCGAGCACCCAGGCGAGCAGGTAGCCGACGCGGCGGACCTCGGGGGCGAGAATCGTGAGCGGCTGCCCGCGCCGGAGCCGGTCGTAGACGTAGGTCCCGATGGCCACGCCGGCAACGAGGAACGCGAGCCGGAAGGTGGCGAGGACGGGGAAGTAGTTCTGGGGCGCCAACAGCATGATGGCGGTGAAGGCCATCAGGGCCCAGAACGGAATCGGACTGTCCGAGGCCGCGACGTCCCCCCGCTCCGACCCCGCGGTCGCCGTGACGTTCGCCGGCGTCGCATCCGGTTGCCACCAGGCCCGAGTCGGCGCCGTGCTCATGCGCCGCTTCCGGAGAGCGCCGGGGCCGGCGCCATCGACTCCGGCGCCCGGGCGCGACGAGCCAGACGCTCCGCCAGGAGGAGCTGCACGATCCGACGCGCGGCGCCCCCGTCCCACAGCGGGGGTGGCGCGACCGGGCGTGGCGGATGCTCGAGGGTGTGGAGGGCTTCGCTCACGATCGTCTTCGCGCAGGTCCCGATCACACGGTTCGTGCCGTGGGTCACCGTGACGGGACGCTCCGTGGTGTCGCGCAGGGTCAGGCAGGGCACGCCGAGCATCGTCGTCTCTTCCTGGATGCCGCCCGAATCGGTCAGCACGAGGCGCGCCCGGCTCATCAACGCCACGAAGTCGAGGTAGCCGAGCGGGGGCCGGCAGATGAGTCCGCGGCCGGAACCCGGCGCCGTCGCCTCCGAGGCGAGCCGTGACGTGACTCGAGGGTGCACGGGAAAGACGATCGGAATGTGACGACCGATCTCGCGCAGGGCGCCGAGCAGATCACCGAAGACCCGCGGATCGTCGACGTTGGCCGGTCGATGCAGGGTCAGCACGGCGAACGGCGTCCCGGCGAGGCCGAGGCGGTCGACGATGGACGAGGTTCGCCAGCGCGGCCTGGACGCGAGCAGCGCGTCGGCCATGACGTTGCCGACGAAGTGGATCTTCCGCGGCGCGATGCCTTCACGGATCAGGTTCCTTCGGGCCCCCACCTCGGTGATGAAGAGCAGGTCCGAGATGGCGTCGGTCAGCACGCGGTTGATCTCTTCCGGCATCGCCCGGTCGAAGCTGCGCAGGCCGGCCTCGACGTGGACGACGGAAATCCCGAGCTTCACGGCGGTGAGGGCGGCGCCCAGGGTAGAATTGACGTCACCGACGACGAGCACGACGTCGGGGCGTGCCGAGATCAGCAGCGGCTCGAGGCGGCGCATGACTTCGGCGGTCTGGATCGCGTGAGAGCCCGACCCGACCTCCAGGTTGTGGTCGGCGGCCGGGATGTCGAGCTCCGCGAAGAACTGCTGCGACATGGCCTCGCCGTAGTGCTGGCCGGTGTGCACCAGCACGGGCGTGATGACGGCGTGCTGCCGCATCTCGCGGATGAGCGGGCCGATTTTCACGAAGTTGGGGCGCGCCCCAACGACGCTGACGATCCTCACGATCGGCGCCCCACCTACAGCGTCACCACGCGGTCGGCCGGGGGCTGCAGGCCCCAGGTGGCGTTCCGCGTGTCGACGACGAGCCGTGACACGTCGACGATCTGGCGATAGTCGAAATCGGCATGGTCGGTCAGGATCACGACGCAGTCGGCGGCGGCCAGCCGCTGGTCGGTGACCTCCACCGCTTTCAGCACCGTGCCCTCCACGTCGAGCGACGGCACGTGCGGATCGGCATACGAGACGAGCGCGCCCTTGTGCTGCAGCTCGGCGATGACCTCGAGCGCGGGCGATTCGCGGATGTCGGAGACGCCGCGCTTGTAGGCCACGCCGAGGACCAGGACGCTGGCGCCGTTGAGACAGCGCCGTCGGCCGTTCAGGGCCTCGGCCACCAGCTCGACGACGTAGACCGGCATGGCGCGGTTGATCTCGTCGGCCAGATGGAGGAAGCGAAACTCGTAGCCATTCAGCCGCATCTTCCAGGCGAGGTAGAAGGGATCGATGCCGATGCAATGACCGCCGACCCCCGGGCCCGGATAGAAGGGCATGAAGCCGAACGGCTTGGTGGCCGCCGCCTCGATCACCTCGCGGATGTTGACGCCCAGGCGGCGCCCCATGAGGGAGAACTCGTTGGCGAGGGCGATGTTGACGTTGCGGAACGTGTTCTCGTAGAGCTTGGCCAGCTCCGCCACCTTGGGGCTGGACACCTCGAGGACGCGCTTGATGATCTGGCTGTAGAGCAACGCCGCCATCTGGCTGCAGGCCGCGGTGACGCCGCCCACCACCTTGGGGATCTCGGCGAGGCCGAACTTCCCGTTGGCGGGGTCGATGCGCTCCGGGGAGAACGCGAGGAAGAAGTCGATGCCGATGCGGGCGCCGCGCGCCTCGAACATCGGCAGGAGCAGCTCCTCGGTGGTTCCCGGATAGGTCGTCGATTCCAGGATGACGAGCTGACCGGGCCGGAAGTGGGCGGCCACGTTCTCGGCGGCGGCGACGACGAAGGAGATGTCGGGATCCTTGGACTTCCGCAGCGGCGTCGGGACGCAGATGATGACGACGTCGCTGCGCTCGAGGGTCGAGGCCTCGGACGTGGCCTCGTAGCGGCCCGCCTCGATCACCGCTTTCAGGAGTTCGCTGTCGACGTCCGGGGTGTACGACTGGCCGGCGTTGAGCGCGATGACGCGATCGAGGTCGGTATCCAGCCCGGTGGTGTTGAAGCCGGCGCGGGCGAATTCCACCGCGAGTGGAAGGCCGACGTAGCCTTGCCCGATCACGGTGACGCGGGCGGAACCGTTCCGAATGCGATCGGCCAGACGTGACTCACTCATCGTTCACCTCGGTGGCCAGCTCCAGGACGGCCCGGGCCAGCTTTCGCGAATCGTGGCGGATTTTCGGGCCGTCCCCCAGGACGTCCCGCGCTATCGATCGGCACCCCAGCGCACGGAGCGCTTCGATGTCCACGCGGATCGGCATCGCGCCGTCAGCCGCGTAACGCTCGAGCGAATCGCGCGGAATGGGAGCCGTGTTCAGCAACACATCGTGGATGGGAGCGTCCGGCGCGTGGCGCCGGATCGCCGTGAGGCAGTCGACGGCGCCATAGCCGTCGGTCTCCCCGGGCTCCGACATCAGATTCATGATGAGGACGACCCGGGCCCGCGAGCGCGCCAGCGCCTCCGTGAGCTCGCGCACGAGCAGCACGGGGATCAGGCTCGTGTAGAGGCTGCCCGGTCCGATCGCCACCAGGTCGGCGGCCTCGATGGCGCGCACGGCCGCCGGCGCGGCCGGCGCCGCCTCGGGTCGGAGACGGACCCGTCGAATCGGTCGGCGCACCGCGGCGATGCGAGATTCGCCGTCGACGCACGAGCCATCGACGAACTCCGCCGTCAGGGTGACCTCCGCGGGGGTGGACGGGAGCACCCGGCCGCGGATACCGAGGATTTCTCCGGCCCGATCCACGGCGCGGCCGAGATCACCCTCGAGGTGTGTCAACGCCGCCAGGATGAGATTGCCCAGGCTGTGTCCGGCGATCTCGTTCTCACCGCCGAAGCGGAAGTCGAAGAGGGAGGCCAGCGCACGGTCCGCGCCCGAGAGCGCGAGGAGCGAGTTGCGGATGTCGCCGGGCGCCGAGACCCGGTACGCGCGGCGCAGGCGCCCCGAGCTGCCGCCGTCGTCGGCGGTCGTGACGATCGCGGTGATCCGGTCCCGATCGGCCGCCGGGCGCCAGGGCGAGGCGTGTGGAAAGACGACGTCCTTCAATCCCCTCAGCAGGAGCGGGACGCCGGTCCCGCCTCCCAGGGCGACGACCTTGAGCGCCGACGGAACCGTCGCCGCTTCCAACCCCGGGCACACGACGGTGGCGTGAGCGCCGTCACCGACCACGCTCATCCGCGGATCACACCTGTGGCGGGGGCGCACAGGGCGAAGGATGGTGTCAGTCCCGCCGCGATGGCTGACGTCGCCGCGCTCGCTCCGGAGGTCCGTGCCTGCTCGAGCCACACGCCGAAGAGCAAGAGCGCCCACAGGTTGCGGCTGTAGTCGGCGCGGCCGGTCATGTGCTCCACCACCAGCCGCGACGTCGTCTCGGGCCGGAAGAACCCGTCGCGCCGTACGCGGGCCGGGGACAGGTATTCGTCGACGAGCGGCCGGAGCTGCTGCTTGAGCCAGGCGGACATCGGGACGTTGAACCCGCCCTTGCGCTTGCGGAGGGTTTCGTCGGGCAGGAGGCCACGCATCGTCCGCTTCAGCACGTGCTTCAGCGCCAGGCCGGGCATCTTGAGCACGCCGGGAAGGCGGAACATGAACTCCACGACCCGGTGGTCGAGCAGGGGCACGCGGACCTCGAGGGAATGGGCCATGCTCATGCGGTCGACCTTCACGAGGATGTCGTCGGGCAGGTAGACCCGCGTGTCGGCGTAGAGAAATCGATTGAGCGGGTCGTGGTGAGGGACCTCGTCGTAATGGCGGCGGTAGACCGGGAAGGCGTCGAGACGGCCATCGAGACCGGCGAGGACGTCGTCGCACAGGACGTCCCGCTTCAGGCTGTCGTCGAAGAAGGCCTTCCACGCGTAGTGCCGGCGTCCCGGCTCCAGCAGCGCGTCGGCGATGAAGCGTCTCGCCTTGAAGTCGAAGCTGACCTTGCCCTCGGAGACCGGCAGCCGCCGCACCACCGCAGGAATGAGTCCGCGCGTGAGCAGCCCCGGCAGCCGCTCGTACAGCCGCGCGAGCTTGTCGGCCTGGTAGGTGACGTAGCCCGCGAAGAGCTCGTCGCCCCCGTCCCCGCCGAGGGCGACCGTCACGTGGCGTCGGGTGAGCTGCGAGAGATAGTAGGTCGGGATCGCGGAGGCGTCGGCGAATGGCTCGTCGAAGTGGCTCACGAGCTTCGGGACGAGGTCGGCGACGTCGGGCGTGATGGTCAGCTCGGTGTGGTCCGTCTCGAATCGCCGGGCGATGAGCCGGGCCGCCGCGCGCTCGTCGTACGACGGATCGTCGAAGCCGATCGAGAACGTCTTGACGGCGCCGGAGTGGACCCGCCGCGTCAGCGCGACGACGGTGCTCGAGTCGAGCCCGCCGCTCAGGAAGACGCCGAGGGGAACGTCCGAGACCAGCTGCCGTCGCACGGCGTCCGTGAGGAGGTCCAGGAGCTGCGCCGACACCGCAGCCGGACGGAGGTCGCGTGCGGCCGGTCGAATCTCCGCGAGGTCCCAGTAGCGGTGGTCGGTGAGCCGCCCGCCCTGCCAGACCAGAAGATGGCCGGGCTCGAGCTTGCGGATCTCCCGGTAGATCGTGTGCGGAGCCGGGATGTAGAGCAGCGACAGGTAGAGGCTGAGCGCCTCGACGTCCACCGTCGGACGCAGGCCATCGGCGAGGAGCGCCTTGATCTCGGAGCCGAAGAGGAGGCGGTCAGGGAGCTGCGCGACGTACAGCGGCTTGATCCCCAGCCGATCGCGGGCCAGGACGAGCCGGCGCCGGGCGGCGTCCCAGAGCGCGATGGTGAACATGCCGTTGAGCGAGCGCACGAAGTCGAGGCCCTGCTCCTCGTAGAGATGAACGATGACTTCCGTATCCGTGCGCGTGTAGAAGCGATGACCCCGGGCTTCGAGCTCGCGCTGCAGCTCCGCGAAGTTGTAGATCTCGCCGTTGTAGACCGTCCAGACGCTGCGGTCCTCGTTGTGAATCGGCTGCCGGCCGGTGTTGACGTCGATCACGGCCAGGCGCCGCATGGCCAGGCCGACGTTGCCGTCGAGGTGAACCCCGTAGTCGTCGGGACCCCGATGGACGAGCGCCTGGCACATCGCGGCGAGGGCGTCGGGCTCGACGCCGCGATGCGGCTCCAGGTAGACCTTACCGGCGATCCCGCACATGGCTCAGGCCGCCGTCACCATCGTGCAGTCGACTTCCACCGCCACGCTCCGCCGGAGCAGCGCGACGGAGATGACCAGCAGTCCCTTCCTGGAATTGCTGCGCACCAGGATTCCCTCGACGTCGGCCATCGGCCCGCGCGTGATCCGCACTCGCTGGCCTTCGCGGAGATACGGGTGCGGCCGGGCGGGGAGCCCGCTGTGCAGCAGCCTCTGGATCGCCTCGATGTCCTCGTCCGGCACCACGGCCCGACACGTCCACGATTCACCGAGGATGGCCATCAGGCCGCGGGCCTTCCGGACTTCGGTGTCGCTGTGCTTGTCGAGGGCGTGATGGAGGAAGAGGTAGCCGGGGAACATCGGGGTCTGGATCAGCCGTCGCTGTCCGGCGCGACGCGACCACACGTCGATCTTGGGAATGAAGAGGCTGAAGCCCCGTGCGGCCAGCTGGTCGTGCACGAGCTGCTCGCAGTGGCTCCGCGTCCACAGCGCGTACCACCGGGCGCCCGTGATCTGCGGGCGGACCGGATCGTCCGCCGCCCATCGAGGCTCTTCGAGCGTGCTCCTCGTACCTGACAAGGCTTCGCCCCCTTCGGTTCGAGCCCCTCTGTCAGGGCTCGACCGACTGCGTTGCTACTCGGCTGTGTTCACCTCGCGACGGAACTCACGCGAGGCGAAACAGTCCTGACACCCTCTGCGAACACCTCTTCGTCGCGGCGGGGGCGCGTCCGCGAGCCGCGGCCGAAGAGGACGATCTTCACGGTGGCGAACAGAATGCGAAGGTCCAGGGCCAGCGAGAGCTGCTTGACGTAATAGAGGTCGTACCGGATCTTCTCCGTCTCCTCGTCGAGCCGGCTCGCGTACCCGTACCGCACCTGTGCCCACCCGGTGAGGCCCGGGCGAACCACGGAGCGGAGCGAAAAGTAGGGGATCGTTTCCAGGAACGCTTCGTATTTCGTCACCCGGTGTGGCCTGGGCCCCACCAGGTTCATGTCGCCACGCAGGATGTTGACGAACTGGGGGAGCTCGTCGAGCCGGAAGCGCCGCAGCCACTTCCCCAGACGCGTCACACGATGGGTCTGGTCTCGGGTCCAGTCGGACACGTCCGCTCCGGCCCGGTGCATCGTCCGGAACTTGAGGAGCTTGAACCGGCGGCCACGCAGACCCACCCGATCGTGGACGAACAGCACCGGGCTCCCGGAATCGAGCCTGATGGCCAGGGCGATGAGGCCCAGGAGCGGAGCCACCAGAATCAGTCCCGCCAGCGCGACGAGCAGGCTCAGACCGCGACCGGCGGCGCTCTCCAGGCGTGACTTGCGGAAGTCGCGCGAAAAGATGACGCTGCTCGGCGTCAGCGCCTCGATGGCGACCTTTCCCGTCAGCCGCTCGTAGGCCTCCACGCCGTGTTCGACGACGACGCCGTCGAGCCGCGCGTCGAACAGCGGGCCCAGCGGCAACCGCCCGCGGCGTTCGGAGAGCGCGACGATCACGCGGTCGGGCTCGAGGTCCTTCACGATCTTGTCGAGGTGCTCGAGCGGGCCGCGGAGAAGGCGACGGAGATTGCCGGCGGCGCGATCGTCGTCGACGACGCCCACGATGGCGTAGCGCAGATGCGGCTGGCTCTCGATCTCCCGGATGAGCCGGGCGGCGAGCCCGCCGGCGCCCAGCACCAGCACACGCTCTCGGAATGGATGGCTCCGCATGAAGGCGTACGACGCCGCGCGAAAGGGAAGCAGGAGACCGACGATGATCGCGAAGCTGGAGACGAAGGGACCGTCGGCGATCTTCGCGGTCGGAAAGAGCGCGTAGAATCCTGCCAGCAGCAGGAAGGTGAGACCGAACGAGGACAGGACCCGGGCCGCATAGGGCCGGAAGCTCTTGACGACGCGCAGGTTGTAGAAGTCGTTGTAGTAGAAAGCCGTGATGCAGCACGCGCAGATCGCCAGACTCTGCATCAACAAGATGGCGACGTCGATCCAGCCCATCAGGAGGGGATGCGTCCAGACGACGATCACGAACAGCACGACCGTGAAGAGCAGGCCGCCCTCGAGCAGCGCGAGGGTCAGCGCCACGGCGCGGATCCCCCGATCATCGGATCTCCCTGCGGCGTTCGGGGCGCCGTCGGCCCGCGGCGTCCGGGTCGAACACCGAGCGGATCTTCGCGAAGGGCCGCCACCAGGGCGCCCCTCCCTTGTTGTGACGCCCACTTCCAGCGTAGTAGTCGTGGTACGTGGTGCGCGGCCGTTCGTCGTTGTTGAACACGAGGCCGAGCACTTTCGGCGGATCCATCAGGTTCAGCGACTCTTCGAGCAGGCTGCGCGGCGTCGTGTTGGCGCGGACGACGAGGAGAAAACTGTCCACCCATTTGCTGATGACCCGCGCGTCCGGGATCGGGACGAGGGGTGGCGTGTCCAGCACCACGTAGTCGTAATCGCGACGCGCCTGCTCCAGCAGGTCGCCGAGTCGCGGGGACCTCAGCAGCTCGTACGGGATGTCGGAGAAGACGCCGGCGGTCACGACCGCGAGGTTGAGCGGCCCGCACGGTCTGGCCACGTCGGCCAGCTTGAGGTCGTGACTCAGGATCGCGTCGACGAGCCCGTGGCGCCCCTCTTCGACCCCGAGGCGCTCTGCGATCGCGGGGCGGCGGAGATCGACGTCCATCAGGAGCACGCGGGCATCGGACGCCTGCGCGAGGGCGCCGGCGAGATTGATCGCGGTGGTGGTCTTGCCGTCCCCGACGCTCGCGCTGGAGACGGCGAGCACCGAGAGGGCGGACGTGCGGTGGGCTTGCTCCACCAGGTGTCGGAGGCCACGATACTGCTCGGCCTCGTACGAGTGGGGGGCCACGAGGCTCACGAGACACTCGTCGAGGGTCGCCACGCGGTGTCGGCTCATTGGTGCTCTCAGGAGCCCCCCGGTGAGAGCAGCGCCACCAGCGTCGCGTTCCCTCGTCCGGCCAGATGCGATCCTCCGGCGAGGAGGAGCACGACCAGGATGGCGAGGGCCGTGGCCAGCCGGAACCGCCGCCGCCGGAACACGGTATCCCGGCGGGTGGCGATGCCGGCGATGCCCACGAGCACCGGGATCTTCGTGAAGGCTCGGAGCTCCTCGATCGCATGGAACGACGTGTCCAGCTGCTCGGCCAGCACCACCGCGGCGGCGGCGAGACCCAGCGAGAGGATCAGTCCAGTGAGCAGGAATCGGGACCGGTTGGGGGCGGCCGGCCGGTCGGAGACGACGGCGGGGTCCACGATCTTGAACTGCTCGCCCTTCTGACGCTGCTCCATGTCTTCGGCCAGCTGCGCCTCCTGGTAACGCTTGAGGAGCGACTGATAGTGATCCTTGGTGGTCTGGTAGTTCCGCGACAGCTCCTGGAACTCCTGCTCGCGCAGCGGCGTGTTGTCCGCGCGCGCCTGGTACCGCGCGGTCGCGGCCTGCAACCGGGACTCGTCCTTCCGGAGCGCCTTGACCTCGGCGTCGACCTCGGTCAGCGCCGCCTTGAGGCGACGGATCGACGGGTCCTGAGGCGTCGGGGCGGCCGCCTCGCTGGGAGCGTCTGACTTCTTCTCGCTCTGCTCGCGCTCGAGGGCGGCGATCTCGGCCTTGACCCGCGCGACTTCCGGGTACTTCTCCGTGTACTGGGTGCGCAGCTCCCGCAGCTCGTTGCGGAGGCGGGCCAGGCGGGTCGCCGCCGTATCCGGCGCGCCCGAGGTGGTGGCCATCGCCGGCGCCGTCTCCACGTCGGCGAGCTGACGCTCGAGAGCCTCGCGCCGGGCCAGGGCCAGCGTCTGGCGGTCGTTGTTGAGACGAAGCTGGGTGCTGAGCTGCTCGATGGCCGCGAGGTTCGCGTTCATCTGTTGCGGCAGCTCGCCCATATGCTTGCGGTTGAAGTCGCTCACCTGCCGCTCCTGGACGTCGAGCTGCCTCGTGGTCTCCTCGAGCTGGGCCCGCAGGAAATTCGCGGTCCCGGTGGCCTGGCGTGAGCGGACCCTGAGGTTCTCGTCGATGAACAGGGCGGCGAGGGTGTTCGTGACCTCGGCGACGACCGCCGGGTCGCTCCCGCGATAGCTGATGGTGAACGCGACCATCTTGGCGCCGCCCGGGTTCGTGGCGTCGGACTTCATCACGAGAATGATGTCGTTGCGCATCCGTGCGACCAGATTCTGCGTCGAGAGCCGCGCCCGCAGTCGGGGGTAGAGGTTGAAGCGGGTGATGAGGCCCTCGAGGCTGGTCCGGCTGAAGATCTCCTGCGTGATGGTCTGCAGCCGCGTCTCCACCTCGCCGGTGACCGTCGGCCGCACGAAGGCCTCGGGCACCTGCTGGCGCTCCACGAGGATCGACGCGGTCGAGCGGTAGATGTTCGGCAGCGACGTGACGAGGCCGAGGACCATCGACGCCGGAGCGGCGAAGGCGAGCAGGGCGATCCACTTGCGCCGCCTCCAGAGACCGACGATGCGGTCAAGCATCGACACGTCTCACTGCGGCTCGAGCCGCCGCGGCGCTCATGGCACCACGATGACATCGCCGGGTTGGAGGGAGAGATTGTCGCGCTCCCCACCCGCCGCGATGACCTTGTTGTAGTTGAAAGGGATCCGCCTCATCACCTTGCCGTCCGTCCTCAAGATGACGATGCGGGTGCGGGCCGCGAACTCGTTGAGCCCGCCGGCCAGGGCGAGAACGTCGAGCACCGTCGTCCGGCTCTTGAGCTCGTACCGGGCCGGCTTGACGACCTCGCCGATGACCGAAACCTTGAAGCTGCGGACCTCGGTGACGATCACGGACACCTCCGGGTTCGGGATGTACTCCGCCAGCTTCTTGGCGAGCACCTCGCGAAGCTCCAGGGGCGTCAGTCCGGCCGCCCTCACGTCGTGCACCAGGGGCAGCGAGACCATACCGTCCGGCCGCACGGGCACCGTCTTGCTGATCGCGTCGTTCTTCCACACCGAGACGAGGAGCGTGTCTTCCGGCCCGATCCGGTACTCCTCGACCGGGTCGGCGTTGGCGGCGTTCGGCGCCTGGGCGCACAGGTCCGAAGCTCCCACGGTCAAGAGTGCTGTGAGCGCCACACCGAGGGCCCTGCCGATCACGCGGGGAATCCTCCCCCCCATTCCGCCTGACGCCGGGGCAGCGCCTCTTCCCGCAGCCCAACGCGCTTCATCTTGTAGAGCAGACCCCGGTAGCTGATCTTCAGGGCCTTGGCGGCGCGGACCCGATTCCAGCCGGTCTGTTCCAGTACCTTGCGGATCGCGTCGCGCTCGGCGGCCATCGACGCGCCGCGGACGATATCCTTCAGCGACACCTCGAACACCACGGCCGTCGGGTCCGTTCGGGTGGCGCGGGCGGAGGTGACCGGGGGGAGGTACGTCCGGGTCAGATGCGGATCGCCCAGGACGATCATCCGCTTGATCAGGTTCTCGAGCTCGCGAACGTTGCCACGGTAGCGATGCTGAAGGAGACGGTCCATGACCGGTGTGGGGATCGAGAACCCCTCCCGGCGGTAGAGCTTGGAGTATTTCTGGACGAAGTACTGGATGAAGCCCGGGATCTCCTCGATCCGCTCGCGCAGCGGCGGCACGTTGACCCGAACAACGTTGAGGCGGTAGTAGAGGTCTTCCCGGAACCGCCCCTCCAGCGCTGCTCGCTCGAGGTCCTGGTTGGTGGCCGCGATGATCCGCACGTCGACGTGCAGCGTGGATTTTCCGCCGACGCGTGAGAACACCCCGTCCTGCAGCACGTGGAGGAGCTTGGCCTGGAGCGTGGGGTGGAGATCGCCGATCTCGTCGAGGAAGATCGTGCCGTTGTGGGCCGCCTCGAATTTCCCGATCTCCTGCTTGTGGGCGCCCGTGAACGCGCCCCGCTCGTGGCCGAACAGCTCGCTCTCGAGCAGCTCTCGCGGGACCGCCGCGCAGTTCACCTTCACGAACGCTCCGGTCCGTCGTGCCGACAACGACTGGATGGCGCGCGCCACCACTTCTTTGCCGGTGCCCGTCTCGCCCGTGATGAGCACGGTGACGTCGACCGCGGCCGCCTCGTTGACGATCTGGCGGACGTCGCGCATCTTGCGGCTCCGCCACAGCTCGATCTCCTGCCAGAGCGTGGACGACGTCGGTTTGACGGCCAACTCCCGCGCGGCCGGCGGCATGACCGGGGCGTCGGCGATGGCCCGGTCGAGATCCGCGTGCGCAATGGGCGCGTGGAGCACGGTCTCGAGCGCGGCCGCGTCGAACTCGCCGGTGTCCTCGGTGCGAGTGGTGATGCCGATGACCGGCCCCGGCTCGCCGCGCTGGGCCTTGAGGCGTCGGATCAGATCGGCGGGATCCGCCGGGTCGAGGTCGAGATCGACGACCGTGAACCGAAAGTTCCGCTGGGCCAGTGAGTCCAGCGCCTCCTCCGGAGAGGAGGCGAGGACGTACGGGTAGCCGCGGCTGAGAAGGAAGGCCTGAAGATAGTCCTGTAGCGCTGGCGCCGCTCCCACCACGAGTACACTCTGGTCGTCCACTCCCGCGCCTCCTTCGGCCGGGTGTTCGCCTCAACGCGTTCTGGTGACGCGGACGGCGCTAGGTTCGCAAGCGCCGTGCCACACGAGGCCGCGCGGGAGAGGACCGTGCACATATAGCTGACCTTTCGCGCAAAGCTCGTGCGGTGGACGACGGAAATCGTGCACCGGTGAGCAGCGGTGCTGCGTAGTCGATGGGTGATTTGGGATCCACTGTGAACGTCCGCTTCCCAGTCGGACGGCGAGGAGGCGACGCCGGCGCTTCGATCAGCGCCGCGGACGAAGGCGGAGCGGGGGGGTTTTAGGGCTGGCGGGGCGGCGGCTTCAGGCCGCACTCGGCGATCTTGTTCAGCAGCGTCTTGTAGCTGACTTTGAGGACGCGCGCAGCCTCGGCCCGGTTCCAGTTGCTCCGCTCCAGGACTTCCGCCAGGGCTTTCCGTTCGGCTTCGCGCGCACCATTACGGGCGACCTCTCTCAGCCCATCCGTGGAGATCGGCGTCCGCGCGGCGGGGGGAGCGTGGTTGGAGCGATCCGCGACGCGAGAGTCGAAGACCTGCTCGGTGCTGAGGACCACCATCCGGCGCATGACGTTTTCGAGCTCCCGGACGTTGCCCGGCCAATGATGCTCGAGCAGCCGCTGGCTCGTTTCCTGGCTCAATTTCCGGTCCCGCCCGTACTGTCGGTTGAACAGCTCCAGGAACCGGGCCGCCAGGAGGGGGATCTCCTCCTTGCGCTGACGGAGGGGCGGGATGAGGATCTCCACGGCATTGAGGCGGTAATAGAGATCCTCGCGGAAATCCCCGCGCGCGAGCGCTGACTCGAGGTCCCGGTTGGTGGCGGCGATCACGCGGGCGTCGACCGAAACCATCGCGTGTCCGCCGACCCGGGCGAACGTGAAATCCTGAAGGACATGCAGGAGCTTGGGTTGCAGCGTCAGCGGGAGCTCGGCGATCTCGTCGAGGTAGATCGTTCCGTTGTTGGCGTACTCGAACTGACCGAATCTACGTCGGTGGGCGCCGGTGAAGGCGCCCTTCTCGTGACCGAACAACTCGGATTCGAGCAGGCCGTGCGGGATCGCGGCGCAGTTGACCTTGATGAACGGCCCCTGATGTCGCTGTGACGCCGCGTGAATCGCCCGGGCGACGAGATCCTTGCCGACGCCGCTCTCGCCCCGGAGCAGAATGGTGGCGTCGGTATCGGCGATGCTTTCGACCGTCCGCTTGATCTCGCGCATCGCCGGACTGCCCTCGAGGCGAGGCGCAAAATCGGTGAGATAGGGCGTCCCGAAGATCTGTTCCGTCACCGTTGCCGACCAACGAGATGCGTGCGCATGTGTGCAAACTTATCCACGGGTATCCACAACGAGACGTCCGACCTTTCCATGTCCCGCCCTCGCCCGTTAACCAACTGAAAAGTCGGGGACGAGGCGCGAGTATGCCCTACGAGCGTCGCCCTGTCACGTTGAAAAATTTGTCAAGGATCTGTCACGATCATGGTATATCGGCTGGCGGCAAGGAGGGCGCCCAATCAAGCTGCTTCTCATCGAGGATGACGTCCTGGTCGCCGAACTGCTTTCGGGCGCATTCGCCGACGAGGGCCACCAGACGACCGTCTCCCACACCGGTGAGGAAGGGCTGCGCCATCTCGAGGGCGACCGGCCGGACGCCGTTCTCCTTGACCTTTGCCTGCCAACGATCAATGGGATCGAGGTGTTGCGGGCGATCCGGCTGACCGATTTCGCGCTGCCGGTCATTCTCATCACCGGGTATGCGAATCCAGGCCAGCTGGCAGAGGCGCGGCAACTCGGTGTGACCGATGTCATTGCGAAATCATACGTATTGACGCGCTTTACCGACGTGTTGGTGCGGATAGCCGGCACGTCCGGCCCTGCCTGATTTCACGGGCCGAGTCAGCTCGGAAGGTGAAGCCGCTGCCCGCCGTTCCGTTTCGCCTCGGCCATCAGCCCGGTCGCCTGGTCCAGGAGTTGATCGGCCGTGGAGGCTGTCTCGGGGTAGGAGGCTCCCCCGGCGAACCACGGCGCCGTTTCGAGGTCGGTCGTCAGACGACCGAGGATTGTCGCAAGGCTGTCCACGGCGGCATCGATGAGGAGCAGCACGACGGAGACCGCATTCCGGGGGGCTACCGCATCGGTGGCGCGAACCCATGGAGCGATGATCCGGACCAGGGAGTCCGAGGACGGTTCGGTAGGCGGGGTCTCCATTTCCATGGCAACCAGGGAAATCGGATAGCGCAGGCGCTGCGCCTTCTGGATCTCCATGTCGACGAGCAGCTTGAAAAACGGGTAGTCGACGACGAATGCGCCGCCGTTGGACAACGGCCCGGAGCCTTCACTCATGCCATACTGTCCGGGAATCGCATATGGGGACATGAAAACGAAGCAGGTTCCGCGCCATGTTCAGGCGAATGGAAAAGTTGCCGCCGATACTACGGTCAGGAGCAGGGTAGGGACTCCATTCGGCACCTAGGCTCTGAAAAACCTTGCCCAGATGGCACATGCGCGTCCCCACGGCATATGGTGGTGGCGGGCCTGTTGGCCCTTTCGCTCACCGCAGTCCCCCTGACCGCGTGGGCCCAAGCCGGGTGGTACTACATCCCTTCCCTGAGTCTCTACGAGGAGTTCGATGACAACATCTTCAGCAGCACGAACCGCACCTCCGACTTCATCACTCGCCTGTCCAACGGCTGGAAAATAGGATATCGGTCCCGGCCCTTCACGCTCCTGTTGACGAGCTCGCTCGACGGCGAGCTGTTCGCCAACCACCACGAGCTCGACGGCCTCAATCGAACCCAGGTCGGGTTGGAGTCCGAGTGGATACCCACCCTGCCCCTGACCCTTCGCCTCAGTGCGCTCTTCACGAAGACCCAGACACCCTCGGAGCTCGCCCCGAATCTCGGGCTCCAGCTCGGGCGTCGAGACAGCACTCAGTTGAGCCTCGCGTCCTCGGCCGTGTATCGCTTCGACCTGCGAACCTCGACCGAGCTCGCGTATTCGTATCTTCAGAGCGAATCCGAAGGTGTGACGAGCACGACCCACGAGCCACGACTGCGGCTCGTCGAGCGGCTATCCCACGTCGACACAGGCACGCTGACCTATGCCCTTCGGCTCACCGAGAGCGAGAGCAACGGCGCGGGGAACAGTAACACTGGCGCCGGGAACAGTAACACTGGCGCCGGGAACAGTAGCACTCTTTCCCACATCGTGACACTCGGGTGGAATCGACGTCTGTCCGCGACCACGTCGGTCACGCTGGAGGCGGGACCGCGGATCACCGGCTCGCAACTCGGCGCCGAGGTCAATGCGGGGGTAAGTCATCGGTTCTTCCGTCTGGTCGACGCATCGCTCGGGTATTCGCGATCATCGTCGCCGATCATCGGCCAGACGGGGACGTCAGACACCCAGGCGCTCTCCGGTCACTTGTCGATGGAGCCACTGCGGTCGTTTCGCGTCGTCTTCGGCGCCATCCTGAGCCAGGTGAGCACGGACCGCTCCGACACGACGACCGAGGGGGCCGAGGTCGCCGCCTCGTACCGGATGACGAAGTGGCTGAGCGCCGTCGCGCGGTACCGCTTCAGCCACTCCGAGACCGATAGCACCGCCATCTTCCATAACATCTTCACGATCGGTCTGGAGGCGTCGTACCCGATCCGCGTCGACTGACGACCCCTCGGCCTTCCGCGATCTCCTCCACCGTCGGATCCCGATCAGTTCCTGACCAGCGGTTGCCATAAGGCGTCGCGTAGCCGTTAAGTTACGACCCGGTCAATCGCGCCTGGGCTAGCACGCTCATGGCCGGAACAGATAATTGAAACACGTAGTTGGCATGGTATGCAGGGGTTTGGCAATGCCCTTGCTGTACAAGGGGTCCGCAGTCAACCCGGAGGCCCCTGGCAGGGGCATGGAGACAGAAATGAACGCGATGGGCGAGGCACTCAACAGAGGCACTAGACGGCGGGCCGCCACGGCGCTGGCGCTCGCGTGCGTGCTGGGCCTCGGGGTCGTTCGCGCGAACGCGGACCCCGAGCGGTCGAAGGTCCTCCCCGACGTCAAGTCGGCGGATGCGGTCCTCTACGAAGTCACCGAGAACATGTACCTGCTCGACGCCGCCGGCAACGTCGTCGGGCCCGAGGGCGCCATCCGGCGCAAGGCGGACGCGTCGCTGTACGGCTGGGCGCGCGTCGGCAACCCGCTCTGCCCCGTCGAGGTGCTCGTCACCAACCCGCGCACCGAGACGTGCAGCGTGTCGGCGGTCGGTATGGACGACATCGCGCTCAACACGTTCAAGGGAACCGTGGACGGCACGTTCGCCGTCGTCCTTCAGGACGACAACAGCACGGACGCACCGGAGTTCGTCGTCATGAACGGCGGGTTCACGGGCGCCATGGACCTCTCGAAGCGCCCGCTCGGCAAGATCAGCGGCACGTTCACGCCTACGGGCGCGAGCGGGCCGACCGCGTTCTGCGGAACCTTCCGGCTGCCGTTCTCGGTCGTGAGGGGCCAGCGCGAACTGCCGTCGCGCAACGTCCAGGCCTACTACCTGACTGACGATTTCAAGACCCTGATCCCGATCCAGAAGTCGGAGCTGTCGCTCGGCATGGCGACCGTGCGGCTCGAGCTGAACTTCCACGGGAACTGCGCCAAGTTCTAGTTTCTCGCCCATCGCGCCACCGGCCCCGGCGGAGCGGCTCGGCTCCACCGGGGCCGGCCTCTTTTCTGCTATAAAAATCGAGTGACCGATCGCACCTGGGTCCTTGCCCCCAACGATCTCGGCCTCTGGGACCAGTGCCGCCGATGTTTCTACCTCGCCGCGGCCGCCGAGTTTCCGCGCCCATCGTCGCCCAACCGGACCGCGGGCCTCATCGGACGCAGGCTCCTGTCCGGCCTGCAGGGCGCTCGGGCGGACAAGATCGCCGACGGCATGCCCTCCGGGCTCGTCGACGTGGGGCGCCACGCGCTGCGCTCGGCACCGCTCACGGTGCAGGTGCCCGATCGCGCGTACCGCTGTGTGATCCGCGGCGACCTCGACGTGGTGCTGCGGCTCGAGGGCGAGGCGTGCGGGCTCGCCGAAGTCGTGGTCGGCGTGCCGGAGCCGGCGGCGCTTCCCGCGCACTCTCGCCGGCTTCACGCGTGGGCGCAAGCCGTCGAGACGCCTGATGCCGGCCCGGGCCGTGCCGTCCACGCCCTCGGCGTCCTCGGCTTCCAGGCGGAGAACGACGGGCCGGCCGGCGTCACGGGCGCGTGGCGCTGGACGCCGATCGCGCGCGACGATGCCGCGTTCTACGGCTTCCTCGCGGAGGCGCTCTCCGTCCTCGCCCGGCCCTCGCCGCCGGGCGGCGCGCCGCTCTGCCCCTGGTGCGTCTATCGGGACGCTAGCCGCCGGACCGGTTACTGACTTAATGGGGGGCCACGAAATGGCCCCCCATACCCCTCGACCACCGGCGAATCAGTAATCTTTGGGGTCGAGGAGGTCGCGCAGGCCGTCGCCCGCGAGGTTGAAGGACAGCGTCAGCGAGAAGATCGCGAGCCCCGGCCACCACGCCATCCACGGCGCCGACTCGAGGAACTGCTGCGCGGCGTTGAGCATGGTGCCCCAGCTCGGCGTGGGGGGCTGCACGCCCAGCCCGAGGAACGAGAGCACCGCCTCCGCGATGATCGCGATCGGAATCGAGACGGTGGCCTGCACGAGCAGCGAGCTGAAGATGTTCGGCAGGATGTGGCGGCCCATGAGGCGCACGTCGCCGGCGCCGAGCGCGCGCGCGCCCTGCACGTAGTCCTCGGCCGCCGTCGAGAGCACGAGGCCGCGCGTGAGGCGGATGTACGTGGGCGTCGCGCCCAGCCCGGTCGCGATGGTGGCGTTGGTGAGCGACGGACCCATGATCGTCACGAGGCCGATGGCCAGGATCAGGAAGGGGAAGGCGAGCCAGGCGTCGGTGAGCCGCATGATCACCTGGTCCAGCGCGCCGCGATAGTAGCCGGCGACGAGGCCGAGGGGCACGCCGACGGTGATGGCGAGCAGGATCGAGAAGACGCCCGCCTGCATCGAGATGCGGCTGCCCCACACCACGCGCGCGAAGTTGTCCCGGCCGAGGTCGTCCGTGCCGAACGGATGCGCCCCGCTCGGCGCCTTGCGGATCTGGCTCCAGTCGGCCTTGACGGGATCGGTGCGCGCGATCCACGGCGCGCCGATCGCGAGCACGACGAATACGAGCACGATCACCCCGCCCACCACCGACGCCGGGCGGCGCAGCACGCGCCGCCAGCCGCGCCGCAGCCGTCCGGCAGGCTCCGCGGCGGCGCGCGCCGGCAGCACTCCGACCGTCGCGTGTGTGCTGCCGAAGGTGGGGCTTGTCCTACCGGAGGTAGGGCTCATGAGCCGCCGCCGAACCGGATGCGGGGATCCAGCAGCGAGTAGGAGACGTCGACGAGCAGGTTGATGAGGACGTAGGAGCTGGCGGTGATGAGCACGACGCCCTGGACCACCGGGTAATCGCGCGTGAACACCGCCTCCACGATCAGGCGCCCGAAGCCGGGGACCACGAAGATCTGCTCGGTCACGACGGCGCCGCTCATCAGGGCGCCGGCCTGCAGGCCCAGGATGGTGACGACGGGGATCAGGCTGTTGCGGATCGCGTGACGGAAGATCACCGCGCGGCCCGCGAGCCCCTTGCTGTACGCGGTGCGGATGTAATCGGCCCCGAGCACGCCGATCATGCTGTTGCGCGTCTGGCGCATCAGCACCGCCGCCAGCGCGGTGCCGAGCACGAACGCCGGCATGATCATGCGCCGCAGATTGCCGGACGGGCTCTCCCAGAACGACACGAAGCCGGAGGCGGGCAGCCAGCCGAGCCGCACCGAGAAGAACAGGATCAGCATGATCCCCAGCCAGAAGTTGGGCACGGAGACGCCGCAGAGCGACGCGCCGCTGGCCAGCAGGTCCCAGGCCGTGTTGCGGCGCACGGCCGCCAGCACGCCCGCGGGGATCGCGAGGGCCAGCGCGATGAGCACGGAGAGGCAGGCCAGCTCGACGGTGATCGGCAGCTTCCTGGCCACGGTCGTCATCACCGGGTCGCGCGTCCGGATCGAGCGGCCGAGGTCGCCCTGGAGCGCGAGCCCCGCCCAGCGCAGGTACTGGACGGGGATCGGATCGTTCAGCCCGTACTTCGCGCGGATCTCCTCGAGCCCGGCGGCGTCCGCATCGGTCCCCGCCATCACGCGCGCGGGATCGCCCGGGATCATCCGCACGCCCGTGAAGACGATGACGCTGATCACGATCAGCGTCACGATCGAGATCGCGGCCCGACGGACCAGGAATTCGAACACGGCCGGAGGCTAGCGGATCAGCTCCAGGACGTCCCCTTGATACGGATGAGGCCATCGGGGACGGCCTTGTAGCCCTTGAAGCTCTTGGGGAACGCCACGATGTAGTTCAGGTGGTAGATGTAGATGATGTTGCGCCGGGCGGTGAACATGTCGATGGCTTCCCGGTAGAGCGCTCGCCGCTGATCGACGTCGCTGATCTCACGCGCCCGGTTCAGCAGCGCGTCGATCTTCTCGTCGCAGGCCAGGGTGGCGTTGAGGCTGCCCTTGCACGTCTGGTTCATGTGGATGTTGCCGTCGGGATCCACGCGACCGCTCCAGCCGATCTGAAACGCCTGGAGCTTGCCGTCGTCGTCGTCCTTGAGTGCGGAGGCGAACTCCTGCGGCCGCAGGGAGATGGTGAAGCCCGCCTCGCGGGCCATCTGCTGGATCACCTCGCCCACGCGGCGCTCGCCCGGGTTGTTGATGACCGCCAGCTCGAAGGCGTAGCCGCCGGCCAGCCCGGCGTCGGCCAGGAGCTTCTTCGCTTTGGCGACGTCGCGCCCCGGGCACTTGCGCGTCTTGTCGGCGAAGACGCTGATGGGCGGGATCGGCGTGCAGCCCGGGGTGTAGAGCCCGTCCCAGACCACCTGGTTGATCGCCTCGCGGTCGATGGAGAGCTCGAAGGCCTCGCGCACGCGCGGGTCGTTCGCGAGCGGCGTGCCGAGGTCGCCCGGCGGGTTCTGCTTGCCCGTCTTGTTGCGCAGGTTGATGTTGATGCCCTGGTAGCCGAGCCCCGTCACGTTCGACAGCTCGAACTTGCCCTCGCGCTTGATGGCGGTGGCATCGCTCGGCCGCACCATGTGCATGAGATCGATGTCGCCCGAGCGCAGGTTGGCGAGGCGGACGTTGTCGTCGGGAATGATGCGGAAGATCACCCGGTCGAACTTCGCCTGCGACGGATCGAAGTAGTGGGGCGATTTCTCGACGACGATGCGGTCCTGCGGCACCCGCTCGGCGAACTGCCACGGGCCCACGCAGACGGGCGCGGTGCCGAAGTTGTCACCGAGCTTCTTCGCCGCCGTCGGCGACAGCGGCATGCCGGAACGATCGGTGAGCTGGGCGAGCAGCGGCGAGTACGGCGCCTTGAGACGCAGGCGCACGGTCAGGTGATCGACGACCTCGACGGCCTCCACGGGCGCCAGCTCACTGGCGCGGTTCGATCCCTTGAGCGTGCGGTGACGATCGAGCGAGAACTTGACGGCCTCGGCGTCCATCGGCGTGCCGTCGTTGAACTTCACGCCGGAGCGCAGCTTGATGGTGACCGTCTTGCCGCCGTCGGTGATCGCGGGCAGGGCGGCCGCGAGCTGCGGCGAGATCCTGAGGCCCTCGTCGATCTCGTAGAGCTTCTCGCAGATGTGGGAGAAGACGATGCGCCCGACGTACGTGCGGGCGAGCGTCGGATCGAGGATGTCGGGGTCCTGGTTGAGGGCGACCACGAGCGTCTTCTTCTGCGCCTGCGCCGCCCCCGCGTGCATCGCGAGCAGGGCGAGCGTGGCGATGATGAGCAAGAGCGCCTGTGTCAGTCGACGCATGGGCGACTCCTCCCGGTTTCGAATCGTCGGCCCGCGCATCATAACTCAGGACGTCAGGCGGTGGGCGACGGCGTGGCCCGTGGCCACGGCGCCGAAGGCGACGTCCGCCATGTGTGGTCGGAGCTGCGGACGGAGTCTGCAATGATCACGACGCAGGTCGAGAAACTCGATGCCGAGCGCGGACGCGAGAACCGGGGCGTCGCTCACGGTCGCCCTGGATAGCAGCCGATGGCAGCCGCGTTGCCTTCGACAACGGCATGGGCAGGGTCGGCGCAGCGACGATGCTGGTGGCGATGCTCGCAAGCGGCTGCACAGTCGCGCGAGCGACGCCTCCGACGTCACAGCCCGCCGCCCTGCCCGCCACTGCCATCGCGTCCGACCAGCGCGTGGTGGCCTATCCGCACGGCCGCTGGCTCCTCTACGGCGACGGCAGCGCCGCATTGGCGTACGCCTGGGTCTGGATCCCCACCGGAGCGACCCCGCCGCCTCCCGCGCCGCCCGCCCGCTAGTCGGGCGCGGTGTATACTACGAAGGCTTTTTTGTTGGAGAGGTGGCCGAGTCGGCCGAAGGCAGCCGCCTGCTAAGCGGTTACAGGGCCAAAAGCTCTGTCCAGGGTTCGAATCCCTGCCTCTCCGCCACGCGCCCTTAGCTCAGGTGGACAGAGCATCGGACTACGAATCCGGGGGTCAGAGGTTCGAATCCTCTAGGGCGCACCACTCTCTCGATGAGGCCTTCATGCGGGAGGCGCTCGACGAAGCGCGACGGGGCCTCGCCGACGGCGAGGTGCCCGTCGGCGCCGTCGTCGTCGTCGGGGGAGCGATCGTCGGACGCGCGCACAACCGGCCGGTGGCGCTCGCGGATCCGACGGCGCACGCGGAAGTGCTGGCGTTGCGCGCGGCGGGCGTCGAGACCGGGAACTACCGGTTGGCGGACGCCACGCTCTACGCGACGGTCGAGCCGTGCGCGATGTGCTGCGGCGCCGCGCTGCAGGCGCGGGTGACGCGCGTGGTGTACGGCGCGGCCGATCCGAAAGCGGGTGCGGTCACGTCGTTGTACCGGCTGCTCGACGATTCACGCTTGAATCATCGAGCGACGGCGACGGGCGGCGTGCTCGCCGGCGAGAGCGCGGCGCTGCTGCGACGGTTCTTTGAAACGAGACGGTAGTCCGAGCCTATGATGATCGCGATCATGCGGAGGGGTGGCCGAGCCCGGTTGAAGGCGTCCGACTCGAAATCGGATAGGGGCGTAAGTCCCTCGGGGGTTCAAATCCTCTCCCCTCCGCCAATTGTATTGGCGTCGGAGCGCCTGCGCAGGGCTCCGGCGCTCGACGGTCGGGCGGACAACCCGCGAGGGTGCGCAGGGCTCCGCGGCTCGACGGTCGGGCAGCAACCGCCGTGGCCGGGCTCCGCCGCTCGACGTTCGGGCGGAGAACCCGCGAGGGCTGTTCTGGCGAACACGCGGAGGGGTGACCGAGCGGCCGAAGGTGCGGCACTGGAAATGCCGTGCACGGGTAATCCCTGTGCCGCGGGTTCAAATCCCGCCCCCTCCGCCAACCATATTTCCCGTCGGAGCTCCTGCGCAGGGCTCCGGCGCTCGACGGTCGGGCAGCGACCGCCGTGGTTGCTCCGGCGCTCGACGGTCGGGCGGCGACCGCCGTGGTTGGCTCTGGCGCCCGACGGTCGGCGAAGCGATGCGCTCGATCAATTCTGACGTGGCCGTGCTAGACGGGGAGTTAGCGGTGCCCTGTGACCCGCAATCCGCTTCAGCGGGGTCGAATTCCCATTCCGAGGGCGGTCCGTGTTGAATGAGCCTCAGGGGGCGGCGTTGAAGGTTGGGCCCCACGCAACGAGAATCACCGAACCCCGCCAGACCCGGAAGGGAGCAACGGTAAGGCGACCCTCTCGTGTGCCGTGGGAGTACCTGACTGGAGCAGGCTTCCCGTGGAGTTCGCAGTACGGATCGTTCGAAGGTGGGTGCACGGTCACCTTGATGGCCACGTGAGCTATCAGGTCCTCGCCCGCAAGTGGCGGCCGCAGACGTTCGAAGCGGTCGTCGGACAGGACGCCATCACGCGGACGCTGCGCAACGCGCTGGCGTCCGGGCGCGTGGCGCACGCCTACCTCTTCGCCGGCCCGCGCGGCGTCGGCAAGACCACCACGGCGCGGCTGCTCGCGAAGGCGCTGCTGTGTCCCGAGCGCAAGGGCGCCGAGGCGTGCGGCGCGTGCGCGGTGTGCCGTGACGCCCACGTCTCGGTGGACGTGATCGAGATCGACGGCGCCTCCAACCGCGGCATCGAGGAGATCCGCACCCTCCGGGAGAACGTCAAGTACGCGCCGTCGCGCGGCCGCTACAAGGTCTACATCATCGACGAGGTCCACCAGCTCACCGAGGCGGCGTTCAACGCGCTGCTCAAGACGCTGGAGGAGCCGCCCGCGCACGTGGTCTTCGTGCTGGCCACCACCGATCCGCGCGACATCCCGGCCACGGTGCTCTCGCGCGTGCAGCGCTTCGACTTCCGCCCGATCGCGCCGGACGCGCTCGCGTCCACGCTCGAGCACATCCTCACCGAGGAGAAGATCGCCTTCGAGCCGGCGGCGCTGCCCACAGTCGTGCGCGCGGCGGAGGGCTCGCTGCGCGATGCCCTGTCGCTGCTCGACACCGCCATCGCCTACGGCAACGGCCGCCTCGAGGCGGACACCACCGCGAGCCTGCTCGGCACCACTGCGCCCGCCGAGGTGCGCGCGTTCGCCGCCGCGCTCCTCGCGCACGACACCGCCCCTGCGCTGGAGGCGATCGACCGCGCGGCGCGTGACGGCGAGGACCTCGCGGCCTTCACGCGCGACGTCGTCGAGCTGCTGCGCCGCGCGCTCGTCCTCAAGGCGGCGCCGACGGCGAAGCTGGCCGACGTCACCCACGCCGAGGGCAACGAGCTGCGACGCCTCGGCGAGGCCGCCGCACTCGACGAGATCCTCTACGTGCTCCGCGCGTTCCTCGACGCCGACGAGGCGATGCGCGAGTCGCCGCACCCGCGCGTGGAGCTCGAGATGGCCACGGTGCGCGCCACGCGCCGCCCGGCGCCGCCGGCGCTCGAGGAGGTGCTCAAGCGCGTGGACGAGGCCGCGCAGCGGCTGCGCCAGGGCGGCGGCGCGACGGCGCCGGCTCCCGCGAGCACCCAGGGCAGCCTGCTGGGCGATGATCCGCGGCCGATGGCCACCCGTCCGTTCGAGTCGTCGCGGCCCGGCGGTGGCCGCGCGGAGTCCGCGCCGCCACGCGTGTCGCCCCCGCCCGTCGAGCGCGCGCCCGCCGTGGAGCGCCCCGCGCCGGCCGTCGCCCCCGAGGCGTCGTCCGAGCTCGAGGTCGCGTGGCAGCGCGTGGTGGACGAGGTCAACAAGAAGAAGCCGATGCTGGGCGGTATGCTGGCCCAGGTGGCGCCCCGCGGAGTCACCAACGGCACGCTGACGATCGTGCTGGCCGGCACGAGCTTCCACCGCGACATGCTCGGCGACACGGCGAACAAGGAGCTGCTCACGCAGCTCGTGCGGCGCCACGTCGCCGGCGCCGAGCGCGTCGACATCGCGATGCAGGGCGAGACCGACGCGGGCCCGAGCGGACATCCGGCGGTGAAGGCCGCCAAGGACATCTTCCAGGGCGAGGTGGTCGCGGTCCGGCCGCGCCTGCCGGAAGGAGAAGGCCAGTGAAGGGTTTCGGCAACATGATGAAGGAAGCGCAGAAGCTGCAGGCGCAGATGCTCGCCCTGCAGGAAGAGGTCGGCAAGAAAAAGGTCGAGGCCACGGCCGGCGGCGGCATGGTCACCGTCGAGGCCAACGGCAAGCAGGAGCTGACGTCCATCAAGATCGATCCCGAGGTCATCAACAAGGACGACGCCCAGATGCTGGAGGACCTCGTGCTCGCCGCGTGCAACGAGGCGCTGCGGAAGTCGCGCGACCTCGTCCAGCAGGAAATGGGCAAGCTCACGGCCGGGCTCAAGATCCCCGGCCTGGGCATGTAGTGGCCTTCTACCCCGAGCCCGTCGCGCGGCTCATCGACGCGTTCCAGCGCCTGCCCGGTATCGGGCCCAAGACGGCTCAGCGGCTGACGTTTTTTCTGTTGAAACGCCCCGCGGAGGAAGTGCGCGAGCTGTCGAGCGCGCTCGCCGCCGTCAAGGAGCGCATCATCTACTGCACGATCTGCTTCAACGTCACCGACCAGGACCCGTGCCGCATCTGTGCCGACCCCACGCGCGACGCCGGCGTGCTCTGCGTCGTGGAAGAGCCGAATGATCTGCTCGCCATGGAGCGCACCGGCGAGTTCAAGGGGCGCTACCACGTCCTGCTCGGCGCGCTCTCGCCGCTGGACGGCATCGGGCCGGACGATTTGAAGGTGCGCGAATTGCTGCTGCGCCTGGAGGACGGGCCCGCGCGCGAGGTCATCCTGGCCACCAACCCCAACGTCGAGGGCGAAGCCACCGCGCTCTATCTCGCGAAGCTGCTCCGCCCGCTCGGCGTGCGCGTCACGCGCATCGCGCGCGGCCTGCCCGTCGGCGGCGACCTCGAGTATGCGGACCAGGTCACCCTGACCAAGGCCCTGGAGGGCCGCCGCGAGATCGGCTGACCGTCGCGCTGCCCCCGGGCCGCCGCGCTCGAGCTATCTCAGCGGCGCCGCCTTGCTGTCCCGCCACAGCCCCCAGGCCCAGCCCTGCAACATCGACACGGCGAGCCATACGAGATCGTCGAGCGAGTAGAGCGAGAAGAAACGGTTCGTGAGCATGCGCAAGCCGAGCACGAGGCCTGCGGCCGCGAGGACGTTCACGACCGCGAAGATCACTCCGGTACCCAGGGACTCGGCCATCCGGCCCAGGGCCCGTCCGAGATCGGACGGCCGCCAACCGAGCCGCTTCACCGCGATGAAATACGCCACGAGCGACGTCAGTGCGACCGCCAGGTAAGGAGTCATTTCTCCTCCGTCAGAGGTAGCCCGCGATGTGGTAGTAGACCAGCGCCACGCCCTCGCGGAGCGCGGCGCGCAGCAGCCGCAGGCGCGGCTCCGGCTGGGTCGGCGCTGCCACCTCGGCCACCGGAGCGGCGACGACGTCGAACCCGGCGTCTCGAACCAGTCCCATCGCGCGGCGCATGTGCGCGCCATCCGTGACGAGGATCAGGCGCCTGACGCCTCGCGCTCGCAGGAGCGGCCGGAGCACGGCGACCTCCTCGTGCGTGGTGTGGCCGGCGGAGCTGGCGAGGATCGCCGTGTCCGGGACTCCGCACTTCCCAGCCAGCACGGCGCGCGCGGCGCCCTCCGATCTCCGCCCCGCCGCGCCGGACAGGACCAGCAAGGGAGCCAGCCCGTCGCGGTAGAGAGTGATACCACGCACGGTGCGTCGCAGCGACGTGTCCGTGAGCTGTCCGCTCGCCAACACCCCGCCTCCGGCCAGCACCACGATCGCGTCGGCGCGTTCGATGTGGACGGGGACCGAGATCATCGCGTAGAGGAAGACCGGCAGCGGCGTGAACGCGCCGAGGAAGAACAGCGCGAGCGTGGCCAGCCCCAGCGCGCGGACAAGCATCGAGGACGGCATGGTCGCCGACCACTGTATCGCAGCGATCGGGGTCAAAGAAGGCGATGTCGGCCCGAATCGGCTATCGAATTTTCTTCGGTGTCCGCCGCCCCCGACCGTACCGTAGGGACGGCATGCGGGCACGTCCGGGGCTCCTTGCGGCTTCCACGGGACTCGGACCACTGTCGCCGATCGTCGCCTACCTCGGACGCGAGCTCTCCCTCTGGCTCTGGCGGCGCGCGCGCGCCCGGCGGGGCACGCCCGTGATGATGGCGCCTCGCCGGGCCTCCGGCCGAGCCTACGCCTTTGAGTCGCGCCGCCCGGACGCCAACCCTTCGTAGCCTCCCCCGCGGCTGGAGGGCCGCCGCGAGATCGGGTACCATGCAGTTCCGCTGACGAACGTTCCCCGGTAGCTCAGTCGGTAGAGCACCTGACTGTTAATCAGGGGGTCGCTGGTTCGAGCCCAGCCCGGGGAGCCAACCTCTACAACGAGTTCTGAGGCGCTCCCTCGACCTCGGCAGGCCCTCGCGTCGAGTTTGCGTCGAAACGATGGCGGGCTGGTCGCGACGTACGGTCGCGCCTGAGTGATCTGGCGGGCGTGCCCCGCGGTCGAAGTCTCACAAGTGGTACCGCGGCGTAGAATGTCTTCCAGCGACTGACGAGCGATGCGCGCAGCCGCGAGGTACGTTTCATCGGCTGAGCACGCACCCAGCATCACGACGGAGGCCCGACCATGGTGCGGATCCCTGAGCGCGTGACCTGATGCCGATGCGCATCGCGCCCGGCGAGAAGTTCGCCTGCTTCGCGTTCACCTTCTATGGCGTTGCCGACGACGTGCCCGAAGAACTTCAGGTCGGCCCACGCCTTTGGGCCGTCAGGAAGCTCGAGCTCGAGCTTGATGCGCTGCGCGACGCAAACTTTGCGCTCTACACGACGATGCCCTCGTCGAAGCCGAAGAGCCTCGACGAGGAGAACCGGCTCGTCGAGACGCTCAATCACTTCCTCTACGGCATTCTGCTGCAGGGCGTCCCGGCGTACGGGCGCGGCTTCTCCTTGGCGGGCGCGGATGTTGCCGGCGAGATCACCGTCCGCCAATGCTCCGATCTGAAGGATTACCGGCCGAGCTTCGGCATGCCGCCGTTCAGGCTGGGCGTTGATCAGCTGCGGCGCGCCGCGGGGCTCATCGATCGACTGCGCGGCGTCGACACCGGTGGTGCCGACTGGGGGCGGCTGCGGCGTGGCCTCAAGGTGCTGTTCGACGGGACGCTGATGCCCAACAAAGACGGCGACCGACTCCACCAGTTCGTGCGGGCCGT
>Ga0209268_1000080_pt1 | contig 49392 bp, 39 predicted proteins | sample GraSoiAngelo_143_FD_185900 | JGI IMG/M metagenome (GOLD analysis project Ga0209268, IMG submission 185900) | Grasslands soil microbial communities from the Angelo Coastal Reserve, California, USA - 14_1009_02_30cm (SPAdes) (version 2) | ecosystem: Environmental > Terrestrial > Soil > Grasslands ... | reverse complement strand
ATGGCTGTTCCTTTCTCTCGTCGCGCTTCCGCTCGTCGTCCGGCCGGTCCCCGTCGCCCTCGCGACGGTTCCGGACGGGGCCGTGACGAACGATGAGAGCGCGAACCACCAATTCGAGGTGAACGTGACTCGTCTAACACGGCGTCGCGCACACGGCCGCACAGACGATACGGCTCGCTGGATCGATCTCGACTTCGAGACCGCGATCAGCTTTCTCGGCGACGAGTGGAGGCCACTCACCGAGATCCCAGAGGCGCCACCGACCGGGAACCCGCTGTGGCAGCGGGCCTACTGGCGCGCCTTCCAGGCCCGGGGACCCGCGCCCCGCGTCCATGCCCTCTGCGAGGATGACGGGGTGACCGCAGTCATCCCGGTTCGACCGACATGGCGCCTCGTGCGCCAGTGGTCATCGGGTGTCACCGGGCACACGCCATACTGGATGCTCGCCCTCGCGCCCTCGCCGCACGTCGCGGTCGCGGCCCTCGAGCACCTGATGGCTTCCGCCCAGATGCTGGACCTCGGTCCGCTCTATGCCCGCGCGGTGGAGACCGACGCACTTGCCCGGGCCGCGCACGAGCGGGGGTTCCGCGTCTCCCAGGATCCGCGCGGCGCTGATGCCGTCATCGACCTCCCGGCATCACCGGCCAAATTCCAGCTCGCCCTGAGCCGCAAGCTCGTCGGCAACACCTTCCGGGCACAGCGCCAGCTCACGCGGCTGGGACGCCTCGAATTCGACGTCATCACCGGCGGGGCGGGCCTCCGAAATGCCCTGGCGGAATGCTTCACCCTCGAGACGCTCGGGTGGAAGGGGCAGCGCGGTGCTCCGATCAGCTCACGGCCCGACACCCTCCAGTTCTACACGGAGCTGGCCGAGACGTCGGCGGCGGCTGGCCGTCTGGCCCTCTACACGCTGCGTCTGGACTCCACCCTGATTGCCTTCGAGTACTGCCTGCGACACAACGGCCGGATCGACCTCCTCAAGCTGAGCTACCATCCCGACTTCGGCCACTACTCGCCGGGCAACGTTCTCCGCTTCCTTCTCCTCGACCAGGAAATCAAGTCGGGAGACACGCGCAGCTACCACATGGGTCTGGTCAGCCCATGGAAAGCGCGGTGGGCCACGCGGCTCGAGCCGCTCTGCAGACTGCGGATCTACGACCCGGGCATCCGCGGGACCGCGGCGTACTTGGTCGACACCTGGACCGGGCGCGCCCGCCACCGGGCCGGTCTCCTCCGCTCCGCGTGGCGCCGGCTCCTGGGCCGCTGGCGAGCTGCCTGAGCCACACGATGGACGATCCGGCCGTCAGCGTGGTCATCCCGACCTACAACCGTGCGCGGCTCGTCTGCCGCGCCATCGACTCGGCGCTCGCCGCGACGGCGACGGGCGACGAGATCATCGTCGTGGACGACGGCTCCACCGACGGGACCGAAGCGGCGCTCGCCGCGTATCGCGGCCGCATTCGCTACGTCAAGGCGGACCACCGGGGGGCGGGAGTGGCTCGCAACCGGGGAGTGTCCGAGGCGCGAAGCCCGTTGATCGCCTTCCTCGACTCCGACGACGAGTGGATGTCCGACAAGCTCGCGCTACAGCGCACCCTCATGACACGCCGTCCGGACGTCCTGTTCTCGTTCTCCGACTTCGCCGTGCGAGAAGATACCGACGGCAGCGAGCACCGGTTCTATCTGTCGCGATGGCACAAAGACGCGCGGAGCTGGGGCGAGATCCTCGGCCCCGGGACGCCCTTCTCCACGATCGGCCCGCTGCCAGCGGGGCGTGACGACTTCCCCGTGCACGTCGGCGACCTCTATCCGGCGATGCTGAACACCTGCTACGTGGCCACGTTCACGGTGATGGTCCGGCGTGACGCCGGTGCAGCGCTGCGGTTCGCCGAGGACCTCCCCCTCTACGAGGACTGGGAGTGCTTCGCGCGTCTCGCCAGGGCCGGACGCGGCGCGTACCTCGCGTGCGAGACGGCCTGGAACCACGGCCACGCCGGCCCGCGTCTGATCGGCGCCGATGCCCTGACGGCAGCGAGCACGTGCATCGCCATGCTGAGCCGGATCTGGGGCGCGGACGCGCCATTCCTCGCCACGTCGGGCGAGCAGTACCGGCGCGTGCTCGCCCGGCAGCACCTCCTCCGCGCACGGGCGCTGATCCAGGCCGGACGGACCTCCGAGGCGCGGCAGGAACTGCAGCGGGCCGGCGGCGGCCCCTTCGCTTACCACGCGCTCGCCGGCCTCCCAGGGCCGGTGGCGCGCGGGATCGTCACGCTCGGTCGCGCGCTCACGCGAGGCTGATCGCTCGCTCCGCCGCTGACCGGTCTCGCTCGCAACATCGTCATCCACAATCAGGACATACAGCCTGGCTGCGAGTGACGTCGACGGCGTACGGGGTTGCGCGCGACCCCGTGCGCCGATTACACGAAAGGTGACTCCTCAATGAGAACACGGCTTCTACAGCTCCTGCGCTGCCCGATCTGCGTCGTACCGCTCGACCTCGAGATCTTCGCCTACAACGGGGACGAGATCGTCGAAGGCGTGCTGCGGTGCCAGAAGTGCGGAGCGGGCTATCCCATCATCGAGCGCATTCCGCGCATGCTGCCCGACGACCTCGCCGGCGAGATGCGAGCGCTCAACCGAGATTTCTTCGCCCGCCATCCCGGTCTCTTGCCCCGCGCGGGGGCGACGGACGGCGGCTCCGAATCGGCGCGCGATCTCCGGAGGACCTTCCGCAGCTTCTCGTTCCAGTGGAACACCTTCGGGGACATGTACGGGTTCTGGGAGGAAAACTTCCTGGACTACGTCCACCCGCTCACGCCCGAGTTCTTCGCCGGCAAGCTGGGGTGCGACGCCGGCTGCGGCTTCGGCCGCCATCTCAATTACGCGGCGCGATACGGAGCGGAGATGGTCGGTCTCGACCTCTCCGAGGCCGTGCTCGCCGCGTACCGGAACAACCGCGACAACCGGTACGCGCACGTGGTGCAGGGAGACATCTACCGCCCGCCGTTCGCCCGCGGCACGTTCGATTTCATCTACAGCATCGGGGTCCTGCACCATCTGCCCGACCCGGAACGCGCGTTCTGTGCCCTCGCCCCCTACGTCAAGCCCGACGGGACGCTGTTCGCATGGATCTACGGACCGCGCCACGGTGTCTCCGAGGCGGTCACGCGGGTCCTGCGCCGCGTCACGACCCGGATGGACTATCGCCTCCTCTACGCCCTCTGCGCGGCGATCGCCGGCGGCCTTCGCTTCTTCTCTCATTATCCGTACCGCGTGCTCTCGAGGGTCCCGGGGTTGTCCGGCGTGGCCGAGCGCCTGCCGCTGCACGACCACCAGCGCTATCCGTTCAAGGTGGTGGTCGCCGACGCCTTCGATCGCCTGTCGGTCCCCCTCGTCCGCTACTACACGGACGACGACCTGCGCGGCTGGCTCGTCGCGGCGGGCCTCGTCGACGGGCAGGTCGTCCGGCGCTTCCGCAACAACGAGAGCTGGCGGGTTCTGGGCCGGGTGCCGCCCGCGATCCCGTCCGGCCTGGACACCTCAGCACTGAACGGGCGGCGGCCCCACCCCGTTGCCGTCGAGGCGAGGCGATGAGCAGCTCGAACGGGTCAGCGATCCTCGAAGGCTTCTCCATCGTGTGCTTCGCCAACGACTGGGGGGCCGACCCGACCAGCAAGACCCACATCATGCGGATCCTGGCCCGGAAGAATCGGGTGCTCTGGGTCAACTCCCTCGGGATGCGCCGTCCGACGGCGTCCGGCCGGGACGTGCGCCGGATCGGTGCGAAGCTCCGACAGAGCCTCGGCGGGTGCCGGGAGGTCGAGCCGAACCTCTTCGTGGCCAATCCGCTCGCCTTGCCGCTGCCCGGCGTGGGGCTCGTCGACGAGCTGAACGCGCAACTCGGGGCCGCGTGGCTGCGCCGCCTCTGCCGGCGTCACGGATTGGAGCGCCCGTTGCTCTGGTGCTTCCCGCCGCACGTCGGCCGCTTCGTCGGGCGGTTGAACGAGCGCCTGGTGATCTATCACTGCGTGGACGAGTACTCCGCCTTCTCGGGCGTCCCCCGCGAGGCGCTCATCCGGATGGAGCGCGATCTGATCCGTCGAGCCGACCTCGTGCTCGCGTCATCCGAGCAATTGTGCGCGGAGCGTCGTCCGTTCAACCCCGAGACCTATTTCGTCTCGCACGGCGTGGACCTCGCTCACTTTTCGCGGGCGCTGGACCCGACGACGGCGATTCCCGAGGATCTTCGTGGGCTGCCACGGCCGATCATTGGCTTCTTCGGTCAGCTCAACGATTGGGTCGACCTTCCACTGATTCGGGCCCTCGCGCTCGCGCGCCCGCGATGGTCATTCGCGCTCGTCGGCCGGTCGATGACCGACGTGGAGTCCCTGCGGGGGCTTCCCAACGTCCATCTGCTCGGGCTGAAGCCGTATTCGGCTCTTCCGAATTACGCCCGCGGGTTCGACGTCGGGATCATTCCGTTTCGGACCAACGAGCTGACCGTGCGTGCGAACCCCCTGAAGCTCCGCGAATACCTCGCGGCCGGCTTGCCGGTGGTCGCGACACCGTTGCCGGAGGTGGCCCGGTACGACGGGCTCGTTTATCTCGCGGACGGCCGGGACGCGTATCTCGCGCAGATCGAGGCCGCGCTGCGCGAGCGCGCCGAGGCGGCGGCGCAGCGCCGGGTCGAGGCGATGCGGCAGGAGGGCTGGGAGGGCCGGGTCGAGCGGATCTCGGCGATCGTCCGCGGGCATCTCGAGCGACGCACGTCGCGACGACTCACTTCCGTCGTATGAGCCGAGGTCGATGGGGTCTGATCGTGAGCCTCGCGGCGGCGCTCCTCGTCCTCGTCGAAGCGCACGCGGAGGCTCTGGCCGGCCGGCCGGAGCTCCCCCGCATCAAGGTGGAGACGAACCCGGTCGCCCCGGCCGGTCGCGTTCTCTCCGTCGCGGCGGGTGACAACCTCCAGACCGCCCTCGAGCGAGCCCGGCCCGGAGACGTGATCACGCTCCAAGCCGGCGCGACGTTCGTGGGCCCCTTCACGCTTCCCAGGAAGCACGGGGATGGATGGGTCACCATTCGCACGAGCGCCCCCGACCCGAGCCTTCCGCCGCCGGACGTCCGCGTCGACCCTTCGTACGCCGGCGTCATGCCCAAGCTCGAGGCCGGCAGCCGCGCCGTGATCGTCACGGCGCCCGGGGCGCATCACTATCGCTTCGTCGGGATCGAGATCCGGCCGAAGCCGCGGGCCTCGCTCGTCAACCTCGTCGATCTCGGCACGGGAGAGCCGACGGCGGAGCTCGTCCCCAGCCACCTGATCTTCGATCGTCGCTACCTGCACGGCGATGCCGAGACAGGCACGCGGCGCGGGATCGCGATGAACTCCCGGCATACGGCGGTCGTCAACTCGTACCTCGCGGACTTCAAGGCGATCGGCGCCGATTCTCAGGCCATCGCCGGGTGGGCCGGCGCCGGCCCGTTCAAGATCGACAACAACTACCTGGAAGCCGCCGGCGAGAATCTGCTGTTCGGGGGAGGCGACCCGGTCATCAGGGATCTCACGCCCTCCGACATCGAGATTCGCGGCAACCACGTCTCCAAACCCCTGCGCTGGAAGGTGGGCGATCCGGCGTTCGCGCGTGTCCCCTGGGCAGTCAAGAACCTGTTCGAGCTCAAGAATGCCCGCCGGGTGCTCGTCGAGGGCAATCTCTTCGAGCACAACTGGGCTCACGCGCAGGCGGGCTTCGCGATCGTCTTCACGGTGCGGAACGAGGACGGCGGCGCACCGTGGTCGGCTGTCCAGGACGTGACCTTCGTCAACAATATCGTTCGCCGCGCGGGCGCCGGCGTCAATATTCTCGGCCGCGACAACAATCATCCGAGCCAGCCCACCGAGCGCCTGCTGATCGCGAACAACCTGTTCGACGAGATCGACGGGGCGCGATGGGGCGGACCGGGAACCCTCTTTCAGATCCTGGACGGTACGGCCCATCTCACGATCGAGCACAACACGGCGTTTCAGCAGGGCGCCATCATCGTCGCCGAGGGCCGACCCCACGCGGACTTCGTCTATCGCAACAACCTCACGCCACACAACGCCGCGGGAATCGCCGGCACGGGAACCGGCGCCGGAGCCGCCACCCTGAGCACCTACTTCCCGGGCTCCATCGTCGCGGGAAACGTGATCGCCGGCGGACGCGCATCTGTCCATCCGCCCGACAATTTCTTCCCGGTCTCGCTCGAGATGGTCGGCTTCGTGAACCGCGCCGGCGGCAATTATCGCCTCACTGCGGCCAGCCGCTATCGGCGGGTCGGTACCGACGGGCGGGATCCGGGCGTCGACCTCGACGCGCTGACCACGGCCGTGCACGGCGCCGCGAACACCCACACCACAGAAACTCGGCCGGCGCGGTAACCGGTCATTACCGAGCCGATCTCGCCGCTGGGCCGGACATTGACGTCGCACAGAAAGGTGGGTCGCGTGTTTGGTCGGATCCTCAGCCGTGTCGTAGGAGCGCGCGGCGCCTTTGCGCTCGCGCTGAGCGCCACGGCCGTGGCTGCCCTCGCCCCCGTGGGCCCCGTTGCCGCCCAGAATCTTCCCGCTCCGCCATCAGTGTTCGTCGACACCACCTACGCGCCGCCGAGCGGCCAGGTCATCGCCGTCGCGAACGGCGGCAACTTCCAGGCTGCCCTCGATGGGGCTCAGCCCGGCGACGTCATCGAGCTCCAGGCCGGGGCCACCTTCGCCGGGAACTTCGTTCTGCGCACCAAGCCGGGCGCACAATGGATCTACATTCGCTCCTCGGCCGTAGCCGCTCTGCCGCCTCCGGGAACCCGCGTGAACCCGACGCATGCCGCGCTCATGCCGACGATCGTCAGTCCCAATACCATGCCGGCCCTCACCTCCGAGTTCGGCGCGCACCACTACCGGTTCGTCGGCGTCGAGATCACTACCACCTGGACCAGCCGGCTCGGCAACAATGCGAACCTCATTCTGCTCGGGTACGATCCCATTGGCATTCCGGCGACGACGCTCGACCAGTTGCCCCACCACATCACGCTCGACCGCTGTTACGTTCATGGCACCTCGACCGGCAACGTGGTGCGGGGTCTCGCCGCCAACAGCGCGACCACCGCGGTCGTCGACTCCTACTTCGCCGACTTCCACGCGGAAAGCAGCGACTCGCAGGCCATCGCGATGTGGAACGGACCCGGCCCCTCCAAGTTCGTCAACAACCACCTGCAAGGGGCGGCCGAGAATTTTCTGCTCGGAGGCGCCAGTCCTACCATCCCGAACCTCGTGCCCTCGGACATCGAGATCCGGCGCAACTACTTCGCCAAACCCCTGTCGTGGAACCCCGACGACCCCAGCTACGCCGGCATTCCATGGGTCGTCAAGAACCTCATCGAGATCAAGAATGCCCAGCGCGTGCTCATCGACGGCAACGTCTTCGAGCACGTGTGGCCGGCCGCGCAGATCGGTTTCGGGATCGTGTTCACGGTCCGCGACGATGGTGGCACCGCGCCCTGGACCGTCGTCCAGGACATCACCTTCACCCACAACGTCGTCCGCCACGTGGGCGCCGGCGTGGACATCCTCGGGCTCGACGACAACGCCGTCACCCAGCAGGCCAGGCGTCTCTTGATTCGCGACAACGTGTTCGACGACGTCGCCACCCCTCCCACCGATAACGCGCGGCTCTTCCAGATCCTCAACGGGGCGGCCGACGTCACGATCGATCACAACACCGCTTTCCAGATCGGTCCCATCATCGTCGCGGACGACGCGCCCGCCGCCACCGGCTTCACGTTCACCAACAACATCGCGCCGGAGCACCAGGGCGTGACGGGCAGCGGCACCGCGGTGGGCCTCGACACCCTGAATACGTTCTTCCCGGGGTTCGTGTTCCGTCGCAACGTTCAGCCCGGCGGCGTCGCTGCGGACTACCCGTCGGACAACTTCTTCCCGGCATCGCTGGACGCGGTCGGCTTCGTGGACCGCGCCGGCGGCGACTATGGCCTCTTGGCGTCCAGCCCGTACCGGAACGCCGGCACCGATGGCAAAGACATCGGTGCCGATTTCGCCGCCGTCACAGCGGCGACCGCCGGGGTGCTGGAGGGATCCTCTTCGCCAGCTTCTCCGCCGCCGCGGACCGTCACCGTACCGACTATCTCGATCAGGACCCCTCACGATGGCGCCACAGCTAAGGGCACGAACGAGGTGCGGGCGGTGGGGCGGCACCTGGGCACCGCGACCGTGCGGTTCACGCTGAACGGCAGCGCAGTCGGACCCGTGTTCACCACGCGACCCTATGAGTTCCGATGGAATACGCGACTCGTCGCCAACGGCGCCTACACGCTCGTGGTGACCGCCGTCGACGCGGCGAACATGACGATCGCGTCCGACTCCGTGACCTTCGTGGTCTCGAACCCGTTGCCCAGCGTTCGGATCACGAAGCCGAAGCCAGAGAGGAAGGCGAAGGGCGAGATCGAGGTCGAGGCGGCGGTGACTCATCGCGGCAACGTCGCCAGCCTCCAATTCCAACTGGACGGTAACGACATCGGACCCGCCATCACGAAGCGCGAGTACGAGATCGACGTGGACACCGCAGCCCTGGCTGACGGCCCGCACACCCTGCGAGCAGTCGTCACCACCCTGGCGGGGACCAAGGTCTTCTCGGATCCCGTTACGATCATGGTGCCGAACCCGTTGCCGACCGTCCGGATCGATGCGCCGAAGACCGGCAGTACCGTGAAGGGCAAGATCCAGGTCAAGGCCTCGGTGACAGAGCATCGGAAGGTGGGGAGCCTCCAGTTCCAACTGGACGGCAAGAACCTCGGGCCCGCGTTCACGGACGACGAGTTCGCCGTCCAGTGGGACACGGAGACGGCTGCCACTGGACCGCATACGCTGACCGCCATCATCACGACGACGGGCGGCGCTCAGATCGCTTCGGCGTCCGTCATCGTCACCGTCGCCAACCCGGTCAAGAAGAAGTAGCTCGCTCGACGGGACGAGATGCCAGTCGAAAAGATCATCTTCTGGGTGTGCGGGCTCCTGCTCCTCTACACCTGCGTGGGCTACCCGGTCCTCGCGTGGGTGCGGGCCGGGCTTCGGCCTCGGCTCCCCCGCGCCCAGGACATCGAGCCGACGGTCACGCTGATCATCGTCGCCCACAACGAGGCGGCGCGGATCGCCGGCAGGATCCAGAACCTCCTCGCCCTCGATTACCCGCGCGACCGCGTCGAGATCGTCATCGGCTCCGATGGCTCCACCGACCTCACCGCGCAGCGTGCGCGCGCCTACGAGCAGGACGGCGTGTCGGTGGTCGCCTTCGAGTCCCGCCGTGGAAAACCCGCCGCGCTGAACGACCTCGTGCGACAGGCGCGAGGCGAGATCGTGGTCCTCGCCGACGCGCGCCAGCGGTTCGATCGCGACGCCCTCCGTGCGCTCGTCGGCCCCTTTGCCGATCCCGACGTGGGCGCGGTCAGCGGCGAGCTCATCCTCTTGTCCAACGGCGGCGGGACTCCGGTGGGCGACGGCGTCGGCTTCTACTGGCGCTACGAGAAATTCATCCGGCGGCACGAGAGCCTGGCCGAATCGACTCCCGGAGCGACCGGCGCCATCTATGCGATCCGCCGGGAGCTCTTCGAGCCGGTCCCTGCCGACACGATTCTCGACGACGTGCTCATTCCCTTGCGCATCGCGCGCCGGGGCTACCGCGTCCTGCTCGAGCCTCGCGCGCGCGCGTACGACCACGTGGCGGCCACCGGCCAGGAGGAATTCACGCGCAAGGTCCGCACGATGGCCGGCAAGTTCCAGCTCTTCGCCCGCGAGCGCTGGCTCCTGAGCCCGTTCAGCAACCCCCTGTGGCTCCAGACCGTCTCGCGCATCTGTCTGCGGCTGCTGGTTCCGCTGTTTCTGTCGGCCGCCTTCCTCGCGAATCTCTTCCTGGTGCAGGACGGCTTCTACGCGGCGACGCTGGCGGCCCAGCTGCTCTTCTATGGAGCCGCCGGCGGCGGCTACCTGCTTCGGAACGCGCGCCGGCGCTTTCCCCTGCTGATCGTGCCGTATGTCGTGTGTCTGTTGAACTGGACGATCCTCGTAGGACTCGCGCGGTTTCTCACCGGTCGTCAGAGCGTCACCTGGGACAGGGCGACGGCGGAGTGATCCAGATCTGGACGCCCGCGACGTTCGCAATCTTGCAGGGCTGCGCAAGCGCGCTTCACCCCTGTGGAGAGCGCTTCCCGATGCGCGCCCCGCGCGGTGAGTCCGCCCGACCTATCCCCGCAATTTCTCACGACTGCCGGGACGTTCGGCGGGGATCGAGCCTGGCATGCAGCGTGCTCCTTCTGACGCCCGCTTCGAGTGACGCCGGTGGAGCGCCCCGCCGGAATGCCTCGAGGACAGCGGCGACGGGGTGAACGAATGACGAACGGCTCGTGGCGCACCGCTCTCTACGCACTGCTCCTGACCCTTGGTCTCGTCGTCGTGAGCGCGCCGAGCGAGGCACAGAACGCGACGACCGAGGACGCCGTCGGGTCGTTCCTGACGATGACGAACAATCGCGCTGAGGCCGGTCCGGCGGCGCTGCCCGTCGCGGGAGGCGGCACGAGTCCTTTGCTGCCCGTGCTCCCCGTGTACGTCGCCAGGGTCTCGAAGGACAAGGGCCTGTGCCCCGCGTGCACCGCGCGCGTGGTGCCCGAGCCCGGGATGCTGGCGCTCATCGGTGTCAGCCTGGTGGGCGTTGGAATTTTCGTACGGAGGCGGTTGCTCGACCGCGAGGGCGAGAGCGAGACGGCATAAAGCCGCCTCGATCACGCACCTTCCCCCGCGAGCGCCGCCGGGGCCGGGGCGCCCGCCATGGGCGCCCGGCCCTTCAGTTTCAGATTTCCCGATTGAGAGGGAAGAGCTATGTGCGGAATCGTCGGATATGTCGGACACCGGAGCGCGACTGACGTCATTCTGGACGGCCTTCAGCGGCTCGAGTACCGAGGCTACGACTCGGCGGGGCTGGCGGTACTCAACGGGCACGGGCTGGAGATCCGGCGCCATCCCGGCAAGATCCGCGGCCTCGAAACGCTCGTGCGGACCCACCCATTGTCGGGCGGCGTGGGGCTCGGCCATACCCGATGGGCGACGCACGGACCCCCGTCCGAGGAGAACGCTCATCCCCACGCCGACTGCTCGGGCTCCCTCGTGGTCGTCCACAACGGGATCATCGAGAACTACCTGAGCCTCAAGGAGCGCCTCCTGGCCGAGGGGCATCGGTTTCGCTCCGACACGGACACCGAGGTCGTCGCGCACCTCATCGAGCGCCAGCTGAAGATGGGCGCCGACCTCCTCGAGGCGACGAAGATGGCCCTCCGGCAGATCCGGGGCGCGTATGCCGTGGCGATTCTCAGCGCCGCCGAACCCGACCGCCTGATCGCCGCCAAGCATGGGGCGGGCGCCGTCGTCGTCGGCCTCGGCGAGGCCGAGGCCTATCTCGCCTCGGACATCGCCGCGATCCTGCCCTACACGCGCGACGTCGTCGTGCTCGAGGACGATGAGGTCGCGGTGCTCACGCGGGAAGGCGCCGCCCTCACGACACTCGACGGCCGAGTCATCGAGCGGGCCCCTTCGCGCGTGGCCTGGGACGCCACCATGGCCCAGAAGGATGGCTATCCCCACTTCATGCTCAAGGAGATCTACGAGCAGCCGCGGGCCGTGACCGACACCTTCCAGGGCCGGATCGACGAGGAGCTCGGCAGCGTCGTCCTGGCGGACGCCAACCTCGAGCGGCGGGAGATCCGGCAGCTGCGGCGCGTGGTCCTCGTCGCCTGCGGCACGTCGTACAACGCCGGGCTCGTCGGGCGATTCATGATCGAGCGAATGGCCGGGCTCCCGGCCGAGGTCGACGTCGCGTCGGAGTTCCGGTACCGCGATCTCGTCCTCGGCCCGGACACGCTCGTCATCGCCATCTCACAGTCGGGCGAAACCGCCGACACCCTCGGCGCCGTCAAGGCGGCCCGCGCGGGCCGCGCGCCGGTCCTGGGCATCACGAACGTGGTCGGCTCGGCGCTGGCGCGCGAGGCCACGGGAATCTTCTCCACCCACGCGGGGCCCGAGATCGGCGTGGCCTCCAGCAAGACGTTCTCGGCCACGGTGACGGCGTGCTACATGATCGCGCTCGCCATCGGCCGGACGCGCGACTATCTGTCGAACATCGACGGCTGGAAGCTGATCGACGGATTGCTGGAGGTGCCGGGGATCATGGAGCGCACCCTGGCCGCCGTGGACGGCACGACGCGCCAGCTGGCCGCCGAGCTGGTGGGCTATCCCGGGTTCCTCTATCTCGGGCGCGGCGTCCACCACCCGATCGCGCTCGAGGGCGCCCTCAAGCTCAAGGAGCTGTCGTACATCCACGCTGAAGGCTACGCCGGTGGTGAGATGAAGCACGGCCCGATCGCGCTCATCGATCAGAACATGCCCGTGGTGGCCCTGACCCCGCGCGATCCCTCCTACGATCGGATGGTCGGCAACGTCGAGGAAGTCAAGGCACGCGCGGGCCGGGTCATCGCCATCGCCCACGAGGGGGACGCCGAGATCGCCCGGCGCGCCCATCACGTGGTCGCCATTCCACCCTCGACAGACTTGTTGATGCCGCTGATCAGCGTGCTTCCCCTCCAGCTCCTCGCGTACCACATCGCCGTGCTCCGCGGCTGCGACGTGGACCAGCCGCGCAACCTCGCCAAGAGCGTGACCGTAGAATGACCAGCCGGCTGAAGGTCGATCTCCATCTGCACACCCGTGAGGGTGAGCCCTGCATCACCTACGACGCCTATACCCTCATCGACCGCGCGGCGCGCGAAGGCTACGACGTCCTCAGCATCACGAACCACGATCTCTGCACGTTCAGCGAGCGGCTGGTCGACTATGCGGCCGATCGGGGGATCGTCCTCATCCCGGGAGCGGAGGCCACCATCGAGGGGCGCCACGTCCTGATCTACAACTTCGATGTGTCCCTCTCCATGCTGCGGACGTTCGCCGATCTGAGGAGATACAAGACCCCCGAGTGGCTGGTGATCGCCGCCCATCCCTTCTTCCCCGCCCAGTATTCGCTGGGACGCCGACTACTCCGCGAGATCGACGTCTTCGACGCGATCGAGTTCTCTCACTTCTACACGCGGCGCATCGATTTCAATCGGCGGGCGGTCGAGCTGGCGCGTGCCACCGGCCTGCCGCTCGTTGGGAGCTCGGACAGCCATCTCGCGCGGCAGTTCGGGACGACCTACTCTCTGGTCGAGGGCGAGCCGACGGTGTTCGCCGTCCTGTCCGCCATCCGTCACAAGAAGGTGCAGGTGGTGAGCCGCCCGTTGACGCTGCCGGGTCTATTACGCATCGGGACGGAAATGAAAGCCCGCGAGGCCTGGGAGCACGTGCGAGGCCGGCCACGCGAGGCGGTGTCGCCGTCCCCGGCCGGCGCGGCTCTGCTCCGCAAGCGCTGAGGGTGGCGGAGGGCGGGGATTCCGGGGACGCCGCGAACGACCTGTCGGTCAAGGAGATAGCGATGGTGACGAGGTCAGCAAAGGTGAGAGGGGTTGTGGTTTCTCTGTGCCTGGTGGCGACGGCCCTGTGGACTCAGCCGTCCTGGGCGGCCGACCGGGCCTTTGCGAAGATCACGGGATCGAGCCAGGGAGTCATCGAGGGCGACAGCACGTTCAACCTGGCGCCGAAGTCCATTGAAGTGCTCAACACCGGCTTCGGCATGGAGGTGCCGCCGAGCGCCAAGCCCGTGGTCGGCCCGCTGACGCTGCTGAAGCGCTTCGATAGGGCGAGTCCAAAGCTCTTGCTTGCGGCGTTCACGGCGGAGTCGCTCCTCGTCGAGATCAACTGGTTCATGGACCAGACGGGACAGAGGACCGTCAGCATTGTGCTGGACGGCGCGGCCATCACCAAGATTGACGCGGCGGCGCAGCTCGACGGCACCAGCGCGTCTGGGTTCGAAACGGTGAGCCTGTCCTATACGAGGATCACCTTCACGAGCCGTATCATCGACGCCAGCGGTAAAGTCAGCGGCACCGTCATGGTCTGTCTGGACGTGGCAGCGGGCAAGGTTTGCTAGCGACCGCAGCGCCATTCCTGCCGGCGTTCCCCTACTCCACCTCGGCTACCTTGAGGCGCGCTTCACGAACGCCACCTTCTGGACGATCTCCGATGCTCTCGCCGAAACAGCTGCATCGCCTCATCTAGGCCTCGCCATTGCGCGCGCGCCCCCCCGATCGGGGGTCGGCGCTCCCCCCGCTTCGTCGCCGCGCCGCCTCCACACGCGGGCGGCGGCGCCCACGAACGGCCGCCGAAAATTCCCCCTCGCGCCTGTAGACGCCGCTCGCGCGGTGCAGTCTACTTCGTTTCATCAGGTGGCGGTCGGTCGCGCCCCGGGGCCGCGAGATTGGATCGAGCCATCTGCGGAATCGTCGGCTATTCGGGTGACAAGGGCGCCACGCCAAGCACTCGCTCACAGGGAGGTGCCTCCATGACTATGAGTGTCCGCCTAGCCTCCATCGCCGCGGCGTCTCTTTCCCTTGTTCTGGGGCTGGCCTGGGGGGCCCCGGTTCAGGCTGCCTCCTTCGGGGGTCGCGCCGTGAGCGCTCTCGTCAACCTTCCCGGTCTCGGGAGCGATCCGATCCATATCGTCGACACGGGTGAACTCGCTGCCGACGGTGGCTGGGAGGGCGCCGGCCTCCTCAGCACCAATGTCCCCGATGTCCTGACCGCGGACGCACTGGTGGCCAACACCAGCGGTGGCCTGTACGATACCGGCGCCCGGGCGAACAGCTCCACCTCACTGGCAGGTGTGAGCGTGTTCCCCGGGAACGCCGCTCAACTCACCGCTTCGCTCATCCGGGCCCAGGTGGAGGTGTCTGCCGATGGGCTCCTGGGCTCGACCGAGGTGCGCGATCTCGTCTTTGCCGGTGTGCCCGTCACCGTGACCGGTCAGCCGAACCAGAAGGTCGAGATCTTGGGCGTCGGCACTCTCACCATCAATGAGCAGACGAGGGCATCGGGCGGTAGTTCCCAGACACTGACCGTGAGCGCCGTGCACCTAAAGCTGGCGACCGGCGAGGAAGTCGTCCTGTCGACCGCCAGCAGCACCATCAACTGGTAGGGGGAACGACAATGAAATGGCTGGCCATGATGAAATGGACGATCGGGACGGCGGCGTGCGCCGTCCTGCTGGTCGGTGTTTCCATTCTTCTGCCCGACCATGAAGCCCATGCCCAAGCGACCTGCTTCGACTTCACCACCGGTGGCGGATGGATCCAGTCGCCGCTTGGCGACGGGAAGGCGAACTTCGGATTCAATGTCGGGTACAAGAACGGGCCCGACTCACCTTTGAAAGGCGAGTTCAACCTCGTCGATCACGCGGCCAACGTCACTATCAAAATGCTGACCGTCGACACCTACGGCGGCGAAGGCAACGGGACCGGGCACCGTTGCAGCCCAACCCAGATCTGCGACCGCTTCTGGACGGGCACCGCCGAGATCACGTTTCCGGATACGGCCTTCGTTTGCGCGTTTTTCGTCGAGGTGGTTGATCGGGGGTCGCCCGGCCGGAAGGACACGTTCCACGTGACGTGCGACGGCTATAACGGCTTCGCATTCGAGCTACCGGCCGGGAACATCGAGGTCCACAAGGCAGCCTGCCTGTTGTAACCCGCAGGGGTGGTTGAAAGAGTGGCGGAGGGCGGGGGATTCGAACCCCCAAAGGGCTTGCGCCCAGGCGGATTTCAAGTCCGCTGCCTTGCCAGTTGAGGCTAGCCCTCCGTCCGAATCATCCCGCCGACTTACGATACACCGGCCTGCTGCTCAGCCGCGGTTTCGGCTCCGTGCGTTGACTGTGCGTTGATTTCCGCCCCGAGGCCCTCGAGCAGCGCTGTCGCGCCGGTGAGGTAGTCGGCGGCCAGGTGCTTGTAGATCTCCGTGGTCTTGATGCTGCTGTGGCCGAGGATCTCCTGCAGCTTCTCGAGCCGGCCGCCGCGCATCACGTAGTGGCCGGCGAAGCTGTGCCGCAGCGTGTGGAAGGTCACGTCGGGGTCGAGGATCTTCGCCCGGGTGAGCGCCGTGCGGTACGGGGTGTCGATGTCGCGCAGGGCGCCCCACACCCGCCCCGATGCGTCCTGGCCGCCGGCAGCCGCCCTCAGAGGCGCCAGCGCGCCGTATACGGCCTGATTGATCGGCACGTCCCTGCCCTTGCCGCTCTTCGTCTGCCGCCCCAGCGCGATCACGCTACGGGCGAAGTCCACGCGCTCCCAAATCAGGCGTAGGAGCTCGCCCTTGCGCAGGCCGGTATGCGGGGCGGCGGTGACGATCGCCAGCAGCAGGCGGCTGCGCGACTCCGCGCACGCGGCCAGCAGCCGGGTGATCTCGTCGAGCGCTAGATACCGCTGTTTGCCCTGCTCCTTCGTCATCTCGAACACCGGCACCCCGCTCCAGCTCGTCCCAGGCGAGCGCCATCCGCAGAATCGAGCGCAGGAGCGCGACCTCGCGGTTGACCGTGGCCGGCGCCAGCGGCCGGCCCAGGCGTGACGTCGTCGCCCGTCGCGCCATCCGGTACTCCGCCACGCGGTGCGTGCGGATGGCTGCCAGCGGCGTCGCCTTTCCGAAGAACGCCAGCAGCGGCACGCTGCGCTCCTCGTCGTCCTGAATCGAGCGCTTGCCCTCGCTCTTTTTCTTCGCGAGGAACTTCTCGACCATCGCCCCGAAGGTCATGCCGGCCGGCGCCGCAACCATGTCGGTGGCTGACGTCACTCCCTCGATCGTCCACTCCGGGAGCTGCAGCGCCACCGGCATTCTCAATCTGAGCGGTTTTCGCGGCGTAGCCACGAAAGTCGTCCGTGTTCCTTGCCCGTAGTTGCGTCGGAAATTGCTCGAACTACGCCCAGCCGCGCTCAACCACCCGCCCGGAAAGATTTTGATCAACGGCCTGGCTCCGGACGATCCAGTCCGCCAAGAGATTCACCGGGCTCGCTCCGGCTGAGCCGCCGAAGTGGCCGATCCGTCAGCGAATTCGACTTCGGTATCGGATTTGCGATGGAGCCATGGCGTGGGGCTCTCGGATAAGGTCACGCCCCCCGAGGATGGGGCCTGGACGCGAAAACCGCGTCGCGTCCAGCGCTCGTGGCAAGCATGCGCGCCTCAGGGCGGACGGTGGCGGGGCGCGGATCCAGACCTCTTCAGGGCCGAAATCTTTCGAATGACTTCGAGCACATCACACTCGAGACGCCAGACGACGAGTGAGGGACACGGCGTATGGGCGCAGCCGTCCTGCTATCAAGACGAATTTGAGCGCGGCACCTGAGGCGATGTCGAATCAGGCGCCGCTTACCCTGTTCCTCCGCGCCCTCGTGGCCGCCAAGAAATCGCTTGCGCTCTACCCACCGGCGAGCGGGACAGCGATGGGATGGATCGAGCGGTTACGGCACTCGTTGGACGATGCCTTCCGCCAGGGGCTGATCTTCCCGATTCGAGTGGGCCTGGACCGCTTCTCCTGGCCGGGCGGAGAGCTCACGACCACGGACCAGGGGTTCAAGAGGCTGCGGTTCGAGATGCAGTCTCGCGGGATCGCCGAGCTCAGCATCGAGCCGTCGGTGGAGAATTGGGAGCTTCAGGCACTGCTGGAGCTGCTCAACCAGCCGGTCCACCAGTTCGCCTCCACGACCGCCGCGCAGACCTACCTCCGCGACCGAGCCGTAGCCCGCGTAAGGGTCGGCGCACTAGGCTTCGGAGGTGTCCCGGCGCCCTCGGGTGATCAGAACACGGGTTGGGGCACCGGCACAGAGGAGTCGGGCTCAGGGCCACTCCTCGGTGGGGTGGACGGGGAGACCCGGGACCTTCTCGTCGAAGCGATCCTGAAGATGGCCGACGAGCGATTCGAGAGCCTCGCCTACGACCGTACCGGGTTGTTTCAGTGGTTCCAGACGATCTCGAGCGGCGGGCGTGTCGACCTCCTTTACTCGGCGGTCAATATGCTCGGCGCGATGGCAGAACGCAGTGGCGACCGCGAGGTTCGCGCGCGGACGATGCTCGAGGCGCTCATGTTGCTCCCGGACGCGACGCTGACGCCGTTTTTCACCGACTCCCTCCTGCCCGGTGCGGGGAAGGATCTCGTTGCGTTCAACCTGCTCACGCAGGTCACCGAGGGCGAACTGCGGCACATCGTTCGCCATGTACCACGGGCGCGGCTTGTCGAGCTGACGACGGAGCTGCTCGAGTTTCCCTGGGAGGAAGGCCAGCGGCTGCGGCTGCTGGAGGCGATCACGTCGATGCTTGAGCATGGCGCTGAGCCTGAGGCCCCTCTGGCAAGACCCGGCCCGCTCGTGGACAACGACCCGGTCTTGCGCGAGCTCCGTGAGGAGATCCTGGATGCCTGCCGCCCCGAAGCGCTCCTCGCCCGAAGCGTGGACGTGCTCCTGGCGCTGCTCTCCAGCATCGATCCCGCCGAGTATCTGGGGTTCGCAGGCGATGCGCTGGCGGAAATCGCCCGCGAGGCGCTGGCGGACGGGCAGTCCGATCTGGCCCTCCGGATCCTGCGTAGCGTGGCGACCGACGCCACACCCGAGGTATCCCAAGAGGTGCCGACCCCGACCACGCTGACCCGGCACAAGCTCGCCGGGCCCAGCCACGTCTCGCTCGTCGTCGATCTCCTGCGTCGGGATCCTCCGACGGGCCCGATGGACGTCGCGACCGAATACCTGCGTCTTGCCGGCCCGGAGGCGATAGAGGCGTTCACCGCGCTCCTCGCCGAGGAGCCGCACCGACGCATCCGGATACGGATCTGTGAGGTGCTCGCCCGCGTTGGGGTGCCGGCGATCCCCTCGTTGCTCTCGCAGCTCGATGACAAGCGCTGGTTCGTCGTGCGGAACGCCCTGTACACGCTCCACAAGATCGGGCACGTGCTACCGGTCCCGACCGTCATCGCTACACTGGAGCACCCCCACCCGCGTGTCCGGCTAGAGGCCGTGCGTGTCGCCATCCGGGGCGGCGGAGCAGCCACGAGAACAGCGCTCCTGCGCCGCGTGCACGACCCAGACCCCCTGGTACAGCGGGCGGCGATCAGCGCGGTCGGCACCGCGGGCGGCGACGACGCCGTTCCCGAGTTGGGAAAGGTGCTGCTGGGCTCGAGCGCGCGAAGTCAAGACGACAGCGAAATCCAGCTAGAGACGATTCGGGCACTCTCCTCAATCGGTACCTCGACCGCGCTGGCCGTGCTGGAGGAGACAGCCAACCGCCCTACCTGGTTCTGGCAGCGCGCCGAGAGCCGCCTCCGGCGTCTGGCCGCCCAGATGCTCGACAGGCCGGAAGCCGAGAGGACCTGTCTGCCGGGAGGTCGTGAATGACCGGTAGTTCCACAGAGCAGGCTTCGCACGTCTTCGGGTGCTTGCACGGCATGGTCCGGACAGCCGCGCTCTATCCACCGATGCATGGCCAGACGGTCAAAGCCAAGCAAACCCTGCACGAAGCATTGACCACCTACTTGAGCGCGCACGGAAGGCTCGTGTACGGCTTTGTCGGCGACGTGCTCGTCGCCGACAATCGAATCCTTCCCCGGGAGAGCCTTCTCTACCGGCGCTTCCTCGCGCTCTGCCAGAACGAGCGGCATATCGGGAGCATCTCCTTCATCGCGGGTGTGGAGCCACGAGAAATAGACGCGCTCCTCGAGGCCGTCACCAACGGAGCGGGTGACGAGCCGTCGTCGTGGGCGTCGCGCAAAGGGCTCACGCATGTGCTGCTGCGCCCCCCGGTCCAGCCCGAGCAACAGAACACAGAAGCTGCGGCCCGACGGGCCTACTACGGTTCCATCGAGACACTCCGCGATATCCAAGCAACCGTCCGCGCTCGCTCTGCCCTCGCCGTGGAGCAAATCGGAACGCTCCGCGTCTTCACCTCGACGATCTTGGAGCAGATGCTCGAGAGTCCAGCACTGGTCCTCCGCCTCGCGAGCATCAAATCCTACGACGAGTACACCCTCTACCACTCGGTGAACGTGGCCGTCATTTCGGTCGGCCTGGGGCTCGTGCTCGGCTTGCCGGAGGCCCTGCTCCGGGAGGTCGCCATGGCCGGCATGCTCCACGACGTCGGCAAGATCGCTATGCCCCTCGAGATCCTCCAAAAGCCCGGCCCGCTCGACGCGCAGGAATGGCGGATCATGCGACGTCATCCCCTCCTCGGTGCGGATCTGCTGAGTCGTCTGCCGGGGTCAAGCCGCCTGCCGATGATCGTCGCCTTCGAACACCATCTGCGGCTCGACACGCAAGGGTATCCCTCTGTTCCCGCCGGCTGGGTGCAGCATCCGCTCAGCCGCCTGGCCTGCGTGGCCGACGTGTTCGACGCCATGACCTCGCGCCGGGCATACAAGAAGGCCATTCCGAGGACGGACGTGCGCGGCTATCTCCGTGACGAAGCGGGGCGAACGTTCGATCCACGACTCGTTCGCGTCCTGGAGCTCATGCTCGGACAGCTGGACGAGGAAACGTCCGAGGAGGGTGGCGATGACGGGGCCCATCGAATCAATCGCGCTTGAGGGAACCGCGCTCACGGTGACCCTGGCGCCGGCGCTGCCGGTCGACGGCCAGGCACTCGCCACGGCCACGGCTCGCCGCGTCTTCGATCGCTATCCGGTCATCGATCGTGTGATCCTCGTGACCGGCTCAAATGAAGGGCCGGAGATCACGCGGGTTTTCGAAGCCGAGCGCGAGGGCGGCCACGGGTCCGGCGCCGGCGGGACGACGGTGGCACCTCGCAGCCCGAGCCAAGCGCAGCCCACCCAACGGTTCGGCGATCTGCTCGTCTCCGATGCCCTGATCACACAGGACCAGTTCGACCAGGCGCTGGCCGAGCAGAAGCGGACGGGCGGGAAGCTCGGCGAGATCCTGGTCCGCCTCGGGGTGATTGCCGAGGCCCGGCTCGTCCATTTCCTCTCGCGCCGGTACGGCATCCCCGAAGTCGCGTTCCCCGAGGAGATCGCCCCAGAGATCATCAAGCTGATCCCGGGCCCGACCGCCTGCAAGTACGGCGTTGTGCCGACCGGCCGGACGCTCGACGAGATGACGCTCGCCGTCGCCGACCCCACCGACGTCGCCGCGCTCGACGACATCGCCTTGAGGACGGGCCTCAGGGTCGTACCGCGGCTCACGTCGCTGTCGATCATCCGGCAGGCGCTCGAGCGCTACTACGACAACGCCCCGCCGCTCGGAGGCATGCTCTCGAAGGTCGACGCCGAACGAGCCGAGGTCGACGTCGTCGAGGGGCGGGAGGCGAACGGTCAGATCTCGAGCGCTGGGAGCCCGCTCCTGGAGAACTACGTCCACGACGGAGTCGTCGCGGGCACATCGGAAGAACTCTCGCGGGTTCTCGAACGTGTGCTCACCGAGGCGCGGCGGCTCACGCGCGCCGAAGGCGGAACGATCTACGTCCGCGAGGGCAACTGGCTTCGCTTCACGGTCGTCCAGAACGAGGCCCTCGCGCGGCGGCACGGCGAGCGCGAGTTGCCGCGCGAGCTGCTCCCAGAACCGCTTGAGTTGAACGAGCGCAGCATCGCCGGCTTCGTCGGGCTCACGGCGCGAGAGCTGAATGTGCCCAACGCGTATCACATTCCGCCGGACCGGCCGTACAAGTTCGACGCGAACGTGGATGCACGTCTCAATTACTGGACCATCTCGGTATTCCTGGTGCCGATCCTCGACACATCGGGCACAGTGCTCGGGGTGCTGCAGCTGATCAACGCCCTCGATCAACGCGGTCGACCCGTTCCCTTTCTTCCCTCGTACGGCGACGCGCTGCGAGCGCTGGTGTCGCACGCGGCGGTGGCGATCGCTACCAGCACGCCCGGCAGCATGTCCGCCCCGGCGCCCGCGTCTCCTCCCCTCGAAGCGAGTGAGCTGCCGCGCGCCGAGACATCCGCGCCAGCGGCGGTCGGGCGGCGACTCTACGAAATCCTGATCGCACGCGGCAAGATCGCGCATGAGGACCTCGGCCGGGCGCTCGTCGAGCAGAATCGAACGCGGGAGAAGCTGGGCACGATCCTGATCCGCATGGGCCTGCTTACCGAGGACGAACTCATGCTGGCCCTGGCGCAACAGTACGGTTTCCGCATCGTAACCCTGCCCGAGACCGCGGACCCCGACATCGTGAGACTTGTTCCGGCAGAGTTCGCGAAAAGGTACGAGCTCATCCCGATCGAGCGCTGCGGCAACACGCTCGTCATCGCGATGTCCGACCCCACCAACCTGCCGGCGCTCGACGATGTCGCCTTCATGACGGGACTCAAGGTCGTGACGACGATCGCACCACCGTCGATCATCCGACAGGCGATCGACCGTCACTACGTGAACGTGCCAGGGGAGCTGGCGAATATGCTCTCAGAGGTCGAGGCGGCCGCCGCCGAGATCGAGATCGTCAAGGGGGAGGAGGCGAACGGCCAGGTCGACCTCAACGCGCTGCGGTCTTTGGCCGACGAGGTGCCGATCGTCCGGCTGGTGAACTCGATCCTCCTCGACGGGCTGAGGCGGGGCGCCTCGGACATCCACATCGATCCGGGGAACGGAACTCTGGGGATCCGGTACCGGGTCGACGGCATCCTGCACGAGGTCATGGCGCCGCCCAAGCGGGTTGAGGCCGCGCTCGTCTCGCGCCTGAAGATCATGGCAAACCTGGACATCTCCGAGCGGCGACTGCCGCAGGACGGACGCATCAAGCTCCGGCAGCAGTCGCACGAGATTGACTTCCGCGTCTCGGTCGTGCCCTCGGTCTACGGTGAGAGTGTCCTCCTCAGGATCCTCGACAAGCAGGCCCTGAAGGCCGACATGACCCAGCTGGGGTTCGAGCCCGCGGCGCTGGCCGACTTCCAAAAGGCGATCGGCTCACCGCACGGCCTCATCGTCATCACCGGGCCGACCGGCTCGGGCAAGACCACGACCCTTTACTCGGCGCTCGGCACGCTCAACGCGAAGGAACGGAACATCGTGACCGTCGAGGACCCTGTGGAGATGGATCTGCCGGGCACGACGCAAGTCCAGGTCAACGACGACATCGGGCGCACCTTCGCGGCCGCGCTCCGCTCGTTCCTGCGCCACGACCCCGACGTGATCCTCGTGGGCGAGATGCGCGACCAGGAGACGGCGCAGATCGCGGTGCGCGCGGCCTTGACCGGGCACCTTGTTCTGAGCACGCTCCACACGAACAGCGCGGTCGAGAGCATCTCGCGGCTGAGGGACATGGGCGTCGCGCCCTTCCTCCTATCCTCATCGCTGCGCCTGGTCGTGGCGCAGCGCCTCGTGCGGAAGGTGTGTCAGCGGTGCCGCGAGCCCCACGAGGCTGACGGGCAGATCTTGATCCCGTACGGCCATACGCCCCTGAGCGTCGGCCGATGCACCCTCTACAAGGGCCGGGGCTGCGCTGCGTGCGACTTTTCCGGGATGAAAGGGCGGATCGCGCTCTACGAAGTCCTCGTCGTGTCGCCCGAGATCCGCGGCCTTGTCCTCAACAACAGCTTCGCCAGCGAGACCAATGACGTGGCGAAGAAGCAGGGCATGACGACACTGCGCGAGGCGGGGTTGCGGAAGGTGCTCGAGGGCGTGACCACGCTCGAGGAAGTGCTTCGTGTCACGGCCGAATAGCACCGTGCGTACGCTCCGTCGATTGTCTCACGCGACGAGCAGCGCTCAGCGGGATGAGGCGAGGCGCTCCAGGCCACCCACGTAGGGGCGGAGCGCGGCGGGGATGCTGACCGTGCCGTCGGCGTTCTGGCAGTTCTCGAGCACGGCGATGAGCGTGCGGCCGACGGCCAGGCCCGAGCCGTTCAGCGTGTGGACGAAGTCGGGCTTGCCGCCGCCCTCGGGCTTGTAGCGGATGTCGGCCCGGCGGCCGCCGAAGTCGGCGTAGCTCGAGCACGACGAGATCTCGCGGTAGCGATCCTGCCCCGGCAGCCACACCTCGATGTCGTAGCCCTTGGCCGCGCTGAAGCCGACGTCGCCGGCGCAGCGCTCCACCACGCGGTACGGCAGCTCGAGCCGCTGCAGCACGTCCTCCGCGTCGCCCACCATCGACTCGAGCTCCTCGTAGCCCCGCGCGGGCGTCGTGAGCTTCACCAGCTCGACCTTGTCGAACTGGTGGTTGCGGAAGATCCCCTTCATGTCCTTGCCGTACGTGCCTGCCTCGCGGCGATAACACGGCGTGAGCGCGGTGTACTTGCGCGGCAGCGTGCTCTCCGGCAGGACCTCGCCGCCGTGGAGCGCCGACAGCGGCACCTCGGACGTCGGGATCAGGTAGAGCGTGCGGCCCTCGTCGGCCTCGACGGTCTTGAAGAGCTGCTCCTCGAACTTCGGCAGCTGCCCGGTGCGGAGCATCGTGTCGGCGTTCACGAGGTGCGGCAGCCACAGCTCCGTGTAGCCGTGCTCGCGCGTCTGCACGTCGAGCATGAACTGCGCGATCGCGCGCTCGAGCCGCGCCAGCGGCCCCCACATGACGGCGAAGCGCGATTTCGCGAGCTTCGCGGCGCGATCCATGTCGAGCAGGCCGAGGGCGCCGCCGACGTCCTCGTGCGGCTTCGGCTTGAACTCGAAGCGGCGCGGCGTGCCCCAGCGCCGAACCTCGACGTTCTCCTCGTCGCTCTTGCCCGGCGGCACCGACGGGTGCGGGATGTTCGGGACCTGGACGAGCAGCGCCTCGATGGCCTCGTCGATCGCCTTCAACGCGGCGTCGAGCGCCTTGATCCGGTCGCCGACCTCGCGCATGCGCGCCTGCTCGGCGGCCGCGTCCTGACCCGCCTTCTTCGCGCGGCCGATCGCCTCGGAGGCCACGTTGCGCTGGGCCTTGAGGTCCTCGACCTCCTTGAGGAGCCGCCGGCGCTCGACGTCCCGGGCGAGGATCTCCGGGATGAGCTCGGTGCCGCCCTTGTCGGCGAGCGCGCGCTGCACCTCGTCGGGCCGCTCGCGGATGAGCCGGAGATCGAGCACAGGACTACTGGGCTTCGGCCGGGGTGGAGCTTTCGGCCTCGACGCGGGCGATCGAGCCGACCTTGTCGTCGGCGTCGAGATCGATGATGCGCACGCCCATCGTGTTGCGCCCCTGCGAGGACACGTCACCCGCGTGGAAGCGGATGATCTTGCCCTTGGTCGTGATCACGAGGACGTCGTCGCCCTCGCGGACCTGAAGCATGCCCACGACGGTGCCGTTGCGGCCGCCGGTCTTGATGTCGATGATGCCCTTGCCCGCGCGGCCCTGCAGCCGGTATTCGTCGAGCGGCGTGCGCTTGCCGTAGCCCCGCTCCGAGATCGTCAGGATCTGAGCGCCCTCCTGCACGACGTCGGCGGCGATGACCTCGTCGCCCTCGTCCACCTCGATGCCACGCACGCCCGTGGCGCCGCGACCCATCGGGCGTACCTCGTCCTCGGGGAAGCGGATGGCCATGCCGAGCTTGGTGGCGATCATCACCTCCCGCGTGCCGTCGGTGCGGCGCGCGGTGATGACGGTGTCGCCGTCCTCGAGACCGATGGCCTGGATGCCGCCCGCGCGCGGATGCGAGTAGGCCTCGAGCTCCGTCTTCTTCACCTTCCCCTGCTTCGTGCAGAAGAAGATGTAGCCGCCGCCGGCGGCGAAGTCGCGGACGGGCACGCACGTGGCCACCGTCTCGCCCTCGCCGAGCGAGAGGAGGTTGACCATGGCCTTGCCCTTGGCCTGCCGGCCGCCCTCCGGGATCTCGTGGACCTTCAGCCAGTGCACCTTGCCCAGCGTGGTGAAGAAGAGAAGGTACGAGTGCGTCGAGGCGATGAAGAGGTCCTCGACGATGTCTTCCTCTTTCGTCTCCATGCCCGTCACGCCCTTGCCCCCGCGCCGCTGGCTGCGGTAGGCCTCGACGTGCGTGCGCTTGATGTACCCCGAGCGCGTGATGGTGACGACCATTTCCTCGTCGGCGAGGAGGTCTTCGATCGTCAGCTCCGTCGTCTCGGTGACGATCTCGGTGCGGCGCGCGTCACCGTACTGCTCTTTGACCTCGAGCAGCTCCTTCCGGATGATGCCCATCAGCTTGGCGTCCGAGGCCAGGATGCCCTTGAGCTCCTGGATCAGCGCGAGCACCTGCTCGTGCTCCTCGACGATCTTGTGCCGCTCCAGCTGGGTCAGGCGCTGCAGCCGCATGTCCAGGATGGCCTTGGCCTGGATCTCGGAGAGCTCGAGCCGCGCCATCAGCGCGTCCTTGGCGGCGTCGGGGCTGTCCGAGCCGCGGATGATGCGAATGACCATGTCGAGCTGCTCGACGGCCTTGCGCAGGCCGGCGAGAATGTGCGCCCGCTCCTCCGCGCGCGCGAGCTCGTACCGCGTGCGGCGGGTGACCACCTCGCGCCGGAAGCGGATGAACGCCTCCAGCATTCCCTTGAGGTTGACGATCTGCGGGCGGCGGTCGACGAGCGCCAGCATGATGATCCCGAAGCTCGTCTGCATCTGGGTGTGCTTGTAGAGCTGGTTCAGGATGATTTGCGGGATCCCGCCGCGACCCAGCTCGAGCACGACCCGGATCCCCTCCCGGTTCGTCTCGTCGCGAATCTCCGAGATGCCCTCGAGCTTCTTCTCCTTCATGAGCTCGGAGATCTTCTCGATGAGGCTCGCCTTGTTCACCTGGTAGGGCAGCTCGCTGATGATGATGGCCTCGCGCCCACCCCGCAGCTTCTCGGCGTGCGCCTTCGCCCGTAGCGTGATGCTGCCGCGGCCCGTCGTGTAGGCCTCGCGGATGCCCCCGGTGCCATAGATGTAGCCGGCGGTCGGGAAGTCCGGCCCCGTCACCACCTTCATCAGCTGTTCGATCGTCGCGCCCGGATCGTCCACCAGCATCACCAGCGCGTCCACGACCTCGCTCAGGTTGTGCGGCGGAATATTGGTCGCCATGCCGACGGCGATGCCGGCCGAGCCGTTGACGAGCAGGTTCGGGATGCGCGTCGGCAGGACGACGGGCTCCAGCTCGTTCTCGTCGTAGTTCGGGACGAGGTCGACGGTGTCTTTATCGATGTCGGCGAGCAGCTCGTGGGCGATCCGCGCCATGCGCGCTTCCGTGTAGCGCATGGCCGCCGCGGGATCGCCGTCGATCGAGCCGAAGTTGCCCTGCCCGTCGACGAGCGGATAGCGCAGCGAGAAGTCCTGGACCATCCGCACCAGCGTCTCGTAGATCGCCGAGTCGCCGTGCGGGTGGAACTTGCCCATGCAGTCGCCGACGACGCGCGCCGACTTCTTGTAACCGCGGTTCCATGCCAGGCCGAGGAGCTGCATCGTGTACAGCACGCGGCGGTGCACCGGCTTCAGACCGTCGCGGATGTCCGGCAACGCGCGTCCGACGATGACGGACATCGCGTAGTCCAGATAGGACTTCCGCATCTCCTCTTCGATGGGGGCGTTGATCTGTCGATCCGGCATCTAGATATCCAGGTTGGCGACGTCGAGGGCGTGCTTCTCGATGAACTCGCGACGCGGCTCGACGGCGTCACCCATCAGGACCGTGAACATCTCGTCGGCGCCGACGGCGTCTTCCATGGTGACCTTGAGAAGCGTCCGCGTCTCCGGATTCATCGTCGTTTCCCAGAGCTGCTCGGGGTTCATCTCGCCGAGGCCCTTGTAGCGCTGGAAGGAGGCGCCGGCGCGCGACCGGTCGAGGGCCACGCGCCACAGCTCGTCCAGGCTCTTCACCGGCGTTTCGGCGTCGTGCTCGTCCAGCACGACCGTCGGGCCCTTGGCGACCGCGGCCACCTTCTCCCACTGCTCGAGCAGCGTCGTGTAGTCCGCCGACCGGAACAGCTCGGTGCTGAACGTCAGCGGCGGGCTCCCCGCGATCACCACCGTGTGCGGATCGCCGTTGTCGCCGGGGCGCACCTCGACGTCGTGGCCGTTCACCGCGGTGGCCGCCGTCTTCACGGCGGCGCCGATGTCGGCGTGGCTCACGCCGCGCTTGCTGCCACGGAACTTCTGCCGCAGCAGCTCGGCGAGGATGGCCGCCGGCACGCTGCGCTTCACGAACTTGCTGAAGAGGCCGCGGTACTCGCCCACCGCACACAGCAGCTCCATCAGCGGCTCGCCGACGATGGGCACCTTGGTCCCCGGGACCTTCAGCTTCGCGGTGGCCACCCACGAGGAGAGGAAGAAGTCCTCGAACTCGCGGTCGTTCATCAGGTACTTCTCGACCTTGCCCTTCTTGACCTTGAAGAGCGGCGGCTGCGCGATGAAGAGGTTGCCCGCCTCGATGACCGCGTTCATGTGGCGGAAGAAGAACGTGAGGAGCAGCGTCCGGATGTGGGCGCCGTCCACGTCGGCGTCGGTCATCAGGATGATCTTGTGGTAGCGCAGCTTCGTGAGGTCGAACTCGTCCGTGCCGATGCCGGTGCCCATGGCCGAGATGAGCAGCCGGATTTCGTTGTGGGACAGGACCTTGTCGTAGCGCGCCTTCTCCGAGTTGATGATCTTGCCGCGCAGGGGCAGCACGGCCTGCGTCTTGCGGTCGCGGCCCTGCTTGGCCGAGCCGCCGGCCGAGTCGCCCTCGACCAGGAACAGCTCGCGGTACTGCGGGTCCCGCTCCGAGCAGTCGGCCAGCTTGGCGGCCAGGCCCTCGTCGTCACGCCCGCCCTTGCGCGTCAGCTCCCTGGCCTTGCGGGCGGCTTCTCGCGCCTGAGCAGCGCGCACGCACTTGTCGACGATCTTGCGCGCGGTCGTCGGATCTTCCTCGAAGGCCTCGGCCAGCTTCTCGTTCACGATCTGCTGCACCAACCCCTTGAGGTCGGTGTTGCCGAGCTTGGCCTTCGTCTGGCCCTCGAACTGCGGGTCGGGCATCCGCACGGAGACGACCGCGCAGAGGCCCTCGCGGACGTCGTCACCGGTCACCCCGCCCTTGAAGTTCTTGAGGTAGCCGTTCTTCTCCGCGTACGTCGAGAGCTGGCCGGTGAGCGCCGCGCGGAAGCCCGTGAGGTGCGTGCCGCCCTCGCGCGTGTTGATGTTGTTGGCGAAGGAGAACACGCTCTCCTGGTAGCCGTCGTTGTACTGCAGCGCGACCTCGACCTCGATGTCGCCCTTCTTGCCCTCGAAGAACATCACCTTGGGGTGGATGGGCGTCTTGTTCTGGTTCAGGTGCTTGACGAACTCGACGATGCCGCCCTTGAAGAGAAACGTGTTGCTCCGGCCGTCGTGCTCGTCCTCGATGACGATCTTCAACCCGCGGTTCAGGAACGCCAGCTCGCGCAGCCGGTTCGAGAGCGTATCGAACGAGAACTCGCTGACCTCGAAGATCGTCGCGTCCGGCTTGAATCGGATGATGGTGCCGTGCTTGGTCGTCTTCTCGCCCGGCGTCAGGGGGCCGGTGGGCACCCCGCCCTTCTCGTAACGCTGGGTCCACACCTTGCCGCCGCGGCGGATCTCGACGTCGAGCCACTCGCTGAGGGCGTTGACGACCGAGACACCGACGCCGTGCAGGCCGCCCGAGACCTTGTAGGCCGAGTGCTCGAACTTGCCGCCGGCGTGCAGCACGGTCAGCACGACTTCCGCCGCCGACTTGCCCGTCTCCTTGTGGGTGTCGACGGGGATCCCGCGGCCGTTGTCGCCGACGGAGACCGAATTGTCGGCGTGCAGGATGACCTTGATCGAGTCGCAGAAGCCCGCGAGCGCCTCGTCGACGGAGTTGTCGACGACCTCGTAGACCAGATGATGCAGGCCGTAGGCGCCCGTGTCGCCGATGTACATGGCGGGGCGCTTGCGGACCGCCTCGAGCCCTTCGAGGACCTTGATGTCGCTCGCGGTGTACGTTTCTGCGCTCATGCGGCCGATACCTCTCCTGACTCGACGATCCACCGCGCGGCGCCGTTCACCGCGAGTGGCTCGGGGGACGTGAGGAACACCTGCTCGGCGCTGTGGATCTCGCGCAGGACGTTGCCGCCCACGACGGAGTCCAGCTCCGACAAGGCGTCGTCGAGGAGGAGCACGGGAGCGGTGCCGGCCGCCTCCGTCACGGGCAGCACCTCCGCCATCCGCAGCGCCAGCGCCAGGAGCCGCTGCTCACCGCGCGAGCCGAACGTCCGCGTGTCCGTGCCGTTCAGCTCGATGGCGAGGTCGTCGCGGTGCGGGCCGACGAGCGTGAGGCGGCGGCGCGCCTCCTCGGCCCGGCGCCGCTCGAGGGCCGCCAGGAGCGCGGCGGGCTCGGTCGCCTCGCCGAGGCTCGTCCGATACGCGACCGCCACCTTGTGGCGCTCGCCGGCGAGGGCCGGATACACCCGCGCCAGCTCGGTCGAGAGCGCGGCCACAGCCCGGCGCCGGCGATCGATGAGCTCCATGCCCGTCGCCGCCAGCTGCTCGTCCCAGGGCGCCAGCCGGCCCTCGGCGCCGGCCGCCTGAAGCAGCCGATTGCGCCGCGCCAGGATCTGGCGGTAGCGCAGCAGCGCGGGGAGATGGCCGGGAAACAGCCGCGCCGCGAAACCGTCGATGAAGCCGCGACGGGCCGCCGGCGGGCCGTTCAGGATGGCCAGGTCCTGCCAGCCGAAGACGATCGCCCGGGCCCACGGGCACAGATCCCCGGCGCTCTGCCAGGTACCGTCCTCGAGCCGCTGGATCGTGCGGCGGACGGTGCGGGTGCCTTCGGTGTGGATCAGGTCACCGCCGAGCATCGTCGCCTCGGCCCCCCACGACGGCAGGTCGGCCAGGCGCGAGGTCCGAAACGACCGTCCGGTCAGGAGCACACCGAGGCCTTCGAGGAGGTTCGTCTTGCCCTGCGCGTTGCGTCCCGTGAGGACGTTCAGCCGGCCCGTCGGTCGATAGGAGAGGGTCTGATAATTGCGAAAATCACGTAAAACCAAGCAACCAATTTGCACCCTTCAAGGGTACCATTTCCCGTCGAAAATCCGGTCCCAAATTCCTCTCAAATTCCCTGCTAAATACGCATCGGCATGATCACGCAGCAGTATCCCTCGTCCTCCACGCTCCGGATGACGCCGGGGCTCAGTCCGTCCTTGAATTCGAGCACGATTTGCTCCCGCTCGATCGGCGAAATCGCGTCGAGGACGTATCTCGAGTTGAAGCCGATGGTGACCTCGGCGCCGCCGTAGTCGACGTCCAGCGTCTCCTCCGCCTCGCCCAGGTCCGCGCTCGAGGCCGACAGCTTGAGCGCGGCCGGCGCCAGGACGAATTTCACGGGCTTGTTCCGCTCCTCGGCCATGACCGCGACGCGGCGCAGCGCCCCGGCCAGGGCCGTCCGCGAGATCACGAGCTTGCCCGGGTGGCCTTTGGGAATGACGGCCTCGTAATTGGGAAACTGGCCCTCGATCAGCCGCGCCGTCATCAGGAAATTCGGCATCTGCAGCAGGAACTGGTTCTCGGTCACCGCGATCTGGACCTCCTCGCCGGCGCCCAGCACGCGCTGGATCTCGACCACCGCCTTGCGCGGCACGATCCCCGTCACCGCGGCCCCGACGTTGCCCACCGTGCGGCTGGCCAGCGCGAGCCGATGCCCGTCGGTGGCCACCAGCCGGGCGTCCTTGCCGGCCAGCGCGAAGAGCACCCCGTTCAGCGCGTAGCGCGTCTCGTCGTGCGAGATCGCGAAGCTGGTCGCGGCCAGCATCTCGCGCAGCGTCTTCGCCTCGAGCCGGATCCATGCGGCCTGTGCCGACGGCACGACGGGCGGGAAGTCGTCCGGCGCCATACCGACGAGCTTGTAGGAAGCGCTGCCGCACTTGAGGCTCACCGACGCGTTGTCTTGCACGCGCAGGGAGAGATCCGCTGCCGGCAGCTCCTTGACGATCTCGGTCAGCTTGCGCGCCGACACCGTGATAGCGCCCTTGCCGGCGACCCGGGCCGGCACCGCGACGCGTGCGCCCACCTCGAGATCCGTCGCCGTCAGGCGCACCGTCTCGCCGTCCGTCTCGAGCAGGACATTGGCGAGGATCGGCAGCGTTTGACGCGGCTCGACGATGTTCTGGACCATCTGCAGGCCCTTGAGGAACGCGTCACGGTTGAGGACGACTTCCATAGATGACTCCCGTATTTGTTTAGAAGGAAGAGAGAAACAACTCCGTAGTCGGAGCAGAGACCGAGCGGTGTGGACGGAGCGAATGCGCTGCAAGGGTCGGTGGCCGCGGGGCTTTAGGTTGGCGGCCCCCTTGGACAACGCGGTGGAGAGCGCGGGAAGCGCGGTGGATCACAGGGTGATGCCCTGGATAAGTCCGTCGATGGCCTTGCGCAGCTTGGGGTCTTCCTGCAGCAGGACCTGGATCTTGTCCACCGCGTGCAGCACGGTCGTGTGGTCCTTGCCCCCGAAGGCCCGCCCCACTTCGGACAGCGAGGCGTGGGTCAGCTGGCGCGCGAGGTACATCGCGATCTGGCGCGGGAAGGCCACCGCCTTCGTGCGGTTCTTGGCCTTGAGGTCCGAGAGCTTGACCCCGTAGGCCTCGCCGACCTTGCGCTGGATCTGCTCGATCGTGATGATCTTCTCTTCCTCGCCCCAGAGCTCGCCCAGCACCTCCTGGGCGAGGTCCACCGACATCTCGCGTCCGGTCAGCGCGCAGAAGGCAATCATGCGGGTGAGCGAGCCCTCGAGCTCGCGGATGTTGGACTTCACGCGGCTGGCGATGAGGTACGCGACGTCGTCGCCGAGTCGCACGCGCTCGAGGGCGGCCTTCTTCTTGAGGATGGCCACGCGCGTCTCGAAGTCCGGCGGCTGGATGTCAGCGATCAGTCCCCACTCGAACCGCGACCGCAGGCGCTCCTCGATCTCCGGGATGTCTTTCGGCGGCGAGTCGCTCGACACGATGATCTGCTTGCGCGACTCGTAGAGCGTGTTGAAGGTGTGGAAGAACTCCTCCTGTGTGCGCTCCTTGCCGGAGATGAACTGGATGTCGTCGATCAGGAGGAGATCGATGTTGCGGTAGCGCGACCGGAACTCCGCGGTGCGGTCGTAGCGGATGGCGTTGATCAGCTCGTTGGTGAACCGCTCGGACGTGATGTAGACGACGACCATCCCCGGGAAGAGCCTCGCGCTCTGGTAGCCGACCGCGTGCAGGAGGTGCGTCTTGCCCAGGCCGACACCGCCGTAGATGAAGAGAGGGTTGTAGGCCTTCGACGGCAGCTCGGCCACGGCCTGGCAGGCCGCCTGGGCAAACTGGTTCGAGGAGCCGACGACGAACGTGTCGAAGGTGTAGCGCGGGTTGAGGCCGTCGGTCGACCCGCCGCCCGGCCTGGCCGCCAGTGGCGGGGGCGCATCGGCGGCCGGTGCCTGCTCCAGCGATTCCTCCACGACGATCGTGATCCGCGGCTGGCCGCCGAGCACGCTCTGCGCCGCCTGCTGCAAGGCCTGGAAATGATGCTGGATCAGCCAGTCGCGCGAAAACGTGTTGGGCGCGCCGATCTTGAGGTGGTCGCCCTCGACGGCGAGGAGCCGACACGGACGCACCCACTGGTCGATGACGGCGGGGGCGAGCTTCTGAGCGATCGTATCGAGGAGGCGGCCCCAAAGGCTATCCAGCACAGGCAAAGCCCTCACTTACACACAGAGTTATCCACAGGTGTGGATAGCGTTGAGTGCCTTGTTCGATAGGAGTATCCGTGCCGGAACCGCCGGCCCAACGGGACACAAGCCAACCACCCGAGCCTCACGACCAGCCAATCACGGAGCCCGCACGTTAACACGGCATTTCGCAGCGTCGCAAGGGCGTTCGTTGGTTGACTGCTTGGGGGGGCATGCCTACACTGTGTCGGTTCAACGACCCGAAGGGAGAACTGCTCGATGAAGCGAACGTTTCAACCCAATCGGCGCCGCCGGGCCAAGACCCACGGGTTTCGCGAGCGCATGAGCACGAAGGGCGGGCGAAAGGTGTTGAAGCGCCGTCGCGCGAAAGGTCGCAAACGGCTGACCGTCTGAGCGGCGGCCTCTCACGACGCCAGCGACTGACCACCAGCGCCGAATTCCAGGCGCTCTTCCAGCGGGGCAAGCGGATCGATCGTCCTGCGCTCATTGTGCTCTGGCGAGAATCGACCGAATCCACGCGCGTCGGCTTTGCGGTGAGCCGCCAGTTGCGACTCGCCGTGCAGCGCAACCGCGCCCGCCGGCGATTGCGTGAGGCGTATCGCGCCGCGCGTGACGCGGCGCCCGCGCGCGCGGCGCTCGTTGTCATTGGCCGACCCGCCGCCCTGAGCGCGCCGTTCGGGACGCTGCTCGGGCAGATGCGCCAGGCGCTCGGCGCGATTCCCGGCCCGAGACTCGCGTGAGGGTGCTGGGCCGGCTCGCGGCCGGCGCGGTGGTCGTCTACCAGCGCCTGGTGTCTCCCCTGCTCCCCGGCGCGTGTCGGTTCGCGCCCACGTGCTCGGAGTACGCACGCCAGGCTCTGGTCGAGCACGGACTGGGGCGCGGTCTGGCGCTCGCGGCGTGGCGGCTGGCGCGGTGTCACCCCTTTCATCCGGGCGGCTGGGATCCGCCCCCGACGAGGCGACGAGCGACGTGAGCATGGAGAAGCGCGCGGTGTTGGCGGCCGTCCTGATGGCCCTCGTGTTTTTCATCGGCCAGTATTTCTTCTTTCCCTCGACGCAGGAGACGCCCACCGCGGCGAAGCCCGACGCCCAGCAGGTTCCCGGCAAGGCCGATGCCCCCGGGTCCGCCGCCAGGCCCGAACCCCCACCGAGACCCGAAACTGCTCGAAAAGATGAGCAAAAACCAGCGCCGACTGCCCCTGCGCCCGCCCCGCGTGCCCAGCGCCCCCGTCCACCTCAGCGGCTCGCGACGGTCGTCACCCCGCTCTATCGCGCCGTCGTCAGCAGCGAGGGCGGCAAGCTCCAGGAGCTGACCCTCGAGTACCGCGGCCGGAAGCCCATGGTCATCCTCGGCGAGCTCGGTCCCGGAGGGCTCGTGGCGGGTCCGCCCGGCCGGGCCGAGCCCGTCCCGATGGAGCTGTCGGCGACAGACCTCAAGCTGGGACCCGACCGGCCGACAGGCGAGCTCGTGCTCACGGGCGAAATCGAAGGGCTCCGCGTGCGCGAGACGCTCACCTTCCACGCCAACACCTACACGATCGACGCCAAGGTCCGCGTCGAGAACGCAAGCGGCGCGGCGCGCCAGGCGTCGCTCGCTTTTCCGTGGACCACCCTGCAGGAATGGGAAGGCAAGACCGCGAAGTTCCTCGGCCAGCATCCGACGACGATCGCGATGTCCGCTGGCGGCGAGCTGCGATATACCGACGACCTTGCCCATCCGGGCTGGTACTACGGCTGCCTGAGCACGCTGCGCGGCCCGACGAAGAACGGCGACCAGATCGAGAAGGAAGCCGCGCCGGGCCATTGGATCGCGCTGGGCAGCAGCTGGTACACCGCTGCGCTCATCGCGAAGACGACGGGCTTCGAGATCTTCACCACCTCCGACGCCAGGCCGGCCGACACGAAGGCGAAGCCGGCGATGCCGCTGCGAACCGCAGTCGGGCTGCGCGCGGCGCCGACGATTCCCGCGGGCGGCGCGTGGGAGGGCGATTTCGTCGTCTACGCCGGCCCCAAGGAGTACCAGCACCTCCACGCCGTCGGCCTGGAGGAGTCGATCAACTTCGGCGGCTTTCCGCTCCCGCGCGAGTGCGGCGGATTGCCCATGAAGTGGTTCGCGGTGCCGATCCTGTCGTTCATGAACTGGCTCTACGCCCATGTCCACAACTACGGCATCGCCATCATCCTCCTCACCGTGCTGTCGAAGGTGCTCTTCTATCCGCTCACGGTGTGGAGCATGCGCTCGATGAAGGCGATGCAGAGGCTCCAGCCGCAGGTGAACGCGCTGCGCAGCAAGTACAAGAGCGACCCGCAGCGCGCGCAGCGCGAGACGATGGAGCTCTACCGCAAGCACGGCGTGAATCCGGTCGGCGGCTGTCTGCCGATGCTGCCCCAGATTCCGATCTTCTACGCCCTCTACCTCGCCGTCGCGAACTCCGCCGAGCTGCAGAACGCGCCGTTTCTCTGCTTCGACTTCCTGCAGCCGGTCGCGCGCGCGTTCCGCGCGATGGGCGCGTCGTGGGTGGACTCGCTGTGGATCTGCAACCTCGCCGACATCGATCCCCTCTACATCCTTCCGCTGGTGATGGGCGTCACGATGTTCGTGCAGCAGAAGATGACGCCCGTCTCGGGCGATCCTGCGCAGGCGAAGGTGATGCTGATCATGCCGGTGTTCTTCACGATCATGTTCCTGAACCTGCCGTCGGGGCTCGTGCTGTACTGGACCGTGTCCAACGTCCTCCAGATTGCTCAGCAGTGGTGGATGAACCGTCCCGCGGCGCCCGCCGGCGCCGCGCGCGAGGTCAGGAACGGCTCTCGCGCCTGAGTCGCTCCGTCCCGGCGCCGCCGCGATCCTGGGTCGGTCCCTAACCGAACCCGAAGCGGACCTATTCAATAAGTATCTGGAATTGTTGCTTAAATGGCAACGAAACCAGCGTCTCGTCGGCTCCGCCGACCCAGACTGGATCGTCGATCACATCATGCTCGATAGCCTGCTGTTCGTGAGGCTGCTGCCGCCCGGCGCGCGGCGGATCCTGGACGTCGGGTCTGGTGCCGGGGTCCCCGGCGTCCCGCTCAAGATCGTTCTCGCGGATGCCGCGCTGACGCTTCTCGAAGCGCGCGCGAAGCGCGTCTCGTTTCTGGCCGCGGTCGTTCGCGAGCTCGGGCTGCTCCAGTGCGAGGTGCTGAACGCGCGCCTCGACGCGATTCGTGGCGACCGGGCCGGTCACTACGATGCCGTCGTGATGCGTTGCGCTGGCGATCCAACGACGCTGTACGAGGCAGCGCTGCCTGTGCTTCGGCCAGGCGGCGTCGTGATCGCCAGCGGACCACCAACGAGCCGGCGCATCGCTGTCGGTGCCTGGCGCGAGGTCGACGGCCCACGGGGCCGCCGGCTCTTCTGGACGCATCAGCCCCCATGATCACAGGTTTCTTGACCTTTGGGCCAGGCAGGATAAACATGATGCTCGTCATGTGATGGGTATATGTTGCACGATAAACACGAGAGGGCGGGGATTTGAGCGCCAAGAGCATCGCCGTGGTGAATCAGAAGGGCGGCGTCGGCAAGACCACGACAGCAGTCAACGTCGCCGCTGGCCTCGCCTTGGCGGGCCGGCCAACCCTGCTGATCGACCTGGATCCCCAGGGCAACGCTACGACCGGTCTCGGCGTCCAGAAGTCCGGGATGTACCCGACGATCTATCACGTCCTGCTCGGGGCCGAGTCGCTCGAGAAGGCCGTCCGCGGCAGCGAGCTGTCGGACCTTCGGTTGGTGCCCTCGGACATCGACCTCGTCGGCGCCGAGATCGAGCTCGTGGGCCTCGAGCGGCGCGAGCATCGCCTTGCGGAAGCGCTTCAGCCGGTCCTGGACGCATACAGCTATGTCGTGATCGATTGCCCCCCGTCGCTCGGGCTGCTGACGATCAACGCGCTCGCCGCCGCGGACCGCGTGCTGGTGCCGCTGCAGTGCGAGTTTTACGCGCTCGAAGGACTGACGAACCTGTTGAAGACTGTGAAGCTCGTGCGCGAGCGCTTGAACCCGCGTCTCGCGATCGAGGGCATCGTGCTCACGATGTTCGACGGGCGCACGAGTCTCGCGCTCCAGATTCGCGACGAGGTGCACCGTTACTTTCCGGGCGAAATCTTCGAGACGGTGATTCCGCGCAACATCCGGCTCACCGAGGCCCCGAGCCACGGCAAGCCGGTGATGCTGCACGATCTGAGATCCAGCGGCGCGATCGCATATCTCGACTTGACTCGCGAGGTGATCCGACATGAATAAACCCGGCCTTGGACGCGGCCTTGGCGCCCTCCTGTCCTCGGCGCCGGGGACCGAAGAAACAATCAGCGAGATCCCCATCGATCAGATCGCCGTCAACCCGAACCAGCCACGAAAGCTCTTTGATTCCGAGTCCTTGAGTGAGCTTGCGGCCTCGATCCGGTCCTCCGGGGTCATTCAGCCGGTCGTCGTGCGCCGCCATGGGGCGGGCTATCAGCTGATTGCGGGCGAGCGGCGCTGGCGCGCCGCGCGCCAGGCGGGGCTGGCGCGGATTCCCGCCGTCGTGCGTGAGGCGACCGATGCGCAGAGTCTCGAGATCGCGCTCGTCGAGAACCTTCTCCGCGAGGACCTCAACCCGATGGAGGAGGCCGAGGCGTATCAGAAGCTGCTCGCGCAATTCGGCTGGACACAGGAGGAGCTCGCGCAACGCGTGGGCCTCGACCGCTCGTCGATCGCCAACGCGCTGCGGCTGCTGCGGCTGCCGGAGCCGATCCAGGCCGACCTGCGCGGCGGCCGGCTCACGATGGGCCATGCGCTCGTGCTGCTGTCGCTGACGAGCGAGGCCGATCAGCTTCGCCTGCGTGACGAGATCCTGGCGCACTCGTGGACCGTGCGCGCGGCCGAGCAGTCCGCGCGCGCCGTCGAGGCGGCGCGCGGCACCGTGCGGCGCCCGAGACCGGCGCGCCGGCACTCGGCCGAGCTGGCGGCCGTCGAGGCGTCGCTCCAGCGCGCGCTCATGACGCGCGTCCGCATCCGCGGCAGCGAGCGGCTCGGCACGATCGAGATCGCGTATGCCAATGCCGACGAGCTCGAGCGCCTCGCCGAATTGCTCGGCGCGCGGCCGTAGTACGAGCCGGAGAACGTCGCGGGGCTGGGGCCCCGCCGTTCGAGGCGAGCCGAAGGAGATGATCCGAGCCGGAGAACGTCGCGGGGCTGGGGCCCCGCCGTTCGAGGCGAGTTTATAATCGATCCCGTCGCCGTCATGTCCTCTCGCGTCGTCGTCGGAATGTCCGGAGGTGTGGACTCGTCGGTCGCGGCGGCGCTCCTGGTGGAGCGCGGCGTCGACGTGGTCGGCGTCACCATGCGCGTGTGGCCGTGGAAGGAGTCCGACGAGCCGACGCGCCGATTCGGCTCGTGCTGCGGCAGCGAGGCGGTGGACGACGCGCGGCGCGTCGCGCGCGAGCTCGGCATCCCGTACTACGTCCTGAACATGGAGGCAGAGTTCGACCGCGCCGTCATCGGTCCGTTCGCGGACGAGTACCGGCACGGCCGCACGCCGGTGCCGTGCGTGGCCTGCAACGTCGATCTGAAGTTCGGCTCGCTGCTCGCGCGGGCCCGCGCCTGGGACGCCGCGGGCGTGGCCACCGGCCACTACGCGCGCGTCACGCGCGACGAGGCCAGCGGGCGCTGGCTCCTGTGGCGTGGGCGCGATGCGCGCAAGGACCAGTCCGATTTCCTCTGGCCCCTCCGTCAGTCACAGCTCGCGGCGGCGCACTTTCCCGTGGGCGACCTCGACAAGGACCACGTGCGCGCGCACGCGCGGCGGCTCGGCCTCGTCACGGCCGACAAGCCGGAGAGCCAGGAGATCTGCTTCGTGCCCGACGACGACTACCGCGGCTTCCTGCGCCGGCGCGACCCGGACCTGTTCCAGCCGGGGCCCATCGTCGACGGGGATGGCCGCGTGCTCGGCACGCACGCCGGCGTCGCGGCCTACACGGTCGGCCAGCGTCGCGGGCTCGGTCTCGGTCTCGGGCAGGGGAGCGCGCGCTACGTCGTCGACATCGACGCGGCCGCCAATCGCCTCACCGTGGGGCCTGCCGCGGACCTCGAGCGCGACCGGCTCACCGCCACGCGCGTCAACTTCATCGCCTGCGATCCGCCGCGGGAGCCGCTGCGCGTGCAGGCCCGGATTCGCCACAGCCACCGGGCGGCGCCGGCCACCGTCGTCGCCACGGGCGCGGGCGAGGCCGAGGTCGTCTTCGACGCGCCCCAGCGCGCGATCACGCCGGGCCAGTCGGTCGTGTGGTACCGTGACGACCTCGTCGTCGGCGGGGGCGTGATCCTGCGCTGATTGACAGCGCCCGGCCTCGGGTGATAGTTTTCACAAACCTTCTGCGGCAGCACGAGACCGGGGGAATCTGCCCAATGCTCCAGCGTCGTTCCGTGTGGCTCGGCTCCATCGTGTCCGCATGCGTGATGCTCCTGCCGGCGCTGGCGCTCGCGGCCTCAGAGGGCGGCGAGCACGGCGGCGGCGGGCTGATCAGCCTCGACAAGTCGCTGATCATCCAGATGTTCAACTTCCTGATCCTGCTCGCCATCCTCTACCGGCTCCTCTACAAGCCGCTGCTCGCCAAGATGGAAGAGCGCTCGGCGGCCATCAAGACCTCGCTCGAGGCGGCGGAGGCCGCGCGCGCCGCGGCCGCCAAGCAGCAGGAGGAGAACGCCGAGCGTTTGCGCGCCGCGTATGCCGAGGCGCAGTCGATCCGCGCCGCGGCCCTGAAGGAGGCGGCCGACGAGCAGCGCAAGCTGGTGGAGGCCGCGCGTCGCGAGGCACAACAGCTCGTCGAGTCCGCGCGAGTGCAGACGGAGGCGGACATCCGCCGCGCGCGCGAGGAGCTGCGGCGCGAGGTGAGCGAGATCGCCATCGCCGTCGCCGAGAAGCTCGTGCGCAAGAGCCTGCGCGACGAGGAGCATCGCCGCATCGTGGACGACGCCATCGCGCGGATCGGCCGGTGAAGTCGCACGGGGCCGCGCGCTCCTACGCCAAGGCGCTGCACGACCTCGCCCGCGAGCGCGGCCAGGCCGAGGCGGTCGGGGTCGAGCTGGCGCAGGCGGTGGAGCTCGTGCGCGGCGATGCGGCGCTCGCGCACTTCTTCGCGCGGCCCGGCGTCTCGGCGGCCGCCAAGCGCGGCGCTGCCGACGAGATCGCGCAGCGGCTCGGCGTCGGCACGCTCGTCCGCGACTTCCTCGGCCTCGTGGCCGCGCACGGCCGCGCCGAGATCCTGCCCGAGATCGGCGACGCGTACGGGGCGCTGGTGGACGCCGACCTCAATCGCGCGCGCGCCCGGGTGCGCACGACGGTGCCGCTGACCGACGCCGAGCGCACCGCGCTGGCCTCGCGACTCGGGACCGCGCTCGGCGGCAAGCTGGGGAGTGCGATGCCGCAGGGCGGCCCTGCCGCCCGAGGCGAGCCGGTGAAGGTCGTGCTCGACGAGGTGGTGGACAAGGACCTGCTCGGCGGCTTCGTCGCCGAGATCGGCAGCCTGATCGTGGACGCCAGCCTGGACGGCCAGCTCGCGCGGCTGAGAGAGCGACTGGCGAGAGGGTAGGAATGATCAAAGCGGGTGAGATCAGCGAGATCATCAAGCGTCAGCTGGCGGGCTACGAGGCGGAGGTCGATCTGCAGGAGGTCGGCCGCGTCATCGAGGTCGGCGACGGCATCGCGCGCATCTACGGGCTCGAGAAGGCGATGGCCGGCGAGCTGCTGCAGTTCCCCGGCGACGTCGTCGGCATGGTCCTCAACCTCGAAGAGGACAACGTCGGCGCCGTGCTCCTCGGCGACGACCGCGCCATCAAGGAAGGCGATACGGTCAAGCGCACCAACCGCATCGCCCAGGTGCCCGTCGGCGAGGCGCTGGTCGGCCGCGTCGTCAACGCGCTCGGCCAACCTGTCGACGGCAAGGGGCCGATCGCCACGAAGGAGTCGCGGCCGATCGAGCGGTACGCGCCCGGCGTGGTCGACCGTCGCGGGGTGAAAGAGCCGCTGCAGACCGGCCTCAAGGCGATCGACGCGATGATCCCGATCGGCCGCGGCCAGCGCGAGCTGATCATCGGCGACCGGGGCACCGGCAAGACCGCCATCGGCGTCGACACGATCATCAACCAGAAGGGCCAGGACGTCTTCTGCTTCTACGTCGCGGTGGGCCAGAAGCGCTCGACGGTGGCGCAGGTGGTGAAGGTCCTCGAGGACGCCGGCGCCATGGCGTTCACGACCGTCATCGTCGCGTCGGCGTCGGAGCCGGCGCCGCTCCAGTACATCGCGCCGTACTGCGGCGTGACCATGGGCGAGTACTTCCGCGACAGCAAGCGCCACGCGCTCTGCATCTACGACGACCTCAGCAAGCACGCCGCCGCCTACCGCCAGCTCTCGCTGCTGCTGCGGCGGCCGCCGGGCCGCGAGGCCTATCCGGGCGACGTGTTCTATCTGCACTCGCGGCTGCTCGAGCGCGCGGCGAAGCTGAACGATGCGCTCGGCGGCGGCTCCCTGACGGCGCTGCCGATCATCGAGACTCAGCTCGGCGACGTGTCGGCATACATCCCGACCAACGTCATCTCGATCACCGACGGTCAGATCTATCTCGAGTCCGATCTCTTCTACGGCGGCATCCGTCCCGCCGTGAACGTCGGCCTCTCCGTGTCGCGCGTGGGCGGCTCGGCGCAGGTGAAGGCGATGCGACAGGTCGCCGGCAAGCTGCGCCTGGACCTCGCGCAGTACCGCGAGCTCGCGGCGTTCGCGCAGTTCGGCTCCGACCTGGATAGAGCGACGCAGCAGCAGCTCGCGCGCGGGCAGCGCATGGTGGAGCTGCTCAAGCAGGGCCAGTACCAGCCGCTGCCCGTCGAGAAGCAGGTGGTCATCATCTTCGCGGGCACGCAGGGTCTGCTCGACGACGTGCCGGTGGACGCCGTGCGCGAGTTCGAGACCTTCTTCCACGGCTGGCTCGAGCGCAAGCAGCCCCAGATCCTCGCCGAGATCCGGGACAAGCGAGAGATCTCCGACGCGCTGCGCGAGACGCTGACGAAGGCCGTGAACGACGCGAAGGCGGAGTTCATGGCCACCAAGGGGATCAAGGCGGCCTGACGCGTGGCGACGCTCCGCGACATCCAGCGGCGGATCCGCTCCGTCCAGTCCACGCAGAAGATCACGCGCGCCATGAAGCTGGTGGCGGCGGCCAAGCTGCGGCGGGCGCAGGAGCGCATTCTCGCGGCGCGGCCGTACGCGAGCAAGATGGCCGAGCTGCTCGGCAACCTCGTGTCGGCCGCCGACTCCGGCGAGGGCGCGCCGCACCCGCTCCTGGAGCAGCGTGAGGGCCCGCGCCGCCAGATCGTCATCATCACGGCCGACCGCGGGCTCGCCGGCGCCTTCAACAGCAACGTGCTGCGCAACTCGCTGGCGTTCGTGCGGATGTCCAACGCGACGGCACTCACGCTGGTGGTCGTCGGCCGCAAGGCGCGTGACTTCTACCGCCGCCGTCCGTTCACGGTGAAGCGCGACATGGTCGGCTTCTGGGACCGGCTCGCGTATTCGCACGCCTGCGAGCTGGCCGACCTGTTCATGGCCCAGTACCTCGAGGGCGAGGTGGACGAGGTCCACCTGATCTACAACGAGTTCCGCTCGGTGGCCGTGCAGCGGCCGGTGCGCCAGCAGCTCCTGCCGATTCCGAAGACCGAGGCGCGAGCGGACGCCGGCCCGCCCGTCGACTACATCTACGAGCCGAGTGCTCAGGCGATCCTCGGCGACCTGCTGCCCCGTCACGTGCGCATGCAGGTGTTCCGCGCGCTGATGGAGTCGCTGGCCGGGGAGTACGGCGCGCGCATGACGGCCATGGAAGCCGCGACCAAGAACGCGAAGGACATGATCGAGATCCTCACGATCCAGTACAACAAGGCGCGCCAGGAGAAGATCACCAAGGAGCTGCTCGACATCGTCGGCGGCGCCGAGGCGCTCAAGCAAGGAGCGGAGGCATGAGCACGGGGAAGATCGTCCAGGTCATCGGGCCGGTCGTCGACGTCGAGTTCGAGCCGGGCAAGCTGCCCGCCATCTACAACGCGCTGCTCGTGCAGGGCGTGGAGCAGAAGGACATCTTCGCCTACTCCGAGAAGCTCACGCTCGAGGTCGCCCAGCACATGGGCGAGGCCCGCGTGCGCACCATCGCCATGGCCGCCACTGACGGTCTGACGCGGGGGATGAGCGTGCTCGACACCGGCGCGCCGATCACGGTGCCGGTGGGCAGGGAGACGCTCGGCCGCATCCTCAACATCGTCGGCGAGCCGGTCGACAAGGGCCCCGCCATCCACACCAAGAAGACGTATCCGATCCACCGGCCGGCGCCGCCGTTCGACGAGCAGTCGACGAAGGTCGAGATGTTCGAGACGGGCATCAAGGTCGTCGACCTGCTCGAGCCGTACACGAAGGGCGGCAAGACGGGCCTGTTCGGCGGCGCCGGCGTCGGCAAGACGGTGCTCATCCAGGAGCTGATCAACAACATCGCCAAGCAGCACGGCGGCATTTCGTGCTTCGCGGGGGTGGGCGAGCGCACGCGCGAGGGCAACGACCTCTATCACGAGATGAAGGAGTCTGGCGTTCTCGAGAAGACGGCGCTGATCTTCGGCCAGATGACCGAGCCGCCGGGCTCGCGGCTGCGCGTGGCCCTCACCGCGCTCACGGCCGCCGAGTACTTCCGCGACGAGGAAGGCCAGGACGTGCTGCTCTTCATCGACAACATCTTCCGGTTCACCCAGGCCGGCTCCGAGGTCTCCGCGCTCCTCGGCCGCATGCCGTCGGCGGTCGGCTACCAGCCGACGCTGGCCACGGAGATGGGCCAGCTCCAGGAGCGGATCACGTCCACCAAGAAGGGCTCGATCACCTCCGTGCAGGCGATCTACGTGCCGGCCGACGACATCACCGACCCGGCGCCGGCCACGGCCTTCGCCCACCTCGACGCCACTACCGTGCTGTCCCGGCCGATCTCCGAGCTTGGCATCTACCCGGCGGTGGATCCGCTCGCTTCGACCTCCCGCATCCTCGACCCGAACATCATCGGGCAGGAGCACTATCAGACCGCGCGGGCCGTGCAGTCGATCCTGCAGCGCTACAAGGACCTCCAGGACATCATCGCGATCCTCGGCATGGAAGAGCTGTCCGACGACGACAAGGTCGCCGTCTCGCGGGCGCGCAAGATCCAGCGCTTCCTGTCGCAGCCGATGTTCGTCGCCGAGCAGTTCACGGGATTGCCCGGCCGCTACGTCAAGGTCGCGGACACCGTGAAGAGCTTCAAGGAGGTCGTCGAGGGCAAGCACGACGAGCTGCCCGAGCAGGCGTTCTACATGGTCGGCGACATCGGCGAGGCGGGCGAGAAGGCCAGGAAGATGCGCGAGAGCTAGATGGCCGACCGGATCACGCTGGAAGTGGCGACGCCCTCGCGGCTCGTCATCGGCGAGCAGGTCGACGAGGCCGTCGTGCCCGGCATCGAGGGCTACTTCGGCGTGCTGCCGGGCCACGCCGCCTTCCTCACCACGCTCGGCATCGGCGAGCTGACCTATCGCATCGGCCGCGACGAGCGCCACGCCGCCGTGGCCGGTGGCTTCTGCGAGGTCCGCAACGACAAGGTCATCGTGCTGGCCGACACCGTCGAGCTTCCCGCCGAGATCGACCGCGCTCGCGCCGAGCGCGCCCGGGACCGCGCCGAGCAGCGGCTGTCGGGCCGCTCCGGCGAGGACATCGACTACGCACGCGCCGCCGCCGCGCTCGCGCGCGCGCTGGTGCGCCTGCAGGTGGTCGCGCGTCCGCAGTAGATCGTGCTAAGGTCCCGCCACCAGAGGAGGGAGCATGACCCACCGCCGATCGGTCGCCGTCGTCCCGCTCGTCGCCGCGATCCTCACCGTCGTGTTCGTCGCGCGCAGCACCGCCGGTCCCGACAAGATCGTCTTCCCCGCCGGCTGAAAGGACCACGTCCTCTACACGAGCGTGGACCGCTACGACACCAAGCAGTACCGCGAACTCTACGCCAGCACGCAGGCCGCGGTGGACGCGATGAAGGCCGGGCGCCCGCTCCCCGACGACACCGTGCTGACGCTCGTGCAGTACAAGGCGCAGGTGGATGCCGCCGGCGCGCCGGTGAGAGGCGCCAACGGCCGCTTCGTGAAGGGCGACCTCGTCGGCTTCACCGTGATGGAGAAGCGCGCGGGCTGGGGCACGGAGTACCCAGCCGAGTGGCGCAACGGCGACTGGGAGTACGCCGCGTTCAACCCGGCCGGGGTGCTGAACGACAAGGTGGGTGCCGCGGCCGCCTCGGCCGCGCCGAGATCCGACGTGAGCATCATGGGCTTCGCCTTCGGCCCCAACAAGGTCACCGTGGATGCCGGCAAGCCCGTGACGTGGGTGAACGGCGACGAGTCGCCGCACCAGATCGCGATCACCAGCACGAAGGCGCGCTCGCCGATCCTCATCAAGGGCCAGAGCCACGCGATGACGTTCGCCTCGGCCGGCACCTACGAGTACATGTGCGGTCTGCACCCGAATATGAAGGGCACCGTCGAAGTGAGGTAACCGCTGCCCAGCGGAGCGGGCACCGCCGCCCGCCCCGCGCGGCGGTCGGCTCGCCGCGTCTCGCCCCAAGTCTCCGCAATGCCGTCGCTTCCTCCGTGGTACGCGCCTTGCGACAACGGGCGCCGTGCTTTCCGTCCTGATCGCCGACGACGAGCCGTACGTGGTCGAGCTGGTGCGCGTCACCCTCGAGGACGATCGCGTCCGCGTGTTCGAGGCCGCCGACGGCCAGACGGCGCTCGCCGTCGCCGAGGCGCTCGCGATCGATCTCGTGCTCCTCGACGTTCATCTTCCAGATCTCAGCGGGCTCGAGGTGTGCCGCGCGCTCCGCGCCAACCCGCGTTTCGCCAGCGCGCGGATCGTCATGCTCACGGCGGCCGCGCAGCAGGACGACGTCATGCGCGGACTGGCGGCCGGCGCCGACGACTATCTCACCAAGCCGTTCTCGCCGGTGCGGCTCCTGTCGCTGGTCGATCGCCTGCTGCCGCGCGTCGCATGGCATCTCGAGTAGAGCGCGACCCCGCGTCGGACTACCGGCGCCTTCACGCGGCCTACCAGCAGTCGCTGCGCTACGCAGAGGACGTGCGCCGCCTGTATCACCAGCTCCAGCGCGCGATCTGCCAGTCGCTCCTCGGGCTCGCCAACGCGCTGGAGGCGAAGGACCCGTACACGCGCGGGCACTCCGAGCGCGTGGCGGCGCTCAGCCGGCGCGTCGCGTCGGCGCTGGGGCTGGGGTCTGTCGTCGTCGACACGGTGGGGCAGGCGGGACTCCTGCACGACATCGGCAAGATCGGCGTGCCCGAGGCCATCTTGAAGAAGCCGGGGCCGCTCTCGCCCGAGGAGTGGGAGATCATGCGAGCCCATCCCGTGATCGGCGCGCAGATCGTCGCGCCCTTCGAGTTCTTCGGCGACGCCGCCCGCGTGATCCGCCACCATCACGAGCGCTGGGACGGCTCCGGCTACCCCGACGGCCTCGTGCGCGAGACCATCCCCCTGGAGGCGCGTATCGTCGCCGTCGCCGACGTCTTCGACGCGCTCACCTCCGCGCGCTCCTACCGTCCGGCGCTCACGCGCGAGGCGGCGCGCGCCCAGCTCGTGGAGGAGGCCGGGCGCACGCTCGACGAGACGGCGGTGGCGGCGCTCCTCGGCGTGCTCGAGCTGGAGGAGCGCTGAGCGTGTACGCGATCGCGCGTCCCTGGGAGCCGCGGCCGGGCGGACTGCTGTCCGGCGCGCCGTTGCCGCTGCTCGTGGCGCTCGGCGTGCTCACCGCCGGCGCCGGCGCCCTCGCGAGAGCCGAGCTCGTCCCGCTGACGCCCGCGCGCGCGCTCGGCGCGGGCGGCGCCCAGGGCGCGCTGCTGGCTACGGCCGTCGCATGGGCGGCGTCCCGTGGCGGGCCGGCGCCCTGGCTGGCGGCGACGGTCGTGCTCGCGGGCGCCGTGGGCGCGGCCCTGTCGCCGCTCGGCGCGCTCGCATATCTCGCCGCGCCCGTGTGGGTTTGGCTGGAGCGTGCCAGGCTCCCGGGGCTCGGGCTCGCGCGCGCGCCGGCCGGTCTGGTCGTGGCGGGCGCGGCGCTGGGCGCGCTGCTCGGCGCGCATCTGTTCGTGACGGCGTCGCTCACGCTCGGTTACAGCGGGCGCGTGCCGACGCTGGAGGGCCTGGCGCCGTGGCTCGCGTACGACGTGGGCGGCAACGTGCTCACGACCGAGGCGTTCTTCCGCGGCGCGCTGTTCGATCGCGCGCAGCGCCGCTGGCCGTTCCCGGCCGCCGCCGCGCTCGTGACCGCGCTCTGCCTCGTCCGCTACCTCGTGGATCCGTTGCTGCCGCGCAGCCTCGAGGTCACCGCGGGCGCGGTCTTCTATCTCACGCTGCTCAGCCTCGCCAACTGCTGGCTCTACTGGCGCAGCGGCAGCATCGCGCCGGGCGTCGCCGCCGGCGTCGTGTTCTTCGTAGCGTACCGCCTGCTCCACGTCGTGCCGTGACCGCGAGTGGCCGCCGGACGGCGCTGCTCGTCGCCGGGCTGGTGGTCGTCATCACGGCCGGGCTCGCGGCCGCCGACGGGTCGCCGTCGACGCCGTGGCGGCATCTCTATCTCCTCCCCGTGCTGCTGGCCGGGCTCCGCTTCGGCGTGGCGGGCGGGCTCATCGCCGCGCTCGGCGCCGTGCTCGGCGTCGGCCCGTTCGTGCTGCGCGAGATCGAGGGCCACGGGCCTACGCGTGCCGCGGCCGAGGGCGTCGTCACCCTCGCCGTGCTCGCGGGGTCGGGCGCGCTCGTCGGCAGCCTCGCCGCTCGCGCGCGGCGCCAGCGCGAGCGCTACGAGACGCTGCGGGCCGTGCAGCGCGCGCTCGCCGAGCCCACGCCGCTCGGCCGCGTCGCGGCCCGGCTGGCCGCGGTCCTGACGCGGCGGCTCGGCGTCGATGCGGCCGGCCTCGTGCTCGACGAGGGGCGCATCGTCGTGGGCGCCGACCGCCTCGATCCCCGCTCGCTGACCGCCCGCGTGCTGGCCCGACGCGAGCCCGAGTTCGTCACCGACGCGGGAACGGACGCCCGCGCGCGGCGCGTCGTCGTGGTCCCGCTGGCGAGTGACGGCGAGACCGTCGGCGCCCTGGCCGTCGAGCGGCTCGGCGACGTCTCGCGTGAGGAGCGCGACGCGCTCGTGGGCTTCGGGGCGGCGGTGGGGTTGGCCCTGGACAACGCGCGGCTGGCGGCGCGGCAGCGCCGCTTCGCGGAAGAGCTCGAGCACAAGGTGGGCGAGGCGACGGCGCGGCTGGGGGAGATGGACCGGCTGAAGTCCGGGTTCGTCGCGCTGGCCTCGCACGAGCTGCGCACGCCGTTGACGGCGCTCCAGGGCTTCTCCGAGCTCCTGGCCACGCGGGCGTTCGCGCCGGTGGAGGTCCGGCGCCTGGCCGAGATCATGCGCGGCGAGATCGAGCGCCTCGGCCGCATCGTGAGCGACTTCCTCGACCTCGCCAGGCTCGAGCGCGGGCTCGCGCCGGCGATCCGCCGCGCGGTGCTCGATCCCGCGCCGCTCATCGCGGCCGCCGTCGAGCTCTTCCGGCGCACGCGCACCACGCACCGCCTCGAGCTGCACGTCGAGGGCGCGCTGCCCCGCGTGGACGCCGACGCCGACGCGCTCGACCGGGTGCTGAAGAACCTGATCAGCAACGCGCTGAAGTATTCGCCGCCCGGCTCCTGTGTGCGCGTGCGCGCGCGCGCCACCGACGGTGTGGTGGCCGTCGACGTGGAGGACGAGGGGCCGGGGATTCCCGCCGAGGAGCG
>Ga0209268_1000079_pt1 | contig 49824 bp, 49 predicted proteins | sample GraSoiAngelo_143_FD_185900 | JGI IMG/M metagenome (GOLD analysis project Ga0209268, IMG submission 185900) | Grasslands soil microbial communities from the Angelo Coastal Reserve, California, USA - 14_1009_02_30cm (SPAdes) (version 2) | ecosystem: Environmental > Terrestrial > Soil > Grasslands ... | reverse complement strand
TATGAGAAGCGCTTGGTCTCGAGCCAGGGTGGCCCCGGCTAATTTGATCGAAGGCGCAATCAAATCTGCGCCACAGAATTGAAATCCCACTTGTTGAAGGATGCCTGCTGCTTGCAACTTCGCGCCGCGGTCAGCGATCCGCTGCACCGCCTCTCGATCCATGTCGCGTGATTCAATAGCGCGATTCGATCGCAGCAATTCGATCTCGATGTTCTCAATCTTGAACGGCGCGCTGCCGTGATTGATCACTGCGACATTCTGCAACAGGAGACTTTGAAAGGTCACGTCGGCTTTCCAACGGATAGGTTCGAATCGCCAATGCCGGACAAAAGCGAATTTCAACTGATCTGAGTGTTTCCGCAGCAGCGTTCAGTAGCGACAACATCAAACATACGGCGACAGAATATTTCATAACTCAGTTTTCCTTTCCCGGAGCAACGTTGAGATGCGACAACAAACTGGTCTGGATTCAGCAGATTTGCTCGATTCGCCTTATCCGGGTCCGCGGGCGCTTAAGCGCTAATCGTTCCGCCATTTATCATGTCGACCGAAGTGGAGAGATCTCTCAATGTTAAGAGATTTAATTCGCTCGCTTCCCGTTCACTCAGCCTCCACCTACCCGTCTATGTCGCGGCTTCCCGTGCCGCTTCATTCTCGACTACGTTTTGTTCCGCTCGGAATGACAAGAGGCGTCAGGAATAGAGATATTCGTCATGGTATTCCCTTTGTGGCGCGAACTGGACCTGCTCATTCCCGGTTTCCGGATACTCGAAGATTTTGCCTTCGTAATTTCTAATCACGATTTTCTCGTTGTCGTGATAAAGAATGTAACCGGGATTGATAGGTACCTTGCCGCCCCCGCCGGGCGCGTCGATCACGAATTGCGGCACCGCGTAACCGGTGGTGTGGCCGCGCAAGCTTTCGATGATTTCGATGCCCTTCGCCACCGAAGTACGCAGATGCGACGAGCCGTTGATCAGGTCGCACTGATAAATGTAGTATGGACGCACGCGACACATGAGGAGTTTGTGCACAAGCGTCTTCATAGTTTCCAAATCGTCATTCACCCCTGCGAGTAAAACGCTTTGGTTTCCAAGCGGGATACCCGCGTTGGCGAGGCGCTCCAGCGCGTGCTTCACCTCAATCGTCAGCTCGCGCGGATGATTCACATGCACACTCATCCAAAGCGGATGATATTTCGCCAGTATCGCGCACAGCTCACGTGTGATGCGTTGCGGCAGGAAAATCGGAACGCGCGTGCCGATGCGGAGAAACTCAATGTGCGGAATCGACCGCAATCGTGAAAGCAGCTTGTCGAGCTTATCATCGCTGAAAATGAGGGCGTCGCCGCCGCTCAAGAGGACATCGCGCACCTCGGTATGCGCTTCGAGATAGCGAAACGCCTCCTCGAAATTTGTGTGCAGTTCCTGTTCGCCCACACCGCTGACGACACGGCTGCGAGTGCAATAGCGGCAATAACTGGCGCAGCGATCCGTCACTAAAAACAGGACGCGGTCCGGATAACGATGTACCAATCCCGGTACAGGCATGTGCGAATCTTCCCCGCACGGATCGGCCATGTCGTATGGCGATGTCCAGGTCTCCTCGATCCGCGGAATGACCTGACGCCGGATCGCATCCTCGGGATTGTCCCGCGGCAAGAGGTTAAAGAAGTGTGGCGTGACCGCGAGCGCGAGTTTGTCGCCTGAGAGTAAAACGCCGCTACGTTCCTCATCACTCAGCTCGAGATGTTTTTCCAGCTGAGCGAGAGAAGTAACCCTGTTTTTGAGCTGCCATTTCCAGTCATTCCAGAGTTCCGGCGTAATCCCGCCGTCGCGAGACCAATACCCTGGCACGTGCGAGATAAATTTTTTTCCGTCCCCGTTTTCTGATACAGAAGTGATCATTTGTCACTGAAAAAGCTAAGGCCCTTAGATATCGCGTCAATGCAGGCACTTAGTCGTGCGCTACGCACATCAATGCGCGTCCTATGTCACAACCAGAGAAAGGGAGCTGACTATTTGCCGCCGAGCACGCTCAGCTCCCAGCGGTAGCCGTCGGGATCATGGAACCAAAGGCCCATATTTTTCGACCCCGCGGCTTCCGGACCGATTTCATCGCCCGGATCCTCGATTTCGACATCGACGCTCTTCAAATGCTCGAGCGCTTTTCTCAATGTCGCCATGTTCGGCAGGTGAAACGACACGTGATCAATCGTGTCAGGTGAAGGCGTTCCTTTGAACAGCGCGATCGTCACATTGTCGTTGCCAACCGCGACTCCGTTTTCGTAATCGAATTCTTTGCGCAATCCCAGAGCGCGCTGGAACCATTGGGCGCTTTTCTGCGGATCGCGTACCGCCAGCCCAAAGTGACCAACTTCCCCGAGCGTGAATGGAACTTTCATGTGAAGGCGTTGAATCCTTGAATCTCTAAATCAATCGGTCTCCGCTGGCTCAGAGCCGTTTCGAGAAATGAGCGGCTCCATGAAGTGCCGGTTGAAATCTGTCAGTGCATCGCGTGGCGTCTCTCCTAATCCACTGGCACCCCGTCGCACTTCAGGTCCGATAAAGGCCAGCCAAATATCGCCCACCATTCCCATTCTTGGGCGCAAGCGCGCGGCCGGGCTGAGCGGATGATTTTCGAGAAAATCCTCTACGTCTTCCTTTATCACCCCGGGAAGTTCTTCGATTGCAAGTGAGACCACACCCAAGAAACGTGCGTGACGAACACGGTGGACGTAGAGGACGCGCGTGATTTCTGCTTCGACCCAGGTCGTCGAACCTTTCAGCAACGCGTCGCGCTCACGTCGCGATCTGCGCAAGAAATGATCCTATTCGCGTCCCCAAACCATGGCGACGGAAGTCGTGAGGCTGCCGCCCATGTTGAACGTGAGGAATCTTTTTGCGTTCTCGATCTGGCGAGCACCGCCCTGCTCCGTGAGCTGTTGATACGCTTCGAAAACCTGGCGAACCCCTGTCGCTCCGACAGGGTGACCGTCAGCAATTAAGCCCCCGCCTGCATTCACTGGAATTTGAAAAGGCCCTTTGAATTTTTCGGTGCGCACCTGCGGCAACGCCGTAGCGCCGCTTTTCACAAGCTCGACACCCTTGCCGGATTCGGCGAGTCCGAGAATTTCGTAGGCAACAATTTCAGTAATGGAAAAGCAATCGTGCACCTCGGCGCCCTGCAGGTCGCGCGGCGTTAGATTAGCCATGCGGAAAGCTTTCTCGGCCGCCTTACGCGCGACCGAAAACGTTGGCGCATCCTTTTTGTCCAACGGCAGATAATCGGTGGTATGACCGTAACCGAGCAGTCGGGCGGTTTTGCTCCGGTCGCGGCCGATCTTGTCAAGATACCTTCCGGAAACGAGAACAACCGATGCCGCACCATCGGTGATCTGGGAACAATCGGAGACTTTAAGCGGCGGAGCGACGCTTGGATTTTTATCAGAAACTTGCGATGCGCAATCGAGGGTGAGATCAGCATCACGCATTTGCGCAAGCGGATTCAACTTGGCGTGCGCATAATTTTTCCATGCGACCAACGCCAGATCTGCCTCGGTCGCGCCGTATTTCTCGATGTAAATCTGCGCGATCCGACCGAACAATTTAGGGAACATGAAGTCGCCGTACTCCGGTTTTTCATTGTGATAATCGGCAGCAGCGCCGAGCACATCCGATCCATCAAGCGACGACATCGTCTTCTGTTGTTCCGCGCCAACGACCAGTACCACGTCATAAAACCCGCCTATGATCCATTCTGCGCCCAGCAACACAGACAACGCCCCAGACGCGCAAGCCGCTTCGGTGTGCATCGTCGGGATTCCGCGCAATTTTGGATCGATTTCAGGAATAAATGCCCCAAGCTGCAATTGCTTGGTGAACTGACCCGCGTTGAAATTCCCAACCGCACCCGCCTGAATTTCACCCGGATCGATTTTTGCGTCGTCGATCGCCTTTTTGCCGGCCTCAATGATGATGTGCCGGATCGTTTTTCCCTCCTTCTTCAGGTTGCGCTTAAAATCGGTGCGCCCGCCGCCGAGAATATAAACTGACTCGCTCATATTTTAATTTAGCCAAGGTTCCCACGCTGTCATCCCGAGCGAAGCGAGGGACCGCGTCTCCTCCTTAAGAGAATTGTGAGATCCTTCGGCGGCTCCGCGGTTCAGAATGACAATTTTTTAACCGCCGAAGGCATTGATCCCTGTGATGTCGCGGCCTACGACCAATGTGTGGATGTCGTGTGTGCCTTCGTACGTTGAGACGGTTTCCAGATTCATGAGATGACGAATCACGGAATACCGATCTGTAATACCCGCGGCGCCAAGTATGTCGCGCGCCTTCCGGGCGCATTCCAGCGCCATCCAGACGTTGTTTCGTTTCGCCAACGAAATCTGTGCGGGACGCGCCGAGCCCACCTCCATCATGCGCGTGAGGCGTAACGCCAATAATTGCGCCTTGGTAATCTCTTGCGCCATCCAAACAAGCTTTTGTTGCACTAATTGGAAGCCGGCAATGGGGCGGCCAAATTGTTCGCGCGATTTCGCGTAAGCCAACGCTGTTTCGTAGCAGTCAATTGCCGCGCCGATCGCGCCCCAGGCAATACCTGCACGCGCGTGTGAAAGACACGACAGCGGCGCGCCGAGTCCGGATGCTTTGGGCAAACGGTTCTCGGCAGGTATGCGGCAGTTCTCAAACCAGCATTCCGATGTGCGCGACATGCGCAGACTGAATTTTCCCTCGATGTCGTGGGCACGAAACCCGGGCATGTCCTTTTCCACCACGAATCCGCCTACACGCCCATCGTCATCCTTCGCCCAAACCACTTTTACGTCTGCGATGGACGCATTGCCGATCCAACATTTGCTGCCATTTAAGATATAGTGGTCGCCATCGCGTTTGGCGCGCGTTTCCATTCCCCCCGGATCTGAACCGTGTCCGTGTTCTGTTAGCGCAAAACACCCGATAAGCTTGCCCGAGACCAAACCCGGCAGCCAACGCAGCTTTTGCTCGGGTGTCGCAAAAGAATGAAGGGCATGTACGACCAGCGGTCCCTGGACCGACGCCAGCGACCGCAAACCCGAATCGGCACGTTCGAGTTCCTGCATAATGAGACCGTACGCCGTGTAGCTAAGACCAGCGCAGCCGTCTCCTTTCAAATAGGGCGCGTAGAAGCCCAACGCGCCCATGCGTGGTATGAGGTCTTCTGGGAACTTGCCTGCTCGATGGAAAGGAACGATCTCGGACATGGCTTCCTCTTGCACAAAACGCCTGGCTCCATCGCGCGCTGCCCGTTCTTCTTCCGTGAGAAGCTCTTCGATGCCGTAATAGTCCAGCGAGGTCATGTCGTGGGTACCAGGAGTCATGCGCGCAAGTTTAACGAGTGCCCGGCGCGAAGACAACGCTCGCCAGCGCGTCTGTCTCTCGTCTTATCTCGAGCAAAGTTGAGTCATCTTTCGATGGTTCTGAAAGAAATTCCTCAACTGCGTCCCGCCGTGCTTCACTTCGCTCGGAACAGGCGCTACTTGCGCGGAGATCTGCCCGGCGTTCGACTGCGTCTATTTCGTTGTTGGGAAACCCGCGGCTTTCCAGGCTTTAAAGCCGCCAGCCATGGAGCGCGCATTTTTGTAGCCCATTTTTTTCAGGCTTTCGGCCGCAAGCGCGGACCGTCCCCCTCCACCACAATGACAAACGATCATTGCATCTTTGTCAGGGACTTTCTCTTCGATATCGAACTCGATCGTTCCGCGACTCATATGAGTCGCATCAGGAATATGTTCCTGGTCCCATTCGTCTTTCTCACGAACATCGACAATGACCGCTTCGCCGCTCTTAGACTTCGCTGCCGCTTCTGTTGGCGAAATCTCAGTGATTTTCTTCTTCGCCTCTGCAACCAATTTTTCAAAACCAGCGTGCTCTGCCATACAGATCTCTAACCGCTAATACACACGAATAAACACGAATTTTGTCCTTAATTGGTGTCCATTCGTGTTAATCCGTGGTCAAACTTTATTCGTAACGCAGCGCTTCGATGGGATCGAGCGCAGCGGCTTTGCGCGCCGGGTAAAAGCCAAAGAAAATCCCAACGGCTGCGCTAAATAAGAATGCAATCGCAATCGAGCTAATTGAAATCAGCGTCGGCCAATTTGCATAAGCGGATAGAATTTTCGACGCGCCAATACCGCAGATAATTCCAATCAAACCTCCGACCGAACTCAACGTCACAGCTTCGATCAAGAATTGGGTGAGAATATCGCTGCCGTGCGCTCCCACGGCCATGCGCACGCCGATTTCGCGTGTACGCTCCGTGACGCTCACCAGCATGATGTTCATGATTCCTATTCCTCCAACCACAAGCGACACTCCGGCGATTGCGCCAAGCAAAAGAGTCATCACACGTGAAGTCGCGGTGGCTGCCTGGGCAATTTCCTGTTGGTTACGTACGGTGAAATCATCGTCGCGCCCGGGACGAATGTTGTGCCGCTGCCGAAGCAGGGAAATAATTTGTTGCTGAGCAGCCTCGAGTTGCTGTGGATCGCCGATTTGCACATTGATATTGCGAAGAGTTGTGCCGCCGATGACTCGCTTCATCGCGCTGGTGTACGGCATGATGACGATGTCGTCCTGATCTACGCCCTGTGTGCTCAATCCCTTGGGCATCAGAACGCCGGTGATCGTGAACGGGACCTCTTTGATTCGTAAGATCTGTCCGATCGGATTTTCGTTTCCGTAAATCTGCGTCGCTGTGGTGCGGCCGATTACACAAACCTTGTTCGCGCTGCGAACGTCTTGCGATGTAAACGGCGCACCATCGGCCAACGGCCATTGTCGTATGTCAAAGTAATCCGCTGACTCTCCGTAAATGCGAGTAAACCAATTCTGATTTCCCGCTGCTACTTGCGTAGTCGAAACAACTTCCTCGCTGACTCCGATGACGCCCGGCACTTCGCGCCGGATCGCCTCCGCGTCTTCGATTTTCAGCGTGCCGGCGCCGCCCCACCCCGTGCGAATACCACTCGACGTGGTGCTTCCGGAAAAGATGAGGATCACATTTTGTCCGAGGCTGGCGATCTGCGCTTCCACTTGAGCCTTCGCGCCGTTGCCGATCCCAACCATCGCGATGACCGCGCCAACACCAATGATGATGCCGAGCGCGGTCAGCACGGACCGCATTTTGTTCCGCCGCAATGCGCGAAGTGCGACGTTAAATGTTGGTACAATTCTCATACGAACGGCAGCGGAGTAATGGAGCAATGGAGTAGTGGAGTATTTGCTAAGGTTTTCATTACTCCATTACTCCATCGTGTTTAAGCTGTGATGCCGCATCCGAGCGCTGCGAAACCGGATGATCATTCAGAATCACGCCGTCGCGCATCATCACGTTGCGCTTTGCATAAGCCGCGATGTCAGGTTCGTGCGTCACCATGATGACGGTAATCCCGCGCTCGTTAAGTTGCTGAAAAATTGCCATGATCTCGACGCTGGTCCGGCTATCCAGATTGCCGGTCGGCTCGTCCGCAAGCAGCACCTCCGGCTCGTTGATCAGCGCGCGCGCGATCGCCACGCGTTGTTGCTGTCCGCCTGAAAGCTGGCTCGGGTGATGATCCTCGCGGCCAGCGAGGCCAACAGATGCGAGGACCCGATCCGCTCGTTCACGAAGTTCTGCGTTTGTCAGACGCTGCGCACTGTAAACCAAGGGCAACTCGACATTCTCCCGCGCTGAGGTGCGCGGCAACAGATTAAAATTCTGAAACACGAAACCAATTTTGCGATTCCGGATGTCGGCGAGTTGATCTCGATCCAGCCCGGATACATCTGCGCCGTCCAGGAGATAATGGCCTGTCGTCGGCCGGTCGAGACAACCCAGAATATTCATAAGTGTGGATTTTCCAGAACCGCTCGCGCCCATAAGCGCAACAAATTCGCCGCGTTTGATCTCCAGCGACACACCGCGCACGGCGAGCACTTCCATTTCGCCTGTGCGGTACGTCTTACCAACATCGACTAAACCGACGATGGCACCGTTATTCATCTTTTCGCATTATTGGTCGGGCTGCTTCCGCCGCTAGTTGTCATTCCGAGCGAAACTCGAGGAATCCTGTGCTGCCGTCTCGACTCCGCTCGACATGACGATCATGGAAATCGGCGGGATCCGCCGAAGGGATTTGCCGGAGGGGATGGCCCGGCGGCGGTTGAGGCGAGCTCGGCCGTCACGACGCGGTCGCCTTCCTTTAGGTCTTCGACGACTTCAGTCACAATACCGTCACTGATCCCCGTCTTGATCTGCCTTGGCTCTGGGCGATTGGCGCCAGATGGCAAAACATAGACTGTGCGCTGTGCACCCTGCTGCCCACCACCGCCGCGTCCGGGACCCGAACGTCCCGCTCGACTGGTGACCGTTTTTTTTGTCTCAACCGGTGTCGCGTCCGGTGGACGATAGCGCAGCGCCGCGTTCTTGATTTGGAGTACATCATCCTTGTGCGCGATGATAATTGAAACGTTCGCCGTCATTCCCGGTTTCAATTTCAAGTCGGGATTGCTCACACCGATGACAGTGTCGTACGTCACCACATTTTGCACCGTGATCGGCGCGTTCCGCACCTGGACGACCTTTCCGTGAAACGTCTCCACGGGAAAAGCGTCCACAGTGAAATCGACATTTTGATCGATCTTAACGACGCCCACATCCGCCTCCGCCACGTTGGCGTCGATCTGCATTTTGGTTAGGTCATTCGCAATCGCAAAGATAATCGGGGCTTGGAGACTGGCTGCAACCGTCTGACCAACATCGACACTGCGCGAAATGACTACACCGTCGATCGGTGAAGTAATAGTGCAATGCTCGAGGTCGGCCCTGGCTTTATCCAGCGCGCCTTGTTTGATCTTCACGTTCGCCTCGGATTGATGAAGGGTCGCCATTGCTTGATCGACGTCAGCCTGCGACGAAGTCTTCTTCGCAAACAATTCCTGTGTCCGTTTGCCGTTCACTCTCGCGAGCTCAAGCGTGGCCTGGGCGTTCGCCAAATCTCCCTCCGCCTGAGTGACGGTGGCCTGAAAAAGAGCCGGATCGATCTGGGCGACCACCTGGCCCGCTTTCACCTGCGAATTAAAATCCGCAGACAATTTTGCGATATTTCCTGAAACCTGGCTGCCTACCTGCACATTAATGACTGGATTGAGCGTGCCTGTGGCCGTGACAGCCTGGGTGACGGGGCCGCGCATGATCATCGCAGTCTGATAATTTGCCGCGCCTGCGTTGCGACATTGACGGAGAACCGCCGCGATAATCAGCAGCGCAATAATGACGGCAAGCCAGGGGACAAAACGTTTCATTCGAGCAATGGTTGACTGCGCTTCTAAGTAAGAGACAGGAAGAGATGATGCGGCGTTACATTCAAATTTACTCCATCATGCTGCGCAACTCCCTCATCCGCGAGCTGAGTTTCAAGGCGAACTTCCTGTTGTGGATGATCGTGGAGATCCTCTGGTTCTGCGGGCAAATTGTTTTTTTCAGCATCATCTTCGGCAATGTCGATCGTATTGGTGACTGGACAAAGTGGGAGGTCGTGCTCCTCATCGGCACGCACCAAATGATTGCCCAGCTTTTTCAGGCATTCTTTTTTGTTAACGTTGCGAACATTCCGGAACTCGTGCGCACGGGAAAATTGGATTCGTTGCTGGTTCTACCTATCGACAGCCAGTTTGCTGTTTCTACGAAACAGTTCAGCCTCGACAGCATCGTCAACGCCGCACTGGGCGGCTTGGTCGTTTGCGTTGCGCTTTCGCGGCTTAATATCGTGCCGAATTTGACGTCGATTTGCCTTTATCTGATTGCGATCGGATTTGGTATCGCCGTACACTATTCCATCATGCTTGGGCTGGCCGGGGCTAGTTTCTGGATCGTCCGCGCCCAGGGGTTGGTCTACGGCTACTTTAATTTCCTGAACATCGCCCGTTATCCAGACGCTATCTTTCCCTGGCTGTTCCGCTTGATTTTCGGCTGGATTATCCCAGTCGTCATTATCGCAAACATTCCGGCACGCTTGTTAATCAAGTCGCTCGGGCAACCCTGGCTGTTGATGCTACATCTTGTCGCTGCCTCGACTATTGTTTTCTTCCTGTCGCGCAGCTTCTGGAAATTCGCCCTTCGGCACTACTCCAGCGCGAGTTCGTAGGTTTCGGTTAGTAGTTCTCCCTAGGTATCGATGCATTCGGAGTCGCGATGAACTTTTTGACCGAATCCGCTTGCGCGATCTGGGAAATGTTCTTAATTAAGCGTCCGTTTTCCCCGCGCTGCCGATTTAGGAAGTGCCCTGCTATGGCAAAAACAACTAAAAAGAAGAGTTCTGCAAAAAGGCCCGCTGCGAGTAAAGCTCGACCAGCACGCAAGGCGCCTGTCAAAAGGCCGGCCTTGAAAAAGGTCTCGCGGACCGCGAAAACCGCCAAGCGTGGTCCTTTCAAATCCAGAAAAGAAACGACCGAGTCTCCTGCCCTCCTATTGGGTATGAATCATCGCGAGAAAAGACTCGATCCTTTTGTACGCCAGCAGAAAGAAAAACTCCTTCAGCTTCGAGACGCCATGGTCGATTCCATGGCTGGAGTTGCCCAGGACACTCTGCGGTCGCGGGCGGAAGGCAGCGAAGCTTCTGCTTTTGGTATGCATCAGGCCGACGCCGGATCGGACGCTTACGATCGCGATTTCGCGCTGAGTTTGCTTTCGCAGGAACAGGACGCGCTTTATGAAATCGATCAGGCGCTCAAGCGAATTGAGCTGGGAACCTACGGAAAGTGCGAAATGTCAGGCAAACAAATCCCGCGGGCACGGCTTGAAGCGATCCCATTCGCGCGTTTCACTGTTGAGTGCCAGTCGCAACTGGAAAAGCAAAATAAAGCGTCGCGGGTGCGCCAGTCGGTCACCTCTCTGTTCGGCTTGACCGAGGACGAAGGCGGCGAGGCCGAAGAGGAAGAAGTTGCGCCGGCGGAAGTGAAGGAGTGACAGACAAATGGCTCAGGAAATTGTAACGTTGGAATGCACCGAGGCCAAAGCCTTGGGTAAGCCTGCCTCGCGTTATATGACCACGCGGAACAAGAAAAGCCCGCGCACACCTAATCGGCTTGAGAAAAAGAAATACAATCCGTTCTTAAGACGGCACACGTTGCACCGGGAAACAAAATGATGGGCCCTAAAACCGCCAAACGCCGTTCCGCCTTTCGCCGGGCGAATCGTGCCATGCCGCGCCGGCGAATCGACATTGCCATTGAGGCAATCGACTACAAAAATCCAGATCTCCTGAAAAAATTCGTCACGGAGAGTGGCAAGATTCTACCCCGCCGCGTCACCGGCATGCCCGCGCACCTGCATCGCAGGATCACTCGCGAGATCAAGCGGAGCCGATCAGTGCTTATGATGAAATAAGGCACGCATTTCGGCGCCTTCCTGTAGTCGCGTCTCTGTGGGACGCGCCTGTACGCACCGCAAACGGTCCAACGTGATGTGTTGCAGAGCGAAGCTACGCGCGCCGGGTTTTTTCGCCTTGCTCGATCAGTTTCCAGAATTCACGAGTCTCACCCAGCTGGGCGTCTTCGGACACCGGCAGTTTGCTCCGGAAAAGGAAATCGCGAAACGTGTTCTTGTGCAAAACGCGATGGACCCTGATGCCTTCGTCGGTCTTCGCGAAGTAAATCCGGTAATCTTTCGCACGATAGCGATATAGCTTTTTCCCTTCGCGCTGGATCACCCCGAACCGCTCCGAATCGAGGTGGTCGAGATCCTCGGGTAAAATTTGGAACTCTGCGAGCAGCTCAAGCTGCAATTTCTTCGGAAGCGTCGAGATCTCGGCCGCGCTCAATTCATTGAAGATGATCTGGAACATGGGCTTCGTAATTTGTAATTCGTTACATCGTTACAACGGACATCGATTCACGATTCTCGAATCTCGATTCACGATCAAATGAAAATGCGCTTCACGCGTTGGCCAATGCGGGTGGTAATTTCCCAAGGAATCGTGCCAGCAGTCTTTGCCAGTTCCGCGCAGGAAATTTCCTCGTTCCCGTCGCGTCCCATCAAAACAACCTCATCGCCCACTTGCGCATGATCGAGCTTGCTAACATCTATCATCATCAAATCCATCGTCACACGGCCGAGAATGGGGCAACGTCGCCCACGAACCAGGACGGCGGCGTCTCGATTAGAAAGGTGCCATGGATATCCATCGGCGTAACCAGCTGACAACGTTGCGATCCGCATTTCCCGAGGAGTAATAAACGTGCGGCCATAGCTAATGGAACTTCCCTTCGGTATATCGCGCACCAGCGAAATTCGCGTTTTCCATGTCATGGCCGGTTTAAGAAGTTTCTGAAATCCCGGCAGCGGCGAAATCCCGTAAAGGACGATCCCAGCGCGTACCATGTCGAACGCGCCCGCGGGCTCAGCGAAAGCGAGAACCCCCGCGCTTTGGAGGACGTGGGCTTTATAATCGATTGGAACGGCGGCGCGAAATTGCTTCATGATCTCCCCAAAGCGCAAAAGCTGATCGCGCGTGTAGTCCGCATCCTCACCAGCAACTGGCAAATGGGTCGAAATGCTGTGAATCCTGATATTCGCAAATGTGGAGATCTTCTTGAGAACGTCCAAGGCTTGGTCCTCCGGAACTCCCATGCGACCCATCCCTGTATCGATCTTTAAATTGATGGGCACGGGCGAGCGGAGCGCAACCCGATTGAAATCTTGTGCTTCCTTGAGCGCAGAAATTGTCGGAATGAAACCGCGCTCGGCGATTGTCGATCTTTCGCCCGGCAAAGTGGGGCCAAGAAGTATGATTGGATGGGAGAAGGATTCACGCAGCGCTAGTGCCTCCTCCAGATTTGCCACGCCGAAAAGTTGCGCTTCACAGGCGAGCGTCTCCGCTACGCCCATTAAACCATGCCCGTAAGCGTTCGCTTTGACGACGGCCAGCACTTCGGCGGAACCGACGCGTTCGCGCACGATTTTGGCATTGTGACGCAATGCGCTCCTATCGATTTCGGCCCAACAACGATAAATTCCCTTCATTTCGGCATGGTGATGTGCGGCTCGCGCAAGTAAATCGGTTCGAGCGGTGGCAAAGAAAAGCTGCGCTGCGGTTCTCGCGCAAGTCTGGCGAGCACTGGAGCCGAGGGGAAACGAACTACGGCGCGCTCAAATTGCGGGAGCGAATCCGAGGTAAAGACTGGCACTGCCATCCCAACCGCGTTGAGTTTCGGTTTCAGTTCGGACTCTGAGAAAAGCGTTGGGCCTTCTATCAGGTTGTTTGCGCGGATGCGCGCAAAGAAAAAAGATTTTCTGCGGGCGTCTCCGATCACGCAGTATTCGTGTGCGTCGCATTGCAGTGCAGAGATCGACGGAAAACCGATCAGGTGCGCACCAGAAGAAACCTGCACTCCGATCGCCGCTGAAATTGCGATGCGCGTCCCCGCGTAAGAGCCAGGGCCAAGTCCGACGATGATCGTGTCTGGAGCGCCAAATTTTTCCGATACAGCGGCGAGATTCTCAAAAAAGACAGCGGAATTCTTTCGATCGTTCGGCCACTCCCACGTGAGATCGGTATCGTCCTCATCCAACCACGCCAGACTGCCGCGCGCTGTGGAAAGTTCCAGCGCAAGAATTTTCACGTTCCCTGGAAAGTAATAGCACGCTGATTCTCGGATTTTACCTCAAATAGAATCCAGCGCGCTTGTTCAGGAATAAATTCCGCGAAGCGATCAGCCCACTCGATCACCGAAACTCCGTCACCAAAAAAATAATCGTCGAGGCCAAGCCGTCCGAGGGACTGGCGATTCTCCACGCGAAAGAAATCAAAATGATAAACAGGCAATCGCCCATCTCGGTATTCATGCACAATCGTAAACGTAGGACTGGCAACGGTAGCCTTGCTTCCGATGCCGGCCACGAAGCCTCTCGTAAATAAAGTTTTGCCGCTCCCCAGTTCGCCCTGCAAGGCTAAAACCGATCCCACTCCGACATCCTCCGCAAATCGCACTCCGAGTGCTTCAGTCTCAGCCGGACTGTTGGAAATGAGCGTAGCCACGCTGTAGAAGTTGTTTGTTTTTACTTGAAAGTTGAGAGAGCGAGCCAATTCGAGTGAGCGGCAGTTTCCGGAATTTCTTTCGCCATTCTCGCTGCAGGTGTGTTCGTTCACGCGGCGAAATGGCAAAGAGTAATTCGTAATCTTCGCCTTCTGAAATCGCGTCATCGATCTTCGCGCCACGAGTAAGCGGCAGATTCTCCGTCTCGACGGTAAATCCGACTCGGTTGGCCGCTGCAAGTCGTGGAAGATCGGCTCCCAATCCGTCGCTTATATCTATCATGGCGTGGATGGAGAAATTTTTGGTGAGCCACCGCGATTCCGCGATTCGTGGAACGAATTGCAAATGCTTTTGTTTCGTGGCTCCGCCGAGTCGACCAGTGACAAAAAGATCATCGCCAACATTGCCGCCCCTACGCGATACACAACGGCCTCTTTCGACAAAGCCAACAACGCTAACCGAAATCGCCACTGGACCGGATGTGCTACTCGTTTCGCCGCCGACTATGCTGACTTTGAACCTCTTCGCAGCCCGGCGCAGTCCGCGATAAAGCTCCTCCATCCACTCAACCTTCGCTTGCTCAGGAGCAATGAGTGTGATCAGGGCAAATTGAGGGACAGCCGATGTTGCCGCGAAATCGCTGAGCGGACGCACCATCGCTTTCCAACCGACGTCGCCCGCTTTCGCCGTTTCAAGGAAATGCACGCCTGCGACAACGCAATCGGTTTTGAGCACAAAAAAGTTGCGGCGATCGCGGGTTTCCACCACAGCGCAATCATCCCCAGGGCCGTGGACAACGACTTTTGCGAGCGGAAGATCAGGCAAAAGCCGGCCGAGCAGTCGATCTTCTCCGATCTCGCGCAGTTTCATTGTCCGTTGTTAGCGCCCGCGGCGCCATATCACTTTGAGCCCGGCGTGTTGCTCCAGGTTATGGATAAATCTGCACCTTTGGCACCAAGCTCGCGAAGGCTCATGGAGAAAAGATCTCCGGAAATGCGAGGGCGGTGAGAGTTAACGAATTGAAGAGCGAATGCATCGTCATGGAAATTAGAATGGAACCGCTCCACTCGTATGCAATTGCGAAACAACTTCCCAAAACAAACAATGGTACAAATGAAGGCAGGTGGGCGTGCGCCGCGGCGAACAGCAGCGCGCTGAATGCGACGCCCAGCAGGCGGCCGAAATAGCGCTTGAGTACACCGAAAATAAAAAATCGAAAAAGAAATTCCTCAACTACCGGCGCGATTGCCACGGCGAAAACGATGATCATCATTCGCTGCTCAATCGTGCGCGATCCGCTGAAAAACTCGACGATGTTTTGCTTACTTGAGCCGCCCTCGAAAAGCCGTTGCGTAATTGCGTCAGACAACAAAATCAATGGATACGCAAAAAAAAGCAGGATCGCTGCCGTACTCAGGGTCCGGATAAAGCTTAGCTTGGAAAAGCCGCCTAACGAGCCAACGTCAAATCCGCGGAACTGGAGGAAAGTGACTATGACGAGCACTACGCAACCAGTAATAAGAAAATTTGCGAGGAGATTGCGCGCGCTGAACTGGATCGAAGGCTGCGAAACAGATGCGCCAATGGTGAGAAAGAGAAAAAGGATCAATAGCGCAGCCAGTATGGCCTCGGGCAATCCAAAGCTTCGCGTCGTCGCCGTGTCACCACCGGAAGCGTTCCGGGTTCGCGCGCTGATCTGATAAGCCAGCGAAATATAGACATACACGCTGGCAAGAAGATAAAGAAGAGAGAGAAGAAGGCCTAAGACAGAGCCGGGAACGGCTCCTGATGCCGCGAAGAGGCTGCCGGATCGCATGCGTCCTGGAATTCCTACCGAACCGGCAAACGTTTGTGCGTCTTTTTCTTACTCGTGCTCATGCTCTTGCAGCATAGTGTTCGAGCATGAGGAAGAATAAGAAACCAGGGAGAGTTCACTGTATTTCCACACCTTCACGGCGCGTAATAGCTGGGCAGGAAATACGCGCGACCACCTTCCAATTGCGGAACGAGTTGCTTTGGGAGCTGGAGTTCAATTTTTGAATCGGCCCCTCCAAATATCCGGAAGAAGCGGCTCAGACTAAACGGCGGGCCGTATTTCACGACTTTGGCATCCGGCGCATTTCCGAGTTCTTTGGCTTTCCCGAATGCGTCTTCCAATTCGCCGAGGCCATCGATCAGCTTGTGTTCGAACGCGTCCTTTCCCGAAAGGATTCGCCCGTCGGCAATCGTGTTGCGCAAAAGGTCTGCCGGAAGATTTCTTTCTTTCGCAACGATGCCGAGAAATTTGTCATAAGTCTTCATGATAAAGCTCTGTACGAGCTCGCGTTCCTCCGGTGTGATGGGTCGTGCGCCGTTTAGCATGTCTTTGAACTTGCCGCTTTTGAAAACCATGGAAGCAAGTCCGATTTTGTTAAACAGCTGTTCGTAATTCAGCGTTTGAATAATAACGCCGATGCTGCCGGTGATGGTGGTATCGCTTGCCATTAAGAATTTGCCTCCGCAGGAAACGTAATAGCCACCGGATGCCGCCAGTGAATCCATGTAAACCACCACTGGTTTCCTTGCCCGCACCTTGACCAAGGCGCTGTAGATCGCGTCGGAAGCGGTCACTTCTCCACCGGGAGAATCGACTTCAAGCACGATGGCTTTGACGCGACTGTCATCGCGCGCCTGTTGCAGGGCTGCGCGCATGTCATCGACCATTGAATCGGTAACCGTGCCGGGAAGTGAAGAGCTGATCAGACCGCGCATGGTGATGACCGCGATTTTGTCTGTGGCCGCGCGTGCCCCCCGCTGAAGCAGAATTTCACGGAAACGGGGAATTGGCTCGGGTTCGCGGATTCCACCGAGGCGCTGAAACGCCGTGGCCATTAGCACAATGTTAACGAACAGACTGGCACAAAGCGCGACGAACAGGAAGATGCTGAGACAACCAAGCTTGCGATTCGCCGCCATGACAGAACGAAACTGGCGGAGAACCGGCAGTCGCACAAGAGCTTTTCGCGAGAGTAAGGCTGGTTCGCTGACAAGCGTGACACTGCACTGTCCGTTGTCCTCAGCGGACGATTGGCGGCCAATTTTCCGGATGTGCTGCGAACACTACAGCGTCTTCAAATATTCGAGCAGGTTCTCCTTGTCCTGGTTCGACAATTGCGTGCCGTAGGTGTGACCATTGTTGCCGTTACCTTTTTCTCGCGTGTCGAAAAGGATATAAGGTTGCGTCAATTCGCCCGTCGGCCCGGTCGCCCGCGGTGGCGGCTCTCTAAATCCGACTTTCACGGGATCGAAAACATCGTAACCGCGGTGGAAAGTTTGCGGACGTTCATTTGGCGAATTTAACAAATCGCGCAATGTCGGCACGGAGCCGTTATGGAGGTAAGGCGCACGCAGCCAGATTCCATCCAATGGCGGTGAAACATAACCATATGGGTCTAGCGTTTCTACCATCGGTGGACGCTCAATACCCATTTGTTTGACGCGCCGGTTTGCTTCCGCGGCAGCATCTTTCGACCATGAATACATTCGCTCGGGATCAGTTCCGATCTCGGTGATCGGAATCACCTTGTTTGTAAATTCAGCACGCGGGTCATGACACGCCGCGCAGTCGCGGGTGTAAATCTTCTGACCGTCGGTGGCCACTTGCTGGTTGATTGGATTTGTTTCGGTAAAGGGCCACTTGGGAGGCGGCAGATTGCTGAGATAATGATCGAGATCGGCCATCCGCTGTAGAAACCACGGCCGCGCAGGTGCGCCGAGACCCAGCGCAGAATCGATTAAGACCGAGCGCACTGCCGGAGTATCGCCGGTCCAGTTCAATAACATCTGCTTTCCGGCATTATCCTTTCCGCTGCGGACGCCGAGGTTCCAGATCGAAGGAAAATCGGTTGGCCCAAACGTGTTGTCCTCCGCCATGTTGGTCATGAAATATTTTGTCAGGTTCATGGCATCATCGCGTCCCGGTCCCCACTGGGGCTTTGGCTTACCGTCTGTGACGTAGCGTTCCATCCAGGTGAATTGTTTCTCTTGCTGGAGCAGCGCTTTTTTCGTGAATGGAATCAACAGGTAACGGTAAATCTGTCGATCAATAAACGAGAGACCGCCATTGCCATAATTGTTCGCGCTCACCAGGCGGATTTCGTTCATAATAATGTCCGAATTGAAGCGAGGATCGTGCGCTGCTTTGAACAAAAAGCACAGCATGCTTTGGACATTATTGGTATGGCCCGGCCCCGCGACGACGACGTGAGGCACTTCGTCCTCGCTCAAACGGTACGTCGCCGTGTGGCACACTGCGCAGTTGTTCGTGATTCGCTTGAAGCCCACGACTTTTTTTGAAAAACCAACCGGAATTTCACGGCCTTCTTCCCAGACCACGCCAAGCGATTTGTAGCCGCCCGGCCCGGGCATCAGGTCTGGAAAAACACGCGGCAAGACCATCCAGAGATAATACGGGATGCCCCGGTCGCCTTCGGCGCCAAGCGAGCCGTATTTGAAATGCTCTTCTTCGTTCGCGAACACTTCCTTTTCTTCACGGAAAAATTTTGTCCACGTAAAGAAAGCGCCAAGCGCAATCACAATCACGAGCACTACCGTGCAAACCCAAAGGAGGCGTTTTGTTTCAGGTCGTAGGCTCATTGATTTGTCGATCGTGCGTTGATCAAAATGTTTTCAGATATTCGACGATCGCGTCTTTTTCCTGGGCAGACAGCGTCGTTCCATAGGCCGGCCCTTCGTGGCCGACATTTGAATTGCCTTCATTCCGGTCACGCGGGGTCAATCCGCCCGGTGTCATTCGTGTGTCGAACCTGAAATATTTCCTTGGATTTTCGGAGTCGTCCTTGCTGCGGCCTTCCTCATCGAATCGACTTACGTCCGACACAAATCCGACGCTCACCGGGTCGAAGACATCGTATCCGCGATAAAAAACTGTGGGCCGTTCGGCGCTAGTATTTAGAAGATCACGCAACGTCGGTACCGAACCGTTGTGCAGGTACGGCGCCCGCAACCAGATACCGTCCAAAGGCAAATTGACGTAGCCAAAAGTCTTCCGGAAATGACTGAACCGCCAAGGATAACCGGCATACAGCGTATTCTGCGCCACAGCCAGTTGTTCTGTGTACGAATCAAGCCGGTGACGGTCGGTTCCGATTTTGTCGATCGGCACTATGTCGCCCACGTACTCACCGTCGAAATCCCGGCCATTGCGGCCGTGGCAATTTGCGCAGTATTGCGCGTAGAGTTTCTCGCCCTGTGGGCTGAGCATCGCATTGATCGGAAACGGATATTTGGGCGGTTCCTTGTAGAGGAGCCACTGCTCGACGCGGGCCATCTGTTTCAAGTCGATCGTCGGTGGAAATGTGCCCGTGCCGAACGCAGCGCTCTTGTTGCGCTCTTCCATCATGCTGTTATTCCCGTCCCAGTGCGCGTGAATGTTTTTCTCTTTGCGCGGACCCTGCAGCCAGATCGAGGGCAAATCGCAGAGACCAACAAGCTCGCGCGTTTCCAGTTTTTCGAGAGGAAATTCCAGGAGCGTCTTCGCTGGGTTGAAGGTGTCAGTGCGGCCAGGGCCAGCGTCCGGTTCCCAATCGCCGAAACGGAAATGGCCTTTCAACATCAGCAGTCGTTCGCGCATAAAAGGAATGGCGTAATAGCGCAGGATGAAGCGATTGATCAGATCATATTTTGCACCGATTCCTTCCATCTCGGCGAGGATCCGTGGAGCGTTGAATCGCTGATCTGATGCGCAGGCAAAAATGAAACGCTCAAACGCCTCAAGATCGACAGTGTTCGACGGCATGCCAGTGTAGACGGTGCGCGGGCTATGTGGGGTACCGCGCACAGAACCAGTGTGACAAATCGCGCAGTTCAAGAAGACGCGATCAAGTCCCTGCGTGTTGCGGCGTGAAACACCGATCGGCAGGTCTTTACCTGGCTCGTAAAGAAAGCCTAACGAGACGTATTCCGTCCCGGGAATATACCTTTTCCCGGGCAGATATTCTGGAAACATTTTGGGCAGCACTTTCCAAATCCAGTAGGGAATGCCGGATTCGCGCTCGCCGCCGGTCGAACCGTACTTGAAGTGTTCTTCCGAGTCCGTGTACGTGACCGGATCGTCTCGACTAAAGCGCCAGGCAAGATACGAAAAGCCAATTGCGAGGAGCGCGACGACTACCAGCAACACAACCCGCCACTTCCAGCCGCGGCTTTTTGCAGGTTGATCTGGGGCGTCGGCCATGGCCGCAGAATACGCTTACCCCGACGCTGGAAACTCAAGCGCGAAATCAATCAATCGCTTTTTGCCCAAATAGACTTTGCCCAGATAAATGTGCGGCGCGATTTCGCGGATCTCATCGCGGACCCAGTGTGCCAGCAGGGAGGTCTCCGAATAATCCAGAACGATGCACTCCTTGTTATCCAGCCAGCTTGGCGCTTTATAGACCTTCGCGATAATCGCGTTCAGTCCGAAGGGCAAAATCTTGTTTCGTAAAACGCCCTTGGCTGGATCGAAGATTTTCCCCTGCCACGCAAAATGATTTATGAAATTTGCGATGTCCTGCGTGTAAGTTGTTCCCGGCGCAACGATCGCCGTCCCTTTGGCCTCGCCCTTCGGAATTTCGCCGACAGGGCTTTGCGTAAAAAGATCGTCGAGCTGCGCTTGCGACATTTTTAACATTTCAGTAACGGTAACAGCCATGTTCTCTCCTTTCGCTGGATGGGTCTCGATCAAAGCGTCTTCAGATATTCGATTAGCGCGCGTTTATCGTTATCAGGTAAATCCGTGCCAAAGTAATGGCCCTTGTCCTCGACAAAGTCAGGGCACTTGTTTGCCGCGAGCAGTTCGGGGACGGCCTTGATCAATTCTCCCGTGGCTTGTTCCGATGAAAGATTCTGTGTGTGAATCTTCAGCAACGCTTTGCCTATTTTTGCCTGCAAAATAACCAACTGCCCAAAATCAGGTTCGAGGTTAGCAATCAGGTTGATCGGTATGTCCTTCGGGATGGGACCAATGTTAATGTAGCCATCCTTATCAGCCAGCGCTTGCAACGATTTTGGCACAAATTCCTTGCGTAGATGCAGCGCGCACTCGTTTTGTGTGCGCCAGATAGAAGCCTTGTTCAGCCGCTTTTCCGGCCATAACAATTTTTCTACCGCATCGTTGAAAGCTTCGATCCGGCCAGCCACGGAAGGATCGCCGGTGAATTTTCCGAGCATGTTATTGTGCAGGAACGGCGCGGAACTCCAAAGACTAACGAGAGACGGAGTCCGATAGTAACCGGGCGCTACATTCTTGTCCTTCGGCTTAAATTTGATTGGCTGCGTTTCATTGAACGGATTGAAAAATTCCAGCTCATCGACGGGAGAAAGTTCCTTGTAAGTCTGTGACGAAAAGTTGTCCCAGACATGACCGGCTTTGGCATTGGTCGCAAACGCACGGGCGGAGTTCGTCTCGATTTTGGTCAATGGATAACGCTTGTCGTTCGATAGGAAATTGTTTTCCAGAAAATCCGGCGCCATCACGGCTGCCCGGAACCAGGCTTTTCCCTCGCCGGAGCGAGGATCAACATTTGGCGGCGGCTGTTTGCTCGAATGACACGCTGCGCAGCTCTCCGCGAAAACTTCTTTTCCGCGCGTCATCACTGCTAAATCGCCCGTGCCGTAAGCCTGTCCGCCGGGAGCGTCGGCGAGATGAAACGGCTTCAGGCGGCGGAAAAAGGCCGCAATGTTCGCCAGACGCTCCTCCGTTGCACGCCAGAAGACCGAATGTTCCCGCGCATAAGAAATCTCAAAAGGTTTTTGCGGAGTCAGCCCGATCAATCGATTGTGAAGGGTCAACCAGTATTCGGAAAACATGCCGATGTTGACGTAGACGCGGATAGTTGCCCCGGGCACGCCGATGGAGTCTGCGCCGTCCTTCAAAACGTGCGGCACTGCCATCTCTTCTTTCTCTCCAGGCAAAGCGAGGGTGCCGCCCGCCATTTTTTCCGGGACGGCTATCCGCTCCCGTTCGGCAAGCAAAAAGATCGGGTTGATTGCGTTTGGATTGTTGATGTGATCGGTCGCGATCCGGGAAGTGTCGGAAGTGCCGCGTGGCTGCGTCGCCAGCATCTCATAAAAGAAGCCACCTTTTTCGACGTTACACGCGAAGACTTTTCCTTCGTTGATGTACTGATTGCCAATGGCCGATGCGAGATTTTCCCAGCGCGGATTTTCCGGATCGGCCGGCGGATTATCTGGATACGGCGCGATATGACAGGCGCCACACGCGACACCGACGCGATAAGGCCGAACCAGCTTGTTGTCGTTGTAATAGGCCGGATCGTTTATGAAACGATCGCCGTCCCACTTCTTGCGTGTCTCTTCATTGAAGTCGGGATTTGGAAAAAGCCGGAAACCGAGGACACCGGATGGTTTGCCGTAAACAATCTCGTTGATGCCTGCCGGTTCGGGCTCCACTTGCTCATCGAGCCACAAGCCAAATTCATCCGGCTTGGTCGCGGCGCGAAATCCGGGCTCATTGACCACGCCCAAATTCTTGAAGCGTTCACCGCGCGGATATTTGCGACTATCCAGCATCTTCAACAGATCCATTAACCCATAGCTGTCCTGGGCTGCGCGATTCCAAAAATGCTGATTGCCTGCGCTCCAGAGGTTCCAGGTATTGCGACCCATGATTTCCTCAGGCGACAGATTAATGCCGCCATCCATCGGTTTGAAAATGTCCGCGGTGATTTGCGGAAAATCGGCGGTCGTTTTTCCAGCCGCTTTCGCTTCGTCGGTTGGCTCGTTTTTTTCGCAGCCGGAAAAGGCCAGGGACAAGCAGGCGGCAAGGCAGATCCCGGCCGGGGTGAGACGGAGAAGATCGCGTTTGGCTTGGAGGAACGCCTGCACCGAGCCATCATTGATATCTCTCGGGCGAACCGAGAGGCAAGACAATTCCGGGAGCCAGGGGCTGTAGCGTCCGCTGTCCTCAGCGGACTTTTTGGCTCCGGCGTTATCTCGGAACTTGTGCGCTGAGGACAGCGCACGTTACAACATTCACTATGCAGAGTGTGTTCAAAGGTAAGCCGTCACGATTGGATTTAATCTTCCAACGCTTCGGTGCGCCGGTTTATTTCGTAACATTTAATACCCATATTCGAGCCAGCCTGCTCGCGACGCCGCAGGTACATGCAGCCTTCATTGAATACTGCCGCAGCGCAGCTGATTTTCGTATTGGCGTTGGCCGCTACGTGCTTGTGCCTGATCACATTCACCTGTTTGTATGCTTTGGAATTGGTTGTTCGACGACTTTGAGCACGTGGATTAAGGGGACTCAAACGGGAACTCGATCGCATTTTGCTCTCAAGAGGACATCAACCTGTAAAGCGTCCGGGCCAAACGCTATCTTCCTTCTGGCAACCGGGCTTTCACGATCATCTGTTGCGAAGCGACGAGAGCTATGCTGCCAAGTGGGATTATGTGTTCAAGAATCCGGCGCGCGCTGGACTGGTTACTCGCGCCGAAGACTGGCCATACGCAGGTGAGATCGTGCGACTTAATCGAAGGTAACAAAGTCGTCGGTGCTGTGCTGTAGAGTCCGCTGTCCTCAGCGGATACCAGAGTCGGCGCGCACCCGTTCGGCTTAGGTGCGCCGGGGACAGCGCACGCTACAGCATCTTCGGTGTAGCCGCAGTCGTCCCACATTCAGCTGCCGGCGTCATTCGACGAATTCCACTTCGATCGGGGCGTCGGTGTAACCTTTGTTGTGCGCCTCTGCCAGAAATCTCCGGATAGCGCCGCGGCCAACTTCACCATAATCGCGAGTAAATTCATTTACATACATGCCGATAAATTTCCCGGCGAGCTTCGCGTCCATGTCGCGCGCGAAGGCGAGGGAATGCCGCACCGCCTCGGCCCGATGCGCCAGACCATAGTCGATGCTTTCGCGAATGATTTCGCTGAGATCGTGGCGTACCGGCTTTGGAATATCTTTGCGCACGACATTTCCGCCAAGAGGCAGTGGCAATCCAGTTTGCGCTTTCCACCAGTTGCCAAGATCGACAATTTTCTGAAATCCTGATTTCGCATAGGTGAGTTGTCCTTCGTGAATAATCAAACCGAGATCCGCTTGCCCGCTGTGCAATGCATCGAAAATTTGGTCGAACGGCACAACAACGTAATCGAACTCGCCGAGAAAAAGTTGTAGCGCAAGAAATGCGCTGGTCATCTTACCGGGCACGGCGACTTTCTTACCTGCTAAGAATTCGCGCGCGGCCGAGTCAGTGGTCGGCGGACTGGAGACCGCCGCTCCTTGATTTCGCCGCTTCGCCGCTTCACCGTTTCGCCGTTTCCGAACGACTATTGGCCCGTACCCGTCCCCCATGCTCGCTCCGCAGGGCAGCAGCGCGTATTTGTTTGCTACGTACGCATAGGCATGGATCGAGATCGCCGAAATGTGCAGTTCGCCTCGAACTGCGCGTTCGTTCAACGTTTGAATATCCTCCAGTCGATGCTCGAACCGGTATCCGCGCAGGTCGATCTTATTCTCGGCCATCGCATAAAACATGAACGCGTCGTCAGGATCTGGGGAATGACCCAGGGTAAAGACGTCACTCGTGTGCCTGGTACTGCGATGCATGAAAGTCTTTCCAGTTTACCCAAATTCTCGTCCTCGTCCTCCTCCTCGTCCTCGTTCTCGCTCAATCGCATTTTCGATTACGAGGACGACGACGAGGACGATTTGTTTGCGGCAAAGGTGCGCTCTGACTCGTTCTGATTCTTGCTTTGCCTCGGATCGCGGAGCCGGGCTCGCGGAACTCGCCCCTCGATTTCACACAAAACAAAACAGCCCCGAATTTCTTCGGGGCTGTTTGAAACTTGTTTATAGATGTCCGTTAAGCCGTCTTATCGGTTCTCGACCACTCGAGGAGTCGGCCTGATCATTTCAAGCTGAGCGCTCACTTTCTGAATTTGATCAGCTTGCTGCTTGAGGCCGGCAGTTAGAGCCTTGATTTGCCCTTCTTGCAAAGCAATCACTGCCGCTTGTCTTTCAGTCGTGGCCTTCAATTCCTGCACAACGCGCTGCTGTTTGAGCAACTCGTTTTTCGAGAGAGGCGACGCCGGACCGGCAACGCCGAGCTGGCCGTCTGCAGTTACGACAACCGGGTCGCCGGCGACCGGTACACCCGAGATGCCTTGAACAAAGCAGGCATCTACGAAACCGGCCTCGCCGATGCGGATCGTGGCATTTTCGCCAGCGGCACTGTCAGAGCCGGCGAGAAAGCCGACGTAGATGTTGAAAGAGCCATCTTCAAGAGCGGCGCCCGCTGTGTCGCCGACGGCCACGTTCCCGCCGCCGCTTGTGATAGCCTCCAGCGCCTCAACACCGAAGGCGTTATTCGAGACACCAGTGTTAGGGGGCGGTGTAGCACTCGGTGAAGGGGCAACGCCACCGAGCGCGAGAGCTCCGACGGCATTGCATGAATTGGCTGTGGTACCACTGAAGAGCGCGCCAGAGCCGACCGCCGTGTTCTGGCTAAAATCGACGCCTGCGCCGCTCGCGGCCGCGACATCGCCAACGGCCGTGTTGCCAGCGCCGGTGGTATTGTTAAACAGCGCGCTCTCGCCAAAAGCATTGTTGCTGTCTCCGTCCACGTTGAGCAAGAGCGAATTAGCGCCGACGGCATTGTTAAATGATCCGGTGCCCACGTCGCCTGTGCCTACGCTGGAGAACAGCGCGAATGTGCCAACAGCGGTGTTGTTAATGCCGTCGCTGTTGGTTAAAAGCGCTCCGGCGCCAACGCCCGTATTTTCATTCGCGTTGTTGAGTAGCAGCGCCCCGGCACCGATACCTGTATTAAAGTTGGCGTTGGTGTTCGAGAGGACCGACAAGAAACCAAATGCTGAATTGTAAAGGCCGCTGGTAACGCTTTGAAGGGCACCTTGCCCATCCGCTGTGTTGCTTAAGGGCTTCGCACCTGGATCTGGTGTCTCAGGATTCGGAGCCGCTTGCGTTTGTTGGCACAACGCAAAGGCTACCAAAATGAGCGGGATGAGAAGGAACCCGCGCCGGAACGGCAGCGAGCGAGCCGGATCTCGTCCGCATGAAACTAACGTTTTAAGTTGATTGAGTGGATACATGGAGTGTGTGTTCTTTCTCTCCCGGTTGTTTTATTTATTTTGTGATTACTCGCTCCAGACAAACAAAGAATTTACCGGGTAAAATTCCCTGTTCGTTTTAGAAGCGTCCGGGTGTGATACGAAATTTCCTTTTCTGGTGTCAATACTTTTTTAAAATTTTTTTGAGAGAGATGCTCGTAACCGCAAATGAAGGGGCGAGCCCGGCACGGACGCGGAGTCCCGGGAACATTCGTTCAGGCGTCGCAGGGGTCCGCCCTGCATGGTCACGCTGCATCATTCCCTCCTAGCATGCTCCTAGCTCCAAAACGAACGGGTTAGAGGGCACGCTCTGCGACCCTCTGCTGGCATGCGGTGGCCGAGCTCCGCCGTCCAAATTTTCCATCACACGCCATCGCGGATTGCGGTTTGCGTTGAATAGAGTGTTCTCGTAGCCTCAGGCGCATGGCACGGACTGGTCTTGGCAAAGGCCTTGGCGCATTAATTGGTACCCCCTCGGTTGCCGCCCGCCCGGACGCGATAGAGTCCGGGGAGCGAGTCCACCGGATCAATTTGGCAAATATCGTTCCGAGTGCGCTGCAGCCGCGCAAAGATTTCGGGCGGGAAGCACTGCAGGAACTAATCGATTCGATCCGGCAACACGGCATCATTCAACCGCTTATTGTCCGACAGGCGGGCGCTCGATTTGAATTGATCGCGGGCGAACGCCGCTGGCGCGCGGCGCAGGAGATTGGTCTTACTGAGGTGCCTGCCATAATTAGAACCGCGAATGATCTGGAAGTGCTCGAATTGTCGTTGATCGAGAATCTGCAGCGCGCCGATCTAAACCCAATCGAAGAGGCCCAAGGCTACGCAAGATTAGCAAATGAATTTGGAATGCGGCAGGAAGACATCGCGCTCAAAGTGGGGCGGAGCCGGGCGGCGGTCGCCAACGCGCTGCGGCTTTTGGATCTGCATCCGCAGGTGCAGGTTTGGCTCGCTCAGGATTTGCTCTCAGTCGGACACGCAAAGGTGGTTTTGGCATTAAAAGCGCCTGAGGAACAGCTCCTGGCTTCGGAAACTGTTTTGCGTCGCAATGCCACCGTGCGTGCTACCGAGCGGCTTGTTGCCCGTTTACTTGGAGTCGGCCGTTCGCGTCGAAAGTCCCGCCGCGCGGGGAGTGAGCCGGGCATTATGCCAACGGCAGTGGAAGATTTGCAGAACCACTTGCAAGAACACCTCGCTACGCACGTCACCATCCATCATGGAGATAAACGAGGCCGGATTGAAATCGAGTACTACGGGAACGACGATCTTCAGCGGATTGTAACTGCCTTGGGATTGCCACAGCTGGAGTAGTGGACTGTTGGAGTAATGGGGTGTTGCTTGAATGAATTCATCACTCCCTTACTCCGCTACTCCATTACTCCTGTTTGCTCTCGCCTCGATCATTAGTCCGGATGCGTCACGCGCGACGGAGACAAAAATCTGGCAAGAGATCTCAGGTGAGAAAGCTCTCGCGCACGTTCAGCGACTGGTCGATTTTGGGCCACGCCCGTCTGGATCCGGGGCAATCGAAAAATCCAGGCATTATATTGAGGACCAGCTTCGCCGTTCGGGCTGGCGGGTAACACGGCAGGCATTCACAGACGACACCCCGCGAGGAAGGGTCCAGTTCGTGAATTTGATTGCCCAATTTCCCGACCAAGGAAACACGGCGCCCTTGTTCTTATTGTGCTCGCATTACGACACGAAAACGTTTGATACTATAAAGTTCGTGGGAGCTAACGATGCTGGCTCGAGTACAGGCTTGCTCCTGGAATTGGCGCGAGTAATCGGGCAGCATCCGAATCTGGCTGGGAAGATTGAGCTCGTGTTTTTCGACGGCGAAGAAGCGTACGATCATTTTTCGGAAACGGATGGATTGTACGGAAGCCGGTATTTTGCCAGACAACTCCAAGGCAGTAGCGCCAAACAGTTCCGCGGCGGGATCTTGTTCGACATGGTTGGCGATCGTTCCCTGGACGTCACGCTTCCTGCAGATTCGCCTGCCGAAATAGCGCGAAACATCTTTGCGGCAGCGGAAACGCTCAAGCTGCGAAGTTATTTTACGTACCTCGACCGCGAGATGATTGACGACCACTCACCACTAAACGCCATCGGAATTCCGACAATTGACGTGATCGATTTTGATTACCCCTCGTGGCACACCGCAGGAGATACAATCGATAAGATCAGCGCTGAGAGTCTCCAGATCGTCGGGTCAGTCGCCTTGTATTACCTGTCCGAATTCGCACTGAAATAAGGATCTTGAAGCGCTAAATCGTGAAGCCGGGATTCCCCTTTCCCTTTAACGCTTCAACGCTTTAACAAATCACGCGGCCGGGGCTCGCCTAATTTCTGCATTGCCTCACGCCGGTTTTCCCGGCAGTTTGATTAGTTGCCGCATTAATGGAACGCGGAAGCCTATGTCGCATGCAACGCGCAAAAACATTGGTGTAATCGGGCTTGGAATTATCGGTCGCGGCATAGCTGGGAACCTGCGGCGAAGAGGGTTTCCAGTTTATGTTTGGAACCGGTCGCCACGTTCGGTTCCCAATTTTGTCGGGTCGCCCGGGGAGGTAGCTGAGATTTGCAATTATATCCAGATATTTGTTTCGGATGATGAAGCTTTGTTGCAGACCGTCCGACAGCTAGGTGAAAAGCTTACGCCGCGTCATATTGTCCTTGTGCACTCAACAGTCGCACCGGATTCAATGCGTGCCGCGGCTGAAATTGTAGAACGTCGCAAGGCGCGGTTCGTCGAGGCGCCATTTACAGGGAGCAAAACTGCAGCCGAAAAAGGTGAGCTCGTTTATTATGTGTGCGGAAACGATGCGGCACTGCGTGAAGCTCGTCCGATCCTCGAAGCGAGCAGTAAAGAAGTCATCGAGATCGGACCGACAATTGGCCACGCAAGCGCAATCAAGATCGCAACTAACATGATCACGGCTGCAAGCGTCCAGGCAGCAGCAGAAGCCCTCGCGCTTGTTCAAGCTTTGGATTTGCCGTTTGAAAAGTTCATCGAGGCAATGCGCAGCAACGCCAGCCATTCTACAACTCTCGCGATGAAGCTGCCTAAAATGCTTAGCCGTGATTTTGAGCCGCACTTTTCTGCTAAACACATGTTGAAAGATATGCAGATCGCTAATCAGATCGGTTTGTCGAACTATCTCGATCTGGGTGTGACAGCCGCTGCTCGCGATCAACTGCTTGAGCAAATGCACTGGGGCCACGGAGACGATGATTATTCGGTAGTAGCGCGGAAATATTTGCACGAGCCTGCACCAGTTACTGGTGCAGAGTTGCAACTGGACGACCAGGAAGGGCCGGCCGGCACCGGCGAGTCGATCGCGAGTTCAACCGAAAGAGAAACCCAGTCCGAGCAAGATGCGATTCCGGAGGTTTCGCCTGCGGCACTGGTCGATGTGCCAAGCGGCGGAGCGGCTAACGAAACAACACGATTGCGTCGCGGTTTTCTCAAGCAGCTATTTAGCCGATTGTCCTCCGGGGAAAAATAACATTGCGTTCCGACCCCTGGGAATCGGTGTTGCTGAGTCCAGCGCGTTACTCGGCATTGGTGCAATCGCCTTGCGCTTCCCAACGGTGCGGGTAGGGCGAGGATTAACGGCCCTTGAATCTTTTGATGCCTCCCCACCCCGCACCCTCATTCTTCATTTTCGCGGGAGAGAAGGCGGCAGAAAACGCACGAGATTTCTTGTCCGAGCTTTATGCGTAAAGTGATTTGTTATGGGCAATGCGATCTTTCTAGACCTTTCCGAACGCGCAAAGTTTCGTATTACCGGGACGGACCGGCTTCGGTTTCTCAACGGGCAAATCACGAATGATCTCCGCAAGGCGAGTGAAACCTCTGCAATCGAAGCATGCATTCTCAATGCGAAAGGCAAAACAGATGCGCACATTTTTGTTTCCGCATCGGGAGAATCCTTTTTGGTCGATGCGGCAGCCGATCTTCGAGAAACGCTCAGGGTTCGGCTGGAACGCTATGTGATCGCCGACGACGTGCAGATTGAGGACGTTACCGATCAATTCTCGCTTTTTCACCTGTTATCAAAACAACCGCCCGCGCCGGAGTTTGGCCGGATTGTCTCTGTGCATCGTTTTGCTGAACCTGGATGGGACATGTGGGTCGAAGTCGCGCAGCACGGCGCCTTGTTACAGGAATTATCCTTGCGATGGACCCTGCTTGATTCCGATGCGGCTGAGGTCATGCGAATTGAGCAGGGAATTCCGCGCTGGGGCCGCGAGTTAACAGCGGAGATTATCCCAATCGAAGCGAATCTGGAACAACGAACAATCGATTACCAAAAGGGTTGTTACATCGGTCAGGAAGTGATCTCGCGAATAAAGATGTCGGGCCAGACGAACAAGCGACTCTGCGGGCTGATTTCGGTGGACGATATCCCGCTTCAGCCGGGTATGAGACTTGTCGCTCCTTCAGCGCCTGGGAAAGAAGTTGGCTGGATCACAAGCGCCTCGCGCAGCGAAACCATCGGAAACGAAATTGCCCTCGGATACGTGAAACGCGGGTTCAACAGCGCTGGCACGAGGCTGGCCGTTTTCGCGACGGAAGATTCTGAACCGACACCAGTCGGGGCAACCGCCATAGAAGTGGTTCCGCTTCCATTTCTCTGAGGCAATCCCGATGTCGGTGTCAATGCCGCGCGAACGCGACACGCTGAAGGCTTGGCGGCTTAAAGCCGTCGAGGTTCAAGCGACGATCCGCGCCGGGAAGCGCAGCTGACACTTCGTTATTTGCGCAAGGTCATTACACTTGCCGACGCAATGCTTTTCGATTTCCTCGTTAGCATGGAAACTCAATTAACGTGGTATGGACACGCCGTTTTCAAAATCAAAACGGCTACGGGCAATGTTCTGTTAATCGATCCCTGGTTGACGAATCCGGCGTTCGCAAGGGGCAAGGACGAGCTCACCAGCCTCGATCGTGTTGATCTTATTTTACTGACACATGGGCATTCCGATCACGTCGGCAATGCAGTCGAGATCGGAAAGCGCACGGGTGCGAAGCTGGTCTCGAATTTCGATCTCAACGCGGCGATGATTTCGGTGCTCGGTTACCCGGAAGCGCAGGCCGGCAACGAGACGACTGGACATCTCGGCGGCGAACTTTCATTGCTCGATGGCGAAGTGACGGTGCGATTCGTCCCGGCGTGGCACGGTTCGGCGATTCAAAAGGACGACAATGCGCCCCCGGTATATGGCGGCAATCCGACCGGATTGATCATCGCGCTACGCGGCGGCCCGACCCTCTATCACACAGGCGACACCGATTTGTTTTCCGACATGGCGCTAGTGTCGCGATTTAACAAGATCGATATCATGCTCGTTTGCATTGGCGACCATTTTACGATGGGCCCTGACCGGGCAGTGGAAGCAGTTAAGCTCGTTAATCCACGCGAGGTCATTCCGATGCATTACGGAACCTTTCCAGTGTTGACCGGCACGCCTGAAGCGTTCGGGCGCGAGCTGAAAGAGCGCAAGGTAAAGGCCAAATTGCGAGTCATGAAAATCGGTGAGACGATTGGGCTAGGCGCAGGTTAACCGCCCAATTCATACGGTCGCCAAGGGGAATGAGATCGAATACCAGAGAAACAATGCCAACTCGGGAAAATGGGACAAGTTTGGCAGAGCGACTCATCCCCCAGGCTCTAACCAACGCCGCAGCGAGGTTCGTTGATTCCGTAAAACTCAGTTCTCTCTCCGAAACAGTCCGTCGTGGCAGACGAGTCGTGCTTAAGCGCCGCAACCCTTACAGCGAGCAATTGGCTGATCTCGGCAATTTATATTTTCGCATTTCGGGCATACCGATTCGTTTTTGGAGCAAAGTCGAAGACTGGCGGCGTTGGGAAGCAGAATGCTTTCAAATGCTCAACGGCGATCGTTTTCGCGTCCTCCCATCTGGCGCGAAAACAGTCTGTGTCGATAAGTTGCCGGGTAAGACCCTATGGGAACACTTGATTCGAGGCACCCTGACGCGGCAGATGCTGGAAGCCGCGGGCCGCGAGTTGCGCCGGGCCCATCAACTCTGGAGCGACGATTTCAGCGGTGGGTGGTCCCACGCCGATGCAACCATGAGCAATGTTATCTATAATGAGAAGACTGGCCGGGCGCGGTGGATTGACTTTGAAATCGTTCACCAGAAATCGTTGCCAGCCACTGTGCGGCATGCGGATGATTTGCTCGTCTTTCTGCTGGACATTGTGGCAATAGCTCCCAGCCAAAAGTGGCTGCCTTTTGCGCTTAGATTTCTCAATGCTTACAGCAATTTAGATGTGATCGCCGAGCTGAAAGATCAGCTCTCTCTTCCAAACGGCATGGCCTGGATTTGGTGGGGCGTTCGCACGAGTTTCGCCAACCCCGCAAAAGTAAAAAACCGGCTGGCGAAGCTTCGAGACTTGACCGCCCACCTGGGATACTATCGCACAGTCGCGGCCAAGCGCGCACGCCAGAGGCGACGCGCTTCGATGAGCTGCCACGAAATCAGCCCTGGAATTCCGAGAGCGAGTTCTCGCACTCGCGCAATCAGCGACAGGGCGAAAGCCGCATCTCCGGGGATACCCAGAAGGTTGCCCACGAAAAGATAACCACCTTCCTGCACGCCTAAACCTCCCGGAACGGCAAAGGCAGCCGAGCGAATCGTCAACACCATGCTTTGCAAGATCAGCGCATTAACGAATGTCGGGTGAAGATCGAGTGCATAAAGGGCGATCCAAATTTCGCCGGAGCCACCTACCAGTGAAATTGTCGTCCACACGCAACACATCACCAGTGCATGCCGCCGGGCGTAAAGCGTGCGAACAGTCCGATCAAGAGTTTCACCGCCCTGCACTAACGAGTGCCACTCCGGCGAATTCGCCAGGCGCGCTATGACGCGGGCGAGAAAACGGAACATTCCCAGCCGTTGCACGAAGTAGAAACCCAAAACACCAAGAACACCGATTAACGTTCCCACCAAGGTCGGACGAACAAAATTCTTCTGTCCAGTTACACCGACGAGCAGTGCCAGCCCGAGCACAGTAAATCCGGCCTGCGTGAAAACTCCGAGCGTAACGTCCACGAGCACACTCCCCGCGGCGACTGGAACCGGGGCCCCATTGATCGAAGCCAACCGCGCCCGGACGATGTCTCCGCCAACTGCGGCGGAGGGAACAAGTGTGCTGACCGACTCACCGATCCAGCGCATCCAAAGCAGCTTTCGCAGCGGCAGACGATCGGATTTCGGAAAGAGCACCCACCACGCAAGTGTGTCGAGAAACACTGGTACCGCGAAATGGTAAGCCACTACTGCAGCAATAGCCCAGCTGGCGGAAGCGAAGGCAGCGCCGACTTGGGGCGCGCCTTGCCGGATGAGCAGGATTGTGAAAAGTGCGGCTCCAGCAAGACCAAGCAACCATACAGTTATTTGGATTTTTCCCGGCGCTTTCATCGGGTGTTCGAGAGCAATTCGAGTCGACGCAAGAAGATGCGCCTATCCTTCAATAGAAACGCCTGAATCCCGCGCAGCAGACCAAGCGTTGAGCGGCTCCCGATTAGCTCAGGAGACTCTGTGCAGGTTTTTCTGCCGATTCCACGCGCACCAAAACAGGTTCGCTGACAAGCGGCGCGTCAGGAGTCAGGATCACACTTCGTCGCATTGGCTTGCCCGCGATCAAGCACAATGCGAGCCAGATAATTCCGAACAAGATAGCCGCGAGCACATCAGTCAGAAAATGCGCGCCTAATGCAATACGGCTGAACCCTACCAGAGCGACCAGCGATATGGCACTGAAAATTGACAGCAGACGCCAGTGTCGCGCTTTAAGAGCGGGCAGAACAACAAGCAGCAGTTGGCCATAAAGGAGAGTGGCTCCGATCGTATGCCCGCTGGCAAAGCTGTAGCCAGACCAATCGACAAAGGGACCATCAATAAATGGTCGCTGCCTGTGAACAAGGACCTTCACCCATTCGTTGAGCAGCATTCCTCCGGGAACAGCGACAAGCAGGGTCACCAGCGAAGGCCACCATTTTTTCCACACAAAGTACAGCGCCACGAAAAACAATACGGCACCGATCCACTCGCCTGAGCCGAACTCTGTGAATGCTCGCAGCACGCTGGCAAATGTCCGCGTCAAATGTGCGTGAAACCAGCCCGCGACTGCGTGATCAGGTCCGGCGAGAGGGTTCGCAACGGCGAGGGCCATTGAGTTCTGGAGGAGAATAGGGGGGGCTGTCACAAAAAGGCCTACGAATCTAGTTCCGATTTAACACCTGTCAAACGGAAAAACTTTCTCGACCCGGAACGATCACGCGAAGTCGCGACCTGGGTCGCGCGGACCTGGGCCGGAGCGAATCGCGGGGCGCACGGCTTGTTGCGTGCCTGAGCGACTCTCGACTTTCTCGAATTATTCCCTTGCCAGAATATTTTCGACCGGATACATCGGGACTAGCGGGTTCATCCGATATGTAACCGAGTCGCCTTGACCTATGAAAAACTTACGACTGTTCTTTATCAGCTTGTTGCTCATTGCCGTCACCCCGGTGATTGCGGGAACCGCGACGTACGAGGCTCAGCCTTCGCCCACACCAGCGGACGAAAATCACCGCGAGCTTTTTGATTACGAACTGAACTACACCGGCAATAGCAGTTTCTTCGACGACCACGGCAAGTTCGGTAACGGCGATTCGCTATACAATGACTTTAGCTACGCTCATCGCTTCCTCATCACAGGGAAGTGGTATTTCCGGGCAGGCGTCGAGTACGAGCGATTTGATTTCAATGGAACCAACAATGGGTTGCCTGACCATCTCCAGACTGTGCACGCTCTTTTAGCGTTTGAGTACGTGGTGCACGATCACGCCGGGGCGGGTATTGAGATCCAGCCCGGCCCTTATTTCGAAAGCAATGTCACAGGCGATTCAATCGACATTCCGTGGAAAGTGTGGGTCACGTTTCCGCTCAAGAAGGACAAAATCTTCGCCGTGATCGGCGCAGGTGGCAGCATCTATTCGAATCCCATCGTTGCCCCCGGCGGCGGTATCATCTGGCTGTTCAGCGACCACTTCCGCCTTGAGGGTGTGTTCCCAAAACCTGCCTTGGTTTACAATCCCAGCGATAATTGGGAATTTCGTATCTTCGGAAATTTGTTTTACGAGAGTTACCGCACCGATGATGTCATAACCCCCGAGAGAAAGTTGCAAGTGCATAACGCAGTCGTTCAATACAGCGAGGATAAGGCTGGGGTACAGGCGAGCTACTCTGGCCTCAAGCCGTTTGAGATCACGCTTGGAGGCGGCGTCACGGTCAGGCGCGACTTTGATTTCTTCCGGGCCGAAGCAAGCGCCAAGACAAATCCTGCCCCTTTCGTCAAGTTCGAGGTTACAGCGAAATTCTAGGGAAATATTTCGTTAAGCTTTCGCGCTACCGCCTGACTACCGCGAACTTTCAGGCGGCCGGTCATATAAGCCCATGTGCCCTTGAGTTTCCCATTCGACATCGCGACCCAATCGTTGTCGCTAGTGATGAATGTGACGCTCGGATTATCGATCTTTCCCTTTCCCATTTTGTAGGTCCCGTCGTTCACGTCGATCCACCATTCTCCGCCATTGGGGCCGCTGAGCTCCCATTGGTAGCGAGCGTGTACTCCCTTTGCCTTATTGGCTTGGAAGCTGTCGCGCATCGAGTCAAACACCTGCTGCGGCGTCGAACTCGAAGGTTCGTTTGAGGCCACGCTTGCCGCGCCCAAACCGATTACCGTGATTATTGTCGCCATCGGCAGGCTCAAATACCAATTGCTTGCTTTCATCGTGCTTCCTCCAAATCAAGATCGTTGACGCCACCGAAAGTGGCTGTTCGATGACCTTACTGCTCGATTCGTTTTAAGAGAAAGGCCGCGCCAATAAACGTGGCCAGCGCGCCCGCCAAAAGCACAACAAGATCGATAACATAAAACGAGACGCCGGCGTGGTACATATTTACTAGCCGAAAGGCCCGACAAAAATGGGTTAGAGGGAAGAGTTCCGAGATGTATTGGATTGCTCTTGGTAGTTGCTCGAGCGGCGCAAATGCGCCTGAGAGAACAAAAACCGGCAACAGAAAAAAAACGGAAAATTGGATCGCTTGCGTTTGAGTGCGCGAGAAGGTCGAAATCAATAACCCCAAGCCGAGTGAGCAGAGGAGGAACAGCAGACAGATCAGGGCCAGCGCGAGAGGCTGATAAAATGCCACCCCAAAATGCCACCAACTAAGCGCCACAATCACCATTACTAAACAAATGGAGACAACCAGATACGGCAGCATTTTCCCGATTACGATTTCACCGCGCTGCAGCGAAGTCACCAGCAATTGATAGAGTGTGCCCGATTCGCGCTCGCGGGCGATGGTGCAGGCCATGAGGGTGACAGTCAGTAATTGTAAAATTAATCCGATCACGCCTGGCACGACGTAATCGATGAATCGCGACTTCGGATTGTACAAGTTCTTCGATTCCGCACTCCATGCGGTCATGAGCGAGACGAATTGTTTACGGATATCGATGGGCAATTTCTTGCCTAACTCGATCACCTCCTCCGGGAGTGACTCCACAAGCAGGTCGCGCTGCTTGGCCTGGAATGTACCTAAATTTTTTTGCACAGCGCCTTCCACCGCGCTGGCAGTGTTCGTGTCGCTGTCGTCGAGGTAAAGAGGTAGCGGCTTCGGATCGCCTTTGTTGATGCTATCGGTCCAACCAGCCGGGATAACCAGAGTTGCCTTCACTCCATTTCTGATCAGGTCCGACTCACTGTGGAACTCGGGCGCTGGCGTTCTCCAATGAAATGTTTTGTCCTTGGAGATGATCTCGATGAAATGTGCGCTCCGCGGCGTCTGATCGCGATCGATTAGTAACGCTGGCACCCCAGTGAGCTCAGTATTTTCGAAGGCGTGCCCGAACATTAGCGTAAAGAGCGGCGGGAGTATGATCAATAAAAACAAGACACGCCGATCGCGATAGATGTGCAGGAATTCTTTGTAAGCGACGCTCGTAATTGCCCTCAATGATGGCCAGTTCATGGTGACGGTTTTTTTAACACACCATCGTAGCCCTGCGAATATGCGGTGAAAACGTCCTCCATGTCGGGTTCCACCCAGCGCTCTCCTAACAAACGTAGGTCTTGAAAAGGCCAGTCCTCACGCCATCTCGCCATCAACTTCTCCGGTTCCTGTGTGTACAGGCGCAGGCTGCCACTGCGCAAGGAAACGCCCAGCAGCTCGGGCCGATCCCGCAATCGCACCAGCGCAGGCATGAGTGGTTCAACATCGATCTCAAGCAGGCGCACGCGAAAGCTCGATTTCAAAGCGCGTGGCGAAGCTTTCGCCAGCAGCCGCCCACTCTCGATAAAGCCCACTTCAGTGCAACGCTCCACCTCGTCCATGTAATGCGTAGTAACAAAGATCGTTTTTCCCTCGTTACTCAGGTCATAGAGTAAGTTCCAGATTTGCTGCCGGTGAACGGGATCAAGACCTGCTGTCGGTTCGTCAAAAAAAAGGAGCGGCGGATCGTGCACCAGCGCGCAACCGATCGCCAGCAATTGCCGCATGCCGCCAGAAAGACTTCCCGCGGCAGCATTAACTTTTTCTTGCAAGTCGCTCAGCAGAAGCAAGCGCTTAATCCGCCGCTCTAGTTCCGCACCGGGAACTCCATACGCGCCGCCGAAAAAGCGGAAGTTCTCCAGCACGGTGAGGTCGCGGTAAAGGCTAAAGCGTTGGGGAACGTAGCCGAACTTAGTCCTGACCTGTTGTCGATCTTTCCAGACATCTGTGCCTGCGATTGTTGCTTTGCCATCCGTCGGATGAGTCAGGCCGCACAACATTCGAATCGTGGTCGTTTTTCCCGCGCCATTCGCCCCGAGAAAACCAAAGATTGTGCCTGCTTCGATTTGAAGGGAAAGATCGTGCACGGCATGGACGTTACCGAAGCTCTTGCTCAGATGGTCGAGCACGATCACCGATTCGTTCATGATGAAACCCTATTGCGATGATCCAAATAATTTGCAACCATCTGGCAGTTGCTGTCACATCCGTCGCTCATGAAAACTAAGATGCTGAATCTGCGGTGGCTACTCCTTGTAAGGACGGGCGCTCTTTTACTCTTGCTATCTGTGTTGCGCCTGGGACTGATCACAGCACGCGCTGACGCCGTCTCAGAGCTCGCCTCGTTTTCGATTTTTGACAAGGTTGATCTTGCACAGCTTGCAAAAAGCGATGTGAAGACGGCGCACGGACCCCCCATGAGTAATCCGCGGTTCCTCGCCGTGCAAAGTTGCTACGTAGTGACGGGTGCACCCGCTCAGCAAGTCGAGGCGCTGCGTCGATGGGACGCAACAAGGCATCGTGAACTGAAGGTTTTTCTACACTCCGATCTGCCTTCGAACCCTAGCCCAGCTAATTTTGAAAAACTGAGAAACGCCCCCAGCAATGCATCCGTGCGTTCATTCGTCGCAGCGACTGAAAAGCTCAGTTCCAATCTCCAGATTAGCAAGGACGAGGCGAAGAAATTTTCTGCGGGAACTGCAGGCGGCGGTGGCCCGATACCTGCACCAGTGGCAACATTCTGGGCGGAACTATTGAGTGCGCGGACGAAAAGCTTCGTGTCGGGCGGAATGTCCGCACAACCTCCTTACGATCACGCCGGTCCATCTGTTCGGGCAAGCGACGAAGTGAACGGATTGTTGCGCGAGCAAGGAAAAATTCGCAATCAGTTTTCAAGCTTACTTGGAGCCACAGGTATTGGGCGCGGTGCAGGTTCGCTCAAGCCGGAGTTGTATTGGGAGCTCCTCGATGTGGATGATCAAGGCGTAGTAACGCTGGGTGCATCTTATAGCCGCGGCAGTGCCGGCGGAAGTTACCAAGCAGCGGATATTCTTTACTATGCCAGCGGTGGTTACTACGTAGCTCTTACATTGTATCAGATGTGGCCGGTTACAGTGGACGGCAAACCTTCAACCCTGGTTTGGCGCGGCGACATGATCTCCGCTGCGTCGCTGGGGTCGCTACATGGCGTAGAGCGTCTTGGGTCTGAGTCTGTAATGATGAAAAACATCACCAAGGCCGTCACGCTCTTTCGGCGGGATACGGGTGGAGGTCGCTGAGCGGTGAAACGCTTGAGATGCCGAGTCTTCGCTGCCGCTTGGGCAGCCTGGTCGTTGTTGTTTGCGACGCGAATTTTCGCCGAGGAAAACGCGGGTAACTGGTTCGAACCGCTAAGTCACATCCCCATCGAATATACGGCAGAAGATGCTTTTGTGGGCGGTGGTGACGTCGAACGCGGACCACACAAGAGTGTGCGCGATTTCGATGAAAACGATTCGATCCTGCACTTGATATTCACTCCCCGAATTAAACCTGGCGTTTTGCGGATTGGCACGCAGTGGGAACGATTCTCGTTTGGCCTTCCCGATGGTGCGCCACTCCCAGACACACTGCAGTCAGTGGGCCTAGTCATGGGACTCGACATGCAGTTTTCTGATTCGATTATCGTGAGGGCTGAAGGCCAGCCTGGTGTGTACGATACCGAGTTCGATAATTTGGGGTGGGACAGTTTCAATTTTCCGTTCTACGCAGGCGGCACTTACATTTACAGCCCTAATCTGCAGCTCGTCCTCGGTGTCAGCGTCGATATCGAACGCAGATACCCGGTTCTTCCCGCCGCTGGAATTCGCTGGAAAATAGCCCCGCAATGGCTTCTCGATGCCGTGCTGCCAACTCCGCGTCTCGAGTACGAAATGAGCAAGGACGTGTCGCTGTATGTAGGGGCAAATCTGAAGCAAACCAGTTACCGTGTACCTGACGATTTCGGGGATACACACGGAATGCCCAGGCTCAACCACGCGATTCTGACCTACAGTGAAGTGCGAACTGGAGCGGGAGTGGACTGGAAGATTTCGCCAATTATCACAGCCACAGGCGAAGTTGGCTACCAACCGTACAGAGACTTCGATTTCTATCGCGCCGAAGTGCGCTACCACCAGGACGGCGGCGCTCCCTACGGAATGATTTCGTTACACGGCGCGTTTTAGCTCACTGCGTTTAGTTAGCGAAGATTCTTGTCCAACGCGCCGATGTTGCGAGTCTCCGGCCATCGCAGGGCTACACCTAACACCACCAGGATTGTCCCGATGCCTCCTGCGACGACGGAGATGACCGGCCCAAACAATGCAGCCGTCAATCCTGATTCCAGCGCACCGAATTCATTCGATGTACCGATAAAAATATTGTTCACCGACGAAACGCGTCCGCGCATTTCATCAGGCGTGACCAGTTGCACGATGGAACCACGAATGATGACGCTGACGCTGTCGAACGCACCGATAAGAAATAAGAGCCCGAGCGATAACCAGAAGACTTTAGATAAACCAAACAGGATCGTCGCAATTCCAAAACCCGAGACACACCAGAGTAACGTTTTGCCCGTCTGCTTCATCGGCGGCAGATGCGCTACGACCAACGCCATCGCAAAGGCGCCGACGGCCGGCGCTGCCCGCATCCAACCGAGACCAACCGGGCCGCAGTGCAGAATCTGATCGGCAAAAATCGGCATCAGTGCGGTCGCGCCTCCCAGCAGGACCGCGAACAGATCCAGGGTGATCGTTGCCAGGATCACTTTTCTCCGAAATACAAAACGAAGTCCGGCCATGAGGCTTTTCCACGTGCTGGCCTGGCTCTGGTCGCGCCTCTGTTTGCTGCGCCGAATCGGAAGAATCAAAAGGAAAAAGCAAAGGGCGCACAGCGCATCCAGCAGGTACACAAACGGAAACCCGATGTAAGCAACCAGCAATCCACTGAATGCAGGGCCCACAACGGATCCAATTTGAAAGACGCTGTTGTTCCAGGTGACCGCATTTGCAAAGGCGTCACGCGAAATCAGGGTAGGAAAAAATGAGCTGCGTGCGGCCCAACTGAATGTGCGCGCCACAGCTCCCAGAAAAAGAAGAAGATAAATTAATGGAATCGATGCGTCATCGAAATGGAAGATTGGATGATGCCATTCAAAAATCCCCGCAATAGCCGCCAGGCCACGATTACTTTCACGCAATGGCGCAATCGCAGGAATGGCGAGATGTTTCCAAGAAACCAAGGCCAGTGCTAGGGACGTCAGCAAGCTAAAAATTTGCGAGACCAGAATAATGCGTTTTCGACTGAACCGGTCCGCCAGATGACCGGCGGGCAAAGACAGCGTCACGACCGGCACGGCAATAACCAAGCCAACCAGCCCAAGCGCGGTCGCGGAATGAGTGCGCGCATACATTTCCCATTCCACGGCCACCGCGAGCATCAAACGGCCGGTGATCGAAAGGACATTACCAACTGTGAACAAACTGAAATCCCCAAACCGGAACGCCGCATACGGATCATGCGTCGGAGGCACCAAATCGATTGGCGTGGAAATCGCCGGGCGCTCACCCTCGGGCGATTGATAGGAACTTGGATCGACTCGTTGCGGCATGGTCGAGCGCGTTCAGTCGAACACGCGCACGAGATTGTAAATTGAGCGGCCAGCGCCGCAACCCATAGCATTGTGCTATCTGTTCGCCTGAGATCGAAACTCCTAGCACACGGTTGCCAACCGCAGGGTGGCCAGCCTTATCCCGCACCCAAAGAATTTGCACAAACCCTGCCGATTTTTCTTCCATTCCCCAAAACGAATGCGGTAAAGTCGGCCCCTTCAGAGGAAAATGGATAACATCATCGAGGCGAGAGAACTGCAAATTGAGCGCAAGCATTTCTACGTGGAGCTCCGGGAAAACGAGCGCGGGAGATTCTTGCGCATTACTGAAGAAGCTCATGGCCGCCGCAACAGCATCATCGTGCCGAGCACCGGGGTCGATGACTTTACGGCGACGATTGCTGAAGTTCTGACGAACAACGAAGGCGCGCCAGCTTAAACCACTGGGTTGCTTGGTTTGGCTTTGCGTGGAGGCAGCCAGGTCGGCTGCAACCGTTTCTGACCTCTAAACAATACCACTCTCCGATCTTTCCGGATCGTTGACAGGGCGACACCCGAAACTACTTTGGCCCTTTCGTTCCTCGTCGATTTGTTCCAATCCCCAAATATGGCCACAAGACGCAAATTCGCGGTTCGAAAATCACTTCGGCGCAGACCAAAGAAATCGAAATTGCCGGCGACTAGCCGCGCTCGCGTGAAAAAAACGAAAAAGCCGCATTACGTTTACTACTTTGGCGACGGTCACGCGGATGGATCAGGTGGGATGAAACCGCTGCTGGGCGGCAAAGGCGCAAATCTCCACGAAATGACGCGCATCGGACTGCCTGTTCCACCGGGGTTCACCATCACGACGGAAGTATGCACTCACTTTTACGCTCATAACCGGACTTACCCCCGAGAGCTGAAAGCGGAAGTCGCGGCCGCGCTGGCAAAAGTCGAAACTTCCGTCGGAAAAAAATTTGATGACAAGGAACGACCTTTGCTCGTGTCCGTGCGATCAGGCGCGCGGGATTCCATGCCCGGAATGATGGACACCATCCTCAACCTCGGAATGAATGACCAGGTCGTCGAGATTATCGCACAAAAAACAAACAATGCGCGTTTTGCCTGGGATTCATACCGCCGTTTCCTGCAGATGTACGGCGACGTGGTCATGGGTGTTCAGAAACGGCCGGGCGAAGACCACGAACCATTTGAGGCGGTCATAGAGCGTCTAAAGGATGAACGCTACGGCAAACACGACTTCCCGGACGTCAGATTGACGGTCGCCGACCTCAAGGAGCTTGTGCAACGGTTCAAAGCGTTAATCAAAGAGCGCACGGGAAAATCGTTTCCGCAAGATCCGCAAGCGCAGCTTTGGGGCGCGATCGGCGCGGTTTTTGGATCGTGGATGAACGATCGCGCGATTGTTTATCGTCGGAAATACGGCATCCCGCGCGAATGGGGGACAGCCGTGAATGTGCAAACGATGGTGTTCGGAAACATGGGGGAAACGAGCGCAACGGGAGTCGCATTTACGCGCGATCCAGCGACCGGTGAAAAAGTTTTTTATGGCGAGTATTTGATCAACGCCCAGGGGGAAGACGTCGTTGCAGGCGTGCGCACGCCTCACCCAATTGTCGATTTGGCGAATGAAATGCCGTCGGCTCACAAAGAGCTGATGAAAGTCCGCGCGATCCTTGAACGTCATTTCAAGGACATGCAGGACCTGGAGTTCACGGTGGAGGAAAATCGTCTCTACATTCTCCAAACTCGCAACGGGAAACGCACAGGGCATGCTGCCGTTCGTATTGCTGTCGATATGGTCGATGAAAAATTAATCACAAAGAAGGATGCGGTGCGCCGTATCCCCGCGGATTCGCTTGCTCATCTGCTGGCCCCGATCTTCGACAGGCAATCAGCGAAACAGGCGAAAAAGATCGGTACCGGTTTGGCCGCCGGCCCGGGGGCGGCTTGCGGCCACGTTGTGTTTAGTGCGGAAGAAGCCGTCATCCGCTCGGAGAAAGGGGAGAAAGTGGTGCTCGCGCGCATTGAAACTTCGCCAGAAGACCTGCGCGGCATGATCGCCGCCGAAGGCATCCTAACATCGCGCGGCGGTGTCTCGTCGCATGCGGCCCTGGTCGCGCGGCAAATGGGAAAAGTATGCGTGTGCGGCGCGACGGGAATCCAAATCGATTACCAAAAGCGCACACTCAGCGCCAACGGCACGACGTTGAATCGAGGCGATTACATCTCGATCGATGGAACCGCGGGAGAGGTCTTTGCCGGCGAAGTCGCGACTGCGCCGTCGGAAATCGTTCAGGTGCTGGTCGACCGTTCTCTCGATCCGAAAAAGAGCATCGTTTACCAAGAGTACGCAAAACTAATGAAGTGGACGGATCAATTCCGCATCCTGGCCGTGCGCACAAATGCGGATACACCCGAGCAGGTAACAAACGCGGTCGCGTTCGGTGCGGAAGGCATCGGGCTTTGCCGAACAGAGCATATGTTTTTCGAGGGCGATCGGATCGACGCCATGCGTGAGATGATTCTCGCCGGTACGAAGGACGAGCGGGCACGCGCACTGGCCAAACTACTTCCCTATCAGCGTGCTGATTTCATTGGCATCTTCACGGCGTTAAAAGGTTTGCCCGCCACCATTCGTTTTCTCGATCCACCACTCCACGAATTCTTACCCAACGATCACGCGCAGCAAAACGAACTCGCGAACAAGCTCGGCGTGGCTGTCGAACAGATCGCCCGGCGTGTGCACGAACTGCATGAATTTAATCCGATGCTCGGTCATCGCGGTTGCCGCCTCGGGATCACATTTCCTGAAATCTCCGAGATGCAGGCGCGCGCAATTTTTGAAGCAACCGCGGCAGTTCAAGCCAAGGGAATCAAGGTTCATCCGGAAATTATGATTCCGTTGGTGGGATTTCCGCGCGAGCTAAAGCTTCAAATTGACATCGTTCGCCGCGTAGCAGACGACGTGGCCAAGGAAAAGAAAACAAAATTCAAGTATCTCGTGGGAACAATGATCGAAATCCCGCGGGCTGCATTAGTGGCCGATCAGATTGCGCACGATGCCGAGTTCTTCAGTTTCGGCACAAACGATCTTACCCAAACAACACTGGGAATGAGCCGGGACGATTCGGGAAGCTTTCTTCCCGCTTACGCCGAGCTCGATATCGTCGATTCAAATCCGTTCGCATCGATCGATCAAAAAGGCGTGGGCCGCCTCATGGAAATAACGCGCGACTTAGGACGCAAGACCCGGCCAAAAATCAAACTGGGAATTTGCGGCGAACACGGTGGCGAACCGGCGAGCGTCAAATTCTGTCACCGGCTGGGCTTGGATTACGTGAGTTGCAGCCCGTTCCGGATTCCGATTGCACGATTAGCAGCTGCGCAGGCAGCGCTCGAGAGTTAAAAGCTTGGTCACATTTCAGGACATCGAAGCGGCGCGCAAACGAATTGCGGACGCGGTTTATTATTCCCCATGTCCGCCCTCCATTCCGCTGAGCGACATCACCGGCATGAAGATTTTCTGCAAGCTCGATAACTTGCAGCGTACGGGAAGCTTCAAGGAACGGGGCGCCCGCAATGCACTGGCACAACTGTCGCGTGAACAGCAGAAGCGTGGAGTCATTGCCGCTTCTGCGGGCAACCATGCTCAAGCACTCGCTTATCAGGGCCGATTACTCGGCATACCCGCGACAGTGGTAATGCCCAGATTCGCGCCGCTCATAAAGGTGAGCACGTGCCAGCAACTCGGCGCGACCGTTGTCTTGCACGGGGCGGATTTCGGCGAAGCCAGAGCGCAGGCGCACAGAATCGCAGCGGAGAAAGGGCTTGCCTATATCAACGGTTATGATGATCCCGCGATTATCGCTGGCCAGGGAACGATGGGCCTCGAGATCGTTGAGCAAATTCCCGATCTCGAGGCGGTAGTTGTTCCGGTTGGCGGAGCCGGTTTGCTGGCTGGCGTTTCGTTGGCCGTGAAAACCTTGCGGCCGCACGCGAAAGTTGTTGCTGTCGAAGCGGAGAACGTAGCGAGCTTTTCAGCCGCGCTTGAAGCGGACAAACCGATCAAGATCGCGATGCTTCCGACGCTCGCAGATGGACTTGCCATTCCGCAGGTCGGCACAAACGCGTTCCAAATTGCCCGACCACTCGTCGATTTGACTGTCACGGTAAGCGAAGAACAAATCGCTCTGTCAATTCTCCGCCTGGTTGAATTGGAAAAAAGCGTCGTTGAAGGAGCTGCTGCTACGCCATTGGCCGCGTGCATGTCTGGAAAATTAGAAGAGCTTGCCGGCAGGCGAGTGGTTCTGTTGCTTTGCGGTGGGAACATTGATCCCAATGTCCTCAGTCGTGTAATTGAACGCGGCTTAGTTGCGGATGGCAGACTTGGTAGATTCACCGCTGTCATTAGCGATCGACCCGGTGGACTGGCCGATCTGGCGGCGCAGATCGCGTCAACCGGAGCAAGCATTAAACAAATCGTGCACGATCGCGCGTTCGCCAGCCCTGATGTCTCGGCTGTGAATGTTCTTTGCACGGTCGAAACTCGCAACCATCAACACCTGGCTGAGCTGCGCGCCCTTTTGAAAAGCCGCGGCGTGGAAATTCACGACGCGACGTAAATGGCAGGGGCGGTTCGCCGAGCCGCCCGGGCGATTGAGTCAATCGCCCCTACCTGAGCGCGACTTGAAGCGCGATTCGCTTTCCGTAGTCTGCTCCCATGCAACGGCGTGGTAAAAAAACCGACCCGAATTCCTTCGCGCGCCGCCACATTGGCCCGAGCGAAGACGAAGTAAGCGCCATGCTGCGCGAGGTAGGCTTCGAAAGTCTTAATACTCTTGTGGAAGCCGCCGTTCCAAAGAATATCCGGCTGGATCGAGAACTGAACTTGCCGGAACCGAAATCGGAGATGGAAGCCTTGGCTGAGCTCCGGGCAATTTCCAGAAAAAACAAGATCGCACGCTCGTTTATTGGTTGTGGCTATTCCGATTCCACTACGCCGCCCGTTATTCAGCGAAACATTCTCGAGAACCCGGGTTGGTACACCGCCTACACACCGTATCAGGCTGAACTCGCTCAGGGCCGGCTTGAAGCCCTCCTCAACTTTCAAACGATGATTACCGACTTAACCGGGCTCGAGATAGCCAATGCCTCGCTGCTTGACGAAGCCACTGCCGCCGCTGAGGCCATGGCGCTTTGTCATGCGGTCGTTCCGAATCGCAAAACGTTCTTTGTCGCTGACAATTGTCACCCGCAAACGATCGCCGTTGTTCAAACACGGGCGAAACCGCTTGGGATTACAATTAAGATCGGTGATTATTCGCGTTTCAAATTCGACGACAACATTTTCGGTGCGCTAGTCCAGTATCCGGCTACTGATGGCGCGATTTACGACTACACAGATTTCATTAAGGGGGCGCATGACGCCGGCGCGCTGGTGGTGGTCGCAGCCGATATCCTGGCGCTCACACTACTGAAACCGCCAGGAGAATTTGGCGCCGATGTTGCCTTTGGTAACACCCAACGCTTCGGCGTCCCGCTCGGGTTCGGCGGCCCACACGCGGCGTACTTCGCCACCCGTGACCAGTATAAACGCCACATGCCCGGCCGGCTGGTGGGCGTTTCACACGATGCGGAAGGTCGCCCCGCCTATCGACTCGCTCTACAAACACGCGAGCAACATATCCGCCGCGACAAAGCTACGAGCAATATCTGCACGGCGCAGGTTCTTCTGGCTGTCATCGCTTCGATGTATGCCGTGTATCACGGTCCAGGAGGTCTGAGTGCAATCGCCGAACGGGTTCATCGCCTAACGAGTCAACTTGCGGATGGCCTGCGTACGCTCGGCTTGAAAATCACGCACGAGAATTTCTTCGACACTATCCGCGTCGAAGTCGAGTCAAGCGCGCTCACCTTGGAACACGCGCAAAAAGCGGATTGCGACTTGCGGCCGCTGGGCCCGCGCGCAGTCGGCATTTCTTTCGACGAAACCACGACGCCTCGGGACCTCGAGCTGTTAATGTCGATCTTTCGCGGCACAACCGTGCGCGATTTTGCCGATGACGATATGGGAGAACCGCCAATCCGCATCCCGCAATCCGCAATCCGCACTTCGGAATTTCTCACTCATCCTGTCTTCAACACTCACGACACCGAGACGGAAATGCTGCGTTATCTCAAGAAGCTCGAATCGTGTGATCTTTCGCTGACGACCTCGATGATCCCGCTTGGTTCGTGCACGATGAAATTGAACGCAACCGCGGAAATGTTTCCGATATCGTGGCCGGAAATTTCCAAGCTGCATCCGTTCGCGCCCATGGAACAAACCGTCGGTTATACAGAGATGTGCGAACAGCTCGAACACTGGCTTGCCGAAATCACCGGATTCGATGCGATTTCATTGCAACCTAATGCTGGATCGCAGGGCGAATTCGCGGGTCTACTGGCGATCCGCGAGTATCACGCTTCGCGTAATGAAGGGCATCGAAATGTTTGTCTCATCCCGACCTCTGCCCATGGCACAAACCCAGCTAGCGCGACCATGGCTGGTTTCAAGGTTGTCTCTATCGCCTGCTTAAAAGATGGAGATATCGACCTTGCCGATCTGCGCGCAAAGGCAGATGAACACGCGCGCGATCTTGCCGCGCTGATGGTGACATATCCCTCCACTCATGGAGTTTTTGAGCCTACGATTCGCGAAATTTGCGATATCGTGCACGCCCATGGCGGCCAGGTTTACATGGACGGCGCCAATATGAATGCGCAAGTCGGGCTTTGCCGGCCCGGCGATTATGGTGCTGACGTTTGTCATTTAAATTTGCACAAAACGTTTTGCATCCCGCACGGCGGGGGCGGGCCAGGTATGGGACCGATTGGTGTGGCCAGGCATCTCGCGCCCTATCTTCCGCGAGAATTCATTGTCGATCCTGAGACGGGACGAATCTTGTTTGGCGAAGGAGTGCACGGAAAACGCCCGCCAAGTGGGACGGACTCCGATTACCGTCACGGCGGAGGTAAAGGTGGGAACGTTGCCGCAGCGCCCTATGGCAGCGCCAGCATTCTGACGATTACTTGGATGTACATCTGCATGATGGGCGCGGAGGGATTGAAGCGCGCGAGCGAGATTGCAATTCTAAATGCGAATTACATGGCAAAACGGCTCGATCCTTATTTTCCGGTTCTTTTCAAAGGTAAACGCGGGCTCGTTGCACACGAGTGCATCATTGATCTTCGCCAGTGGAAAAGCGCAGGCATCGAGGTGGAAGATGTAGCAAAACGGTTAATGGACTACGGATTTCACGCGCCGACTGTTTCCTGGCCGGTTGCTGGGACAATGATGATCGAGCCCACAGAGAGCGAACCAAAACACGAGCTCGACCGTTTTTGTGACGCAATGATCTCCATCCACGGGGAGATTGAAGGAGTCGCAAAGGGAAAAATGGATCGGATAAACAATATGTTGAAAAACGCGCCGCACACTGCGCGTCAAATCGCGTCTGATAAATGGGACCGCCCCTACACGCGCGAACAAGCAGCTTTCCCCGCGCCGTGGACGCACGAACACAAATTCTGGCCGACCGTCGCCAGGATCGACAACGTCTATGGTGATCGGAATCTCTTCTGCTCCTGCCCGCCGGTAGAGGAATTCGAATCCTGAGTCGGTCGTTATCCTTCTGGTGCAAGTTCAGGAGCGGCGACCACGCGAGTGGGAACCAGCCGTAAACCGGGGCCGTTTGTTTCTGGAGCTGTCGCGGCACCCGCTTCGTGATACTCGGCGTCGCTGTTGACCTGCCAAAGATCGTAAAGTTTTGCGTCCGCGAGAATATTTTCGACGCACAACATCGCAGTCATCATGGCGTGGTCCTGATTGTTGTACTTGTGCATGCCATTGCGACCGATGAGGTGAAGGTTCGGATATCGGGTCTCAAGTTCCTGACGGATCGTCGCGACATGCAGCGCGTAATCGTCGTCATAAACGGGGTACGCCTTTTTCTGACGCACGACACAGCCATCTATGAAGTCCTCTTCCCTGGATAGCCCAATCTCAATAAGTTCGCGCTTCGCGAGTTCAATTAGATCGCGATCACTCGAATCCCAGAGGCCATCGTGCTCAAAGCAGA